>Ga0315279_10000663_pt1 | contig 64767 bp, 71 predicted proteins | sample YL17G06_20_MG_FD_203694 | JGI IMG/M metagenome (GOLD analysis project Ga0315279, IMG submission 203694) | Sediment microbial communities from Yellowstone Lake, YNP, Wyoming, USA - YL17G06_20 | ecosystem: Environmental > Aquatic > Freshwater > Lake > Sediment | place: USA: Wyoming | collected...
GTCCTTTCATGCTCGACAGGCTATGCGGGAGTTGCAAGAGTGTTTGACTACTTCATGAGGGAAGAAAAAATGGGCGTAAAAGAAATGATGGAAATTCCAAGCGGCAGGAAAGGCCCTAGACGAAATTTCTATACGAAGACTGGAAAGGCCATGGGTCAGAAGGGACTAAGGAAGGCACGAAATTTTTGGGAAGAATTAGGACGTGAACTAAAACAAGAAGAACGAACTGTCAAAAAGATAATCCCAGAATACCAGGGAGACTAAAATCTTTCAAACATCGTTCCGGTGCTTGGAGGAATGGGATGAAAAGACTGTATGTTTGTGGAAGCTTCAGGTTCACGAGAGAGATGGAGGAGTTGGAAGCCAGGCTTAAGGAAGAGAACGTTGAGTATCAGATATCAAAGAGAATGGGCAGTGGTGGGATTCTGGGGTGCCTGAAGAAAATCGATGAAGCAGATGTTGTCTACACCGTCAATCCGGAAGGCTACGTTGGAAAGAGCGTGTCCGTTGACATAGGATACGCATACGCAAAAAGCAAGTCGATATATGTCATGCACCGAGTGGATGACCCACCGTTGATGGATTTGGTGAATGCTGTCTTGTCTCCGAAATCGTTAATTGAGGTTCTCAAGAAAGGTTCTCCCTCTAGGATGTGAGCTGAGAAACGTGCGCGTTAACCAGAAGAGAGGCATTATCCGTCAAAAGGAGCGCCCGAAAGTGTTGGAACCCCTTAGAGTACTGCCAGTCTTAGTTTGCAGAAAGGGTCAGGTCAAAGATAACTTCATGGAAGAGAGACTGAAGCAGCTCAAGAAAAACTTGAAATCAGACGTTCATATCTTGAAGCCTGCTATTATCAATGAAGAGAAGGACATTTCACTTCTAGAGAAACGGCAGGACAAGGCAGAAGCAATACTTCTGTACAGACCTCATCTAGGTCTAGGCGACTGCATAATCAGAATCTCAGAATTCAACCTTCCCACAATCATCTTCAATGATGAAGGATTGATATGCAACCCGTTAGACGCGCTGGAATACATCTATCCCAAAGAAAATGTCTGGGTTGCCATCGATTACCAAGATTTGAACAATTACTTAACTGCCTTTTCAACAAAGAAAAAGCTAAGCCAAACAAAGATTTTGATTCTAAACGCTGACTACCCACACTGGGAAAGATTCCTCTGCCGCATCCGCGGAGGCCGAGAAGCAATCAAAAATAAACTTGGAATAGACTTGGAGTGCGTGAACAGCGACGACGTTATAAAAAGATGGAAAAACGTAGATGAGAAAACCGCAAGTCAACTAGCAAAAAAGTGGATTAAAGAAGCAGAAAACATCGTCGGAGCCGAAGAAAAAGACGCCATCTCAGCTGCAAAGTTGTACATAGTAATGAAAGATTTGCTTGAAGAGAAAAACGCCCAAGCCTTAACCCTGGCGTACGGTGACAACCCGCTGCCCGTCCCATGTGTTGCCTACACCAACCTGAGAGATGAAGGAATACCCGCAGCTTGCGAAGCAGACATCAACTCCCTCCTCTCCATGACAATCATGCATTACATTGCAGACAAGCCAAGCTTCATGGGCAACATATTCATGGACCCCGCCGACGAAAACCTGATCATAAGTCACTGTGTATGCCCACAAAAAATGCAAGGATACAACACTAAACCCGCACCTTACATGCTGAGACCCTACCACACTCAAAAATTCACAGGCAGCATAACAGCTTTCGTCAAGATGAAAAAAGGGCAAGAAATAACTCTGTGGCGCCTCAGCGGCGATCTTAAAAGTATGTTGATTATGAAAGGAAAAATCATGAGTAGCGTAGAATACAAAGGCGAAACTTATTGCAGAGTAAAAACAAAAGTAAGAATCAACAATCCAAGAGAGCTTGTTCACAAGACTTTCGGAAATCATCACATGATAGTCTACGGCGACTACACAGAGCAGTTAAAAAAGCTCAACGAAATCCTGGGCATAACCACAATAGAAGTATGAACACCTTTACAAGCAAGTCTAAACGGTTGTCCGCGGATAGCACAGGCTGTTGCACAGTAGCATTGTATTTGTGGAGGTCGGGAAAACCAACGCGCGCTAATCTGGCGAACAGTAGCAGAGTCTCCGATGCCTACAATCGTATTCTTTGAAATCGAACCCGAAACAATCTTCTTTGCTGTATCACTGTTTTCTGCAAATCTGGCGTCAAAATTGTTTGCAAGAAGATTCCTTAATTCTACTTCTATTTGCAGCGTCCAACTCCACACCACCATGCATATTATTATCATCACTCCGCGCGCACTATTTCCACTGTCTCTTAACCCACTCTTCTACACCGATTTCTTTCATTTCTTGAAGTCTTTTCTTTTTGGAGCTGTTGAAAACATTCGAGAACTTGCTCTCTTCATCCCAGTTTGCGCATGGAAAATCGGAGCATTCAAAGCAGAACTCGACCCCTTTTGCGACGCAACAATTGCGGACCGGGCAGCCGGTCCAGCCACTGCCACCTTTGCAGTTGAATGAGCATGCGCTCTTCGAGAGTACTTCAAGTCCTTTGAGCGTTTCAACTGAAGAGCCGTCTTTCTCGTTTATCCATCCAGCAACTTCAAAATTAGCCTTGACTAGCTCCAGAAGTTGCAACGCGGGTTTTCTCATGGCATCAGAGTACCAGTGACAAGTGCGGCAGTAGCAGCCGCAGTACCCTACTTCATTCCTTCTGGCCTTTCTTGTATTCTCACTTTCCATTTAGTCTCCGCACACTCCTGAATAGTACAAGGTTTTATCTAAGAGTATAGCTTCTCTTTTGTCCGTCGAACGCGAGCACAGAAAAGTTATGGCTGAACCGAAATAGATTGTCTTTTGTACTGAAACAGAATTTAACCCCCTCTATACCCTCTCTACATAGGTTCAACATAATGCTGAAAAGGTTGGAGCGTGGGGTTGCAGCTTCTTGGGCGTCTATTGTTCTGTGTTATTTGTTTGCGGTTATGTAGACGAATCTAGCTGTTCGTTTTAGGGTTTTTCCGAATTTCCTGCATATTCTTTGCTCGAAGATTTTGTATCCTTTTTGGAATTGCTCTTCTGCAAGTAGCGTGAGGGTTGAGATGTACTTGTTTTTGACTCGTTCTAGGAATTGCTCTGTGGGAATGGCTCCTTCGTCATGTTCATAGGGGTGGTAGTGGACGTTCCTGTAGCCTATTGTTTTCATCATCTTTGTGATCGAGGGAATTGGTGGGACACGCTTTAGGTCGATGGACGTCACGCCCGGGAAGAGGTTGAGTATGCCTTTTCTCACATGTTGATGTGAGATGGTCATGACTACGAGGTTGCCGTTTGGCCTTAGCGTTCGGTGGATTTCTTTGAGGGTCTTGGCCTTGTCTTCTATGTGATGCAGGACTAGGGTCATGTAGGTGCAGGTGAACATGTTGCCTCTGAAGGGTAGGTTCTGTCCGTCTCCGCGAACCCATGATCTGCGTTTGGGTTTGTCCTTTTCAACAGCTTGTTTGAGCATATCGATGGAAGGTTCCAGAGCGCAGAACAAATATGGGTTTACAGGCATGTTGATCGGGTAACGTCCTGTGCCACATCCAATGTCCAGGACATAGCTGCTGTTGTTAATCCCTCCATATTTGATGATCTTGTTCAGCATGGTGTTGGCTGGTGTTGGCCTGACTTTGTCGTAGTATTTTGCCATGCGGGAATAGTCAGTCGTCGGGGCTCTGTGCGTGTTCACATTTTTCACTTCAACATCGATGAAAGAGAATAAGGCTAGTTTCGGGATTAAAAGAATTACCAGTAGACAACCCAGTGCGCGAGCTAATTTGCTCGTTTAACCGAAATCTTATAGAACTCTCATACATTAACAGGAGTTTGCGGTCAGGAGGTGATAAGTCGTGATTGAGAGAGTATATCATATTACCTTTCCTGTTTCGGATCTGAAAAAGGCCGTGTCTTTCTACGAAAATATTCTTGAGCTTAAAAAGACTGGCGAATGGTCCAATTATGCAACCTTTGATGTTGGAGAAGTGCAATTTGGTCTTGAACCATCAAAGAGGTTTGAAATCTTTCTACTTGTGGACGATGTTGACAGGACCTATCGGGATCTCAAGGCGAAAGGGGTCAAATTCACGACGGAGCCAAAAGATCAGCATTGGGGCGCTCGAGCAGCAACATTCATGGACCCTGACGGAAACAAGTTCACCCTAGAAACTTTCAAGAAGGACAAATAGCATCTACCTGAAACTAGAAAGGAAAGCAGCAAGAGACTCCCTCCTCCGGACCATTATTAGGCCAAGAGCTTGAACGTCGTCCTGACTAGGGGTTGATGGTAGCCCGGGATAGCTTCAAACCTTCGGTTCAGACTTTCCTGCGCGCGCAGGATGTTTAACAGTGATTCATTTTTCCAATTCATAATCCATATTAGATTCAAGACAAAGAAGCCATTGAGGGCTCAATGTTGACTGAAACTGTAAACGATGAAAAGGTTGTCATATCAACTGAAGCGTTGCCTTCTAATGAACGAATAGCTGAAAGGAAGACGATCGTTTACGAAACTCGTGTTGACCCAACCGTGATAAAAGTGGCTGGGGAAAAACTCAAGGATCAACTGTTCACTAGATTTGGGTTCTTGAAGCCTAAACCAGATGAGGTTCAATTCGTTTCCATCGAAAAGTACTACGAACCTTATTCGATGATTAATGGAAAGTATTTCATTGATTACTATCGCAAGTGCGCCTACTTGGTCAAAGTTGACGGCGAAGTTCTGGAAGTCGTTCTCTTAAACAACAAGTTTGAGCCCGAACAGCCGACGGATTCCTATGCAAAAGATCACAAAGTGATTAAACTCGAGGGAGAAGAGCGGCTAAGGAACGAGGTTAAAGCCTCCCTTATCTTGGATCGGTCGGGACAAGACGTTACACTTGAAAAACTCCCCTCTGCTCCTTCGGAGAGACACCCTAAGAAAATACTGGCAGAATTTGGCGAACAAGAAATCGCTGGAAACGCGGACTTGGACATCATCCGATCCAGAATAGTCAAACGCCCAGAGGACATAAATCGACTTGTCAGTGAGCTTTTTGAAGTTAACGAACGAGCCGTAATCTACACTCCAAGGTTTAGAATCCTGTATAGAAACCTGAAGACAGGCGAGGAGAAGACTGTTGAATTTGACGGTGTCACAGCTGAAAAAATCCGGCAAAGCAAGCACGCAAGTTCACACTGCGTCCCTCCTGTTCCTCCCCCTCCTCCACCACCATGAACGCATGCTTGTCTATTTCGTCGAAATCTAGCAAACACTGTCAAAAATAAGGAGACCTGCCCCGGTCAACGAGCCTACTGTCTCAGCGTCGCAACTAGTTGGCGCGCGATAATAGGGCAAGGACGGGCAAGACATGACTAGGGTTCATCGCGGCTCTTTAGATGCTGGGGTTCGCTGTTTACGCCCATGTTTCTTGTCGTGTGTGTGCAAGTTTTCGAGCATTTCTACGGCCGCTCCATAGCTGAAGTTCCACGCCCCATCTTTGAACATCTGGTGTATTTCCACATTGTCCCATGTTCCCTGCAGGTCTCCTAAGAGCATATGGGCATCTTTGATGCACCCTCTCTCTGCCAATTGCCTGAAGGACTTTCGCATGCCTGCGGATTCAAACGCTGGGACTACAAGACGAACAAACAAGGCGTTTCTTTCAAGTATCCTTTCGTAGCTGGTGTTGTATGGAAGATGTTTCAATGCTCCAGTGAATCTCCTCAGGTTCGCGTTGCTTGGAAAGTCGAGGTAAAACAGGAAGAATAGTGCCGTCTGTTCTTGATTGGGGAACAGGTACACTCTGTAGCCGTTGATCAGTCCTTGAGGGTTAAGGTTATTCTTGATCCTGCGGGAAACCATCGGGATGAATTTCTTGCCGTTTTTTTCTCCAATTGTTTGTGCTATTTCTGCAACGATTCTTCTTTGTGTCGTCCGTGCATTGAGTTCCAAACATCGCAGGATGATGAGGTCAATCAAATCAAACTCTGCTCTTCTGCAGTTCTCAGGCTCATCAGGTCTTTCTGCTACAAATGAATCGAAGGCTTCTACCCATCTATGCCAGTCGAACACAGAAACGGGCTTTTTTCTGGTGTAGAAATCCATGTCCAACAGGGGATACTTGGGGCTGGCGGTTGTGTAGATTTCAGAATCAGAAATCAGCTCTCTCTTTGCAAGCTCGTTGAGAAAAGCCTTCAGATCCCTTTCCTTGTCTGGAGGAACAGCGTAGCGAACGTAGTTGCCGAGTTTCCATCCGTCTACAACGGCGAGATATCTCCATAGGGGGAAACTGGTAAGGGCGCGGCCGGCAGCCTCTTCTTTTCCAGTTGGCGCGGACGCCAAAACCGAGTAACTCTTCAATCCCAGCTTGGCCTCATTGATAAGCGCCCTGAAACGGACAATATCATCCTTATCAAATCTTCGAATACGATAACTCACCGTCTGCTGGGGCGCGCCAACTGCTTCAGCCAACCTGCGAACGTTATAGACACCGTGCGCAAGTATGGCTCTGATAATCTTAAAGTCCAAAGAGTCAAGCCGCTTGAACTTCTGGGAATATTCAGCCATCGAAGGAAGCAAGCGTTCATAACTCATAAACCCGCACCACAGGGTCGAGTTGTCGAAATATGCACGCAACCATTCTTAAACATTGCGTACAGAAGTTCCATTCTGTATCGCGCTCGCAATATTGACTAAAGACTTATATGCTTTGTTAGCAGAAATATCAATAGGGGGAAAAATGAGACCCATAATCCTTGTTGCAATCCTGCTGCTGTCCCTTTTCCTCGTACCAATGACACTTGCCTTACAACAGTCGCTTCAAATCCCGAAGATCACACTGACCAGGCTCAACCTTGATTCCGGCTGCCAATTGTGCGGAGCCATAACCAAGTCTATTGAGCCTGGAAGCGGCGGTGGAGGGCAGGGCGTCATCTGATTCATGGTAGCAAGTAGGATGCTTGTCTGACAACGTAGGGTCGAGCGGTAATGACTGAGGCAATTGTATCCTCCCTTCTCTCCTTTCTCCCTCTATTGCTTAATTTCCTCACGAACCACAACGCCCCCTTGCGCAAGGAGCACATACTAAACAAATTGACACGATTTTATCCGCGTGTACAACGACAAATTCGATGAGGCTTTTCGGTTCTAGCACTCGAGGTTTGATGAGCTCAATGCGCTAGCCACGGGGTTTGCCACTCTTCTTTGAAGAAGATTTCTGAAAGCTCTTTCCTCGGTCTGGGAGCAGGTGTTTCATTGGGTATGCCGATCGGCAGCAATGCGACAACTCGCATTTTTGCAGGAATCTTGAGCAGACGCTTCACCGCGTCCTCGTCGAAGGCACCTATCCAGCAAGTGCCGTAGCCTAGAGCCGTGGCTGCCAAGGCCATGTGTTCAAGGGCTATCATCGTGTCTTTTTCGTGCCACCTTGTCGACACCTCAGGATCACCCACTGCAGCCACGATTGCTGCAGCGTCACTAAGGAACCCCTGATTGTTCGCCGCTCCCGCGAGAGTCTTCTTTCGATTCGCATCTCGAACCACTATGAAGCGCCAAGGCTGGCGGTTAGCGGCAGAAGGCGCCAGACGAGCGGCCTCGAAAATCATTTCCAGCTTATCATCGGGAATTGGTTCTTGCTGGTATTTTCTGATGCTTCTGCGGCCTCTTATAGCTTCAAAAAAGTCCATAGTACTTGTTCCCCTTCCATGGAATGCACTTTGCTCTAGAACGTTAGCCGTCGCATGTCATGCATATATGGATTCCTCAAGCAGCTGTGCGATTTGGCATGCAGGCGCTAACAGGTTCCAGTGTCATGTCTCGTTTACTGCAGCACTTTCCACAGCAAGGAACAGTGAAGTGCCGAGACGGCGCGTTTAATCCGCAAAAGACTACTCTGAGAACTCTAATCTTGGGGATAACGTCCAAAGCTTGATGCTAGGAAGTTATTCCTACCGTCTTGTCGTTGTTGCTATTGCTTTCAGTTGTTTCTCTTTTTCCGGCATTGCCACTATCTTTATCTGTGTTTTGTAGAGACAGTTCTTTGCTGCTTCCTTTGCGTCTCTTCGAGTTTCATAGGTTCCTTTGAGTTCAATCCACGGCAATGTTTCATCAACCTTTATCCATACAGCGTGCAAGTTTTCCACCATTTCCTGACCGAGAAAAAGGATTAGATTCTTGGCAATTAAAACGGTTATGAATCCTGAATAATTATCTGGATTAAGCTTCCCTTTGGAAACTTATTTAAGCAGTGCTGTCCCACCTCTTAGAGTTTAGGAGAGAGACGAAGGTAGAGCCCGGCCGGGATCACGTAAGATTGCTCGGTTGAAGCGGTGCCTATGGATGGACAGAAAAAAAAGAATCCAAGAAGATGTACAGCGTGAAACGACGACTGAGCAGCGTGCATGGGTCCGCCAACGATTCTTTACGGCCAGAGGGAATTCCTGAAACACATCGTAAGTCTGTCAACGAGTTTTTAACCTTCCATGCCCGTTGTGGGCGTTTTTCAGGGGAGGTCGGCATCTGATGGCTTACTCCGCAAATCCGAGGACGTTCCTAACAGCGTTCAAGGAAACGCTGGCTGGACACTTCGCTGGCGTCGGAGGAATAATCGCAGGTCTCATAGTTGCTTGGCAGCTTGATGTTTTCCGAAGTGTGCCAGGACACGCGTGGACTATTGCAGTCTATCCGACCGTGTTGACTGCCAAAGCCGTTATAAACGGTGTGTTCAGCGGGCGCTTGAACACTGCCTTGCACGTTGGAACGATTTCCCCAAGATTCTCTGGAAACATGAAAACCCTGAGTCGAATGTTTCAACGAATACTGATCTTGACCTTAGCGACGAGTATTGTAATGAGCATCGTTTCAACCATTCTTGGAACCCTGTTCTGGGGAGTGGCCCCTGCAAGTTTCTCAGATGTCTTGATAGTTGTTGTTGCTACAATGAGTCTAGGGTTGACCCTTTACTTGTTCACGTTATCTGTCACGTTTACTGCCTTCAAGAAAGGTGTGGACTTGGACAGTGTTGCATATCCAATTTCTGCCACGATTGCAGATGTTTTCATAACGGTCTGCTATGCTTTGGCAGTTAATCTCTTCTTCAACTTCGGCTACGCAGGACAATACACCATTCTCCTAATCGCAATCCTGCCCGCAGTTTTGGTGCTCTATTCCTTGCCCCGAAGCATCCACGAGAAAGGATTTTCCAAAACCATGAAGACCTCTATCTCGGCTCTGATGTTTGTGGCGGTGATTGCCAGTGTCACGGGGACGATTTTGCAAAAGATAAATGTTGTCGCAAGCCTTTGGAACGGGAACCCTGCTCTTCATCCCGCTGCACTTTTTGCTGCTTACCCCGCTCTGATTGAACTGGTAGGCGATGCCGCTCTGGTCATAGGATCCACAGCTACAACAAGGCTTGTACTCGGGTTACTGGAGCCCTACTTTTCTGCCATGAAAAACCATGCATTGCAGATTCTCGGTGCTTGGGCGGCTTCGGCGGTTGCGTTCGTTCCACTTTCGGCAGCATCACTCTTTCTGACCGGGACGTTTGGGCTGCCTGCATTCTGCCTTCTGACTTCCGTGTTGCTTGCGACAAACGTCTTCGCCATGATCGCTATGACCCTGATATCTTACGCACTTGCAATATTGACTTTTAAGAAGGGCTTGGACCCTGACCATCTGGTTATCCCTATTGAAAGTTCACTTGCGGCCACCATAACGACAACCGCTTTGTTCGCTGCCTTGTTCCTGCTACTCCACTTGGGGGGATAGAATTAAAATATCCCCTGCACTCTAGTCTCCTAGTCGGAGCGACCTTGAGCACATGCCAGCGTTAGAAAAGGTAAAATACAGATCTGTACCAGTCCGGGATCTCTTCTTGGAAATGAAGAACCTGTCCGAGCTAATGATAGACCTGGCTTATTCGGCAGCCTTGTTCAATGACATGGAACTCGCCGAAGACATCATGGAACTTGAGAACCGTGTCGATACACTGGATTATCTGCTGGAAATGACTATCATGATCGCTGCAAGAGACGCCCATGATGCGGAAGCATTAGCAGGAGTGTCCGCAGTAGCTTCAGCGGCGGACAAGATTTCGGATGCTGCAGCAGACATAGCCGCAATAGTCACGCAGAACATAGGTGTACATCCGATAGTGAGCCAGGTTTTTGAGAAAGTCGAGGAGCGTTTGATGCAGGCAAAAGTGAGTGCTGGCTCATCAATTGTTGGTAAGCGAGTAGGGGAGCTTGATCTGGCGGCGAGAATGGGCGTTGACATCATCGCCGTTCGACGGGACAAGGACTGGATTATAAACCCGGAGAATACTGAACAGATTCGAGGCGGGGACGTTTTGATTGCCCGCGGCGTTCAATCAGGCATCAGGGAATTCAAGGAGCTTGCAGAACAGAAACCGCGGAGGAGGGAAGACTGAATGGCGCAGCAGGACCAAGCAAGGTTCGAGGAAATCGTTGAACGCCTAGTGGAGCTTAAGGACACTTCTGAACTCATGATCGACCTGGCCTACTCGTCGTTGCTTCTGAACAACAGAGAGCTGGCCGAAGAAGTGCAGAGGCTTGAAGAACGCGTGGACAAGCTGCACACAGATTTCGAACTGCTCGTCCTCAAAAGCGAATTCAAGAAGGAGGAAGCGAAGGGCTTTCTCGGACTCATACGGCTGGGAGTGGCAACCGAAAAAATTGCAGACGCAGCGGCTCAGATATCCGAGGTTGTCCTGAGAGGCATTGAACCGCATCCCGTGTTACAGCTCAGCATAAGGGAAGCCGAAGAGACAGTTGCTTACGTGCCCGTTACCAAAAACTCCCCACTGGTGGGCAAGACTCTGGCGGAAGCACGCATCCCTGAGGAAACTGGAATGTGGATACTGGCCATAAGAAGAGGCAACAAATACATTAGACCTAAACCCGACTCTAGAATAGAGGTAGGCGACGTTCTAATCGCCTCAGGCTACGCCGACGGTGTGGAAAGCCTCAAAAAACTGTCAGCACGGTAACCAACATTCTACCGAGTCCATAGCTAGACTACTTATTCTGAATGCACTAACGCTATAAACACGGGTTCCCCTCATATTCAACGAGGGACGCATCATCACCAAGAAGAAAGAAACCGCGGCCATCATCCAAAACTACACGTGCCCAAACCCATCCTGCCGCAAACCCTTCGTAAAACCATTGAAAGCCATAAACTTGGCCCTAGGAAACCCGGAACCATACCTCGCATGCCCCCGCTGCCTCACGGAGATCACCACCCAAGAAAGCCCACCGACCGCCGAACCAAACCCAAACCTAGAAACAGAAACCCTCAAAACTACAAAAGACAAAGCCGCAGAAGAAAAAGACGGCACGGCACCGACAAAACCACAGTGCACCCGCCACTTCGGATACCTAAGCGAACGCTCAAACAAAGAAAAAATACCCGAAGAATGCATCACCTGCACAGACATAGTCAACTGCATGCTAAAAGCCGTAAAAAACCAAACAAACAACTAACACCGCGAAAACACCAGCGGTTTGAGTCTCAAAAAAATCACGGATTGAGTACTCAAAAGCAAGGGCTCGAAACCCAACATCAGCCAGTGAAGCCAAAGCCTCACATTAACACACGCGAACGCTAGCTTCTCAGAAACGTTCGAGCCACATCTTCCAGTCTTTCGCCCAGGATTTGCACATCATCAATGCTGCCCAGCCCTTTCTCGCAGGCCTTGCGAATGTGGCTTATTTCATAAGGGTCAAACCCCATAACCCTGCAACCGGTTGCGTCTGTCGCGACCGGATCTTTTCCAGTTATTATCAAGTCCATCTGAACAGGTGTCCCGTCGGAAGGACCACGGCCCTCCATCCCCACAAAGCCGTCAATCACCGTCAATACTGGTTTGAGCACGCTGTTAATGTCAACTATGACCTTGCTTATGCCCTTCAGGTGGTATTTTCCCTTAAACTTGTCAGGCAGAAGACCGAACATGTTCTTCATCCCCAACGTGACTCCCGTCGACATGTGGGTCTTAAGTTTAGCCGCACTCACAACAGCAGATTCAGTGACAATACGTGGAACAGTTATGCTTTTCAATGTTTCAGAGTTAGGAACATCTATCTTGACTCTGTCCTTCACGTGCCTCAGGTTGAGACATTCAACATCGTTGCGCTCACACATTTCCCTCATGCCAGTCGCTTCAAAGGCCTTGTCAGCGCTGGTCATCGTAGCGTCTGATTCGACAACGTAAATCTTAACATGCAGATTCTTTAGTCTCTCTATGATGGCTTCAACCACAATTGGATCCGTAGTCGCTCCAGTGTCCCATGTTTTGACCGTTATGAAGTTGACTTTTATGAGCACCGTATCCCAACCGGACAGGGCAGCCTCATAATCCATCAAGTCCAAGGCCTTGAAAACAGGCTCATGACCTCTCTTGCCCTTAACAATCGCAACCTTCGGAGTCAACCCGACGACACGACTAGCTTCTCTGAAGCAGCTAAAGGCAGAAGACAGATTGCATTAATAAAGGTTGAGAACCAAGGCTCAAGTTCTATTTGGACTTGGTTATGTGCACGTTTTTGATTAGAACGTACGGAGCCAGTGAAGGTAGATCCGCTTCAAAACCCCACCAGTGCACGTGCTGCCTCTCCTTCGAAACGGCAGCGATATTGCCAAGCATGGCCAAAACGTTGTCGCTTATGCGCAAATCCTTCAAAGACTCCTTGATTTCGCCTTTTTCAATCATGAAGATGCCGTCTCGGGGAATAGTTGAGAAGTCACCCTTTGCAGAATTCTGGAAACGCGTGTACCAAGTGTTAGTCAAATAGAGCCCTCTCCTCACCTCTTTGAAAAGTTCGTCCCTGCTCGCGTCTCCATCATCCATTTCGATGTTCCACGGTGTCGGGTACACCAAACCCGCATTTCCCGTTGTCTTGGTTTTGAACATTTTGGCGGTGGAAGCGTTGTGAAGGTACGTTTTGAAGACACCATGATCGATGAATGTGTTCTCTTTTGTGGGAAAACCCTCATCATCGAAAGCCCTGTTGGACATGGAATACGCCGCCGGATTGTCTTTCAACGTCACTACGTCAGGCGCTACCCTTGTGCCAAGCTTATTAACGAAAATAGACTGTTGCACGAGTACAGAATAGGCTGAAGCCATCCCGCCCCAAACCCCAAGCAAGGAACCAAGAATCAAAGGGTCAAAAATAACATCGTAAACGCCCTCATCCCCAATTCTTGGGCTTCTGGCCTGCTTGGCTATCTCGCCGGCCTTTGCCCCAGCACGGGCGGGCTTGAAATCCTTCAGGTTCGAACAGCATTCCACCCCGTGGCCTGAGGCTTCCCTTTCTGAAAAAGCCCTGATTGAAAGCTCAATTGCTGATCTGCTGTCAACGCCAATAGGTCCTTCGGAAGAAGCGATGTAAACGTCTTCGAACTTTGTGAAGAGTATGCCTCCGCTTTCAACTCTACACCCGGCTTCTTTTTCAGCCGCTTCTATAGCTTCAAAAACATACTCCGCTGGACTTTCCAAATTCTCAAGCTTCTTATCTGCTTTGCTCTTTGCGTAGTGGAAACTGCCTTGAGCAAAGCCTCCAAAAGTTGGATTCTCCTCAGAAATCTTCGCCAGTTTTAACAGTTGCTTGATGCTTGCATCAGCGTCATCGAAGCTGTGAATCTGCGTGGCGACAAAGCGCTTCTTCCAAGCCAAGGCCACATCGGTTGAGTAGTCATTCCAAGCGACGCTGATGTCAACCTGATTGTTACTGAAACGCACCTGTCGATACTTGCCATAGGTTGTCTTCGCAACAATCTGGTCTGCTCCCAGCGCTTTCGCTTTCTTCACGATCTCTTCAGTTTTGCCGAGTATGTAGGTCATTTCACAAACACTCTCCTAAGTCTGAGGCATGGACCGCCAGTATGCACCGGAGCCCCTTGCTCAGGGTCGCCTTTTCCGCAGGTAGCCGCGTCAAACTCTATCTTTTTTGAAACCGCGTCAACGGCCGTCCAGAACTTCAGTGTAGTGGTTTCAATAACAGGTCTTGCCACGGGATGCTCCACTTCGCCATTTTCTATCAGGTACGCTTCCCTGCCCACGTAGCGCTGGTTGAAACGTTTGTCATCGATGTTCCATTCAGTGAAAGATTTCATGTAAACACCATACTTGACATCTTCAATCAACTCGTCCTCAGTGAAATTGCCAGGGAGAACAAACGTGTTCGCCATGCGAACTATAGCCTCTCTATCGTAGTTAACAGATCTTGAAGAACCGTTACTCTTGGTCCCGAGTTTCGCAGCTGACTCCCTGTTGTGCAGGAACTCGTTTATGACGCCCTCCTTGTACAGGAATCTGCGCCTGGCATTGACTCCTTCGTCATCATACTGGTAATAGCCGTAGCTGTTCACGACAGTCGGATCGTCAACGATGGTAACGGCCTTGCTGCCGATTCTTTTACCAATCCAGTACTGACCACCTTTATAGATGAAAGATCTGCCGGCTTGGCTCATCTCCCGCCCCAAGATTCTGTCAGCTTCCATCGGATGACCGCAGGATTCATGCGCCGCTATCCCAGCAACTTCTGACCCGCACACCAAATCCATGTTTCCAGGCTTCACTGCTTTTGCCTTTGTTATAACGTCTCTGAGAACCTTTGCATCGTGAACCATTTTCTCCGGAATCTTCCACTTGCTGAAAGCTTCCCATCCGCCACTGTAGCCGAACTGCTCGTATGCTTGCTCGGTTTTTCCTTGTTCAGCTACCGTGATGAAAACATACGCGCCTATTTTCGGAACATATGAGGATATTCGTGAGCCCTCTGAGTTGACAAAGTACTTTGTTATCAAGTTCGTTGCGCAGGATGATGTTGTGGCGGCAATATTCACTTTTGAAGATGATAAAGCCTTGTTAACCTCGGCAAGGGTCGATATTCTTTCTTCCAGCGAGATGTTTTCCATCTTCTTTTTCTGGGCAACAGCCCATTTTGTCTTGACGCCCTTTTCTTCAGCGAAGACAAGCTTCTCCTTCCGATTTGCAGCTCGGGCATACTTGGAAGCCAAGTTCACAATCGCTCTAGCTTCTTCTTTCGTCCACTTGTTGGTCGAGGCAAAGCCGATGCCGCCGTCTGCTATGAGTCGCACGCAAAACCCACTGTCAACGGCAGAAACGACAGCTTCCACCACGCCGTTGCGCAGCATAAGTCCGTCTTGAATCTGACTGTGTGCCCTCACTTCAGCATATTCAACCTTCTTGCTCCGCGCATACTCTAGGGCAAAATCAACAATTTCCTCGTCCATGCCGTCTCAACCTTGGAGCATAAGGTGGTGAAGTATGGCATAAAAGCCTTTTAGACGCTGCTCGACGACAGAACTTCTGCCCTTCGCGTTCAGTCTTGACTCTTCAACGTCCCTTCCAACGCGTTTATGACGTTCTGTTTTCCCATCGCAAGAATGTACGGGCCTAGCCTTGGGCCTTGCGGAACACCTAACAGAATCGTGTAGATTGTCTTGAAGAACTTTGCAGGTTGAAAACCGCATCTTTTGGCGGTGTTGAATATTGCGTTTTGAATTTTCTCCGCGTCGTCTTCGACCCAGAGTACTTCAACTAGTTCTTTCACAGCGTGTTTCTCTTCCTTGCTCAGGCTGACTGAGGCTGGCTTTATCTCGTGAAAATCTGCCGCCCAGTTGGACGCGTATTCAATCCGTTTTCTCACGTTGTCATCGAGTGACTGATCTCGCTGCAAGTAACCGTAGCTTCGAAGCTTTTCGGTCATGTACAGCTCTTCACTGCCTTTTGGGGCAACCCTCGCAAGGTATGTCAACAAGTTGTAGGGCGCGTGAAAGCCTGGTTTTGTTGGAAACTTCATCGCGTAGCAATACTCGTACAGTCCTCGAAGCTTGGCCAGTTCCTTGGCGTCCTTCACTTCTTTCTTTCCGAAATAGACATCTTCCAAGTCGTCAAGCTCATCCATGTAGATTGGGATGTCAACCACATCCAACGCACGAGCCCCCACGAACCTTTTCAGCAGCAACAACATGAGCGACTGAGGAGAACCATACCTGAGCCAAGTTTGCGGCGTCAGCACGATTCCAGTACTCTTGGCAAGCTTCTTACCGCTCTTGGCCAGAAACAGCTCATACTTTGCGTGAACAGGCGGCTCCCAATGAAGTACTTCCCGGCATATGCGATCGTTAACTCGAACTGAATCAGCAACGTCCTTTCCGAAAGCTTCAAACCTAATGTCCAAAGCCTTCCAGCGAACAGCAAACTCGCCCTTCCAACTGAGCTTGCCCAAGCCTTTCCGGTAGTCCACTTCGCCCTTGTGCCCACAGCCTTCAAGCCATCGCCCTTTGACCTCCATTCCTTCACAGCTGTAAAGGACCTTGTTCTCTTCCGCCAGAAAATCGTACGCTTTTGTCGAGTAGATACGGCCGCAGTTTTCGCAAACGGCAAAGTACGGCAGGGCCTCCAGAAACTTATCCTGCCCACTCTCTTCTTTGACTATTTCACCGATTTTTTTGGCGTTCAAGAGTACAGTCCTGATTTCCTCGTTGAACAATCCCGTCCGGTAAGCTTCTGCTCCCGACATGAACTTGTACTCTATCCCGCACTTGTCCAACGCTTCCATGAGCAGCATGGTCATGTGCTCTCCGTAGCTCTTGTGACACTTGTAAAAGTCCGGAATGTCCGTCACAGACTGCCCCAAATACTTCTCCAAAGACTCAGGCATCCCAGCAGGAACCTTCCTCAGCCCATCCTTATCATCAGCAAAAGCGATGAGTTCAGAGTTGAAATCCTGCTCTCTCAAAGCCAAGGTCACACCGAAAGCCCGTGCTGCATCGCTCAAGTTACCTATGTGCGGCAAACCGGATGCGGCTATACCCATCTCGGTCCTAATCAAGCCTAAGCCTCTGCCGAGCTTCCGCTCCCTAGCAACCACCTTGGCGGCCATCTTGTCGTACCACGTGCCGTGGCCGATTATTTTCCTGCTCATAGCAAGTCTAGCCTCTGCATGCAATAGTGAAATCGAAATAAAAAGTGTTTAGAAAAGAGTGGGTTTACTTTCTTCGGAAAGCAGCAGCTATCGCCAAGGCACCGAGCACAAGCAGAATCACAGCCAAACTGTAGACCCAGTTGTACGTGTATAGAAACCACGCGCCGCCCACGGCGATGAGCAGTAGACCCCAACCGAAATAGCTGAACGCACCGCGCCCGTACTTTTCCGGATTTGAACGCTGCATCACAGCCAACGCCATCAACCAGCCACCGAACAACACTATCATTGTTGCCAGAACCATCCACCACTCGGTCAACAGGCCCGCAGGTACATAAAGTAAGACAGAGACAACTATGATCACGAATAGAGCGCCTATTGTCAGCAAATTCCTGTCTGCCATTTTAGCCATGCTTTAACCTCCTTTGGCGCGCGCTAGATTTTCGCGCCGCACTCCGGACAGAACTTCGAACCTGCCGGAATCGTCTTTCCACACTTTGGACAGTTCATCGTCTGGCTTGACGGAGGAGTTATCACCGTTCCACACTCAGGACAGAATTTTGAGGTTGCCGGAATGCGCGTGCCGCACTTCGGACATATCACCAGCGCCGCAACTGGTGCCTGCGCGGGGCCTGTGGGCGTCATAACCTGTGGAATGAGTACCATGCCGGCTCCCAGGCCTGCTCCAGATGACTTTCCAAGGGATTCCGCGGCGCTCTTGACCGTTTCCATCCGCAGCACTTCGCTGGCACCAGTTCCGCCAGTTCTAAGCCAGAAAAGCCTCTCACGGTACTCAGGGGTCGTGTCTATTCCTTCAAAACGCAGGTCAGTGAGCTCCAAGCCTATCCGTTTGAAGTAGTCCATGATACTGTTCTTTACGATCACCGATGTTTCATCAAGCTTTGTGAACACGGTAAGCAGGTCATAGTGTGAAAGCTCGTCGATTATCTTCTCGTTCAGGAACCCTCGCAGATAGTTGTTCACGCCTTCTGTGGAATACGCCTGTTGTCCACCCACAACCTCGTTCACGAACAGCTGCGCGTCTTCGACCTTGAAGTAGAATGAGCCGTGCACTTGCAGAGGCGCAAGCTCAGTGGTCTGAGCCTGTGTGCCGTATTTGCCGGCGAAGACTTTGGTTGAGATGAAGATGACCGCTGCCTTGAACGGCTTATCCTTGAAACCCACGATCCGCGTCAGCAATCTTGTTAAGAGCGGCAGATTCAACGTTGTCAAAGTGTGTCTTCCCGCGTTGAAGATGTCGTAGGCCTTGCCGTCTCTGAAGAACACCGCAACTTCGTATTCGTGGACGACTAGCTGGGAACCCCACGTTATGTCTTCGCTTGGGTATCTCCACAGTATGTCGTCTGGCCCTGCGTTTGTCCATTCTATGACTTGCGGCATTTTAACTCACTTCCATTATTACCTCTTCCCTTTTATCAAGGGTCTCATCGAAGGTCTCCAGCGTGTCCGTTAGGTTCTGCACGCGGTCTTTTGCCTTGTCGAATTTCTGCTTGGAAACCTCGCTTCTGAACGCGTCGACTTCGCTGGCTATGCTGTTCACTTGATCAATCAGCTGGTTGTCGAAGTCGATCATTCGATCAAGAGCCTCCTCTTGAATCTTAACAACGTCAAAGAAGCCTGAATAGCCGTAAGAAGCGTGATTTACTCTTTCCGTAACGCGGTCAAACTTGGCTACAAGTCTGTCCATGTCTGTCAGAACGTCCAATTGGCGACGGTCAGACATCTTCTGAAAAACAGTTTTGAAGTTGGTTCTCGCCTGCGCCAGCTTCTGGTACAAGTGGTTTCGAATAAGCTTGTCAGATTCCCTGCGAAGTTCTTTCTCTTTGTAACCGCGAAACCCTGGAAGTTCTGCAAGGATTCGTTCAGAGAGACGCATCTGCTTCTTCGCTGCTCCATAAACATCCTTTTTCTCACTCAAGATTTAATTCCCCCACAATTTCGTTTCGTTTCTATACATGAATTGGTGTTGCTTTTAAAGTTTGTTCGCCATTCTCCAGATTATCAGAACCCGCCTGAAGGGATGTCGCCCTTTATTTCAGTCCCATTTGCTCCGTCGATCAGCAGTTGATAGCCCTTCCCCTTGTACTCATACTTGACAAACCATATCGGCGAATGCAGATAAACCACTTGATGCACGTCCATCTCGGTTTTCATTTCAATGATTTTGTCAACGTCCTGCTGAATCAGAAAGCGATGGTTTTCTTCAATCTGCTGTTTTGCAAGCTCAACCGCGTCGTCCCTGTCAACTTCGCTGTTCAACACCTTGGCAAAAGCCTCGACTTTCCTGAAGTCAAACGGGATCTTTCCCGCCAACGGAACCTCATACTCCCTCGTTGGAAACTCGGTTGCTTTCCGCGCCAAAACAAGCCAATCATACTCCTTCACCATCTTTCCCTCTTTGGTAACGGCTGGTGCAATGCGTTCAAAAATCCCCTTGTAAGTGCTATCCGCCTTTACGGAGACCACCCAGAAAGGCAGGTACGTCAGATTCTTCTCCGCTATCTTTGACTTTCTCGCGAGGTCTGAGGGTTTTAGAAAGCCTTCGCGCATCCACTCTTTGATCGGTTCTTCTATTTGTGTCGGGTCATACTTGTTCAGCAGCATCGAATGTTCGAACGTGAATGCTTGCCCGGTTTCGATGACCACAGTGTAGCCGCAGTACTTGCATGTTGCTATTATTTCACCATGTTGAAACGGTATCGGTGCCCCGCAGTGGGAGCATTTGATTTCATCAATAACGCTCATACATTCTACGCCTTCTGCTTCTCTCTCTTCAGAATCTCTTTCGACACGATGACCCCTGATGCGGAGGCCTGAATGAGTCCTCTTGTGACGCCGGCTCCGTCTCCGATGGTGAACAGGTTGTGTATCTTGGTTTCCAAACAGTGGCTCAGGTGTAGTCTTGAGGAATAGAATTTCACTTCGATGCCGTACAGCAACGTGTCCCTGGAGTGCAGACCGGGAATCATCTTGTCCAACGCTTGAAGCATCTCTCGTATGTCGGCCAAGTAGCGATAGGGCAGGACGAAGCTGAGGTCGCCGGGCGTAGCGTTCTTCAAGGTCGGAGTCACCACGCTTCGGGCGATCCTTTCAAGCGTTGACCTTCTTCCAGACTCCAAGTCGCCCAACCGCTGTATGATCACACCTCCGCTGAGAAGGTTTCCGAGCCTTGCAACGTATTTTCCGTAGGCTATCGGCTCCTTGAAAGGCTCCGTGAACGAGGTGCTCACCAGGAGGGCGAAGTTCGTGTTTTCCGTCTTCCTCTCCGCGTAGCTTTGGCCGTTAACCGTCAGGACTCCGTCGTAGGACTCTGTTATGACCTCGCCGTACGGTGCCACGCAGAATGTGCGGACTTGATCATCAAAAGACTTTGAATAGTAGATGAGTTTGGGTTCATAAAGAACGCTCGTCAGCTCCTCCATGACGGAAGCGAGAGTTTCAACTCTTATGCCGACGTCGACAGGGTTGTTGAACGTCTTAAGGCCTAAGGCCTGAGCTTCTGTTTGGAGCCATTCAGCCCCGATTCTTCCGGGTGCCACGATGACATATTTGCCGAGGTATTTCTCGCCGTTTACAGTTTCGACCCCTTCAACGGCGCCATTCTTCACTATCAACCCTTTCACGTCGCTTCTCGGCTTGAACTCAACCTTCCCGTTCAGTTCTTGTCGCATTTTTCGAAGAGTCTGAGCGCATCTTTCCGTGCCCATGTGTCGAATCTTTTGGCGGATGAGTTTCAAGCCTGCCAATGATGCTTTCCGTTCAAACTCCTCGACTTTCTCGTCGTCTGCTCCGTACGTGTGTTCAGTCGCTCCGAATTTCAGGTAGACTGTGTCCACGTAGTTTACGAGTTCTTCAAGCTCTTTGGGCGACACGTATTGGTTGAGCCATCCGCCCACTTCGGGAGACAACGTGAGTTTGCCGTCGCTGAAAGCTCCTGCACCTCCCCAACCGGACAGAACCGAGCAGGGGTCACAATTGACACACTCGAAACCGCGACTCGCAGGGCATTTGCGCTGGTTTATGTCCTGTCCTCTGTCCAGCATCATAACACGCATGTTGTTTTTCTCTGCGAGTTCCAAAGCCGAGAATATTCCTGCAGGCCCAGCTCCAACGATTATCACGTCATATTTCAACGGGCTTATCCCCTGAAACCCAGAACTACATGTAGCAACTAGCATATATTTCTAGCTAGCGACTTAATGGCGCTTCAGCGAAGAAACCATAGCGTCCACGCTAAACCCTCCCTGTCGGAATTGCTAGGTCCCAGCTCTGTTACGCTTAAATGTGCGAACCGAAAATAACTAGGTGAAAAGGGGAGTTGATGAAATGGTCAATTTGTGGCGAGACATTCCGTGCGGTCCGGATCCTCCGCACAAAGTCTATGCAATAACCGAGGTGCCAAACGGAAGCACCAACAAGTACAAGTATGATTGTAAAGCTGGGTTTTTCAAGCTTGACAGAGTCTTGTATTCTGCCCTTTACTACCTTGGTGATTACGGCATAATCCCCCGTTCATGGTCGTTGGACGGAGAGCCCCTCGACATCTTAGTCTTGACAACAAAGCCCACCTTCACAGGCTGCGTGGTCACCGCGCGTCCCATCGGTGTTCTGACCACAGAGGACGAGAACGGACAGGATGACAAGATCCTTGGAGTACCGGTCGATGACCCGAGGTTCGAGGAAGTTCAAGACATGGGCGACATTGCGAAGCATTTGAAGACAGAGATTGCAGACTTTTTCGTCAACTACAAGAGGCTCGAACCGAAGAAATGGGTTAAAGTCAAGGAGTGGAAAGACGCGAAAGCTGCAGAAAAAATGATACTTGCCGCGTTTCAACTTTACAAAGAAGAATTTCACACCACCTAACCCGAGAAAGTGAAATGTGGACTTTTTCTAAGCACCTGCTCCTGTCGGAAACTAAATTTCCAGAAATTTAGATCGCTAGTTGCAAGCTGCTAGAAGTCGAAGCACCGGTAGTGAATGAGCAAAGTGTCCAAAGTCAAACTGCAATCTCAACTCACTCTTTTCGATGTCACAAACCTCGTGGTCGGAGCAATCATAGGAGCAGACATTTATGTGGCCTCAGCGTACGGAGCGCAGTACTTGGGTCCCTTTTCACTTGTTGTTTGGGTCATCGCAGGATTGATGGCCATCGTGATTGCACTATGCTTTGCTCAATGTGCATCGTTGCTTCCCAAGGTAGGCGGGCCGTACGCCTACGCAAGAGAAGCTTGGGGACCGTTTGCAGGTTTTATCGTCGGCTGGTCGCTCTGGCTTGCCGAATGGGTGTCACTGGCTGTTTTTCCCGGCGCCTTTGTCAATTACCTGACTGTTTTCCTTCCAGGCCTTGATCTGGTTTACCAAACTCTTATCAAAGGGCTGTTCGTGCTCTTTCTCATTGCTACGAACATTTTCGGAGTCAGAGCGGCCGGAAGAACGAACGACGTTCTTACTTTGGTCAAACTTGCTCCACTGATTCTCTTTGCGGCAGTTGGCTTATTGTTCGTGGTTGCTAACCCCGCTGTTGCGACCTCCAATCTCTCCCCGTTCGCACCAAAGGGGTTTGGAAATTTCGGACTTGCTCTCGTCCTGATTTTCTGGGCTTACGCAGGCTTCGAAATTTCAACCATCCCGGCTGAAGAGATAAAGGATGCGAAGAAAACTATCCCTAGGGCCATCGTTGTTGGGATTGCAATCGTGACAGTTTTCTATCTGGTGACGAACATCGTGCTTTTTGCCGTTCGATCATACACTCTTTTAGGTTCAGACACTGCGCCGCTTGCTGAGGCAACCCTAGCAGTCCTGAGTTTTAGTTCTGTGCTGGTTCTCGTGGGCAAAGCAGTCGTGGGTGGTGGCGCGTTGGTGTCCGTTGCAGGTTCTGATGAGTCAGGGATGATAGGAACTTCAAGACTCGGATACGCTTTGGCGGCTGACGGTCTGTTCCCACGTGCCTTCGCCAAGATTCACCCAAAATACAAGACGCCTTACTTGGGAATAATAATCCAAGCCGTCACGGCGCTGATAGCTGCAATCTTCGGCACACTGCCAATCCTGATGGCAACCTCTGTTTTTCTGTTGGCAATAGCGTACACGGCCACCGGCCTGTCAGTCTTCTGGCTGCGCAGAAAGTTTCCAACACCCCAGTCTCGCTGGGAGGCCAGCTCTCTCATTCCGGCCTTGGGAATCATTTTCTCTCTTTTCCTAATCTTTGAGTGCGGAGTTGTCCAGATTGTTATAGGCGTACTGATGCTTCTAGTTGGAATTCCAATCTACATCAGGTATTCTCCGAAGAAAGAACTGACAGATCTCAAGAACGCATTAATCGCCAGAGAAGCCGTTCTGGAAAGAGCCTACAAACAGGAGGACAGGTTTCTCGCTCACGTACTGCGCCACGTGAAGAGGGGATACAGGAGAATTAGGGGTAAAGAGCAAACGTGGCAGACAACAGACAAAGATTGAAATCTCGCGCGCTTGCAACATTATCTAAAACGAAAAAACGATTTAGGACAGACGTTGAAATGTGTTAAGAGGCGATTGCAAAATGAGGGTATTTCCATATACAGATGTTGAATCACAGGACGCTGATTCAGGAGCAGAAAAGGTGAAGGTAAGATGGCTAATCACGAAGGAGATGGGTGCCCCCAACTTCGCGATGAGGTTGTTTGAAGTCGGTAAGGGCGGTTGCAGTCCTTTCCACAATCATGCGTGGGAACACGAAGTTTTCATACTTGAGGGCGAAGGAACTGTTATGAGCGAAAAAGGACCTAAGAAGTTCAAACAAGGCGACGTTGTTTTTGTTCTTCCAAACGAAAAGCATCAGTTCAGGAATGAAGGCAAAGACGTATTGAAGTTCCTGTGTCTAGTACCTATCGAAAAGAAAAGTGAGTGAGAGCGCACTAAGCTTTATATTTCGCCGCCAGCGCGAGTCACTCCATGCCTTCCAAATTGGGGAAGAGGTACCCAAGCGACTACACCGAAGAGGAGCTTCGAGCCCAAGCCCGTGAACTCGAGAGCGCCGTCACGATCCCTGCAAACGTTGAGATTGAAGCTGACCACAGAGTACTTGACCTCGGTGAAGTGGAGAAGCTACTGAGGCAGGCTGAGAACATCATCCTCCAGGACTGTGGCTGCCGCACGGACAAGGGGAACTGCGATGCCCCGCGAGACGTCTGCATCACCATAGACCCGCCGGAAGATTACATCGCCAAGAACGCAAGATGTCACCCCCATGAGTCCACGCTGGAGGGGACACTCAACGCTCTGAGGAGGAGCCACAAACTCGGCCTTGTCCACATGGCTTACACGATGAAGGACAACGATCATCCCACGATAATGTGCAGCTGCTGCCCTTGCTGTTGCCACACGCTGGGCGGACTTCTTCGCCACGGTATAGCGGCGCAGGTTCTTACATCCAGGTTCGTTGCCGAGGAGGACGAGGAAAAGTGTGCAGGGTGTGGTCGGCGTGTTGACCGATGCGTCTTCGGGGTCCGTCACCTCGACAATGGCGAGCTTAGGTACGACAGATCCAGATGTTTCGGCTGCTGCCTCTGCTTCTCTACATGTCCCGCCGGTGCGATATCTCTCGTACCTCGAGCGAGCGCTTGAAAGAAAAATCGTGAACGTTTTTTTAGGTTTACAGGTCAATCCTTTATTGCTTCAAGCAGGCTCATTACGTTCCACAGTTTGACTCTGGTGTAAGGTGGCATGTTTGGATCCTGCAGGATTTCGTCCATGAGTGATATGGCGTTCGCTGCTCTGACCGCGGGTGTATACTCCTTTGATTGTAGAGCGTCCAGGGAATCCTTAGCGGCTCTTCTAATGTTTCTAGGTGTCGTGTTGTCCTCGGAAACAGCTCCAAGCACGGCTAACGCTTGTTTTATCCGCTCTTCGTATTCCTCCATTTTCTTCTTTCTAACCATTCTGCCACCTCGCGTAATCCGTGATAGCCTTGTTATATAAGCTGGGATACCTATTTACTTTGGGGTTTTAAAGCTTGTCGCGAAAACCACGTGAAGAGCCGCACATCAAACGGATGGCTGATCTCCTGCGTCAAGGCTCGACACTGACAGAGTTGGCCTGTCCCGCGTGTGCTTCGCCTTTGTTCAGACTGAAAAACGGTGACCTGTGGTGTGGAAGGTGTGAGAAAAAGGTCATAGTGGTGAAGGAAGGAGAGGGAGAGACAGAAGCAACAGGCTCCATCGTCCTCCAAAACCTCGAAGTCACCCTTCTGGCCAAGGTTCAGACAATACAGAACAGAATAGAACACGAAGAGAACCCCGAAGAACTGCAGAAACTGAACACTGTGCTTTCCGGACTCTTAGAGAACCTCGAGAGAATAAGAAAAACAAAGAAGACATAGGCGTCTCATGGCAATGCTCGGATTCTACGCAAACTTTCCGCAAAACATTCACAAGGCAGAAACCTTCTCCACCTCAATCTCGGACAAGAAGCTGCAGCAGGTGCTGGTAGAGGCTCTGTACAAGTTGAACAGCGAAACCCTCAGCTTGGAAGAAGTCTCTACGCCTTCAATTCCAGGTTGCAAGGTCATTTTTGAGGTTGGAGTGGCTGAAGGCAACGACTTCAATTACCTAGATGACGAAGAAAGAGAAAGGCTGCTGGGAGCCTTAAACAAGAAGCCCTTCCAAATAATGGATTTTCTCTGCGTCGTCCGCTATCACAAGATTCGAAAAGAAAGGAAAGCGCGCATGAGGTTTGATTATTACATGCTACGCTTGGTGTTCGGTGATAAATTCATGGAAATTCAGATTTCCCATGAAAGAGGGCTAATGCACACTTCGGCTGATGATCTCGTAAAACTCGTCGTGAACAAGGTTAACGCTGCTTTCTCAAAGAGAGTGCTGAGGCCTTCTGAAGCTGCCTAGAAGTCTTTTTTCAGAAAACTTTGGACGACAGCAGCAATATCTCCCGCAACTTCCCTCTTGGGTTTGTTTCCGTCCACCCTGACCAGTTCGCCCTCTTCAATGAATTTAACGTAGACTTGTCGCACTTTTCTCTGTGTCTCCAGGGTCTCCATAACTGACTTCTTAGGCTTCAGCCTTTGAACGACGGTTTCAGGTTCCACGTCGATGAAAATTGCCAAGTCGGGGCGTACCGCGTGCTCGTTTATCTTCTCAATCCACTCCAGGTCAAGCCCGGTTGCTCCTTGATAGGCTAGGGAGGAGTAGACGTAACGGTCAGAAATAACTATTTTCCCTTTTTTCAGAGCGGGCAGAACGGTGTTTTCAACGTGTTCAAAACGGTCTGCAGCAAACAGCAACGCCTCAATCACGCCTGAACTGCGCTTGTCACTGTGCAGACAGTGTTTCTTGATGAACATTCCTATTCTTCCACCGCTCGGTTCAGCCGTGTAAACCGCATCATAGCTTCTCCTCAGCCTTCTCACAAGCAGCTTTGCCTGCGTGGTCTTTCCACATCCGTCTAACCCTTCGACGCAAATGAAAACTCCTTTGGAACTCATCCTCCCCCATCCTACGACCCTAAACAATTATGCATTGTAAGGATAGGAATATTAAATGTTATTTTGCATTTCTCAAAGTGCCGCTGCAAAGCGGCAAATTCTTGATATAGCTCTTTAGGGTAATAGCGCAAGTGGACTCGATTTGGAGTTGATGTGATGACGCGTGTTGGTTCGGAGAATAGTGTCGACAGATACCCCAATGAAACCATGAGACTGCTTTTTGAGAGGTCGAGTTGTCGAAGCTTCTTGGACAAGAAGATTCCAGAAGATGTCCTGAGTCTTGTTCTTGAGGCAGGGATTCACGCTCCCACCGCGGGAAACCTGCAGCCCTATTCCATCATAAGAATAGAAAACAAAGAAACGAAGCAGAAACTGGCCGAAATGTGTGAACAGAGTTTCATAGGCAAGGCTCCAATCCTTCTGCTGTTTTGCCTTGACTTGCACCGCAACGAGAGATGGGCAAACCTGGAAGCTGCTCCCTACACAGCAACCAGCTCCTTCCGCCATTTCTGGGTGTCTTTCCAAGACACTATCATATGCGCGCAAAACATCTGCACGGCTGCAGACTCGATGGGGCTGGGCTCAGTGTACATTGGCACAGTAATCGACAAGCCTGCAGAAATTCAGGCGATGTTCAAGTTGCCGAAAGGAGTGTTTCCAGTTGTGCTTCTCTGCATGGGATACCCAACGAAGAGAATGAAACCGCGAAACAAACTAGGTGCCAAAGTTGTTGTCCATTCGGAATGCTACCGGGAAATGAAAGATCAAGAAGTAATAGACGCCTACAACCAGAAGTATAGTGACGAGAAGCATCGTGGCGAGAAGCTTGGCATTTCCGAAGAAAGGTTAGAGACAATAATGAAAGTCTGTCGTGCAGTTGCTGGAGAGGAGTTCGCCAAGAAATGCGCTGACCGAATCAAGGCAGATGGATACATAAACATAGCGCAACACTATTTCGGACTCCATTACCGAGCTGATGTTATGCCTCAAGGAAATGATGACTATATCAGGCTGATGGAGGAATCCGGGTTCAAATGGTTCAAGAAATATCAGGCTCCATTTGCACCTAAGAGAACACAAAAAGAATGAGACCAACCAGCAGGCTCCGCCCAAAGCAGTGTTAGGCATTATAAGAATAGACGCACCTAATGGATATCCAAAGGCTGAGGAAGGTTGTAAATGCCTAAGAATTACTGGGGTGAGATAAAGGATCCCGTGCACGGTTACGTGTACATTACTGAAGAGGAGAGAGCCCTTATTGATTCTTATCCTGTCCAGAGGCTACATAGGCTGCGTCAGCTTGCGGGCGCGGAGTATGTTTATCCTGGAGCAAATCACACGCGTTTTGAACACTCAATCGGCGTGATGCACTTGGCCTGCAGCGTGGCTGAAAACCCCAACATTTCACAGTACATTGGTGAAGATGAAGCGGAAATGGTCAGGATTGCCGGTCTGCTTCATGACGTTGGACACGGGCCTTTTTCACACGTTTTTGAACAGTTGCTTGACAAAGAGCTGAACCAGACACATGAGGACATTACCCTGTGGATAGTCAAGAGCAGTGAACTGAAAGACACGTTGAAAAAGATGGGTTACAGGCCGGAGGATGTTGGAAAACTGGCGGTCGGCAGACTTCACAGGCCTGGGAAGGCTTTCCTGGACCAGATAATAAGCAGTGGGGTTGATGTGGACAAACTAGACTTCATAGTGCGTGACACGTACCACACGGGGGCGGAATATGGTTTCATCGACATTTTCAGGTTAATCCACACGTTAGACGTGTTGGAGGGCAATTTGGCGGTTGACCTTGGCGCCTTGTCAGCCCTTGAATCCCTCATAATAGCCCGAATAGAATCCTTCAGGAGCATATACTTCCACCGCGTCGGAAGGGCAGCACAAATCATGCTTGCGATGGCAATGGAAAAGGCAAACGATGAACTTGGGTTGACGAGTTTCAAAACTCCAGAGGAATATCTGGCCATGGACGATTACACCGTTTGGACGATGTTGAAGAACTGCAAAAAATCAAGCGGAATCATAAGAGACCTTGAAAGGCGAAAGATGCTGAAGTGCGCCTATGAAAGAACATTCTACGAAAAAGACGCGATGGTTTCGAACATTTTCAGCCGTGAAGCCAACAGAAAGCAGCTGCAAGCCGACATTGCAAATGAAGCGAAAGTTGACGCAGAAGCCGTTATCATTGACGTGCCCACCGTTCCATCCGTCCCGAATCATCACTCGGTCCTGATGGAAAACATGGAAATCCCCGTGTTCTACAAAACGCCGAAGGGCGAAAGAATCCAGCAGCGGCTAAGCGAGACTTCAAGGATATTCGAAACTCTCAGAGGCTTCATAAACATCCTGCGCGTCTACACTGAAGAGGAACACCGTGAAAAAGTCAACGCTGCAGCATCAAAGATTTTAGGCAGAATTCCCTCTTCAGCAAGAATATCCTACTAAAGCGTGCCAGAAGATGCAACTTCTAACGTTAAAGGGCCGAAAAATCGTGGAAGGAACATGTACGTCAGAAGCCCTTGTGAGCACAAAACCAATCAGCTTTTTGGGCGGAGTTGACCCGGCTGACGGAAAAATAATTGAAAAGAACCACGACCTCTGTGGCACATGCATAAAAGACAAGGTTCTGGTCTTTCCACACGGACACGGCTCCACGGTAGGCAGCTACGTGATGTACTCATTGGCCAAGAAAGGCTTAGCACCCGTAGCCATCATCAACCAAACAGCCGACCCCGTGGTTGTGGTCGGTGCGATTATAGCTAACATCCCGATGATAGACCAAATCGACATTAAACAAATTAAAACAGGCGACACCGTTGAAGTTGACGGCTACAAAGGCGTCGCAAGAATCTCAAAACGGAAGGAGAACCGAAGCGCGTGTACTTGACGCAAGAGGAAGAGCGCGTTTGCGACGGCGAGAGCGGCTGGGCAAACCAGACCTGCATGAAAATACTTGTACGCTTGGGCGAGCTATTCGGTGCAGATAAACTCATACCAATAGCCTCAGCACACGTTTCAGGAGTCTCATACAAAACACTGGGCGACGCCCCAATCGAGTTTCTGAGAGCCCTAGCTGACAATGACGCGAGAGTAAAAGTCAGAACCACTTTGAACCCGCAAAGCCTTGACTCCCAGTACCTTGTGAAGAGACTTCCAAAGCATCTACGGGAGCCCCAATTAGATATTTTGAAGCAGTTTGAAAAAATGGGTTTAACACAGTCTTTGACGTGCACACCGTACTACTTGCAGAAGCCAAAACGCGGCTCACACCACGCTTGGGCCGAGTCTTCAGCCGTGGTCTACGCCAATTCAGTCCTGGGCGCATGGACGAACCGTGAAGGCGGACCGAGCGCCCTTGCGGCAGCGATAATTGGAAAGACACCAGATTATGGAGTTCACAAAATGGAAAACCGGCAGCCAAACGTCACGGTGAAAGTGGAGACTACGCTACGAAACGAAACAGAACTCGGAGCACTAGGAATCCTTCTGGGCAAAACGCTAGGAAACAGAATACCAGCGATTCAAGGCCTGCCAAAAACCTCAAAAGACGACTTAAAGCAGGTTTGCGCCGCCCTTGGTACCACAGGAATGACAAACATGTTTCACGTCAACACACGCCCGAAGAGCAAAGGAACCGAGAAGATAAGTATAGACCGACAGCAGATCAAACATACTATCGGAGAACTGTCCACAGCCTCAACCTCTAAGCCTGACCTGGTCTTTCTCGGATGCCCACACTGTTCGCTGAACGAGGTGAAACGAATCGCTCAACTTGTCGAAGGGAAGAGAGTGAGAACTGGAACGGAGTTTTGGGTTTGCACCTCCTGTCACGTCAGACGAATGGCCGGCGACTGCGTGAAGAGGATAGAAAGGGCTGGAGGACACGTGCTCGATGGCGTCTGCACGGTCGTCTCATGGACTGAGGAACTTGGAATAAAAAGGATAATGACAAACTCGGCCAAAACAGCCTATTACGCGCCTACACTGAACAAGGCTGAACCCTTACTTGCGCCACTGCAAGACTGTCTGAAAGCAGCGTTGCAAGGATAAGGTTTATTCGAACGAAGACCTACTCAGCATGATGCTTCCGGGCGGCAGGGCTCCGGTAGTATAGCTCGGTTAAGTATTCCGGCCTTTCGAGCCGGAGACCCGGGTCCAAATCCCGGCCGGAGCACCACTGTTATCAGCCTCAATTCGTACCTATCTTGCCCACAAGAGTTGTTGAGAGTCGCAATCATCTTCTGCAAATGAAGACCAGGTTTAGCCAAAAAACTTGACGCAGAAGTTTGGACGTGCACAAAAACCAAATAAGGTCACCTATCCGAATAAGAAACAGTGAGTCCCATCTTACATCAGTTTTTTGTTCACGTTTTAGTTTCTGGAGAAGAAAAGCTATAGTTCAGTTGGGCTCTGTTATGAGTAGGCGTGGAAGGCAATTTGCATGGGCAAATACCTGGTTGTAGATCGAATCGAATTTGTTGTAACCTGTCTCTGCAACTCAAAATGCAGCCATTGCCAACTTGCCGAAGAAGAGAAAAGAAAGGTGCTTCCAAGTCATATTGACAAGGACAAGGCTGTTGAGATTACTAGGAAGGTCGGTCGAGCATATGCTCCCAAATCAATCATGACATTTGGCGGAGAGTCTCTGCTCTATCCTGAAATCGTCTGTGCAATCCACGAACAAGCAAAGAAAGTAGGTATTCCTATTCGAGATGTCATCACGAACGGTTTCTGGTCGACAAGAGCAGAAAAGATTCAGGAAATCGCCCAGAACCTCGCGAAATCTGGTGTTAATGAAGTCTCAATTTCGGTTGACTGCTTTCATCAAGAATTCATTCCGCTTAAAACCGTTAAGAAGGCCGCAAATTCACTCATTGCGGCAGGAATTGAGCGCGTGCGGTGGAATCCTTGTTGGGTCGTGTCTAAAGATCATGACAACAAATACAATCGCAGAACCAAAACAATCCTGCGGAAACTCCGCAATCTGCAGGTGGAAGAGAGTAAAGGAAACAGCGTGCAGCCCAAAGGAAGAGCCCGTTCATCTCTAGCAGAATTCTTTCCACCGAGAACGCCAGTGCCGAAGGGAAAATGCGGCGAGATGCCCTACACGGAAGCACTTGATTCAGTCAAAACAATTTCCGTAAAACCAGACGGAAGAGTTGCTGTCTGCGAGAATTTCTACATCGGAAACGCGTTTAAATCAGACATCATTGATATCCTAGAAAACTATGATCCGTTTAAAATTTCTGAAGTCAAATCAATACTCGAAAAAGGCATGGACGGACTGATAAAATGGGCAAAGAAGAGAGGCGTCGAGCCAAGGCCTGAGGGATACTACAATATCTGTCACATGTGCACTGATCTTCGAGAAAGAGCAAGCACTGCATGCTCGGATTCTTCATCCTAATGAGCTTTGGACACTAGCCGTGCGCGCGCTTTTCCTGGTGACGCCCGTTCCTGACAATCCATCGATTTGAGAATCACGTGTTCTCGTCTTATCATGGCAGAACCTGTCTTCTGGGTTATGACTACCGCAAAAAGCAAGAAAAACGAGGGATTCCTCGCTCGTACTTCAACTTGACGGCAGAAGTCTCGAATTCCTCGGATAGCGATTAGTGGTTGAAAAACCAGCAACTCTGATTCAGGCAGCCGAAGTTAGTTAAACATTTTCCCAGCAGGCATCTGATGAAACTATTGAAACTGAATGTATCAAACTCAACATTCAAATACAAGTGCGAACTATCGAATAAGCTTCAAAACGGAAGGTGAAAATCAATGGCCAGGAATTTGGTGTCAGACTACAAGAGGCTGATGGAGAAAGCCAAGGATCTTGCTGTTTTGCAGTCAACGGAATCTATTATGGGCTGGGATATGGAGACGATGATGCCGCCGAAGGCCATCAAACTGCGCAGCCAGCAACTCTCCTTGCTCAGCATAGTTGAGCACAAGATGAGCACTGACCCAGAGATTGGGGTTTTACTGCAGAAGGTCAAACGAAACTCAGAATATGACAAGCTTGACGAGGTGCAAAAAAGAAACGTCTACCTCATACAGAAACGCTACGATGAGCAGACGAAGCTTCCTGAAGAACTGGTAGCCGAAATTGCAAAACAACAGGCCTTAACTATTGACGTATGGAAGAAGGCCAAAGCGGCCAAGGACTATTCCATGTTCAGGCCAGAACTTGAGAAACTCGTTGAACTGCAAAAGAAAGCCGCAGACATTTTGATGAAGGTGAAAGAAACGGCAACACCCTACGACGCGCTGATAGACATCTACGAGGCCAAGATGACCGCCAAGGCAATCACCAAAATCTTCGATGAGCTCAGAGAAGGACTGGTTAAGCTGCTGAAAAAATGCGAAGCTTCTCCGGAACAGCCGGATCCAAGCATTCTGAAGCGCAACGTCCCAATTGACGTACAACGCAAGATTGCAGTGGCGCTCGCAGAAGCGGTCGGATACGATGTGACTTCAAAACAGGCAGGAGGAAGAATCGACACCACTGAGCACCCGTTCACGACGGGCTACTACGACGATGTGAGAATAACCACGCACTATTATGAGAATCTCTTCGCGTCCTCCATCTTTTCGGTTCTGCATGAAGCAGGACACGCCATGTACGAACAAAACCTTAGGCAAGAGTGGATGTACCAGCCGGTCGGCAATGCCGCTTCATCGGGCTTCCACGAGTCTCAATCCCGCATGGTGGAGAATATGGTGGGTCGATCGCGCGATTTCTGGACGTATTTTCTGCCGAAGCTCAAACAAGTTGCCGGCAGCACACTGTCAGGGTTGGAACTGGACAAGTTTGTTCACGCCATAAACCAGGTTAAACCCTCAAAAATCCGCGTTGAGGCAGACGAAGTCACGTACGGACTGCACATAATAATAAGGTTCAACATTGAACGCGACCTCTTCGCCAACAAAATAGCAGTCAGGGAACTCCCTGAAATATGGAACCAAGGCTACGAAGAGTATCTAGGCATAAAGGTTGAAAACGACTCTGAAGGTGTGATGCAAGACACTCACTGGGCCGGCGGAATGTTTGGCTATTTTCCAAGCTATGCACTAGGCAACATTTACGGCGGACAAATACTCGCGGCGATGGAGAAGACTTTGCCAGACTGGCGAAAACGGCTAGCGAAAGGCAACTTCAACGACATGAAACAGTGGCTCAACAAAAACGTTCACGGCCAAGGATACCTCTACGACCCCGCCGACCTTATCAAGAAAATTGCCGGAACAGAACTAAACATCAAACCGTACTTAAGCTACTTGAACGAGAAGTACTCGGAACTCTACGGTTTCTAATCAGACACGCACCTCGCCTGAGGCAAGCATATTCCCAGAAACACGTGTATGAGAATCCTTCCGGCAAACAAGCCCAAACACACCAACCGACAACAGCGCCTGCTATAGACTCAAATCCGAACCCAAAACGACAGACACCGGCGCACAAACCGCTTTTGACACACGCCACAACCAACCTCAGATAGCCAGGCCTCTTTAAGCTTTCCAGCGCACTTGCAGACAAGGTCACGAACGTGCCGAAAAAGCTTCGACGCCCTCATCTCATACCGACACTCCAATGCACAATCGTCCAACACTTAACTTTTGCACTGCCAGCTTCCGACAGTTTTATATACATGGTACGCATTCGGATAGCATGTGTGATTGTAAATGTCGGAGCACAACGTGAAAAAGCCGGAAACAAGAGAAGAGTTTATCGACATGCTCATGGGAGCCGCGAAGAAAGCTGCCGAAGACCGCGGTGTCCCGAAAGCTAAACCGACAAAACCCACAGTTCTTGGAACGGCTGACGTATTAAACATACATAGAGACACCCTTTACGCGTGGCTCAAAGAGTTCAATGTTGATTTCAAAGAGATATCAGACAATCTTCCGACAGATGTTATGTCGGAATATGGAGATGCAAAGGGGAGGGTTTATTTGATTGGGGAAGCCCTTGTCGGAGAAGGCAATGAAGTCGCCCACATCGATCTTCTAATAGGCGACAAGAACGGGCCGGTCGGAGACGCGTTTGCTCAAGGCATGTGCAGTCTTTCGGCAGGACACACACCGCTTTTGGCGGTAATACGTCCCAATCTTCCTCCTAAACCGTACACGCTTCTCGTGCCCAAAGTCACTACAAAGAATATCGAAGATGTGAACAAGATCTTCGGCCCCGCTCAGGCTGCAGTGGCGAAGGCCGTTGCGGACGCCGTTGAAGACGGAATAATTCCAAAAGACAAGATTGATGATTGGGTGATCGTGTGCAGTGTCTTTGTTCATCCGGCAGCAAGCGACTTTCGAAAGATTTACCAGTACAATTACGGAGCCACGAAGCTGGCTTTGAAACGGGCCCTAGCGAAGTATCCGTCGTTGGAGAAGATGTTCTACGACAAGGACAGAGCCAAACACCCGATAATGGGATTCAAAGTGCCACGTCTGTGGCGACCGCCATACCTGCAAATCGCACTTGACAATCCTGAATTGGACAGTGCAAAGAAAGTCATAGCTCAGCTACCGGGAAGCGACAGGATAATCATTGAAGTGGGCACGCCGCTTATCAAGAGATACGGAACAAAAGTGATAAACGAACTCAGAGAAGCGGCCAAGAGCATGTTCTTCGTTGCAGATCTTAAAACACTGGACGTTGGAAAAGTCGAGGTTGACCTTGCCTACGACGAAACAGCAGACGCCGTGGTTGCCGCAGGACTCGCGCCACCAGAAACCCTCGACGCATTCATCCACGAAGCAAAAAGACTGGCAACGTACGCGGTCGTGGACATGCTGAACGTGGAAGACCCCCTTAAGAAGCTGAAGTCTCTCAAAGAATTTCCAGACATCGTGATTTTGCACAGAGGAATTGATCAAGAAACGGGAAGAGCACACGGACTTGAAATCATCCCCGAAATACGCCAAACATTCAAGGACAAAAAATTCCTCATCGCTGTAGCGGGCGGAATAGTGCCGGAAACGGCAAAAGAAGCCCTGCAGAAAGGTGCAGACATAATCATCGTCGGACGATACATAACCCAGTCAAAGGATATTGAACGCGCAGTGAGAGACTTCCTAGAAGCAACACCCGAAATGCTAGAAGACATCGACCTGTTCAGGGTGCACGTAGAATAGACGTGCCCACCTTTCCAAGATTATGCAAAGAGTTTGAAGAAAACGAATGCAACGAAGAAGATTAAGCCAGCAACGACAAATACGTCAAGAAAACCCAAAGCCTGGGCGATGAAAGGACCTGCAAAGGAGCCGAAGGCTCCTCCCATGCCTATCAAAACATTGATCAAACCCGCCTTGCCCGCTGGTATGAGCTCCATTGACAATGAGAGAATATGCACCATGAAAACTGCAAAGAGAAACCCCATCAGAATCAGAATACCAGTTGTTAGCAGCACGCTAAAAGATGAGACCTGCAGAGCTGCGAGCAGTGTGAAGGCGAGTAGACCTCGACCCAACACCAGCCCGCCTACGAAGCGTTTTCCATTCCACTCTTCCGACCTTCTGCCGACCAAGGTGTAACCCGTTATGGCTCCTCCGGAACTCAGAACGAAGATAGCGAAGACAACCCCTGCTGGCAAGTCTACGGCGATATGGTTAACGAAAACGGGAAGAGGCGTGAACAATATACTCGTGGCCAGCGAGAAAAACACGAGTCCACAGCAGAAGGCGGTCACGTTCTCCCTTTTCAACCTTTCATCCAGAGCCATGCCATCCATCATCTTTGAAGCCAGAAAAATGCCATGAGACGCAAAGTCAACAGTCTTCTCAATGCTAACCAAGCTTCTTTCAAAAACCAAAGGCGGGTCTACCACAAATATTGCAGAGAGAACAAAAGCTACCAAGTTCAATCCTGCGACCAAAAACAGCGTGTTAGCTGTACCAAAGCCGTAAGTTGAGGCGAAGAAGCCTAACACTAGGCCGATTAGCGATCCGACCTCCGTGAAACCTTCATAGAAAGCGAAGTTCTTTTTCCACTCGTGATGAGTATACAGTTCAGAGATCAGGACGTTCTTAGGAGCCTCGTGAGCCACGTGGAAAATGGACATCACTGCATAGAGCACAGTCAACAGGACGATGTCTTTAGTAAAGGTGAAGAGGCAGAGCATGACGGTTGAAGCGAGGAATGCGAGAAGGATGTAGCGTTTGTAGTGTCTCGTTTTGTCGCACAGGTAGCCCCAGAAGAATGAGGCTGGGATAGCTGCAAACAGGGCGATAGAGGCCATCACTCCGACCCAGAACAGCCCGTCGGCCTCCCTTATTAAAACCACGTACAGCGGCAGGAAAATGGACAGTAACCCGAAGCCCATTTCGTGGAAGAAGAACCCAAGCCGCCACATAGCCAGAAAACGTCCTCAAAGATGGATTAAAGCTTTTGTCCCCTACTCCTGAATTTTGCACAAGCCGAGAGCCATGAGAGAAACAGTTCAACAGCAGAAGCGCGTCGAGTTTCTATCACACTAGCTGATATATGGCTAAAGGAATTACTCTTTCCTGATTCTGTCATGTTGACAGTCTCCACGGCGCGCGCGCATCATGGTTTTCTTTCGGTATCTAGTGAACATACTATGTTCTTGGATTTTGTACGTTTGAATCAAAATCAGCTATGAACTCGTTTTCCGAGAGTCATCCGACGAAAGTTAACAGTCAAATCTCATCCGACGAAAAGTTACCAGAACCCAAACACGCAATTCTTAATAGAGAGATGCCCAACTTTCATAACACTGCCGGAGAGTTCATCGATAATGGCAAAGTTCAAAGTGATCGTTTCAGATCCGGAAGCTGGGACTTCAAAAGTAGTGGAGCTTGAAGAAGCACGAGCAGCACCGCTCATCGGCAGGAGAATAGGCGAAGTGATAGACGGCTCAATCGTTGACCTGCCAGGACACAAAGCCCAAATCAGGGGAGGCTCAGACAAAGACGGGTTCCCCATGAGACCAAGCGTGCACGGCGGCGTTCGCCGAAGAATCGTCCTAAGCGGGGGAGTTGGGTTCAATCCACTGAACGAAGGATCAAGAAGACGCAAAACAGTCCGCGGCAACGTGATAACGGACGAAATCGTCCAAATAAACATGAAAATCACGGAAAAACCAAAACAAACCAAAGAAACCAAAAAAACAAAGGAAAAGAAAGAAGAAAAACCAGCACCGCAAAAAGAAGCACAAACCACAAAAACAGCCAGCACCCAGCAACAACCCGACACCACTCAAAAAACCTGACACCCACCGTCAAACCTCGCCGGTTTAAGTCTCAACCGCGCTCAGGGCACAGCACTCTTTTTGAGCGAAAGAACGGAACATCTTCGTGGTTTTATCCTTATTCACACAATCCCACGGGACAAGATACGCTTGGAGCGCGCATGTGTGGTCCTAAATTCAGTTTCTTGAGTGCGATACAGTTGGTCGCACCTTCTGAACAATGCTTCTTATGTTCAGAGGTGCCTTACCATCTATAGACGAAGCAAACTAAAATAAACTGCCTCGCAAACGAATTTAGGAACAGACATGCGTCTAACTGCTTGTAAGCACAAGCTACATTTTAGGCAAGTTTCAAACGCTGGACTAAGAGGAAATAGCGAAGATCAAAAATAGTGCGCGTATTATCAAAGAAGACAATGTTAACGAAGTCTGGTGGAGAATATTGGGCATCGTCTGGGATATTAAATCAAAAACATGACACGACCTTTGTTGAGCAGCCAACATTTATTAAGTCGCACATTTTATTCCTTCAATAATTCGTAAACATTTATGGGAAAAACAGAGAATGAGCAGCGAAAAACCCACAGTCCTGGCGCGTCAGCCCGAAATAAACATCGGAACAATGGGCCACGTTGACCATGGCAAGACAACACTAGTGCAGGCTCTGACAGGCGTCTGGGCGTCAAGGCACAGCGAAGAACTCAAGAGAGGCATAACAATCAAGCTGGGCTACGCTGACATGCCAGTTTACAAATGCCCAAAGTGTGAACCGCCCAAAAACTACACGACAAAACCTGTCTGCCCTGCATGCGGCTCCAAAGCAGTTTTCGTAAGAGCGGTCAGCTTCGTCGATGCTCCGGGACACGAAGCCTTGATGGCAACCATGCTTTCGGGAGCAGCCATCATGGACGGAGCCATACTTGTCATAGCCGCAGACGAGCCATGTCCCCAGCCGCAAACAAGAGAACACCTGGCCGCAGCCAACGTCATAGGAATAAGAAACATCATCGTCGCCCAAAACAAGATCGACATCGTCGACGAGAAAAGGGCACACCAAAGCTACGCGGAAATCAAGAACTTCGTAAAGGGAACAGTCGCTGAAGACGCGCCTATAATCCCAATCTCAGCACAGAGAGGAATAAACACAGACATCCTGCTCCAAGCCATGGAAGAGCTCATGCCCACACCAAAAAGAAACGAAACAAAACCTCCCTTCATGTACGTTGTCCGTTCATTCGACATCAACAGACCAGGCACGACCATCGACAAACTTGAGGGTGGAGTCATCGGAGGCACGATAGTCGAAGGCAAACTCAAAGTCGGAGACGAACTAGAAATCCGCCCCGGAATAGCTGCTGCCGAAGGAAAAAACACTTACACCCCACTGCACAGCGAAATCGTCAGCCTGCAAGCTGGAGGAAAAAAGGTCGAAGAAGCCCACTGCGGCGGCCTCGTAGCCATAGGCACACTCCTAGACCCCTCATACTCAAAAGCGGACGGCCTGACAGGAAACATCGCCGGAAAAACAGACATGCTCCCACCCATACTCACAGAACTGACCCTGGAAACACAAATCCTCGACCGCGCCGTCGGAACAAAAGAACTCATGAAAATAGAAGAAGTGAGCATGAACGAAACCCTACTCCTACACGTAGGCGCAGCGATAACCGTTGGAAAAGTAGCCTCCATAAGAAAAGACACCGTTCTAATCAAACTCACCCGCCCTGTCTGCGCCCAAACCGCCTCAAGAGTCGCACTGAGCAGAAAAATCGCAGGCAGATGGAGACTCATAGGCTACGGAACGATAAGGTAAACAAAAATCTATACGTGTCCTTCTAGCCCGCAAGACTGGTTTGCTGGTTACCGGTCTCTTTTGAGCCAGCCTTTGATTCCAAGCTCCTCGACTATATTGGTTACTGGTTCCGGTTCGTGTGACTTACACTTGCCGTCTTCGTCTATGCAAAGTATCTTTAGTTTCAGTTGGAACTCTCCTTGAGTTTTCGGTCTCAGAACGACTTCCACCTCTTCAGTCCTTAGCGGATCGAGGCGCTTTCCTCTCATGTTAAGAAAACTGTCTTCTACCCAGTAGTTCTCAGGTTTTTCTGTCAACTCAAGGTTTTCGGAACGACTTCCGCGACCGCGCGCGCTAATCGCTGCTCTTTTGCCGTGCGTATGTCTTAGCCGCCAGGGATAGTGGTACCCAGAGGCAAGTTGATAATATCGTTAGGATTAATATGAACTGGTATGGTAGCGGTCTGAGCCTCGTTACAGGAGATGATGACGTTAGCCTGAAACATGCCTTGATCGTTTAGCTTCAGTGGAAGTCCGTAATAGTGGTAGTCTCCTCCGGTGAGGGCGATTGGCAAATCCCACCCTGGTGGTCCTTTGCTTACATGGTCGAGATAATCATCGGCTGGAAAAGCTTGGGAATGACACCGAACTTGAACGGCGGTTGCATCGCCGCCGACGGCTGTGATGTTCAGACCTAGAGTCGACAGTATTACTGATTTGTTGTCGTTGCTGAACTCTCCTGTGCTGGAAGTGTGGGTCACGATGAAGTATTGGCTAGCCGATGGCTTGGTTTGGGCTTGATTCTCGTGTTTGTTGAAGTTCGTGATGGCTATTGCTATGTCGCTCATGTTGCAGAGGCCGTCGTTGTTGATGTCTGCGTTGGGGTTCCAGTTCGGCGAGTTCGGCTCAGTGTTGAGTAGTGTAATCATGTAGGCGATGTCTCTCATGTTGGCTATTCCATCATAGACTCCTGGTACTGTGCCGGACACGTCCCCTGGAACACCCACATGAACTGGAATGCTACATGTGTAGTGGTTGTTTACAATATTTGTCTCGTTTGGAACTGGTGTTGCATAAGCAGTTATGGCGTAGTTGCCATAGACCAGGCTGCTAGTATTCGATATGAGAGTTATTGTTGCTGAAACCCCGCTTGCTAGGGCAATTTTCTCTGTTTGGATGGCAGCTGCGTTAGCGAAGACGGTCATGTTGAAGTTTTCCGTGTAGATACCTTGGTTTGCTGCTGTGACACTCACGTTCAGGCTGCAGCCCTGACCAACGACAGGCTTGGAAGGCAGAACATTTGTAACAGCTATGTCGTGCCCGCTCGCCGTGTTGACTGTGAAGTTTACTGTTGCACCTATTCTGTCGCTGTAACTGTAAGCGGTATAGTTCTGACTAGCTCCGACTGATCCTGAAATCATTCCTTCAACCATTATGCTCACCGTGCCCGTTACAGAGGAGCTTGCAGTTAGCGTCCAGCTCAAACTGGAGCTGTTTCCTGCTTGCAAAAAGCCTGTACCTATTGTTTTATTTTGGCTTTCGCCTTGGTCAAGGCTTAGGTTAGCAGGTAAGGTTATTGACGCAATGCATGAGGAAGCTGGATAGGTAAATAGGGCGTTTGGAAGCGGCTGCGGATACGTGATCGTGGACTCTATTTGGAACGGTGTTCCGGGCGTGACATAGGCGGGGGCAGACATGTTTACTGTCCAAGGAGAAACGTAAAGAGTCCAATTGTCATAGTACGACCAAAGGTCCAAGAATTGGCTGTTGTTGAAAGCTATGTTGGGACCACCATATGTTCCTCCCCATAAGGGCTGGTTCCATGGGTCATGCAGGAAAACGTGGGTTTCATTGTAGCCCGTTGCAACACGATAATGAGTTGAAACGTGATGACTGCTGTACCACATCAGCAAAATGGGGGGTTTGCCTTGGTCAAGGAAGTTCCTAAGGGTTGTCAAGTCCACACCTTGCGCCTCAAAAGCTGCATAGCCTAATTGCCGCAAAGTGTACCCTGTAATATTACTAGGAAGCTCGTCACCCATTGACGCGCTGATGTTGCTAAAGTGTCCAGCCCTCCTCAGTTCGTCTGTATAGGTTACGTACAAGGGATCGCCGATGCTTCTAGCCACGCACGCTATCTCAGACTGCGAAATGTTTTCACCATAATAATTAAAGACCATCTGGAGCGCGGCAGGACCACAATAATAGTCTTTCTCTTGATAGTAGAACGGAACAGGAAGATGAATCTCGCCGTAAGTAGGCAGAAGCGATTGATCAGTCGTTAGTTCCGCTCTGCTGGGCTGAACCTTGAGTAACAAGGTGAACGGACACATAAACAGCAGTGCCAAGATTATTCCAGAGACCGCTTTCTTCAAAATTCCTCTCTCCTAATCCTATTTTGGTTTAACGAACAGATATCCTTTGTGGAAAAATGCCCTAATGCATTGCCTTGGCATCAGGAAACAATTCTAACGTCGAAATGCACAGACAAATGGACGTTAAGCCTTAGCGCGCGCGAGAAGTTCATTCACTGCGTTGATGAGGGCTTCGCATGCAACTCGTCTGACTTCGAGAGAGCCATCGATCTCTTGGTCCTCGCTCTCTTTCTGCTGATCTCGCATCTGCTCGGTGATAGGCTGCTTCCTTCTCTCGTATTCGTCTCGGAGCCTCTGTTGCTCAGCAGTAAAAGTATGCACCGCTAATGCGAGCTCCCCTTGTGCTGAGTTCAGTCTCTGAGTTGCCTCTGCCTCTTTTTGTGCCTTAGCCTTCTTTGAGACAGCTCTGAAGATGCCCGTTTTCATTCGAGATATGCGATCCAATTCTTCTTTAAGACCATCAACATTGCTAGACAGACGCTTGATTTCCGCATCTCTCCGCCCTTCAATCTCCTTCTTGCTACCAGCATATTCTTCTTCGATTTGGTCAAGAAGAATTCTATTGTCCGAGAGACTCTTGAATGCTTCCTCACCAGAAGCCTCTTTGCGCCGTCTTTCCTCAAGGTCAAGCTCAACGTTCGAGAGTATTTGTGAACGCTCTTTCACGAATTGATCATCTACGCCTACGGTGGGACTTGACTCAAACTCGGATAGAACGACTCTTAGATCCACTAGCCAACGGCCGAAATGCTCACTGAACGGAGAAAGGGCAAATATCTGACTCCCTAGGTTACGTAGTCTGTTGAGAGTTCTGTCCGCAACGTCTGAGGTCGGAACATAATTCTCCTCTGATACGTAGCTGCCACTAGATCGACGTTTCTGTCTCCTAGCCTTGGCTTTGGCCTTTTCACGACGTGGCATTCCACGTCCTCCGCCAGAGTTTCTGGGTGACCTTGTTCGCGGTTGGTATCCCATGAACAAAACCTCTTGCATTTGAGCTATTTAGGAGTGTCTGTTTTGTGTTATGCCGACGATTGCCGAAAGGCTGTAGACTTCACTGAACAAAAGGAATCAAACATTCATAAATGAAAGCAAATCCATAAGAATATGAAGAAGCACATGTTTTCAGACCATACGGAATGATACGTTAACATGACAATGAAACCAAAACCGCCCAGAAGAACTACAAGAATAGTTTTAGACTCGAACGCACTGTTCGTTCCAATTCAACTCAAGATTGACATTTTCCAGGAGCTGAAAACGCTGCTTAACAGAAACTTTGAGCTTGTGCTCCTCAAGCCAATTCAGCAGGAACTGGAGAGACTCGCAAGGGAAGGGTCTCCGCAAATACAGAAAAAGGCATCGTACGCTCTGAAGCTCGCCGAAAAGTGTACGGTAGTCGGCGTGAAAGATGAGGCAACCTCACCGGACGACGTAATTCTTCAAACTGCCAGCAAATGGAACTGCCCAGTTTTCACTAACGACAGAGAGCTCAGAAAGAAGCTAAGGAATATAAATGTGCCAGTCATTTATGTGAGACAAAAGTCACGTCTAGAGATTGACGGGAGGCTATAACCTGTTTAAACTTGTAACGTTAGAAGACACGATTCGGATTCCGCCTGAAACATTCGGCAACCCGCTTGAAGCGGTTGGGCTCCAACAAGTCAAGACAAAGTACGAAGGGATCGTCGGCGAAGAACTGGGCTACGTCATCGCTGTGATCGACGTGAAGGTCAGCCCCATAGGAAAGATAATTCCAGGCGACGGCGCCACCTTTCACAAAGTCAACTTTTCACTATTGACATTCTACCCCAAAATCCAGGAAGTCGTGGAAGGCGAAGTCGTGGAAATCGCCGAGTTCGGCGCTTTCGTCCGAATCGGACCCATCGACGCCCTGCTTCACGTTTCCCAGCTTATGGACGACTTCATTTCACACGATCAGAAACAAGGCGTCCTAATGGGCAAAGAGACACGGCGAAAACTCGCGAGCGGCGACCAAGTTCGAGTCCGCATCACGGCAGTTTCACTTGGCAAAGCAGGAAGCTCCGGAAAAATAGGCGTAACAGCCAGACAGCCCTTCCTGGGCAAACTAGAATGGATAGAATACGACCTGCAGAAAATCAAGGAAGAGGCAGAGAAGAAACCCGCACAGAAACAGGAAACACCCCAGAAAAAGGGTGAGTCCAAATGAGCGAAAAGGCCTGCACCACCTGCCGCCACCTCACAAGAGAAAACACGTGCCCAAAATGCAAAACAGCAACCATGAGCGATGACTACGGTGGGCTCGTAATAGTTTTAGACCCGGAGAACTCGGCAATCGCAAAAGCCATGGGCATCAAAGACAAAGGACGCTACGCGATAAAGGTCAGATAAAATGCCCGTCAAGTACACTCTGACGCCGGAACTGCGAATAAAACTCAAACAACCCCTAGGCACACTCATTCGAGGCTCGTTCACCGAAACAACAAAAAGATTCAGTGCAATGGTGAACAAGGAGAAACCATCCAGCATAATCTCTGTCGGAGACACTGTCTCAAGAAACCTTGCCAAAAACCATATTCTTCCAACGTTGTCAATCATCGACAACAAGTGCATGAGAAAAAGCATAACGCCAACCATGCTTGCAACGGAAAAAACCTTCTACGTTAAAAACCCGCGGGGAACAATAACGGAAGAGGCAATCGCAGCAATACAGGAAGCCTTGCAAAACAGTCAGCATGCCAAGATAGTTGTTGAAGGCGAAGAAGACTTGCTGACCCTCATCGCCATTATGCAGGCACCGCAAGACTCGTTTGTCCTGTACGGTCAACCGCACGAAGGAATCGTCGTCGTCAAAACCACAACAGACAAGAAGACCGAGGTATCAGAAATTCTCAAAGGTATGGAAAAAGGTTCGAAAAACTAAATAAGAAGGTATCCCATCAACTCAACACCGCACGAGGAAACATCATGGAAATCAAGATAATCTCACAGAAGGAAAACCCGCTGCTGAAAAGAAAAGAAGTTCAATTCAACGTAGAACACGACACGGGAAGCACCCCGCCCAGACTAGAAGTGAGAAAAGGAGTAGCCACTGCCCTGAAAGCAAACGTAGACTTGGTTTTTATAAAGAAATTCGAAACCAAGACAGGCACACACACGGCTGTGGGAACCGCGAACCTCTACGAATCAGTCGAACAAGCAAGGCTTATTGAGCCCGAATACATAGTGAAGCGAAACATACCGCCTGAAAAGCCCAAAGAAGAGGCAAAGGAGTAGAAGTGAACCATGTCCAAGAAAGCCGAAAAGAAAGAAGCGCCAAAGAAAGGAGAAGAGCCCAAGAAGGAGACAAAGAAGGCAGCGGTAGAAGCGCCTGTTGAAGCGCCGAAAGAAGAGGCAAAGTCGGCGAAGGTTGAAAAGGCACCGAAGCCCGAGAAAAAGAAGAAGGAAGAGAAGGGTGTTTTCAAGCTTTACAAGGTTGAAAACGACAAGGTCACGAGGCTGCGTCCAACTTGCGAACGCTGTGGACCAGGCTACTTCATGGCGGATCACGGCAACAGATACACGTGCGGACACTGCGGATTCACAAAGTACAAACCTGCCAAAGAATGAACAGCTTTAAATCAACCGAGGGCTTGAATGTTCTCTGACGATGATTCAGATGATCCGCGTGAACGTTTCCATATCCAATGTTTCTGCAGAGCGTTATCTGGACTTCAGAAAACCCATGCCTCCTGTACAGATAAACACAAACCTCAACCTGACAGGCATGGAGAAGAAGCCGGACGATTCGCTTGAAGTCCCGTTCATTCTAACAATCAATTATAACCCTTCGGTGGCACAGATAAGCCTGAAGGGAAAAGCCTACGTGATAGGCGACAAAGGCGAAGCTGACAAAATCTACAAGGAGTACGAGGAAAAGAAACCTCCCCCGCCAGTAATAGTGCAGTCAGTGTCGAACGTCGCGTTCATCGAATCCGTGTTGATATCCAGAACGCTGAACATTCCGCCGCCTATCCCGCTACCACAGATACCTGAAACCACCAAACCTGCTGAAAAACCGTCTGGCAGAGACTACAGCGCTTGAACAAACAGAAGAATAGAGGAATAAGAGAAACGGCTATTTCAGTGGCACGTACATTGAAGAACGCGAGGCTCCGATGCCTGGGGTTCCGTGCCTGACAGGCTTATTTGTGACCGCGAACTCCCCCAAGTAGTGCCCAATCATCTCCGGCTTCATTTCTATCTGAACGAATTCCTTGCCGTTGTGCACGTGTATCGCTATGCCCACCATTTCAGGGAGGATTATCATGTTTCGAACGTGCGTCCTGACGGTTGGGGTGCCTCCCTTTCTGAGTTCTTCCATCGATCTTCTTACTTTTTCAAGAAGTATTCTCTGTTCTGGCTGCAGGCCGCGATGCAGGCTTCTCCTCTGCCTTGAAGGGAGCAGATTGATGAACTCGTCCATCGACATACTCTGCAACTGATTGAGCGTCAACCCGCGATACATGAATTCTTTGGGCATTCTTCTTCGCCTGATCCGTAGTTCTTAATGCTATAAATCTTCTGCTTGTCTACTCATCTTTTCTTTTTCACGTGCACTCTTTGCTTTCCTTCCTGTTCCTCTAGCCGCAATCAGCCCGACCTTCTGGCCTGGTGGAGCACCGTGAGAGGTCGTGGTTCCTTTCCGCGCGCTTCTCTTGCTACTGCCGTAAGGATGCACGGCAGCAACCATTTTTCTCCCGCTCGTCCTCGGATATTTGCGTCCTCTTGCCCTCATTAAATGGAATTTTGCACCAGCCTTCAGAAAAGGTTTATCCGTCCTGCCAGACGCCGAAACTATACCGATTGTCGCCCTGCAGTGGTCAGCCACGTACTTTTTTCTTCCAGACGGAAGCTTCACCATCGTTCCCTGCGGAGTATGAGACACCACTGTTACGTAAGATCCTGAAGATCGCGAAAGTTTGCCGCCGTCTCCTGGACGCAGTTCCACGTTGCATATCATGGTGCCCTCCGGCACTTTTCCAACCGGAAGAATGTTACCCACGTCAACCGGGGCTCTTCCGCCAATCTGGATTCGTTCGCCTGTGTAAACCCCTTCAGGAACGACGGTGTAACATGTTTCGCCGTTCTCGAACCTTATTAGAGCAAGAGGTGCGCCCCTTCCCGGATCATGCACAAGCTCTTCAATCACGCCTTTGATTGCTGCTTCAAAGTTTTCCTTCGGCCCGATTTTTGAAGGATATCTCGACGGGGCAACTCTCTTGTGGGTTGAAGCGCGGAACGTGGGAGCACCGCGCCCGCGTCTTTGAACACGAATTCTCTTTCCCATCAGTTAACCCGCCATGCAAGGTTACAGTATTCCAAGCTTGATCGCCACGTCAGCCGCTCGGTAGTCTGGGTGAAGCTTAACGAAAGCCTTCTTCTCTCCTTTCGGGGTCACTTGAGTGTGGACACTTTCAACTTTCACTTCGTACAGCTGCTCAACCGCCCTCTTGACATCGGCTTTGTTTGCCTTCAAATTGACTGCGAAGGTCAGCTTGTTCTCTTTTTCAACCATCAAGCTCGCCGACTCAGTCATTAACGGGTAGAGCACAACTTCGTACGGATCCATTATTTCTTCTCTCCTCTGCCGTAAAGCTCGCCCAGTTTTTCAATCGCACTATTCGTCCACACGGTTAACCTTCCAGGATGAGTACCCGGAGCAAGCATTTCAACGTTTAGATTAGCGACTGTGACAACGTCCACTCCAGGCACGTTTCTTGCTGCCTCAACTATCCCCTTGTTTTCAGCCACGACCACGAGAGGTCCGACAGCCCGCTTCATCTTCCTTCCTCTGCTTTTGCCTTTTCCCGCGCGCACTTTTACGCTCTCTTTTGCCCTGAAGATCTCGGATAGGACGCCTAAGCGGATCAAAGCCGCCTCAGCTTCCTTGGTCTTTGTGAGACCTTCAAAATCGCTGGTCACCACCAACGGGATCTCTGGAACATCCTTAACGTGGTGACCCCGTGAAGCTACAACCTCTTTCGACGCCGTCGCAGCTATTGCCGAAAACAAAGCCAACCGCTTTTCTTTTTTCGGTATCTTCTTGACAATGTTCTTTTCCGAGACGGGGGGATGTCCCTGTCTTCCGCCGACCGTTCCCGGAGCGAAAGCTGCCCTCCCCGACCCGCCTTTGCGCCTTGGAAGGCGAGCAATGCCAAAACCCGTGCCACGTGATTCTGCCGAAGTTCTCTTCCCAGCCATCGGGTCTCTGCCCTGCGGCTGGAGCCTGTTCGACTGTATCGCCAGAACGGCTCTTTTTATGACGTCAGGTCTTAATGGCGTGGCGAAAACAGGTGGAAGCTCAATTTTTCCAGCTGCTTTTCCTTCTATGTTAAAAACCTTCGCCGTTTTCTTGACCATCCGTTCTCACCGTTCATCTTCCTTGTGGCGATTCAAGCGACACGTGAGTGATTTGCGGTGGTTCTTCAGCCACGTTTCTCGGTGGACGAGCCGGATACCGCAGTCGGATCGGACGTTTTTCAGTACCAGCTATACTTCCCGCAAGTATCATGTACGATCCGCGCACTAAGCCGTACCTGAGAAAACCGCCCTTCGGGGTCACTTCTTTTCCATCCTTGCCTATTTTGAGGATGCGCTTGTTGTACTCTGTTCTCTGGTGATAACCCATCTGTCCAGCTCTCGCGACGCTGTACATCACGTGGTGCGGATTCCACGGACCAAGCGTTGCAACGCCTCTCTTGGTTTTCCTTCCCTTTGCTTGAAGTATCGTCACGCCCCAACGCTTCACTGGACCTTGGAAGCCCTTTCCAGTCGACACCGAAGCCACGTCCACGTATTGCCCATCCTTAAAAATCTCTGCAGGAGTAACAGTCTTACCTATCAGATTCTTTGCAAACTCAAACTGCTGCTGAACCGTTCCCCCGCCCAACTCGATCTCAGCGATGTCAGGCTTCTTCCTCGAAAGACTAGCCTCCTTCGGCTGAGTCACCGCGACAACGCGGACCTTCACTATCTTGGCCAAGTCCTGTTCAATTCGCTTCAACCCTTCCTCAGCCTTGAAGCTCTCCGGAATCGTCAACACACGTTCGAGATCTTCAGGCGGGTCCTTAATCCAAGCCTCTGTAAGAGTGCGCAAACCATCAACGTTCCGAGTGTAAGCTCTCATGGCACATATGAGAATCGGCGGCGTTTCCAAAACTGTAGCTGCCCGAATGACTTCCTTGCCAAAGTCGGGAGAACGCTTCCTGTCCTCTATCGCGAACACATGGGTCATCCCAGCCTTGTAAGCCATGAAACCCAGAAGTCTCGGCGCATCCGCCTCTATCGTCGGCCAAAAGTTTATTCTAGCCAATAAATGCTCAGCACGTTTCCTAGGCAAGTAGGCAAGCGAACCGTGTCTGGGAGCGTGTGTTTTCCTGTGACCCATTGCTTTTTCGCTTCGTGTCTTCTAGGAATGAGAACGATAAGTTATAAACGTTACCGTCACGTTTGTAAGCGACAGCGTAATTTTCTCAGTTTACGATGATTCCCAATATCTTCTTTTCTGAAGCCTGCTGCAACCCAAGACACACGTATGACCGGGAATATCGCTACTCTTACCCGTCCAACGCTTTTCAACCAAAGGCGCTCCTGGGGCGAGCTTGATATTTTGAGTCTCAAGAGATCCCGACTTAGGTGCTCACGCGCAAAGACTCAGATTTCAACATTCCGGCGACACTGGTGCGGTAAGTGTTAAATTTCGGCTCTTCTAGTCTTCTGGGGGCTGACATGAAGGATATTGTGTTTGAAGTTGGAAGCGCGCTGTATAATTCTGGATGTTTGAAGTTTGGCAGTTTTCGCATTAAGTCCGGAGCTTCCAGCCCGTATTACATTGAACTTGCGTGTCTGCTCTCCTCCCCCAAAGCCGTTTGCACGGTCGCCGACATCGCTGCTGATGAAATCAAAGAGATTGCGGCTTCGGCAAGAGTAGACAAGCTGGCCTCGATCGAGCTGAAAGGCGCCCTGCTGTTGGCAAACATCGGCTGCCGAACAGGTCTGTCGTGCACAGTTGTCAGGAAAGAAGAGAAGACATATGGTGCGACTGGAAGAATAGCTGGCGCAGACGTCGCAAGAGGCGAGCATATACTGTTTTTTGACGATGTGGTCAGCGAGGGATTGTCCAAACTGGAGGGAATCAAGTCTCTCGAACAGTTGGGGGCCAAAGTCGAAAACATCATGGTCGTCGTCGACAGAGAACAAGGAGGCAGAGAAAACCTTGAGAACGCAGGCTACAATGTTCATGCCCTCGCAAGAATATCTGAATTCGTCGATTTCCTCTTCTCCAACACGCACATTTCAAAGGAACAGGCAGACGCCGTCCTAAACTACATAAAAAAGCCGTGATCAAATCCTGCTTTTCCCGCCAGCTTCAATACGCAATATCCTTTCGCGCTCTGGGAAATCACGCACACACCCGATAGTGTGCGCCGCTTGATGCGCGTGCTGACTGGCTTCTTTTTATATCCCTATGTGGTTGATTCATATTCAATCAGTGACGTAAAGGTTGCTAAATGCTGTCAAGGAAGCGGATCCAGTGGATGTCGGTTCAGAAGCAAGTTGTGGAAGCTCTCATGAGACCTGAGGCTTATGAAGAGCAACCGGGTAGAATTGAACTGACCCAGACCCACATATCCTTCGTCTTTCTAACCGAAAACTTTGTCTACAAGGTGAAGAAGGCTGTGGACCTCGGGTTTCTGGACTTCAAAACGCTCGAAAAGAGGCGGTTCTTCTGCGAAAAAGAGTTAGAGCTCAACAAACGACTGTGCAGAGGCATGTACCTTGAGGTTGTTCCCATCAACAGATCAAACGTGATCAAGATTAAGGGAGAAGGAGAAACTGTTGAATATGCTGTGAAGATGAAGAGAATGCCTCAGGAAAAGATGATGAGCAATCTCCTCGAAGAGAATAAGGTGGATTGTAAGCTCATTGAGGAAATAGCGAAAATCATCGCGGAATTCCATTCAAAGGCGGAAACGAATACAAGGATAAGCGAGTTCGGTTCCTTGGCGATAATAGAAACCAATTGGAAAGAAAATTTCGAGCAGACTCGGGAGTTTGTCGGCAAGACCATATCCATGGCGGATTTCGAATTAATCTCTGAGAGAATAGGCGATTTCATGAAGAGAAACGTGTCGTTTTTTGAGAAGAGGATAGAGGAGGGCCGAGTTAGGGACTGCCACGGAGACATTCATTCTGGTAACATCTTTGTTGCAGACCGAATCTACATTTTCGATGCGATAGAATTTAACGAAAGGTTTAGGTATTCTGATGTTGCCTCAGACATTGCTTTCTTAGCCATGGACTTGGACTTCAAAGACCGAGCCGATTTGTCTGGCTTCTTCGTCGAAAGATATGTCAAATATTCTGGAGACCAAGAGTTGACGAAGCTTCTTCCTTTCTATAAATGCTACCGAGCCTATGTGAGGGGGAAAGTCGTTAGTTTCAAACTTAAAGACCCCAGTTTGGGTAGTGAGGAAAAGAGGGCAGCGATGAAAGAAGCAAAAGCATACTTTAAACTGGCCTCCGCCTATGCGAAGACTTTTTGATCAGTTCAAGAAATGCACACGTGCTCACTTGAAGTTGATTTGTTCAGCTACGTATTCGGGGATTTTCACTGCTCCCATGAGTATCGGGTTTTGATGGCAATCGCTTCCCCCAGTCATGATTAGCCCATGTTTTTTTGCAAACTCCACATAATGATTCGTTGTTAGGGCGTCGTTTCTGGAGTGCCAGCACTCCACGCCATCAATGTATACTAAAAACGATTCTTCTATTATCTCTGTCTGTTCAGGCAGCGATTTAGTCAGCGTCGCGAGTGAGGTTCCATGGGGATCGTTGGGGTGAGCTAACACTATTATTCCTCCAGCGTTTCTCACCAGTCTCGAAGCCTCGGCAATGTAAAGAGGATACTTGGGAACGTCGCATTTCACAAGATACTTGTCAAAAGCCTCTTGTTTGGTTCTAACAATCCCCTTCCGCACCAAATAGTCCGCTATGTGAGGCCTCCCAAGCACGCCGTCAACGGAACCCTGAATCTCCCTAAGATCCTTCTTCGTCAACTTTTCAATTCCCTCTTTTTCAAATTCCGCATTAACATTATCTAAGATTTTGGCAGCTCTTTCCTCCCGATATTCCGCGATCTCTTGAAGTTTGTCCTTTAACTCCTTATTGTTTACGTCAAATTGGTAACCCAACAAATCTAACGATATCGATTTACCCTCGTTGTATCTGGGATGCGAGAAAGTTACATTCAATTCAACCCCAGAAACATAACGTATTCCATTTTTTCTCGCCAAAGCCATGGCTTTCTCTTGACAGCCAATCGAGTCGTGGTCTGTAATCGACATCAACCCGATATTTCTGATCTTGGCTTCCTTGACAATTTCTTCAACGGTCAAGTTTCCGTCGGAACAGCTTTTTGAATGAATATGCAAATCTATTATCATGATAAAACGGGGTCCAATTACCTTTTTTCCATCCCGATAACATACCAATCCTCAGGAGGATCATGCTCAGTGTCGACAGTCAGGTGTAATATTCGTAGTTCCGGATGTCTCCGTTTCAAATCGTCCAAGTCAACAGGTTCAAACTTCCTTTTGTTGTTAAGATAAGCTTCCGGAGTCAAGGCGTTTGACTCATAGTTCTCTTTGGTTCTTCTCAGAATCCTCGCCATTGACACTTCTTCAGAGCAGTGAGTCTGAAGGATGGCAAAGGTCATGTTGTACTTTGCAGCAATCGCAGCAGCACGTCTTCGCAGTTCTTGGGTTACAAAAGTAGCATCCAATATCACGCCTTTATCCTTCTTTACAAGGTCTTCTGCTCGGCGAAACGTCTCATCATAGACAAGCTCTCGTTTGCTCATATTTGACGCAACTTTTTCGTCAAAAATGTTCTCATTCTTGAGAACTTCGAGTCGAATCAAATCGGTTCGAAGAATGGGGTACCCCTTGATTTTTGAGACCTCCTCTGAGGTCTCTGTTTTCCAGGTTCCTGGAAGCCCACATGTAATCAGCAGAGTTCTGGGCTCTAACTGAGCCTTAACAAACTCGGCAAAAGGTTCCCTCAACCGGACATACCCTCACGATTAAGTCTAGACAAAGCGAAATTAAACCTTTGCGGCAAGAAACGGTTGAGACCGTCTATTTCATCCTGCTAAAGGCTTCACTCCTATTTCACGCATGAATTCACTTGAATAATCGTGGGCTTCGATTCTGAAAAGATGTCCTTTGCACGTGCAGTCTGACGATCCGAAACCCCTTACGGGAGTCGCTATTTCACCCAGCCTCTCGGCGATTCTGCACTCTTCGAGCCTTCCAGCCTTCTTGTAGAATACTCTGAGGACTTCTACTTGACGATTGCTGAGCAGGTAGTCGATGTGCCAAAACTTTCGCTTGACCCTTCTAAGGTGTCTTTCCACCCTTTTCTCCAAGTTGTTCTGAGCCGAACCAACGTAAGCGTAAAGGCCTTCCTGAAAACTCCTGTCGCCTAAAGCACCGACGCTTACGCTGATGTTCTTGGCTATCGAAATCAGGAGGACATAGATCCCTTTCATGTCTTTCTGTCAATGCTGCCATATGCATAGCAAGCTGATAGTGTTTGCGGCGATTAATCTTATTGTATGGAGCTTTCTTCGAGAATGGGGCTAATAGGACACTTCGAGCCTAGCGAAGAGCATTGCTATAGAACAATTCTTCAGAAACCTCAAGTTTACCGGCTTTGGTTTGGATGTTGGTAAACCTATGAACATCAAAAGTTTTCTTGCAGCTTTAACGTTTTGTTTCCTGACGATTCGGCTGTCCTCTTTTTTGTCAAGAAACCTTGTGCGTAACCATTATATCTCGCTCTTCAATCAGTGGTAAAATATGGGAGAGCCTCCGCGTAAGAAGAAATCGAAGCTCTTGATTTTAACAGTGGTGGCAGTCATTGCAATCCTTGTTACTTCTGCCATTTTATACCGTTTGTATGTGGGGACTTCGGCCGTGTTTCAGCTGAATGATCCTGCAAACGATGTGGTGTTGAGCGTGGGAACGCAGTATCCGGGTATGATTGACGTGGTTGGTGCGGCGTTGGCGGTGAATGGAACAGCATTAAACGTCACTATCAACGTGGAGGACACGGTTTCCTTTCTTGGCAACGGAGAGTACGCTCAGTGGAACATAACGTTAATCTTGGAAAACGATACGGATGTTCTGAAGACTTACGAGATAAGTGTGAACATGAATTCAACTCAGCTGACAGGTTCCGTCACGGATGTGGACGAGGGAACGGTGCAAACCTGCCAGGTTCACTACTACAAGAACAGCTTAACCGTGGTTGCGGCCATGAGTGAGCTTAGTGGGACGCGAGTAATTGAATGGGGCATTCTCACCACTTATGAAAGCTACTCTGGAGATGAATTGATTACGAGCGCTTCTGACATGGCCCCTGATGAAAGCCTTCAACAAACCGTTCTCGGAACATGAAATAGCCTAGCCCGCCTTGTGTGCCAATACCAAGCGCGAATAACCGCAGAATTCTCGGTTTTCCAAGATTAGCGGACAAAAGTAGCCTGCGCCTTCATTGATTCTGCATTATCCAAAACAAAGCTGATGGCATCTTGCGTCGTTTGTGGAGAAGTGACTGTGAAAAAAGCAAGGCAAGCGGGTTCTGTTTTGAATTATTTGAAACTTCTGAAGGTTGGAACTGTTTTCTATAAATGCGTTCTAGGTAGGTTATTAGGGTTGGCTTGCATGATATCTACGGGGCATGTTAGGGGAGAAGGGTGCACGATGGTTGAGTTCAGTTCAGTCTTCTTTCTGAAACTGCGCAGAGAAGCGTTGAGAAGGCGTGTGTGGTTCAAGGTTTTGAACAATACTGAGAGGGCACTACTTTACCTGGTTCCAAGATGTATGAAAACGCCGAAGAATGCCACGCTGATTGACGTGTTGGCGAAGATAGTAGTGAAGATAAAGGATGCAGTGAAGAGCCCGATAGCAGATCTCATAAACCAGGTTGGTAAGCCCTTAGCATTGAGGTTAAGCCGCATAGCCCAAGAGTGGGGTCACAAGACCGCGAGTGAATGGGCCTCAGACGAAGGATTCGCGAGGTACTTGACAATGAGGCACCTGAATAGCGTTGCACGAAGCAGGCTGTGAACGATGGGAACTGCCAAGAGCAGATACGGTACACGGTCATGGCGTGTTGGATCACATTCAGGGTTCGGCGAAAGTGGGTATTCTTTGAGACGGTTCTTGTTCCGTAGCGGCAGGTAACTCTCTTGCCTAAAATCGTGGTGGGTATACCTGCTTTCAACGAGGAGAAGACGATTGCGAAGGTGGTTTTGTTGTCTCAGAAGTACGCGGACAAGGTTGTGGTGTGTGATGACGGCGGGACGGATTTGACAGGCGAGATTGCGAGGAAGCTGGGAGCAGATGTTGTGAGACATGAGAAGAACCTTGGTTACGGCGCGACGATTCAGACGTTGTTCAGACGGGCCCGAGAGCTGGACGCTGACGTCCTAGTCACGTTGGACGGTGACGGCCAGCATGATCCGCGCGATATTCCAAACGTTGTCGAGCCCATAAAGAGCGGTGCGGCCGACATCGCGGTCGGTTCAAGGTTCATTGATAAACGCTTGACGAGTGTTATGCCGTGGTACAGACGGGCCGGCATAAAATTCATTTCACGACTTGTTAACAACAACACTAAGCAGGGTGTTGGGGACGCTCAAAGCGGGTTCAGAGCCTACAGCTGCAAATGCCTGGACAAGCTGGTCGTGGCAGAAAAAGGCATGGGCGCAAGCGTTGAAATATTGATCAGCGCCAGAAAACAGGGTTTAAGAGTTCAGGAGATTCCGGCAAAATGCGATTACGCATCGGATGTGAGAAGACACGTGCATCATCCGGTAAGGCACGGGGCCAACGTCTTGATGTCAATCGTCAAGCTTGTGGTTGAAGACAGACCATTATTGTTTCTAGGAGTACCTGGCATTCTATGCTTAACGGCAGGAGCCTTCTTTGGAGTCTGGATGCTTCAGCTCTATGGTGCAGAGCATCGAATAGTCACAAATGTCGCCTTGGCCTCGATTGCATTTGTTTTGATAGGGCTATTTGCTTTGTTTACTGCAATAACGCTGTATGCCATTTCCAGATTATTGGAGAAAGCAGGGAATACCGAACGGATTAGATAACCTGTGAACATTGCTCGGGTTCGTCATCTGTTTTACCCTGACATGCCTCGTGATTTCTTTTACGAGCTTTCGGCACAACAGGCTGACAGGGGCTATCATGTTGATGTACTTACTTGGAAGAAGGACGGAGGTTTTTCTAAGGAATTAGTGACTGCAGGCTTTTTTGTCCATAGACTCCCAGGCTTGAATTTCGGTGTCAGAGGTCTTGCGCAAGAGTATCCTTATCTCCCCAGCTTACCTGCTCTAATTGAGGCTCTGAAGCCCGACGTTGTGCACGTTGAATCTCATTTGTTTTTGACTGCCTTTCAAGCTGTCAAGAAAGCCAACAAGCTACGTCTGCCATGTGTCGTGACTGTCCATGGCGTTCTTGCTGAAAGAGGCATAATTGCCAATTTTGCTCAAAATGTTTACCTACGTAGTTTGGGAACAAAGGTTTTTCGAGGAGCTGATAGGGTTATTTGCTTGACCAAGAGCAACGCCGCAGAGATAGAAAACTATGGATGCCCATCTGAGAAGATAAGACTAGTTCCTAATGCCGTGGATACCAGACTTTTCAAACCGAATGAGGAACGCGAAGATAATCTCGTTGTATGGGTTGGCAGATTCGTCCCCGAGAAGGGTGTGGAGTATTTGATCAAAGCTGCGAACATTATTCTGAAAAAGTCCGGTGCCTTTAGGTTTTTGCTCATCGGATATGGCCCTTTGAAACCGAAGATTACTAAAATGGCTAACGACTTAGGATTGCTTCACAGATTCGTAACTATCACAGGTCCGATGAGCAGAGAAGAGATTGCAACGATATTGAGCAAGGCAACGATTTTCGCTTTTCCATCACTTAGAGAGGGATTGCCTGTCTCTGTTTTTGAGGCCATGGCCTCGGGTGTCCCGGTTGTTGGTTCGGATATCGCGGGAATCAGAGAGATTATACTCGATCGACAAAATGGTATCCTTGTGCCGCCTAAGAAGCCTGAAGTACTGGCCCAGGCGATACTCTCTCTATTAGATGATGAGAATCAAAGAAGAGAACTGGGCAAGAATGCAAGGCGTTTGATGATTGAGAAATACAGTTGGGATACTACCATCAAAGGGATAGAAAAGGTTTACCATGAAGCGATTGCTCAAGCAGATTAACCAAAAAAATAGCGCACGCGCTCCACTCAAAGAGCGTTTTTTTATGACGCCCCCTTTAGGGTTAATGTATTTAGCTTCTGTTTTGAGGTTGAATGGACATCAGGTTAGGATTCTTGACTTATTCTATTTTGGGGGAGGAGTTGAAAGAGCATTTGACGTTCTCAAAAAGAGGTTTTCGACATAGTGGGGATCACGGGAATGAGCTTCCAACATAACCCAATGTTAAAAGTGGCTGAAGCAGTAAAGAATGAGCATGAGGAAACAAAGGTTATCGTGGGAGGGTCTCATACCTCTGCTGTTCCATCTCTTCTGCTGGAAAATAAGAATGTTGATTTTGTATTGAGGGGGGAGGCGGATTATGCGCTATCGTCTTTTCTAACTGCGATTGACAGTCCGATAGCATGGAAGAATGTTCGCGATCGATCGGTAAGATTATGATACCACTTCAATTATGAGTTACGATACAACTTCCGTTATCACTCTAATGGTGAAAACGAGAAGAAACAGAATAGGCGCCTTTCCTCGTTAGGAAGAATTATGTTTTAAATCACGCTTAGTACCTAAAATTACCCCGTCAACTATAAGAATGGCAAGTAAAGTTAGCGAAAAGAATAATCCGAGAAGGAAGCCAAAATTGGGGAATCCATAAAATCCATCTAGTAATTTGGGTGTTATATCATAAGAGAAGTAATAGATTTGGTCCCACTGAACATTCGTTAGACCTTGCAATATTAAGAAAGAAGAATAACAGAGTAGTCCAAGCTCAAGGCACCCAATCATAGTCAACAATAGATTAAGCTTTTTAGAAGACCTTCTAACTTGATTAGATACGTTTTTCGGTTTAGTGAAAAACATACCAATGATGAGCAAGAATGCCGGGATTGTCAAACTAGTTTTCAGACCGCCAAAACTGGAGAAGAACAGTAGGATTAATCCAAGAATGAGAATAGCCCGGCCTACTGTGTCAAGTCTTAACATTTTCATCTAAGTACTACCTCGATCGAACGACAGTTCATATATTACCAAACGGGGATCTTCCCATGTGAAAGAACCTGTTTGATAAACTAATTTAAATCCTTCATAATTCTTTGGATCATCATATAAGCTAGCAATTAGTGAATTCGTGACCATGTATCGCATATCATAGTCGATGACTAAGTAAGAAGCTCGACTTTGATTGATTATAGAATAAAGCTCAGAATTTTCATATCTATTCTCAGGCAGCAAAGTCACAGTTCTTCTATCACAGTAAAATAAGGGAACAGGCCACATAGCAATGATGGTATCATTTACTTCTGTATTGTTTGAAATCCAAGATTTGGCGTTATCCCAGTTCTTTATGGTGAATGGACCTTTAGTTATTGCGGTGGACCTGTTAAGGACTCCATACCCAATAAATGAAGATGTCAACACTGTAGCCAAAAGTAGAATTGACACCAATCTAGCTGTTGACAATCTAAGAGGAAGTGAGAATGAGGTTAGCCTGAGTTGACAAAGAATTCTGGAAACTGCTAGGGATCCAAAAACCGCTAGAATGGGCATCAGGGTTACGGCGTACCTTGGTTGCGTGTAGTCGTAGTTAAGTCTGAATGCTAAGAAATAATATAGGAGAATGGAAAGAAATATGAACAAAAAGAGAACAGAATATTTCCTAATTACTTTCAAACTTATAAAAAGTCCTGTCAATCCAAAGACAAAAAAAATCGGAGAGTAGTCACCAAGTTCTGCTAAATACGGAACGCTGCCGACTAAAAATGTCGCAACCAAACTCACGGATAAAACGACGAATAGACTGGGCTTCATGGATTTCAATGGTGTCTTCAGATGCATTAACAAAATCGACAATGATAGGGAAGAGACTAGAAGCAAAAATATAGTTCCTATGAAAATTAGAGGAGAAACATAGAAGTTCGTAGCCAACACATCACCAAAGAAAATTCTAGTGGACAAACTGGGAAGAACAAGAAAGGTCTTGTAAAAAACAGAATTGTAATATATTAATGGCAACAAAGTCGAGGCGAAGGACAATAAAAGCAGTGCTTTTTTCCCAAGGTCCTTCTTGATGGAATAATCAGAGTCTTGACTGGAATGAAAGGAATGGTTTATGATAATTGACAAGAGACATAGAGCACCTACTTCATATCGCGACATAAAAGCTAGCGCTGAAAACAATCCTTGAAACATCAATCCTTTCCTGTTTCTTAGGAAGGAAAACAAAAGCGCTGATGTTGAAAAGAACGCGGTAAAGACCTCGTTTCCTGGAATAATAGAATTATAGATAAAGAATGGATGCATCATTAGCAGGGAAGCTGCTAATAGTCCCCATTTTTCATTAGATAGAATTCTTGCTAGATGAAAGGTAGATAAAACAGAGAGTGAACCAAAAACTACACCAACAATTTTCATAGTAGTAAATGATATCCCAAAAATGCTGAAGAAAGAGGCTACCATAAATGCATAAAATGGAGAAACGGGCCAAGTGCTGGTCTTAGGAATTCCCCCCAGTTGAATGTAGTCTAATGGACGATCTATCCACCTGATTTCTGAGTAGGGCACTCCTCGCACAATGTTTCTGGCAGTCTCACCATATAGCATAGTGTCCATATTAACGAAGTCGGCTGCACTCGTAGAAAACCACCAAAGTATCAAAAAGGAACTGATGAACACTATCAAAGACAAGAACAAAATTCGCGCGCGCGCTTGCATATCATTAGTTGTACTTTGCTTTTCTATTAACCTTTCACATAAGAAGGCGCAGGCACGTTATGCCATTATTACCGTGTTTTTGCCGCGCCCATTACAAATAATTTGGTACAAGAAACCGAGTCCTAAGACATAACCGTACAGAGCCAAGATGGATGGGAAAAGAATGTTCCTTATATTAAACTTGTTTTTCTTCATCAATCCTACAGTGAGACATGCATATAAGATTAGCAATATCAGTCCAATGCCAATAATTTGAAAATGTACCTGGAAAGATAGCCAGAAAAGATAGACTAACAATGGAGTCATTAGTACTGATAAAACGCTAATTGCAGTGCCCCTTAGAAAATTGCTTATAAACCCATATTTCTTTATGAAGCCCCGACTTCCTTTGCCAGTTTTCCAAGCGTGTCTAATGAGTGAAAAGAAATTCCTTCTATGTAGATGATAGACAACGGCATCCGATGAATATTTCATTGATATCTTCTTTTTGAAAGCTCTAAGGCAGAAATCCAAATCTTCACCTACTATCAAGTTTTCGTCAAAACCACCTAGGTTGTTATAAGTGAGTTTTCGCAACGCAAGATTGGTACCCGAGAAACTACGAAAATTGCTGCCAACAGAGAAATCTTCACCCCCATAATCTGGCGTACCAACTCCGTTCATCGATCGGATGAAAGCTTGAATTAAAGAAGTGTCAGGTACAATTATTCTTCCTGAAACAATTTCTATATCTGGACTTTCCAAAAAGCTTCGGGTAAGTTTCATTAACCATTTATCAGTTGCGGGGAGACAGTCTTCATCTATGAAAACAAAAACATTTCCTTTTGCATGCTTTGCACCAAGATTAATTGCTTCCGCCCTTCCATTTCCGGTTTGTTTCAAAAAATTGATTTCCGACATAATGGAGGCAGACTCGGTTCCTGACAAATCTCTTACTACAACTATAATATCCTCTATCTTAACCTCAGTCTGATCCTTAATAGATTTCAATAATGTGCGCAGATCGTCGGAAATAGAAATACAAGGTATAATCACAGAGACTTCAAGTTCGTTTTGATTTCTTGTAGTCAACTAAACGCCTCTTAGCGCGCGGTTGGAGGGTTTCATTTGCATGCTCCGATTTGACTTCTCAGCAATCATGAAATTTGAATGATACAAAGGTAAAATTCTTAAGTACTTATCAATCTTAACAACTTGAAAAGCCAAGCGATTCCAAATATCGTTCAGCAGATCAATCGGGAAGTATTGAGGAAGAAAATATTCATTTTCTATGTAAATAGGATAGAGCATTGAGGACTCTAACTTCCCAATAATCGATTTTTTTGTGAATTTTCTTTCATGCCCCCAAAATGTCTCTGTGAAGGCTAATTTACTAGGCACGCCGCCCATGACAAATTTCCCCTCTTTTGTCAGAACTCTATATGTCTCTCCTAAGAAACTGCGCTCACCATTTTCGCTTTCAAGGTGTTCCAAAACAGCATATGCCACCACAACATTAAATTTCTCTCCTTTGAAGGGAAGGTATCTTGCATCCGCACAGATGAATTGGCATTTGGTTTTTTTGCTTAAGTACCTCCACAGATGTTTATCCGGATTCATATCGATCCCCACTACATCTTGTCTTAACATAGACAATAGAGCGGAAAGATGCCCTATTCCGCAACCAACATCTAGAATTGTAACATTACGTGATGTCTGGGAAAGAATTAGGCTGATAATCCCTTTGACGCTACGCAACCAGGCGATTTTTGAAGTTAAGCGACGAATAGGCAAGGATAAGTGGATGCTTTGGTAGGCAATTATGATCTTGGCCATATTTATAACAACATAATCTTCAAGACTAAGGTTCTGAATAGCGCATCTACGTGCATACACACGTTCTTTCTTTTCGATGTTTTCTCCTACACGCGCGCTATCAATCGTTTTCCGTCTAGTCTCAATCATATAGTAGATTCTCTCAGTTTTCTCAATTACCCACTCCAAGATGTAAACAGTCTTAGCTAGCCTTCGTCCATTTCGCCCCATTGATTTCCGCGGTTTGTCATTATATAGCGCGTGTGCCAATAAAAGTTTGAGGATTCCATCAGCGCCAATTCGAGCATCTCCCACTGGAAATAGTTAACCAGTTTCTCCTTCTTTTGTTATCTCAAGTGTCCCTACATCGCGCGCTATGTCATAGGCTACAAACTGGAACTTCATAGGCTAAATCCCCAAGGCATACTGTAGGCAAGCCCTCCATGTAAGATGGGAGAAGCAGAACGGAAGACTTTGAAAGAATTTGCCAATATTAGCGCGCGCGCTTCGAGTTCAATAACGCCGTGATCTTTTGCAGAGGGACCCATGCAGTATTGCCTAGTTTCACGGTAGAAAGAACACTCTTCCCAAACTTTAGTGGCATTAATGTCTTGAAAACTGTGTTGAAATCAAACATTTTAGCATCGGTCGCTCTCTCAGCAAGTCCTTTCTGTGTTGCTGAGCTTGTTTCATATGCGGCTCTCTCTCACGAGCTACTCTCCCAATGTTTTATTACATGCTTTGAACATGGTTTCTTCTATGCCCAGATTCTCGTGGTCGAGGCTGGGCTTCTCATCAATTGTGTTAGCTGTGTCAGTTAGTATCTTGTTTGGCTCGTTGAAGCTGATTAACCTTCTAAACATTCCATTCAATTAGTATTATTCTCCAAAAGTCATTGACATCGTGATCTTCTCCTCTTGCACAGATCTATGGATTTGGGCGGCTTCACTTCTCTTCATAGTATCGGCGATGCTTTTCATCGCGCGCGCCTGCTTGTGGGTAGACGGGAATAACTATTGGAACGAGTTTTCTTCATGTTCACGAGGCACCTCTGGGCCAGCCTTCTTCTCAGAAGCTATGTGTGATAGCCTGTTCGCTCGATCGATCGACCGTGAAAGGAAAAGCTCTTCCAAACATCAACCCTAAAGCAGCAGACTACGCCCAAACGCACAGCTGAGCAACCCAACGGGTGCCATCATAGTAGTAGCCTCCCGTCGCTATCTCGGTCTTGCCATCGCCGTCCACGTCACCAACAACAACAGAATTGAGGTATATGTCGCCTGTCTGGTACCAGGTTTGGACGTTTTTCAGCGCCAGTGTTGAGCCATCCCAAACACACAACTGAGCAACTTGGCGAGTACCATCATAGTAGTAGCCTCCCGTCGCTATCTCGGTCTTGCCATCGCCGTCCACGTCACCAACAACAACAGAATAGATGACTGTGCCGCTTGTCCAGTACCAGGTTTGGACGTTTTTCAGCGCCAGTGTTGAGCCATCCCAAACACACAACTGAGCAACACTGCGAGTGCCATCATAGTAGTCTCCGCCTGTTACTATTTCGGCTTTGCCATCGCTATCCACATCTCCTTTGGCAACTGAAAAGATGTATGTGTAGCTTGTCCAGTACCAGGTTTGGACGTTTTTCAGCGCCAGTGTTGAGCCATCCCAAACACACAACTGAGCAACGGCACGAGTGGTATCAAGGTAGTAGCCACCTGTAGCTATTTCGGCTTTGCCATCACCATCCACATCCCCAACAACAACAGAAAAGATGAATGTGTCGCTTGTCCAGTACCAGGTTTTGACGCTTTTGAGCGCCAGTGTTGAGCCATCCCAAACACACAACTGAGCAACTTGGTGAGTCCCATCATAGTAGTAGCCTCCCGTCGCTATCTCGGTCTTGCCATCGCCGTCCACGTCACCAACAACAACAGAATTGAGGTATGTGGTGCTTGTCCAGTACCAGGTTTTGACGTTTTTCAGCGCCAGTGTTGAGCCATCCCAAACACACAACTGAGCAACTTGGCGAGTACCATCATAGTAGTAGCCTCCCGTCGCTATCTCGGTCTTGCCATCGCCGTCCACGTCACCAACAGCAACAGAACGGATGAATGTGTTGCCTGTCCAATACCAAGTTTTGACATTCTTGATTGCTAGTCCTTGACCGTCCCAAACGCACAACTGAGCAACCTCGCGAGTGCCATCACTGTAAAAGCCGCCTGTCACTATCTCGGTTTTGCCATCACCGTACAAATCTCCTTTGGCAACTGATTGGATGGTTGTGTCGCTTGTCCAATACCAGGTTTTAGCGTTTTTCAGTGCTAGTGCGTAGGCTGTAACGATGAGCGTCACTGTTGTAGAATGCGTCTGTCCTCCACCAGTACCCGTAATAGTCAACGTGTAAGTGCCCGCAGGCGTGTTCCCACTCGTCTGCACCGTCAACGTTGAAGAGAACGTCGGATTACCAGACAACGGATTGAACGAATAAGTGACACCAGATATCGACGGCGAACAACTCAAAGAAACGCTCTGCGTCGGAGGACTAGTCAACGTTACTGTGACCTGATAGCTCGTAGAACCCCCAGCAGTAACAGTCTGAGAAGGAGGCGTGGCAGATATACTGAAATCAAACACTGGCTGAACGATGAGTTGCACAGTGGTCGAGTGAGTCTGACCCCCACCAGTACCCGTAACAGTCAACGTATAAGTCCCCGCAGACGTGCCAGAACTCGTCTGCACCGTCAACGTTGAAGAGAACGTCGGATTACCAGACAACGGATTGAACGAATAAGTGACACCAGATATCGACGGAGAACAACTCAAAGAAACACTCTGCGTCTGACCGCTCACAAGCTGAACATTCACCTGATAGGTAGTGGAGCTTCCGGCGACAACGGTCTGAGACGAAGGCGACGGAGCAGGATTGAAAGCAAAATCAAACACCGCCTGAACGATGAGTTGCACAGTGGTCGAGTGAGTCTGACCCCCACCAGTACCCGTAACAGTCAACGTATAAGTCCCCGCAGACGTGCCAGAACTCGTCTGCACCGTCAACGTTGA
>Ga0315279_10000664_pt1 | contig 64749 bp, 66 predicted proteins | sample YL17G06_20_MG_FD_203694 | JGI IMG/M metagenome (GOLD analysis project Ga0315279, IMG submission 203694) | Sediment microbial communities from Yellowstone Lake, YNP, Wyoming, USA - YL17G06_20 | ecosystem: Environmental > Aquatic > Freshwater > Lake > Sediment | place: USA: Wyoming | collected...
AAGCACTCAAATGCGGCGACACAACAACAAGACGCATGTTCGAAGACATCATAATCCAAGAAGAAAACCACTTCTGGACATTCGACGACTTCGTAAAATAAAACAAAAATCCTCTTTTTATATCGAAGCGCGCGCGCGAGTCGGTTGATAGATCGAGCGTATACTATTCATCCTTGTAATCGGTGGAGATATGGGTATGAGCGAAGCAGCTAGAATACAAACACGAGAAGGCACCAAAGCTGACATAATTATCACAAATGGTCGAATCGCCACAATGGACAAACGCAACCGGTTTGTTTCATCGGTGGCCATTCGTGATGGTTACGTCGTCGCAGTAGGCGATGAAGGGGATGTGACGGATTATCGGTCCACTGATACCCTTGTTATTGATGTACAGGGTCGGACAGTCATTCCTGGCCTTAACGACTCGCACGTTCACGTAATTCGGGCGGGTCTTAACTACAATCTCGAGCTTCGATGGGATGGCTTGCCATCTTTGGCTGACGCACTGCAGAGGTTGCGGGATCAAGCCAAGCGGACGCCGCCAAATGAGTGGGTTCGCGTTGTGGGAGGTTGGTCCGAATTTCAGTTCGCTGAGCGTAGAATGCCGACGCGCGCGCGACTTAACAGTCAGGAACTAGATATTCATTTTCCAACAGCTTGCTAAAAAAATGAGGACGTTAGCAGCTCATCGTTCGGCTTGACTTGACTTACTAGCGCGATAGCCCAAGCTGCTTCATCATACCGACAACATCGTAGAACAGTCTTTCTTCGACGATTTCGTTGTTCTTCCAAGTGGCAACTGTGCAGAATTCAAGCTTCGCCGTCTTTCCAGTGGGCTGGATGATCTTTCCGTCTGGACCTTTCATCGGGCCTTTCATTTTCACCGTCCAATCGGCAACGGTACACGTGTAGTCTCCTTGACCGAAGGCGATCTTGTACGGGTTGTTTACTAGTTTATTGTCGAAGTTCTTGAAGAATTCCTTTGCTTCAGCCTCATGGTTATGTCGACCTCTCGTCGGATCAGGTTGGTTTGGCCAGAAGACTGCAGTATTTTCTGAATGTCGTTTCTTGAATACTTCCCAGTTCTGAGAATTCCACGCGTCATCCAGGGTTTTCATCAGCTCCAAGTTCTCTTTTACGCCCATAACAAATTCCTCAGTATCGGCATATTGATGCACCTATTTAAGAACTCCTTTGGATACTGATGACAACGTTGAGCGAGCGGACATGTGCGCGCGCTTATGTGGTCACGAGGCATATTGTACTCAAAACGTGGCGGATTTCAACTTTGACGGAAAATGCATCCAGATCAAGAAGGGAAAGCTCGCTTCACTCTTCGATAAAGAAGTGGTACTTTCTTGAAGGGGACAGATTAGAAGCTAACGTGAACGATTTCATTGTGGACATTGTGCGAGGAGACCTGTTGATCGAAATACAGACCGCCAACTTTTCAGCTATAAAACCGAAGCTCAGATGTCTGCTCAGAGATCACAAGGTTCGTCTGGTCCACCCCATACCCAAGACAAAATGGATAGTTCACAAATCTATGCCCAAGGGAGAAATTATTGGAAGAAGAAGATCCCCAAAGAGAGGTAGCATATATGATCTTTTCGGCGAATTGATTAGGATACCTGACCTCTTCTCCACAAACAATCTCAGCATCGAGGTTCTGATGATTGAACTGGAGGAAATATGGCGCAATGATGGAAGAGGAAGCTGGAGAAGGAAAGGTGCAAGCATAGAAGACAGAAAGCTCATCGGCGTTTCTGAAAGTGTGATGTTTGAGAACAAAACGGATTTCCTCAGAGTCATGCCAGAAGATCTACCGAATCCCTTCTCGAACAGAGATCTCGCCGAAAACCTCAGAATACCCATCAGTCAATCTCGAAAAATGAGCTATTCACTCAGGAAGATTGGAACGATAGAGCATGTTGGCAAGGACAGAAATCAAATGCTTTTCCGGATTCTCCGATAGTTCACGCTTGCGATTTGCTAGGGAACAGAGGTTGATGAGCAGAAGCTTCGAGGAGGAGTTTCTGTCGTTCCTTTTCTTTCATTGGGACGTAGCGTTCAGCTGCGTCGATCATCATTCTGGCTATTCGAATGTCTGAAGAGCTGGTTGCCGTGGTCACGCTCTGTGATAAGGTGAACCACAAAGCCTCATCGACGTCTCCTTGAGTGTCAAAGGGTCGGTACCAGGTATTGGATGTCTTCTCTTTGCTAGGCCAGGGTCCCTTTGCCACAGATTTCATAGCTATGACTCCAAGATCTTTCCTTTCTGCTAGGGCAAGCACGGGTTCATAATCGTTGCAAGGTTCAGGATGGGCATGAAGGACACAGTTCACAGGAAGCAGAACCCTGTCAAAGTCGAAGAATTCCAGCGCCTTCAAGATCGTCTGCGGGTTGTGACTCGTTATACCGACATATTTGACCAAACCTTGCTCTTTAGCTTCCAGTACAGCTCTCATCGCACCGTTCTCTCCCAAAGCAGTCTCCAGCTCTTTTGGATCGTCAAGTGCGTGAAGTTGATAGAGGTCGAAATAGTCAGTTTGAAGGTTCAGAAGACTCTGATGCAACTTTTCAGCGGCTTCTTTTTTGGTTCTCTTATCAGTCTTGCACGCAAGAAACAGGTTTCTGCGATATTCCTTAACCCATCTGCCCAATCTGACTTCTGCATCACCATAATTAGGCGCCACGTCCACGTGATTCACTCCATGATCCAAAACAAATCTGATGAACGCGTTCTCCTCCTGCGTGTCGACTGGATAAATGAAGATTGCGCCGCCCAATGTTATCAACGTGCTCTTGTGACCTGTCCTTCCCAGTTTTCTCTTCTCCACGCCATACACCTAGACCAATCTCTCACGGCGATTCTTATAAAATTTCTACCCTTTTGGAGTGCGCGCTATAGTTTCTAAATACGATTTGAAAGTAACTTGTATTATTGTCAAACATCAATTTCAAAATGCCTATAGGCTTCCTTCAGCATAGCTATATGGCAGAAGGCATTGGAATTGCCGAAAAAAGAACGGAAATCATATTAAACTTGTCATATTCTCGCGAGAGCCAAGTGGAATGAGATTCGCCGCCACGCTATGGATAAATAAGGGATCTACGGATCAGATCTCAAGACAAGTCTTGGTTGGAGAAGAAGACCTCAACCAACCGTCTACAGAAGCAAGAGTGGTCGGTTCTGACAATTGGGGTTTGAATATCCGCGAAATCTTCGTTTCAGCTGCAAAAGGTGCGCGATATGCTGCGGCGATACTGACGCAAAGGTTAGGAAGATACTTCTCATGAAGCTAGAAGCCGCGCGCATATCAAACAAGATCAGGAAACCCATCGTCGATTTTGCAGGCAAAACAGCAGGGTCCGAGCCCTACGTCTTTGAAATGAACAAGAACGCTGATGGAAAATGCGTGTTCCTCAGGGATAACTCATGCAGCATTTACAGGATGAGACCGCTCATCTGCGCGTTCTATCCCTTTGAGCTCAGGGCAAACAGGACCAACGGACACGTTTTCTCGTACACTGACGAGTGCCCATGCATAGGTAACGGGCCGAAGCTGAAAGTGGAGTATTTTGAGAGGCTATTCGCCAAATCGAAAGCCCTGATGAGAAGAACAAGGAACAGCGCGACATGACACGCGCGGAGAACTCGCCCTTGACCTGTGGTTAAGCGGTTAGACACTGTCTAAAAACCCTCGACCCATCGACTTCCTAGGACAGGACTATGTCAAGAACTCATGCCCGCACGCTGATTGTTCAGAGTGTCCGACCTGTATTTTGGGCTGAAAACAGCCGAAAATACACCTACCCTTTTCTACCGGTCGGTTTTTCAGGCCTTCGAGTTGGTTTTCACGCTGACAATGTGCATGTGTAACGCGAGGTTCAATACATATATGTGTGCAGATGCTCGACAAGCGCGCGCTCTCATTCAAAGAAAGCCAGCAGCTTTTTGACGTCTGCGGGAGGATAACCCGAATAGTATTTGCTGAAGTATCCGAAGACTTCGATGCGACGGTCCAAAAACCTCCGCACGATCTGTGCCCATTTGCTAATGTCCTCTGTCCTGTCTGCTTCGACTTTTCCTAGAGTTCCAGCGACCTTTTTCCTGTCCCCCTCCCATCGTATGTAAACGAAATCCGCTGTGACTTCTACGGAAGGGACGAATGGCTTGTCAGCAAGAACCAAGGCCGCATTGGCTTCTCTGAGAAGGTTATACAGTTCATCTCCGAGCAGCTCCTTGTTTCTCACTTCGACGGCGAATCGACGGTCTCTAGGCAATTCCGAGAGGAAGCTTCGCAAGTCAGGCAAGTGTTCGGGCTTGAACGTTGGTGGAAATTGCAGCAGGAGCGGTCCAAGTTTGTCTTGTAGCTGAAACATGGTTGAGACGAACCTGTCTGTTTCTTCTTCGCAGTTGCGTAGCATTTTCAAGTGGGTTATCACCCTGGGAAACTTGGCGGAGAACAAAAAACCCTTCGGGGTTTGTGTCTTCCAAGTTTGCACGGTGTTCGCTGACGGAATTCTGTAGAAGGTGTTGTCTATCTCTACGGAATTGAAATGCTTGGAGTACTCAGACAAGTAAGCGTCAGGCCTGAGCCCTGTTGGATAGAAGTCTCCAACCCAGAACGCATAACTCCACCCCATAGTGCCTACGTGTAGTTTGCTCACTGGATTTCTCTTGCTTTCAAGAGTAGCCATTGCTTCTCCCCGGCCTTTTTGAAGCGAGTCAGAACATACCTGCCTTGGAGCCTTTGACCTTTAAGCATGAATTCTATCATGTTTTCGTCCCAGATCTTGGCGGTGTAGGTTCCATTGTCTAGGATTTTGACTGTTCCAGCTCCGTACTCTCCCTCAGGTATCGTCCCTTCAAAGTTGCGGTATTCCAGGGGGTGATCCTCGGTTTCCACTGCGAGTCTCTTTTCACCCGGTAGCTCCGGCAGCCCTTTCGGGACAGCCCAGCTCTTCAATACTCCATTCTTCTCAAGTCTCAAATCGTAATGTAGCTTTCTAGCGTGATGTTCTTGGACCACGAAACTTTGCCCCTCCTCCTTCTTCTGGATAATCCCTGCAGGCTCCGACGTAATGCTGAAATCCCTTCTTGAAACATACTCCAGAAGACTCCCAGGCATTATCTGATCCAACGTGCATTCAGCGGGAAGCTTGTCACTTCTCAGCCCACAAAATCGGGGCATGCGCAGTCTCCCATCTTTCGTGACGTTCTGATATGCCACCTGACAGACGACTTCCGGCCTGAGCCAAACTATCTTTTCCGGGATGTCCACGCCTCTGAGGGTCTCATCTTCAACTTTGAGAGGCCCAAAGACCTTGAGCATTGATTTCATGTTTTCCTGAGAGAAACCCGTTCCCACCTTGCCCACGTAGACCGGGACAGCCTTGCTGAACAGGCCAAGTATTAATGCCCCAAAAACCGATTTCCTTGCACCTTTGCCTAAGGTGTAGCCGAATATCACGCAGTCACATGTTAAGGTTCGTTTGATCTTCAACCAGTTGCCGCTTCTGACGCCGGCCTCATATAGGCTGTCTTTCTTCTTCGCCATTATGCCCTCTACGCCTTTCGCCAGGGCAGCTTCATAGTAAGCTTCCCCTTCTTTTTCCACGAATGTCGACAGCACGACGTGCCGTCCTTCCCGAACATACTTTTTCAAGAGCGTTTTCCTTTCAACGATCGGAAAATCAACGAGAGGTCGATCGTCCTTCTCAAGTAAGTCAAAAACAACGTAGGTTGCTGGCGACTCTTCAGAAAGATATTTGATATCCTGAAATGAAGCAGTCTTGCTTCTTTCGGAAAGCAGTTGGAAATCAGCCTTGCCTCCTTTCATGACGACTATTTCGCCGTCGATCACAGAGTTCTCTGCCAGAGTCTTCAGCTCTTCCAGTTCTGGAAAATTATGTCTTAGCTCCTTGTCATTCCTGCTCCTTATGCTGAGCTCACCGTTAATGTAGGTGATCGCTCGTATTCCGTCCCATTTGACTTCGAAGATCCAGTCTTCTGAATTGAAAGGCCTGTCAGCCACCTTGGCGAGCATAGGCTCGTAGTGATGTCTCATTTTTCCTTCAGCTGCTTGAGAGTCTCCTGCAGGGCGGCCATCAATTCTTTGGCTTCTTCTTTCACAGGTTTTTCCACAACTATCGTTTCGCCTTTCATTTTCTTCGCTATCAGCTGTCGGATTCTCTCTTCGTAAGCATCTTTGTACTCTGTTATGTCGAACTCGCCTGACAGGTCGGCTACTATCTTCTTTGCAAGGTCCAACTCCTTCTTTTCTGGCTGTTTGAGCTCTTTCAGCTCCTCAAAGTTGCTCGGATCTGCGATCTCGTACGCGTACCGAAGCGTGGTTAATACCAGAGCGCCTTTGTAGGCGTGCAGCAGGACGGGATATTCCTTTGTTCTTAACGTTATTTTTCCAGCTCCAGCCTTCTGCATCGTCTGCAAGGCTGTCAGGAGCAGGCTGTACGCTTCATCGCTCTTGTCAGGTGTCAAAACGTAGGATTTTTCGAAGTATACGGGATCAACAGAAAGGTAATCGACGAACTTGTCAACTCTTATCTTCTGGCTGGACTGGGGCTCAGCGGCTTTCAACTCGTTCTTTTCGAAAATGATGAAGTGGTTCTTGCTTACTTCATAGCCTTTAACCGTGTCTTCCCAAGGTACAACCTTGTTTTCTTTGACGCAGACCTTCTGATACTTCAGCGGCTGCCCATCCTGCCTGTGGAGAAACCTAAAAGAAAAGGCTTTGTCATAAGTCATCGTGTAAAGCTTAACTGGCACGTTCACCAATCCTATTGTTACTGTTCCACTCCAAAACGGTCTCTTGGGGACTCGTACATTCTGTTCTTCCATCGATTCACACCTCAAGCTTCTGTTCGTCTTCAAACAACCCATTCCAAGGATTGCGCTTAGATTCTACAGCACTGAACAAATTGAACTCCTCTGGTTTTAATCCTTTCTTGACGTCGGCCCAGTCTAATGGCATGGAGACGGTTGCCTGAGGCACGGCTCTCAGGCTGTAAGGGCTTATCATCGTTCTTCCATGAGAATTCTGCAGGTAATCTATGTAGACAGTTCCAGGCTCTTTCACCTTGGTAAACTCGGAGACAACGGTTGAAAACTCGCTGGACAGGTACTTCGCAATTTGATGCACGAATTGTCTAGTTTGATTGAATGAGTATTCACGAGCTATTGGAACCACAATGTGTAATCCCTTTTTCCCCGAAGTCTTCACGTAGGACTTCAAGCCCAGGGCTTCCAGTTTTTCTTTCAGCAGTAATGCCACATCTGTGACATCTTTCATGTCAGTCGGCGGTCGTGGATCAACATCAAACAGGACTAGGTCAGGCTTTTCAGGCTTGTCTGTTCTAGAAAGAGTCATATGAAGTTCCAAAGCCGCAAGGTTGGCCAACCAGGCTAACGTGTCCAAATCATTACAAACGACGTAGTTTATTTCGCGTTGTGCTGCTTCAGAATATGTTTTGAACCTCTCTACCCAAGGTGGCGTGCCAAGAGGCAGATCTTTCTCGTAGAAACCCTCCCTGTCAACTCCATCCGGAAACCTAGTCAAGACTATTGGTCTGTTGGCCAAAATGCGGAGCATTCTGGGAGCCATCTTGACGTAATACTCGATTACTTGGGCCTTTGTGATTCGCGTCTCGGGATATAATACCTTACTCAGATTGGTGAACTCGACTTTTGTCAGTTTCTCCACAGAGGACCTCTCCACGTGCTACGCATAATGTTGAAGATTGAGATAGCGAATTGCCGGTCTAACTATGTTAGTCATCAATAAAGAAGGTTTTCTTTCCGCCCCCATCCTTCTTGCAAGAGCAGTACGGATCCTTTCTTTTGCGAATCACGGTCGCCAGTCGTGTTGCTGCCATGAAGATTGACAGAATTGGGAATGAGGAGAACTCTGGGATTACACGGTATTGGTATTCTTGTCCCATTTCCTATGGCGTGATTACATCGTTGAAATTGTCTTCAGCCATGATCACATGCGTTGCATTCGTGCGCGCGCGAAAAGCTAACTTCATGTTAGCAGTCTGATTTAGAATGATCTCCGACAATCCGGACATGCTTCTTGGCCGAGCAAAAACAAGCGAATTGATGCTGATAGGCTGTTGTGATGATACAAGAGATTAGTATGAAAACACAAAGACAAAAGCACGCAAGCTTGGTCGTCATGACTAATCAAACGCGCGAATAGATGCTTCCTTAAAAAATCAATGTGCATCAAACAGGTAAGCCCACACTAAGAAACGTGTGTCAGTGCACTTTCCACAAGTCCAGAACATTTAAGTTTGATTAAGGTGCTAATAATTTTGCCTCCAACAGAGGGTCCTAGACTAGTTTCACGGGGTCGTAGTCTAGCTTGGTCTAGGATACCAGCCTGGGGCGTTGGCAACCTGGGTTCAAATCCCAGCGACCCCACCACATAGATTGATTCAGGCCCATTCTGACAACTATTGCTTGCACTTTCTGAACAGGTTAACCTAGCTAACTGCGCAGCAAATATGCGGTGAAAACTGGCATGAACGGAGACTACGAAATTGGCGTTATTTCCCAACTTTTTCCTCGTGTTTCTTCTTCTTTTGCTTATTCTTTTTTTCCAATGAAGGCATACATTAATCCCCACGGACAATGCTTGCAATCAACCATATACCCGAAGTATGTCTTAAGACTTTTCACGGTTAAGCCCACAGAAGTGCAAAATAGGGAGTGAATAGGCGCCAGCAAAGATCTTTCATGTCTCTTGAGAAAGAGGGAATTCGAGGGTTTTGGCGTTTCCAGTGCAGATCAGAGCAGTCTACCCTATCTTTGCTTTCGATACTGTGCAGTCATCGCAGTAGACTGAGGTGGAACCACAGTTGTAAAGCTCGGCTAGCCCGAACCGCACCTGATCTGCGTTTCCGTAAGCGGCAGTGTTCTTACCAGTGATGGAGCACACGAGTGTGCCGTCCACCCAGAGTTCGCCAACGCCGCTTCCAGCACTGTTCTTCCAATGGAGCTGAACATTGTACCACTTGTTCAGCAGAGGACTCGTCGAAGAGTGCGCCGTCGCCCAGCCTGTTCCAGCCCTGATGAGCAAGTCCCACCTGACGACGCCTCCCACTCTTATCCAACCTGCATAAGCCACGGGGTTGCCTCCGGCAGTGAACACGATTGGGAAGAAGCGGTTGTTGTCATTAGCAATACCTGACTTGGACACATAGAAGTATCCCCTGCCGTAGAGCTCAGACGAAGACGTAATGCTCTTGTAGCAGAAGGAATTCTCAAATCCGCCGGTGCCGTTAGAGGTGAACCTGGCAGAATAGGCCCCTAGGTGCGGGAGCGTTTTGACTACAGTTGCGGTCTCGCCGGAGGAAACTCTTGTGCTTGTCCAAGCGCTAAAAGTGCCGGACTCTAAACCGTCAGCAAAGAGAACGCCTGCGTAAACCTTGTAAACGGCTCTCAGCGTTCCGGCGCCTTTGACAGTCATTGATGTCGGGTTGCCAGTGGCGTTTGTTACGGTGGCGCTGCCTGCTGTTTCCCAATGATCGAAAGCGTATCCTGATGCTGCCGAGAACCGTGCCTGATAGCTTCCAGCAGTCTTGGAAATGTTAGTTGGAAGACTGTATGAAGTGCCGTCAAAGGTTATGGTCCCAAGGTTGACGGTTGTGCTTGAATTCTGCTTGGACTCCAAATGAACGGCGTAGGTGGCACTGGCTCCCCTCATCTTTTTTATCTCAGCCCAGCTCAGTTGACTATCCTCGTCGATGACGCTCGTCACTATGTAGCTCGTACCTTTCAACCCTCGAGCTTGGAAGAGGGGATAAACGACCGTGTAGTCGCTTTCGTATGCATCATCAAAGCTTACTATCACGGTTGCCTTGCCCGTCGTAGCAGTGCTCCAGTAGTCGTATGCCTGAGCCATCGTCATAACCGTCAAATTGCCAGCATTCTGTTTTTGAAGGAGGTAGTCCAGCATCTGCGTGAGTATTGCTGGAGTACACCCGTATTCGGATGGGCTGTTGGACACGTCGTGCGTGAATATGTGCAACAACGCTTTAGTTGCGATACAAGTGGCTATCCAGCTCTTGATCTCGCTGAAAGTCGTTGTTCTGACCAACTGCGCGGCATTCATCTCGTACCAGTTAGCAACTGGGTATGTCATCATGTTGTCAGACACTGTCCTTGCAGTTTTCCTGTACTGAGAGACTGCGCCCTCAACTCTGGCATCATAGTCCCCGTACGGGTATGCCATGTGCTTTGGTGGAGCGTAGCCGTGAGCTGAAAAGGCATCGTTGACCATTTGCAATTCCGCCCCGATTTCAATGTTAGTTAGTGAAATGAGACTCGGATGAGTGTCGGTGTGGCACTCGAAATCCCAGCCTAAGGTTGGATCCCACGTGGCTGTAGACGCAGACACTGGCTTGGCCTGCATCAACGCGCCTACCGATACCGCGACCAATAATGCAACTACGACAAGATTAACTCGGTTCTTCATGATGGTTTTACATGAAAACACTCTTCCCATCTCCCGAATATCTTCAACCCGTGATCTTTTAAGACTTATGAAAGATACTTCTATCCCTGTTTGAGGGCGTGTAACAAGGATTTAATCCACTCCACTCTCTAAGGCGCGTGCGTTGCAAGACAATCTCCATTTTGAATGTCTTCACGATTTTGGAGCAAGACTGCTTTGTTGTCAGACTGCATGGATGATCTTTCCTCCGCGCATGAGGTGGATTCCTCTCCTGCTTACGAAGGCAAAGACCATGCATACCAGGAGCAGGTTCATCATCAGCTGGTATGCAGCGTACAACGGCATCAGAAACGCTAGCTTTGATTTCTCACCTCTATTAAAGAGTCTTACGCCTACGGCTCCGCTGATTCCCAGAATGGTCAAAGGCAGCAGTCCATACGTGAGGAGAAACCATGGAAAACTGTTACCCAGGAAAAAGCATTGCAGTGGGAGAGACGCGATGAAAAGCAGGGCAAATGGACTTAAGAAACATTCAAGCCAAGCTTTTAGGACCCAAGGGTTTCCTTCTCTTGCGGCCCACTTGTGGATTGCAATTGTCTGCAGGCTTCCATACAGCCATCTTTTTCTTTGGGTTATCAAGCTTCTCAGGTTCCCCGGGGCTTCTGTGTAACTGACTGATTCGGGTTCTTGGCAGATTTTCCATCCTTTTTTCCAGACTGAAAACGTGAAGTCCGCGTCTTCGGTTATGGTTCTGTCCGTCACAGGAATCTTTCTTGCTATATCGGTCCTCACGGCTGTGCAAGCGCCCGGACATATGAGAACATTCTTCTGCGATGATTGACAAAAGCGAATGACTGTCTGGCTCAGGAGATACTCGATCTGTTGCAAACGTGTCAGCAGGCTTTTTTCGTTTCCTATTAGAACCATCCCGGCTACCATGCCCACACCGGGGTCTTTGAAATGAGAAACCATTCTGGAGATGGCTTCCGGAGCCAAGATACTGTCGGTGTCGGAGAAGACCGAGATCTCCCCAGTTGCTTGAGCAAAACCCATGTTTAAAGCATGTGACTTGCCTTGGTTCTTCTCGAGTCGAATGACCCTTACGTTGGCATGTTTGTCAGCGTACGTTTTGGCGATATCATAGGTCCTGTCTGTGCATCCATCGTCTATTACGATGATCTCTATGCTTCCAGCGTAGCGTTGGCTCAAGCCTCGTTCGATGGCTTGGGCTATGGTCTTCTCCTCATTGTAGGCGGGGAGTATTATGCTGACCATGGGATAATGAGGGTTCCACTTTGCGTAGGGCTTACGCTTTTTCTTCCTGAAAATGAGCGCCCAAGGTATCATGACGACCGTTGGGAACACAAACAGACTTGTTGAAATCGCCCAAAGAACCTTGAACATGTTGTCTGAAAGGTAACTGTTCGACCTGCCCGCACTCGGGGAAGCCGGGATCACTCCCAAGAATAGGCTAACGTTGTACTCGGTCGCAAGATCTACCACCTGTTTGGTTGCTTGTACATGACTGTCAAATGTGATGTCGTCTAAACGAACAATTCCTGTGTTCGCATGAAGAATGGCGTATTTGAGCAGGTCAAGTGTCTGGTTTGTTATATCTTGAACGTGTAACAAAAGCAGGGTTGGCTTGTCTTCATAAAGCTGATTCAGCGCGTCCTGAAATTGGTTTTCGGAAACACCGTCGCGCCACATCCACGTGTATTCCCTAAAACCGTAATAAACGATAGGATCTGTCAAGGAAGAATTCGGCGTTAGCCCGAGTCCTTCCAGCTTTGTCTTGGTGTACACCGATGATGAAGGGGCGTAGTTACTCAAGACGGAGAGTACTCTTTCATCGTAGTCTTGGCCCGGAAAAGCGTAGGAATCAACGTCCAGACCGCATTTTTCAAATATTTCAATTCCAGCTTCAATCCGTCGTCTTATTTCTTCAAGCGGAAGTTGCCCATGTGGAGACGTGAACTCGTACGCGTTGGAACCGTCGATGGGACACTTGTGATCGTAACCATGAACAGCAAGGAAGATATCCGGGTAAGCCTGAACTCCTCGCAGGTAAGAGACAAGTCTCGTTTGCTTATCCAAAGTTGAGAGCGGTAAGTTTCCAGAAACAAAGGGAACCACAAAAAAGGGAGGAACCAAAATCACTACTGCAGTCATGACGATTCCCAGCATCACGATGGAATACACCTGTCTGCGACTCATGCCTGTCCACCCGTGCATCGCTCTGGTCTCAAGAGCCTTCATTTCCCCGAGGAGAGTTCGCTTCTCGCTCTCCAAACCGACGATAGTCCGGCGAAACTCCCTCGTTTTTTTGAAAACTTCATGTTCAGACCAGGCAGTCATATTATCCTTTGCCGCATTCGCAGTCCAAGCTTTTTGCGGCTCACCAGAATAAGCGAATAAGCTAGTGCGTTTAGCCATATGCATTAATCACTCTGAATTTCTTCCCCAGCTACTCCTTTCTCGTCCAGAGTCTGTACGAAAGAGATATATTAGAATTATAGATTCTACTTCTAGAGGAATCTTCTACTTCCGGAACCTCAACTGTCCATCAGCTTAGACAAGCCTTTTCTCGGGTCAATGGTGATCTCGGTTCCGTCTTTTACGGAAAAAGCTCTGTTAGCGTGAAACCCACCAAATAGACTCCTTTGCAGTTTGTCACGTTTCCCCGCAAATTACGCCGCTATGATTCTTGCTGGATTAACGCATGTGTTTCTTCCGCGTACGGGTCAGTGATCCAAATGAATTGACGCTGTTTTCTCTGCCGCATGAAATAGGGATATTCAGACTTTCTGGGATGACATGACTGTCCATCTACGTCGAATTGTGTAAGTCAACAGTGCTGATACGAAGACCACAACCAAACCAATTATAATCATGTATGTGTTTGAAGTTACTAGTCCGACCGCCACTATGACGAGAAGAACTACCCACCACCAATCAAGCACTTTGCTGGACTGTGATTTCATTAAGATCCCCCGAGCAGACTAATAATCCTACTAGTATTCTTATGACTTGTGGCATTTCTTTTTTCGAATCATAGCGCGCTACCTTGTCTCGAAATCATGCATTGAAGTAGGTTGGCGATACCGCTTTGTCGGTTCTTCCAATGTTTTCTGCTGCTTCTTTTGTGAGGACTAGTCTGAGTATGCGCGCACGAAGTAATGTTACTCTAGGCGTGCGCTTAAATATGGCTTGAATGATACAAGACAGTGGGGAAATGCAAGGTGGTTGGGCTTACGGTATCTTTGCCTGCAAAGTGGGAACAATTTCTGAAGCATTTGGCCGACGATCACGAGATTAATATCAACACTGTCGTGAGTGAACTGTGTGAGTGGGCCTTTTCCGATTCTGAAAGCAAAGAACAGTTTAAGGTTTGGCTAGATGAGGCTTATCCGCCAAAAGGAGATGCTGAAGAAGAAGCAAGAGACGCAGGAGAAGAAGCCACCGAGGAAGAAGAAGAGAACGTAGAAGAATCTGAAGAGGAATCCCACGAACATAGAGATTAATCACAAAAGCGCTTCTTCCCTTCAGACATTAACACATATTCAAAACGACCTCACCTTTTCATTTTAATATAACCCGTTTCAGGCGCGCGCTAAAGACTTTGCACGGATTCTTTTTGGACTGCGCTTTTTGTTACAGACTGAAACTTGAGACCTCCCAGAGCAATGCTGAGAAGAACGTCAATTGCTACAAATGATTTAGCGTGCGCTACGCGACCTTCCTGAGAACGAGAAGGACGTTAAGGCGGAAGTTCCAGAACCAGAGCACACGCATGAAACGGCGGAAGTTGGAGAACAAGAACAAAGTGCCACAGAGCCACAAAAAGAGTCGACTGATGTGAGCCAGCAAATTTTCGAATCTGATATAAAGGACGTAAAGAAACAAGAACAGGTTCACGAACGAAAAGAAGCGTCTAAGAAGGCTAGGAAGTCGTATGAAGAGCAGGGATGTTCTTTACGTGGTTCTAATCGTTTTGGTAGCGTTGTCTGCTGTAATTATAAGGTCAAATGTCAGTCTTTATACGAAAATCTTCGTGGTCATCCTTTTGGTTGTGGGTGTCTTCCTTACTGCTTTTTTCGAGGGTTTCCTAAGTAAACGTGAAATCGAACGTTGGAAAAGACATGTGTTCGGTGAATGTTGAAGGTATGACAAATGAACGCCCTATTGTTGCTCATAGGTCTGTTCTTCGCGACCCAGAGTTCTGCAAACGTGCGCGCGCGTGGCGGCTAGTTACTACACATCGCACGATCAAATATTCAGAGCATATGTTTTTATCCAAGCTGTAAACCTGTAGAATTTCCTAGTGAGAAACCTTGAGCGAGGAACAAAAAGAACGGCTTAAGGATGAAGCAAAACTGGAAGAAATCGCCCACGCTTTGGTCGAAGAGAAGAAGCGTTCAGAAGAGTATCTTACGCGGCTCAAATACCTACAGGCGGATTTTGAGAACTATAGAAAGAGGCAGGACCGGCAAATCGATGAGATTAAGAAGTACAGCAATGAACGCCTCATCATTCAATTGCTAGACATCGTTGACGAGCTGGAATTGGCCTTGAAATGTGCTCGCTCTTCAGACTCAAAGGAGACTCTGATTCAAGGCGTAGATATGACGCTAAACAATCTGAAGAAGGTGCTTGCGAAAGAGGGGGTTTCTCCAATAGAATGTTTAGGCAAGCCTTTTGACTCTTCGAAGCACGATGCAGTCTCCAAGGTGGAGAAAGACGATGTTAAAGGATGCACTATCGTCGAAGAGATAAGGAAGGGGTACATTATGAAGGAAAAGGTAATTAGACCAAGTGTTGTAAAAGTTGCTGTTAAACCATTGTCAGAAATACAAAAAGGAGTTGAACCCAAGTGAGTAATGTAAAACCTGGCGAAAAAGTGTTGGGCATAGACCTTGGAACAACAAACTCCGCAGCCGCCATCTTCGAAGGCGGACGATCAACCGTAATCCCGAGCGCAGAAGGCCCAACTGTGGCTGGAAAAATGTTCCCATCAGTCGTGGCCTTCACCAAAGAGGGTCAACTGTTGGTCGGAGAGTCTGCCAAGAGGCAGGCAACCACCAACCCAGAGGGGACGATATACGAGATAAAGAGAAAGATGGGCACGGATTACAAGGTCACCATAGCTGGAAAGGAGTACACCCCCCAGCAGATCTCGGCGTTCATACTGCAGAAGATAAAGAAGGATGCAGAAACCTACTTGGGCGTCACAGTAAAGAAGGCCGTAATAACGGTCCCAGCCCACTTCAATGATAACCAGCGACAGGCAACTAAAGACGCGGGAGAAATCGCAGGGTTCGAAGTTATGAGAATAATAAACGAGCCCACAGCCGCATGCCTGGCCTTCGGAGTTGACAAGCTTGAGAAGGAGATGAAGATACTCGTCTTCAGCTTCGGCGGCGGCACGCACGATGTGACCGTGATGGACTTCGGCAAAGGCGTCTTCCAAGTCTTATCGACGAGCGGTGATACTCAAACCGGCGGCACTGACGTCGACAGCGCGGTTACGGATTACCTTGTTGACGAGTTCAAGAGACAAACTGGCATCAACCTCTTGAACGACAAAATGGCCGCAGGAAGGCTGAAAGAAGCGGCTGAAAAAGCGAAGATAGAATTGTCTACACTTATGGCCACGGACATTGATTTGCCCTTCGTAAGCTCTGATACGTCAGGGCCTAAGCATCTGCATCTTACGTTGACGAGGGCAAAGCTCGAGTCGCTGGCTCAACCGATAGTTCAAAGGACGGAGAGGACCCTGGTAAAAGCTCTTGAAGACGCAAAGCTGACGCCGAAAGACGTAGATAAGATAATCCTCATCGGCGGCATGACGAGAATGCCGTACGTGCAGCGATTTGTGGAGCAGATGATGGGCAAACCTGCTGAGAGGGGAGTCGATCCGATGGAATGCGTGGCGATTGGTGCGGCTATTCAGGCAGCAGTGATCACTGGAGAAGTGAAGGACCTGCTGTTGCTGGATGTTACGCCATTGTCACTCGGCGTGGAGACCCTCGGCCGCGTATTCACGAGAATCATTGAAAAGAACACTACTATCCCAACAAAAAGAAGCCAAATCTTCACCACCGCGGCAGACTTCCAAACAGCCGTTACCATTCATGTGCTCCAGGGAGAACGAGCCATGGCATCTGACAACATCTCGCTCGGCATGTTCAACCTCGAAAACCTTCCTCCGGCCCCGAGAGGCGTACCGCAAATAGAAGTGACCTTTGACATAGACGCAAACGGAATACTGAACGTGACAGCCAAAGACTTGGGCACGGGCAAAGTAGCAAAGATCACCATAACAGCCTCCACAAAACTCTCCAAGGAAGAAAAAGAAAGACTGACGAAGGAAGCAGAGCAGTTCGGAGAGCAAGACAAGAAAAGGAGAGAAGAGGCTGAACTGAGAAACAACGCTGACGGTTTGATCTACACAGCAGAGAAGACCAAAAAGGACTTGGGTGAAAAATTAACGCATGAACAGAAAGAAAAGATCGACGCTGCAGTGGTTGAATTGAAGGATGCCCTTGCCGGCACAGACTCAGATAAGATGAAGGCAAAGTCCGAAGAACTCACCAAAGTGCTTCAGGAAATCGGAACAGCGGTCTACCAACAGGCATCGACAGAATACGCCAAGCAGAAGGAGCAAGCAGGTCCTGGACCCGCAGGCGCTGAGGTTGGCGGAGACAAGGTCGTTGATTCAGAGGATTACAAGGTCAGATAAGCAGCAGGAGCAACGGTGACGCTTATTGGGCTGTTGAGGCTTCGACGGTAAGGAGTATGGGGGCAAAAAGGGACTACTACGAGGTTCTCGGAGTCTCCAAAACTGCGGCTAAGGATGAGATCAAGGACTCGTACCGAAAGCTAGCGATGCAGTACCATCCTGACAGGAACAAGTCGCCTGGGGCTGAGGAGAAGTTCAAGGAGATTTCCGAAGCCTATGCCGTTTTATCTGACGATGAAAAGCGAAGACAGTATGACATGCTTGGGCATGCAGGATTCGATGAGCGCTACACGAGAGAGGACATATTCAGAGGAGCCGACTTCGAATCCGTATTCCGGGACTTGGGGTTCGGATTCAACTTCGGTGACATCTTCAGCTTCTTCTTCAATCGAGGCGACGTTGAAGAAAGAATGACGAGGGGACGAGACCTCGCCTACGAATTGAACATCACGCTGGAAGAGGCTGCAAAAGGGGTGCAAAAGGAGATACATTTTCCAAGGACTGAAAAGTGCGAAGTCTGCCACGGCACTGGCGCCAGCCCCGGTACTAGTCCGAAAGTCTGTTCAAAATGCGGGGGAAATGGGCAAGTTCAGAACGTAAGAAGAAACGGTTTCTCAACGTTCGTGCAGGTCGTGGCATGCCCAGTCTGCAGGGGCAGGGGACTCATAATAGATTCGCCATGCAGAGAATGTAGGGGTATGGGCTTGGTGAGAAAAATGAGAACAATCACCCTTAGAGTACCCGCAGGCATAGACGACGGGTTTCAACTGAGACTTCGTGGAGAAGGAGACGTGCCGCCGGAAGGAGGACCGGCCGGAGACCTCTACGCACTCATCCACGTTGCTCCACACCAATACTTCAGAAGGGAAGGAGACGATCTTCTGTATGACCTGACGATAGGATTCCCCCAAGCTGCGTTGGGCACTGAATTATCTGTACCTACGCTCGAAGGAGACGTTAACTTGAAGATCCATTCTGGAACGCAGCCGGGAGAGGTGTTCAGGCTGAAAGGCAAAGGGATGCCCAGGCTAGGCGGTTACGGCAGGGGCAACCTGCTCGTACGGGTCAAAATCTCTGTTCCAGACAAGCTGACACAACGACAGAAGAGCCTCCTTGAGGATTTGTCCAAAGAATTCGGTTCAAGCTCCCAGCCAAGAGTGCACAAAATATTCTGAGTCTCCAAGGAGAAAAACAGACTCAGCCACGGATTATGGTCCACTTCGACTCAGATTCTTGTCTTTTTACGTCTAGTGAAGATTCTGTCCGAAAACGAAATAGCTGCGTGTATCGAACACTCTTTCGGTGGAGAAGATGAAGGAATACAGGTTTGCCACGAAAGCAGTTCACGCTGGTCAAGATTCAGATCCTTCAGCAGACTCTGTTTCTGTTCCAATCTATCAGACGTCAACGTTCGTTTTCGAGAGTGCGGAGCAAGGGGCTGCAAGATTTGCGGGAAAAGAGGCGGGATACATCTACACTAGGTGGGCTAATCCAACAGTCAGAGCGCTGGAAAGAAACGTGGCTGAGCTTGAAGGGGGAGAGGACGCAAGAGCCTGCGCTTCAGGCATGGCTGCCATACATGCTGCGGTGGTATCCGTTGTCAAGAAAGGTGACCACGTGATCGCACCGGACAGCCTCTACAGCGGGACGGAAAGGCTGTTCGTCGACATCGTTTCCAAATTCGGGGTTGAATTCTCATTCGTCGACTCGTCTAACACGGCAAACGTGGAAGAAGCGATGAAGGAGAACACGAAGATCATCTTCGTCGAGACACCGGCCAACCCAACGCTGAAAATAACTGATTTGAAAGGAGTAGCAGAGATAGCTCAGAAAATGGGCATCATAACCATCGTGGACAACACGTTCATGTCACCCTATTTTCAGCAACCGCTCAAGATGGGCATGGATGTGAGCATTCACAGCCTGACCAAATACCTCGGCGGGCACAGCGACCTCATCGGCGGCATAATCGTGGGTCGCAAGTCCTTCTTCAAAGGTTTGGACCCAGTACTCAGGAACACCGGCGGAGTCCTTGCGCCATTTGAGGCTTGGCTCACACTGCGGGGAATCAAGACTCTGCCACTGAGGATGGAGAAGCACAACGAAAACGCCATGAAAGTGGCAGAATTCTTAGAATCGCATCCGAAGGTTGAAAAAGTCTACTATCCAGGCTTGAAGTCCCATCCGCAACATGAGCTGGCCAGAAAACAAATGAGCGGGTTTGGCGGTATGATATCGTTTGAGCTGAAAGGCGCCTTGGAAAACGGCGTCAAGCTGATGAACTCCGTTAAACTGTGCACTCTGGCTGTCAGCCTGGGGGCCGTGGAAACATTGATCGAGCACCCAGCCTCTATGACACACGCTTCAATACCGAGGGAGGAAAGACTTAAGGCAGGCATCACGGACGGCCTTGTGAGGCTTTCCGTAGGAATAGAAGACGTTGAAGACATAATGCAAGATCTTGAACAGGCATTGGCCAGAGTCTAGAGCTCAAGCAGAGATTAGCTGATGATCATGATCGTCAGAGAGGTTCTCGCGAAGACCATCCTTTCAAAGTCGAAGGTTTTTGATTATTCCGTCAACCCTTATATCGGTTGCGAGCATGGCTGCACCTACTGCTATGCGCAATTCATGAAAAGATATACTGGCCACAAGGAGCAATGGGGCGAGTTCATCGATGCGAAAATCAACGCTGCAGCCTTGTTGAGGCTGGAAACAGGAAAGAAGACAAGAGGCAGAATATGGCTGAGTGGAACGTGCGATCCCTACCAGCCTGTTGAGAAGAAATATGAGTTGACCAGAGGATGCCTGGAAGTCATTTCAGAGCGCGGTTGGGCCGTTACCGTTCAGACGAAATCTCCGCTCGTAATCCGCGATTTAGAACTTCTCAGTAGAATCGACTGCGTTGACGTGGGATTCAGCATTTCAACTGCCGACGAGAGCACCAGAGAGGTGTTCGAGCCTAATTCGCCACCCATCAACGAGAGGATTCAAACCTTGGAGAAACTCCATTCCGCGGGCATCAGAACCTTTGCCATGATTGCTCCACTGCTTCCGAACGCTAGCGCGCGCGCTAACTACGGAACACTTCCTGACTCCGCTATAACATACGAGTGTGCAGCTCCATACTCCTTAAAAATATTCAGTATCTTGAAGTATAATCAGACTAGTTTAGGAAACTGGTCAAACATACTTACGGATATTGAAAGTAGATTTTTGGGTAAAGAGTGGGATAGCTATCAATGGATTTCAGGTTCCAACCAGACAACTTATGCAGTAATACATTCGTGGAGTATGACAGGCGGAAATACTCAAAGAAGGTTAAGTGACACGTTAGGTGCTTGGCAAGCATTGTTGGGAGTTTATGGACAATTGAATAGTACGTACAAAGCAAATATGATTGATATGTTGTATGGCAACAGCAATGTTCAGCCAGCTTGGGCAGATTTGCTTACGCCTGATAATGCATCTTTTCCAACTTATGTTAACTCGACAGGAGCAGGATTATTTAATGTTACCTCAAACTTGTTTAGCGGAAGCAGTGCAGATGCAGGTTATAGTTTCAATTCCAAAGACTATAATGCGACGGGACTTGGGGAAGAATTGCTGTTTATGCTTGGTATCGTTCCAGGAACTACAACTATTGCGTTTCCTCTTGAAGAATTAAACTATGAATACGTTTATGATATTGATCCAGCCTTGTTGCAGTTTCAAATCAATGCTACGACAAGAAATGTTTGTATTCCAGTGAATGGTGCAGGAGCATTGACTTTCCAGTATGGTGTTTCTCCCATCATTTACAATTTCAGCCAGGCAGGAGTGTGGCAGATCAGCTTTACGAACTCTTGGAACATGATAGCCAACGCAACATATCAGGGAGCCCTGCCGAGCAACCTCATATACTTCAACCAGATAGAAGCACACGACATATCCACCACGAATCTCACATGCTCAGAACCCAATCCCGTCCTTCTTAACGACTCAGTTACAATCAGCGTGACGCTGCAGAACAATGGCATCTACACGGAAAGCTTCGAGGTAGGCGTCAACTGCACCCTTGTGAACGAAACCACTATTGGAGTTCAAGCGATTAGCTTGGAACCTGACGAGACGGCCACACTCAATTTCACGTGGAGCCCATCAGATGTAGGAGTATACACAGTAAAGGCATTCACGAGCGAGATAGCCGGCGATCCCAGCCCCGACGACAACACAAAAGTAATCTACGTACAAGTCACCCCTTACATTACAATGGGTGGCGGCGGAGGAAGAATGCCCTACATGGATTAGGAACAGCGAATTCTAAGAATTCTGCAGAATCCGGCTTAGCCAAAATAGGCAAACTTAGCGCGCGCGCTGGGTTATGCTGATAAACTGATATTCGTTTATGCGGATAAACACCAAGCGCTTCTAGTTTCAGTCAAAGGGCATGCGGGAACAGTCATGTCGTCCGATGCTTTCCAAAAGGTAATGACCGCTTAGGTTTTGCATGCGCGCGATAAGCTCGCTCAGTCTCTTGTTCCCTTGCTTCCCAGAAGCTTTCTTCGAAGCTTTACATATTTATGGAATCCAATAAGTAAACCTGCGTTCCTAACTAAAGAAAAGATGGAATGTTTAAGGTTGGACTTCAACTAGGCATCCTATTGTCACATGGTCACTGTATCGTACTATGGTACGGGCGTTGCTGTAATCCCCGAGTCGCATTCGTATGTTCCAGCACCGATAGTTGGGGGTAACGTCAAGGTCATTGTAACTGTTGCAGTTTCACCTACGAGCACTGGGTTGCCATCATAATCCCAAGATAGCGACCAATCTTGAGGCATCTGCCCCTGGTTATAATTGAATTGCAAAGTGACATTAGCCGTTCCAGTATTCTTGATGTATAACGTCTGATTCTGCGGATCTGTGCTTTCTATTGGTCCCCAAGTAAGTGTTTGTCCCTGCGGAAGCTCTTGCGTTTGTCCTTCGTTAAGGAACACTCTAATCTTGGCTGCGGATACAACTTCAAATCTCTGACGAAAACCGAAATTGTAGACTACGACTGCTCCGACTAATGCTACAACTGTAGCTGCTACTGCAATGCCAAGGAGTACCTTCTTCTTCACCATGTTTCACCTCCCTTCTCCCTTATGGTATCCCAAACCAGAAGCGCGCGCGCAAATTTTATTATTAGATCTACAATCCATGAAATTCATGAGTAAACCAGACTTAAAAATGCATACGGATGCATCTTCTGTATGATGCTTCTAGTTCTTAGTAAATCCAATCAATGATTAGCGTGCGCGCTAGCGCTATGCTTAAAAGTCTTTGCGTGAAAGCAAATTAGGCATGATCTTTGTTCAAATTCTACTGGAAATCATAGAAGAAGGTTCTGTCTTGACTATTCCCATGCTTCCAGAAGTTCCTTAACTGCTTTGGCTCTTGGTGACTCGCTGAACCTGTAGATGCGGCTTCTCACCCCAAAATCAGAATGTGCCAGGATCCCCTGTCCTTCCAACAATCTCAAACGAGAAGCTGTGGCCGCAAAGTTTGAACGAACCTGTCTAGTGATCTCGCTAGTGTTAAGGCGCTCAAGCTTCCTCAGAACCTTGAGAATCTTCATTGAGGTCCTAGAACAGAAAATATCTTCAACTTCAAGCCGTTTGTCAGAGTAGCGCGCGCGCACAATGAACAACGCGAGTTCTAAAGGTTAAAAGCAGTTTGTCCATACGACATTCCTGAGAATTGGAGAGACTTAGGTTAAAGTGAAATTCATGGATACGAGTGGTTATTTCTTCAGGGTTTCCCATGCGCGTCTCGTTTTCTCTTTCGGGTAGGCCTCTGAGTGTGTAGGATCTCGATATATTCGCGCGTTCAAAGCTTTGTTTAATAGGATTTCCGCTCTTATGATGGTGATTGGAGAGGTTGGAGGAGAAGGAAATTGTCGCGTCGTAAAATCCTTGATCTTTTGAGCGGGAAGAAGAGATTATCGGGGAAGGAGTTCCTCGAGCTCTACGATGCCATTTGGGACGGCACGGCCTTCGTCAAGTATCCGAATCCGAACCATACTGAGGGGGAACGCGTGGAGATGATGCAGAAACAGTACAAGTCCCTCTTCTATTGCTCTTCGGGCTAGCCCTTTTGACTTTTTGAGTGTTTGCCAGGGGAGTTGTTAATTTTCTCTTCCGTCCTGGCAACTAGGCTTTTCGGTAAGCACGCGCCGCATTATATCTGAGCGTGCACGTTTACCACTGTCAGAAACGCAGTTACATTAAGCTCCGCTGGCAAGGAACTGAGCGCTTCTAGAGTTTAAGGACAATTTATGGAAGAATCATCGCCTTTAGCGCGCGCGCTTCGTAAGAAGTTGTTTGCACCATGACGCTCACGTTCATGCCTGAGACAAAGTCAGTTCCGCTGTTCAGGGTTATGGTTCCATTGGCAACATTGCCGGGCTGTAATCTAAGAGCAGCGCTTTTGCCATTGAAAAGGACTTTTACATTGTCTGCCGTATATGCGCTAGTTGGTTTGCCGTTTAAGAAGACCGTGGTCGGATCTAGTGTGGCAATAGCAGTACCTATATTTTTAATAGTCATGGATATGGCGTACTGGTTGCCAGTGAACGTAGGGTATGCGCTTGTGATTTGGAGTTTCTCATATTTCTGGATTGTCGTCCTGTCTATCGGTCCCAAGGCAGGGTACAACGCGTACAGGTTAGGCAGAGCGAAAATCCCCGAAACTACAAGAATGATTAAAGCAACCGGTCCAGTCGGTATTCGTAGGCCACGCGCCAAGGGAATAGCTGACCTTACTAGGGTGACAATAGCGCCAATCGTTGCTATCAGGAACAGATTAAAGAGGACCCTGAAAAGGCTGCCAGAGGAGGGGTTGGGGTAAAAGTGATCAAACACAAAAGGAAATAGCGATACCAACAACATTCCGAATGCGAACGCTGCTGAAAGCGTGGCAATTGCTGGCAGCAGTCGTTCACAACCGCATCTATGGGAAATAGTCTTGTTGGGCAGCTCCGTAACCCCCACGGCCAACCAAGAAAGCCCAATGAGAGCGAAAGGAAAGAAGAAAAACACAAAAGGAGCCTGCGCGCTTGAGTCGGGCCAGTCGCTGGGGTATGCTAAGGCAACCAAAGCTGTTGCCAGAAATACCAATGCTACGATAACGTCCAAGTACCCTTGGAGCCTCAAGAGTCTCCCCTTCCCACTGATATTAGAACGTGTGGCGCGTGTGATAACTCTTATTCATGATTAATTCTAGAAGATTGTTCTAGAAGCTGAGTCACTTTCCACTTTCATTTTCATAACTTGAGTATCTTCGACCTCCTTATGAGAAACGCTAGTTCTGACACGGCCGGTTCAAAAGAGAGCGCGCGCTAAGGCCTTCAGATGATTGTAGTCTCACAGTCAATAAAGAGATAAGATGAACTATCACTACGCGGATTGGGTGTACAAGAAGTCAAAGCTGGAATATGCGATGAACAACACCTTCTTTGATTCTAAGAAAGAAGAACTGACCGCCGCATTTAAAAAGGAAAAAATACCTACTCAACTGCTGTTCTAACGTTTTGGCAATGTGAAATTGGTTTTGGTCAGCTTATGAATTAGTCGTCCATACCTGAAGTCTGTACACAAGCTCCATCATGAAATTTGACGAATAATACCAGGAAAGCCCCGAGAAGACCGTTCAAAAAAGAATTCCCTATTCGCACAATACCCAGTTTTGTGTCCGGTCCGAGTTGTGACAACGAAGAAAACGATTCCTTATTATCCAAATGTGCTGCTGAAGCATATTATCAAGGCCAGAAAACCTCGGCAACGTGTGAAAGAATCGAAAATGAATGAAAAACTTTTATCCGCTTGGAAGGCTTCTCGTAGCAGTGTGACTGCAAGGTGAGAAAGATTTGGGCAAGATTATCATACTGATGGGTTCTGAACGTGACCTTGAATTCTGTCGCGAAATAGCAGGACACGCGAAAGCTCTAGGACTAGAGTATGAGCTTCGCGTCGCCTCGGCTCATAAAACGCCGCAGAAAGCCTTGGAGATTCTTCGAGAGTACGAAAAGGACAACGTTGTTTTCATAACGGTCGCTGGAAGATCAAATGCTCTCAGCTCCTTCGTGGACGCAAACTCAACAGTGCCGGTTATCGCTTGTCCACCATACTCCGAAAAATTCGGGGGGGCGGATATTTACTCCTCGCTTAGGGTTCCAAGCGGGGTAGGGTCGGTCCTCACGATTGAGCCGGAAGGAGCAGCCATCGCGGCGGCGAAAATCTTTGCCATTGAGGATAAAGAGCTGGCAAAACGAGTGCGGGAATACCAACGATCGAAGAAGGCCGAGATTGAAAAGGCTGATGAGTCCGTCAAGAAGCTGAAGTAGTGCGTAGGCCATGGGCAGCGTAAAGGACTTACTGGTTATCAGAGGCCCGACAAGAAACAAGATGGGAGTCGGACGGTTCAAGTTTTCAGACCGCTACTCGGTTTTTGATTGGGGAGAAATGCCCGACCAGATCGAGCGGAAGGGTGAAGCCCTCTGCATGATGGGGGCCTACTGTTTTGAAAGACTTGAAGAAAAAGGCATCAAGACACATTATCGCGGCTTGATTGATAAGAACCAGAAGATCGCGCGTTTCGATAGGCTTGAGCAGCCTTCGCGCGTTATGGAGGTCAGCCTGGTCAACGTGTACAGGCCGAAGACGGCGATGCAGGAAGGAAAACTTCGTTATGACTATGAGGTTTATACTCCAGAGTTATCGAACTGTCTGATCCCGCTTGAGATAATCTACAGAAACGGCCTGCCTGAGAGCTCATCCATCTTCAAGAGACTTGAACAGGGATCCGTCACTCTCGACCAGCTTGGTCTTGACCATTATCCGAAGCCTGGCGACAGGCTTAAGAAACCCATTTTTGATGTGAGCACGAAGCTTGAGGATAAGGACAGGTACGTTACTTGGGACGAAGCCAAGAAAATCGCCGGCTTGACCCAAGAGGATGGGAAAAGGATCAAGGACACGCTCTTAAGAGTTGACGAGACGATAACGCAGATAGCGTCAAGAGCAGGATTGAAAAATGAAGATGGGAAAATAGAGCTGGCTTTTGACGATGAAAGGAATCTTGTGGTCGCTGACGTCGTGGGAACGCTTGACGAGTGCAGGTTCACCTACGAAGGACTACACGTGAGCAAGGAGATTGCCAGACAGTTTTTTAGGAAGACAGAATGGTTCAAGGACGTGGAAGAAGCTAAGAGGAAAGCTGAAAAAGAAGGGGTTCATGACTGGAAAAGACTCTGTAAGTCCAGTCCCCCGATGCTTGAACCAGAGTTGAAATCAATAATCAGTGAAATGTACATGGCAGCCTCAAACGAGTTGACCCAGAAGAGGATGTTTGAAGCTCCAAGCCTCGCAGACGTCGTCAAGAAGTACCGGGAATACTCGTGGCAATGCTAGATCGCGTCCGTTGAAGTATGTGGAGCCGTTGAAAGAATCAAATGGAAGTTGAGGCTTACGCATAAGTCCTTTGAGCCTATTGCTTGCCGAGTTTTTCCCCACACTTGTAGCAGTACGTTGCAGCGGTTGAATTCTTTTCTCCGCAGTTTGAGCAGATGAGCGGTTCCAAGCCTGTTGATCGTCGAACGTTCTCTCCAGCAGTCTTGAAGGCCTCATGAATCTCTTTAGCAGCCGCAGTGAATGCCTTCTCCATCTCCTGACTCATCTTCGACAGGGCATCTTTCAGCTCTTCTGCAGGACCAGAGGCCCCTGCTTCCGTACCTTTTTTGGTTCTGGCGCCGCATTTAGGGCAGAAATAATCATCATCAGACACTTTGTTGCCGCACTTTGGACAGTATCCCATTCGTGTCGCCATGATCAGAAAGTCGGAAGCCGTGATTTAAACATTCTCCAACAGGTTGTCCACTGCAAAAGGGTAGAGCCAATGATCAAATACTCGCCATGGAATCCTTACCATGCTGATTGATCGCATTAGTCTCTTAATGCGTTCTCTGTCTGGATGCTCTTACTACTACGGTTTCAGAGAGGTAGTTGAATATTCTCTGCCTCTTCCTAGGGTGCAGTGCCCATCCGAGAATCAAGTCGATCGGCAGCAGGAAAGCTTTCCCGATGCTTTCCAAAGCCGCACGGCCCAAATCGGCATGCTCGCCATTCAACCGAACTACTCGAATTCCCATGACCATCTTGCCCAAGGATTGACCGTAGGTTCCTTCCATAAGGGTCCAGTAGAGAAAGTATATGACATTGCCAAGTCCGAAGTCAACGAATGGGATCCAACTGGGGATAGAGGGAACCCAGGTGTATCCTGGCCAGGCCACCCAAGTGAGCAATCTTGAGATCCCAAGGATAATCCCCAGAATGACGATGTCTATCAGCCAAGCGACGAACCGTTCCCCCCAAAAAGCCAGGTTGATCTCGGCAGCAAGTTCGACGGCGGCTCCGCACCTTGGGCAATAAGTGGCACCTTCCGGCAACTCATTCCCACAATTCCTACAGTTAACCATGATCTGCTTGCCTCTTCTGAAAGGTGTCCGATCCAGTATTTATCTGTCTTCATCAGGCAACAAGATTTTGGAGAATCCGTCCTTGATTGATTCATTCAGTTAAGTGAACTGGAAAAAGGGGATCTTGTTGTACAGATCAGGTTAAGTAACCAGATCTTGGAGTTTGCCAGCCTTCAGCGCCCGTCTGATTTCCAGGGCTATGCGGTCGCCCGTGCTTAATCGTCTCATGAATTTTGCGTTGGCATACTGCGAACCCAGGCCCATGTGGACGTTTGTTCCGCCGCCATGTCTTAAAGCTACGTCTTGCGTTACCGGAATGTGCATGTATGGATCCCGTTTGTCGGACACATCGTAGAGGCCGTAATCCACTTCGGTCTTCGCTTCCGCGCCACCTGTGAAGTCAAGCTTGGCAGTGGGCTTGAGCTCATACTTGGAAACCCGATCCCACGTGATCAGCGTCTGCAGGCACCATGCGCCGATTATTCCAGGGCTTGCGTGCTCTCTGCATGCGAGTAGGAACCTGTCTGCGTAGCGGTGAAGATCTTTAAGCAGCGATTCTCTGAGGCTTAGGATGGCGTGAGCCGTCACCTCGAAGGATGGGACCTTCTTTATCTTGTTCTGAACGTCGGTAGGAAGCCTCTTCAGGCCGTCGAGAATGGTTTCTCTCCGCTCATCAATCGAGAGGAACTGGTTGGCAAGACAGATCCTTGCTTCTTCCTGGTTCACGTTGTAGAGCTTCGCGAACCAGTCTTCAGCATCGCCCCAGTCGCACCTCGCATCTAGCGGCGAGAAGAAGAAGTTGAAGTTAGCATGCGGTCCGAGCACGATCTGCTCTACACGCCCGTTTGCCAAGGCTTCCTTGCTCAGGTTTCCAGCCTTTACTTCTGTTGAGACTTTCTCTTCCAGGTCATGCGAATCCGCAGCGAAGATGAATTCCCTTTCAAACTTTCTGTGAGCATGCTCGGCCTTCAAGATCATTGGCTCGTCTATCGGCTCCTGGAAGGTTATTCCTCCCCTGTGGACCTCGTACTGATAGGCCTTCGGCGTTGGAATGCCTGCTTTCTCAGCAAACCAGTAATAGTCCTTTTCAAGCTCGCCTCTGTTTTCTATCTTCAAGAGATTCCTAGAGCCCAATATGGGCACGCCATAATCGTTCTCGATGACGCTGCAGTGCTCATCGCCGCCGACGTACACCGCGAATGCCCTATTCGTGATCTGCAGGCATTCCAGATCGATAAGCTCGTCAACGTACTTCACTATGTCCGAGTAATTGTCCAGGATCAGTATTACGCTTCTCCAGTTGCCTTTTTTCTTGATGTCCCTGGGATCATTTACAACGTGCAAGTCCCGCCTTACTAGACGAGGCAGGCTCTCGACTCGCTCGTTCGGCCTGCCCACCATCGGGTTCTGAAGGTAGATTCGCGCTCTGCCAGGCGTCGTGTAGATTATGCTTCGAACGCCATAGTTGCGCTGGCCCTGCCAAGCGTCGAGGGCTGAATGAGAGCCCAAGTTCAACCCAATGGGTTCCTTGTATTTCTTGACTATCTGCTGCATCTCTTCTCGCTTGATCACCACGGGACTTCACCTAAACAGCTAAGCAATAGAAAGACGGCCTTTTTAAGCCTTTCAAATCAAGCCGAGAGAGCTAAACTCGAGTTTTCTTCCATAATTTTCTTCTATTCTTCCATTCCATATGCCGTTATAAGAAAAAGCGCGTCTTTCAATAAGGGGGAGAAGGGGGTTGGAGGACGCTTTCGGCTGGTTGTTCATCTGCGACAGGCCACTGCTCTACGAGAAAAAGCACGTGGCAAGGCAGCTGAAGGTAGAAGCTTGGCTCGACCTTGCAGAAGTTCTCAAGGAACTGAATATCGAAAGACCGGCCGAAAGCGGGACACCATCAAAGCAAGCCAGCTATGTTGTCTAGATCCCGCAGGCATCCTTCACCCTGCGGAGATTCTGAAAGGTTCTTTCGTTCTTGTAACGTCTCAGCGCCTCTGTGATCGCTTTCTTGTCCTTGGAGCCTAGCTTATTGGAAACCTGCTCCGCGGTTTCGCTCCCTATGAAGAGGAATTGGCAGATGGAGGTAACGTTGGATGGCTTTCGGTTCATACTGGCCGACTCAAAATCAACTATGAAAGGTTTGTCGTGTGTGTTGATTATCACGTGTTTTGGTGCGTGACTAAGTTCTCCATGATCCAGGTTGATTCTGTCCAGCCGCCAGCACTGCCACAGTATTCTTCGCAATACCGTTTTTATTCTTTCTTCGCTTCTCTTTTGAAGCAGCCAGGTTGGGAGGGGCTTGCCGTCGATGAATTGCATGCAGAGAAAGTTCTTGCTTGCGGCCAACTCTTTTGGGCCCACATGGATCAGGTTTGCCTCTCTGAGCAGTCTTGCCTCTTCCTGCATTCCCATACGGTCAGCGTCCACCCTCCGGATTTTCAGGGCCACTCTGGCCTCGTTTCTGCAGGCCCGAACGACTATTCCCACGCAGCCCTTCCCTAACACGGGCACGTTGAAGAGGTGTTTTTCGCCGACGAACTCTATCGCCGTCACGTCGAGTCTTTGAAGCTCCGCAATTCGTCTTTTGATCTCCGCGCTGCTTGGTCGCGGGTAACAGAGTATCCACGCGTATGGTTCTTTGATCAGCTCTTCGATAGCCAACCTGGTTTGAATGACTGGAACCGCTTTGAGTTTCCTCCGAGTTTCTACGTATCCCTAGTCAACTCGATTTAAGCCTTCTTCGAACCGTGTTGCCACCAAGATCATCGAAAATGAAAAAGCGGACCTCATACTATTGACTAGACGGCGTCGCAGTGGAACAAAATTGTCTTTGGAGTCTTCGGGATCATGCCTAGGTTTGGACAGGTTCGTGAAATCCTCAAGCTTATGAGTGATAGAGGGCGCGTTCGCAATATAGCGATCGTCGCCCACATAGACCATGGAAAGACAACGATGTCTGATTCGCTTTTGGCTGAGGCGGGACTTTTGTCTTGGCAGGTGGCAGGGTCGGCCAGGGCGCTTGATTATCTTGAAGAGGAGCAGAGGCGCGGGATTACGATCAAGACCGCTAACATATCCTTGCTGCATGAGGCCGAAGGCAAGCGCTACGTGATTAACGTGATTGACACGCCGGGACATGTGGATTTCACGGGGAAGGTGACGAGGGCGATGCGGGCCACGGATGGGGTGATCGTCGTCGTCGACGCCGTGGAAGAGGTGATGGCTCAAACGGAGACGGTGACGCGTCAGGCCTTGGAGGAGAGAGTCAGGCCTGTTCTTTTCATAAACAAGGTTGACCGACTGATCACCGAGCTGAGGCTAAATGCTGACGAGACGCAGAACAAGCTTGCCCGAATAGTGGCTGACTTCAACACTCTGATCGAGATGCACGGGGAGATAGAATTCAAGAAAGAGTGGAGAGTGGACCCCGCAGATGGAACGGTGGTCTTCGGCTCGGCCCTTCATAAGTGGGGTTTCACCGTTGACGTGATGAAGCAGAAGGGGATGAAGTTCAGCGACATAATGGAGGAATACAAGACAGAGAATCATCAAGCTCTCTCCGAGATACTACCGCTGCACGATGCGGTGCTTGACGCGGTGGTTAAGACTTGCCCCAGCCCGGAAGAAGCTCAAGTGTACCGGATTCCGAAAATCTGGAAAGGAGACCTGAATTCGGCTTTGGGTAAGGCGATGGTAAGCTGCGATCGCGATGGCCCCTCCGTAATGTGCGTGACGAACGTTCAGATCGACCCAAAAGATGGTCTGATTGCGAGTGGAAGGCTGTTCTCAGGCTCGGTGAAAGGTGGAGATCAACTGTATATGGTGGGAGCGAGAAGAGAATGCACAGTGAAGCAGGTGTTCATGTGCATGAGCGCTTTTAGAGAACCTGCCGGTCAGATCTCTGCGGGTAACTTCATGGCTTTATCCGGCCTGGATCTGGCAAGAGCTGGCGAGACGGTCGTCGACGAGGCGCACCGAAAAGATGCTGTTCCTTTTGAAAGCATGAGGTACGTTTCTGAGCCCGTGATAACCGTAAGCGTCGAACCCAAAGACCCCAAAGACCTTCCGCGCCTGAACGCGGCGCTGGAGCGGCTCTCCGTAGAAGACCCAAACCTGAAAATTAGGATCGACAGGAAAACCGGCGAATGCCTGGTGAGCGGAATGGGCGAGCTTCATCTGGAAACATCCATGAAGTTTCTGAAAGACTACAGCAGCGGCTTAGACGTTATAGCCTCTTCACCCACGGCGGATTACAGAGAGAGTGTTGCCGGGAAGGGCTCGATCGTCTTGGCCAAGAGCCCCAACAAGATGAACAGCTTCAGCATTCAAGTTGAGGTTTTCAAACACACAGAAGACCAGAACCAAGAAGACAGGCAGAAGCAGATCTGGGCACTTGATGAGCATGAGAATGTTCTGGAAGACCTCACACTGAACATCAGGATTCCCGGCGAAGCGAAAGACAGCATAATCTCAGGCTTCCAGTATGCTTGCAAGACTGGACCCCTGTGCGAGCAGCCAGTTAGAAACATGAGGGTCAACCTGATCGGCGTCGAGATTCAGGAAGACCCGGCGCTCAGAGAACCTAGACAGATCATGCGAGGCATCAGCCGAGCGATTCTTGGGTCTTTCTTGACGGCCAAGCCGATCCTGCTCGAGCCGGTCTACAAGTTTGAACTGTCCACTCCGATCGGTTGGTTCGGCAGGTGCGCGAAGATCCTGGTCTCAAGGCGGGGAAGGATAACCACGACGGAGAGCAGGGGGACCACGACGTTCATAACGGGTTATCTTCCAGTCGTGGAAACATTCGGCCTTTCGGATGAAATGCGTTCCTCCACCTCAGGCCGCGTCTTCTGGCAGAGCGCGTTTGATCGTTGGGAGAGAGTCCCGCAGAAGATGGCGGCAGAGATCATAAGACAGATCAGGCTGAGAAGAGGGCTTTCGCCCGAGATTCCGGAGCCCGAGAAGTTTATAGAGGAGACCTGACCGACGGATGCACATTCCTGAGCGAATCGAAAGAAGACGATCATGGCCCTGACGAATCGTAGGAGCAATGCCCGTGAGAATACGGTTAGACCGATCAACCCCGTTCAACCTGGATGTCACCCTCTGCTGCGGGCAGACCTTCAGGTGGGATAAGCTGGCCGGATGGTGGTACGGCGTCGTCGGTGAAAGAGTCTTCAAGGTACGCCAGACTGAAGGCTTCGTGGAATTCGAGAACGCAGAAGCTCACCTAGTGAGGAACTATTTCGGCTTGAATGATAACCTGAACAGGATCTTGTCGGAGATTAGCAAGGATGGGCACATCAAGAATGCAGTCGACATGTTTAGCGGCCTGAGGATACTGCGGCAAGACCCCTGGGAATGTCTGATCTCCTACATCTGCGCGACGTACAAGAACATTTCAGCAATAAAACACATGCTGTCCAACCTTTCACGCAGGTTCGGAGAAAAAGTCTGTCTTGACGGCAACACCTTTTACACGTTCCCTAAGCCTGAAAGACTGGCCGTGGCATCCGAAGCGGAGTTAGTCGAATGCGGCTTGGGCTACAGGACTAAATACGTCCATGAAACAGCAGACATGGTCAATGATGGTCTATACGATTTTGAACGTTTGACAAGAACAGGCTACGCCGACGCGAAAGCGCAGCTCCTGAACGCCCCAGGCGTAGGTCCGAAAGTTGCAGACTGCATCCTCCTCTTCTCGCTCGGGAAGCCCGAGGCGTTTCCGGTCGATGTTTGGATGCGGCGTGCCATCCTGAGGCATTACAACGATCATTTCACGCGGAAATTCATAGCCAAGATCAGGGAAAAAGAGGCGTTGAATAGGTCAGATTATGAGAAGCTAGGCTCGTTTGGGCGAAGCTACTTTGGGCAATTTGCCGGCTACGCTCAGGAGTACCTGTATCACTACGAGAGGACGATTCGCTAGCTCTTCCGGCGGAGCGAGCGGAGAACGAGCAAAGGAGTATTCTTCGACTTAAGGCGGATTAAGGCCTCTCTTTCGAAACCCTTTCCGACCACTTTTCGATTCGTTTCCTTACCTCTTCCTCAAGCCGTTGTCTCGAGACGAGCCCCCCTCTGATGATGACCTCATCATCCACAGATATGCTGGGCGCACTGAGAATATCATGGGCTTTTCCCTCACTCAATCCTTCTACCGTGGCCAGGTTGACCTCCTTATAAGCGATGTTGAACTTACGCGCAACCTCTGAAGCGATTGCTTTGGCCAAAGGGCAACTGGAACAACTGGGAAGAGTGAAAACCTTGAGCTCCACGACCCACTTTCTCCTTCCAAGCTTTAGTGTACCAGGCATGAGGTCTTTTAAATCTTTCAGGAGAACCTAACGCGGTTAGTTCGCTTTGCGGTACCAGTCTTGAGCGCGTATGAGAAAATACTGGATTCGTCGACTTCAATTATGGAGGCTTTCAACCCGTGTTCGGCAAACAACTCAATGAGCTGACTGGCGCCTAGCGTGGACGCCTTGAAACCGTCCCTGCACACGATTGTTCCATCGCCAGTCTCGTCTTCATCTATTTCCCCTATTAGACCCGACTCGGATTGCGTTCTGAACCATTCCAAACGAGCGGCCCAGATTTTCGGAGAATAGCTGGAAAAAAGGATCAACCCATTCGGTTTCGTAGCTCTCACAGACTCAGCGATGAGACGCTTCTGATCGACTCCAAATGCAGATATCCCGTTCTGAATACAGAAGACAGCATCGAAAGCAAAGGGATCAAGCGCCATCTGAGAAGCATCCATCAGGCAGACCGAGCAATTACCCAGCCCTTCCAAGTATGACCTTGCGAGTTCCAGGTTCACCTTCGAAGTGTCATTCCCGACGACCCAACTAGCAAACGGTGCGATTCTTCTCATGACTCTGCCATAACCACATCCAAGCTCAAGAACATGGTACGAAGGACGAGTTCTGGAAATGACGAACCTGATTTCCGCCTCTAGATACTGTTTGATCCTTGAAGGTGCCATTTCGTAGCACTTGAGCAGTTTTCGTCCGGAAAGCTTGTCCCTGTAATAGGCACCATTGTACATGTTACAACTAAGAAAAAGACGAATGCTTAAATCATTTTGTGTCCATCAAAATCGCTGGAGCAATGCTCGCAAATGCCTCAGCAATTGAATGAGTTTCTCCACGATCAATTTGGTTTCTGGCAGTCCTTGCGGGGGATAGTGGAAAACGCATATATCTGGAAAGGAGCCCAACTATCCACTTGAAAACAGGCCTGGTAAAGCAGACAAGCATGGGCCCGTAGCTCAGCCCGGTTAGAGCGCCAGGCTCATAACCTGTTGGTCGGGTGTTCAAATCGCCCCGGGCCCATCACTATTTTGATCCAGTGTTGATTAAGGAAACGAGGCGGACACCGATTTCTTCGGCTTCGCGCATTTTTTCACGGTCATTCTTGATGTTTCCAAGGCCATTGCCATCGTGTGAGTACACAAGAGCACAGTCCAGTTTTATGTTTGCCCATTCGAAGAGCGCGCGCATGAACCACCGGTTATTTAGCAGACTCTCAATGGAGCCGCCGCTGCGCTTGTCATGCGGCCAACTTCAAGGCTAGGCTTGCGACTCTTCTTCCAAGTTCTCTGCAGCTCTCAACGGCCTTCTTGTCCGGCGCGCCTAAGGCTGCGGCGCCATAATGTTCGTGGTCGTGTCTACCTTGCACGACCATGCCGTGTATCAGCATCGCCTCCAAGATTGAAAGCAGCGTCGTCTCGGCCCCCGACGCGGCTCCGCCTGAGGACGTGAAGGCGCCTCCGACTTTTCCGGCTAGTTTCCCGTGAATCTTCACCGATTTGTCGATCAGAATCTTGACTTTGCCCGACATCAGCCCGTAGAAGGTCGGCGAACCGATGATGATCCCATCGGCCCTCTCCAGGTCATCAACACTTGCGTCATCAACCTTCTTCGAGACGGCCTCAACCCCTTCGACCTGCTTGACGCCGTCCACGACTGCAAGGGCCATCTTCTCGGTGTTCCCGCTCCATGAATCGTACAGGACCAAGACCTTAACCATGTCAACCCAGCCTACGGGCTAAAACCTCAGCATACCCTATTAATCATTTCCCACTCGCACAACTTAGACGTCAATCAACACGGTTAGCCGCGACCGCCCTCAAAGTAACACACGGCGCGGAACGAAATTCCGCTTCACCATGGAACATTTCCTTTCGCCGTGACCAATTTCCAAATAGTGGGGCGCAACCATCATCCTCTGGCGCTGAGTTTACAGGGTGAGCAGCGAATAGAAGATTGTTCCATAAGCTATAAGTGCCGAATGAGACTAGAATTAAGCGAGAGAATGGTAAGCTCCTCGTTCTCGGGAGAAAGGAGAGAAGGGAGAAAAGAACTTAACCTTACCATTCTCCTCGCATTCCGCATAATTCATTGATCTTGCTTTTAAAGGTTTCCTTAGAACTGGAACTCTGCATTAGAGTTTTCTATCAAAAGATACATTTCTTGGGACTTTTTGGACACAGCTATTCCCATGCGCAGCTTTGAATATTGCAGTCTCCATGAAAACGCTTGGTCATCAGAGTGCACGCCGTTCAATCTTGGCTCTTCCGCAACCTGAGCGGTGTCAACGCTGATTTTGCTTGGCTCAGGAGCCGGCTTCCAAGCCGTATGGTCCGCCGGTAAGGCATTCGGCTTTGGCCTTCTGCACGAGGACGGTGTCCTCTATTCGGACTCCGCCGAAGTCCACGATGTATATTCCCGGTTCATCCGTGACGACGTTTCCAACCGCCAGCCTATCCTCGCTCAGAGAGCTCAGCGTTGGGCCTTCATGGACTTCCAGGCCTACGCCGTGACCGAGGCCGTGGACGAAGTACTCGCCGTAGCCTGCATCGGCAATTTCCTTCCTGGCGACAGCGTCGACATCTGCGGCTTTGGCCCCTGGCCTTATGGCTTGAAGCGCCTTGTCATGAGACGCCTTAACCGTCTCATAGAGCCTCATCTGCTTCGTCGAAGGCTTTCCCGCCACGATAGTCCTAGTAATGTCTGAACGGTAATGCTGATACGCGGCGCCCATGTCGATCACGACTAGGTCGCCGTTTCGGATCTCCCTTTCGGTGCAGCCCCCTGCGAGTTGCGTCCCTCCCCCTCCGTGCGGAAAGGCTGATCTGGCGCCCGAGGCGATTATTGTGTCGAAGGACGTGCCCCATGAGCCTCTTTTTCGCATGGCATACTCGATCTCGGCTGCAACCTCGTACTCTCTGAGGCCTGGCCTCATCGTCTCGTAGGCGACGTTCATCCCCGCGTTCGTCAATTCTGCTGCCTTGCGCATCAGCCGAAGCTCGTTCTCGTCTTTGACTCTGCGGAGTTCGCCGACGATGTCTCCCTTGGGCTTCAGTCTTGTCTGTCCCCTGAGTTCCTTCGCGAGTCCTCGATGGCTTTCGAAGCTGAGCGTGTCGAAGGCGAGCTCCTTTATCTTTAGGGCCCTGGCCTGCTTGGCAACTGCCGCCATCAGGTTCTGCCCGCGTTCGAGCATCTGGACATCGAAGTCTCTTGTCATGGCCTTTGCCTGTTCAAAATTCACGTTGTAAGCGAAGATTATCCCCTTGCCGGTCTTGGGGATCAGCAGCGAGGTCAACCCGGGGCAGCCTGTGAAATAGTACAGGTTGACTTCGCTCATCACCAGAAAGCCGTCGAAATGCTTGGCTTCGAATGCTTCCTTCTTTAAGGCTTTGACTCGATCCAAAGGCTTCACCTTTTACTTTAGTGAAATAAAGTCTCTTCTTAGAATATTCCTGTATGCTTATACGCTTTGCGCGCCTCTTTCAAGCACAGAGATTCTTGATTGTGCAATTCTGCATTGTTCGTCGGCTCATGAACGGTTTCCAACGAAGCATAACAACTCAAGATCTTGTCAGAACCTTCGATAGACAGGATAAGCCTGTGATGGGTCTGAACAGACGATCTATTTCGACCATGTAAGGCGATGCTTTCGGGCTTCTCGGCTCGAACGGCGCACGGAAGACCACGCTCATAAGAATCCTAACACGACGCTTCTCCTCCCCACAAGCGCCGAAGCCCATGCCTGCGGGTTCAACATCGCCACGGAGCCCGACAGAGTGAGAAGGATAATAAGTCTGACGATCTCGCTTAAGCTGACAGAAGCATTATAGCCGCAGTGCTTGTCGTAGCGAGAAAAAAAATAGAGAGGTTTTCAGCCATAGTCCTTTTTCAGCGCACTGATTCAACGTCAGATGGGGTTTAACGAGATCCCATTAGGAGGCTGGTTTGTTCATACTTCTGCCCTTGAGTTGCTTCTTCCAGGCAGGAATTATCGCTCTGTCGAGCATTACGACGACCCCCAGGGATACGAAGCACAGTGGCACTCCTAAGATCAAGCCTTCGGCGACCCACACCAACCCCGTCACGAGCAGCGGAACGACCTGTCCAATCTGGCCCATTATGGGTGATGCTCCTCCGCTCACCTCTCGCAGACCAATACTCACTTGCGAAAGCTGCTCCTCAGGCGGTCCGGTCTGGTTCACCATGGTTTCTGTGGTGGTTATGGCTATGTGAGTAACTGTTCCGTTTCCGCTTATGAGTTGTCTCACCGCGAACGTGAAGGAAGTCACGTTATCTGTCGGCAGGTTGCAGTTCAGTGTTCCACTCCAGAGGTCATTGTCATAGGCCATGCTCACGTATGGCACTATTCCGCCGAAATCGTACGTCAGGGTCCTCAAGCGCTCAACCGTTGATTCAAAGAAGCCTTTCCTCATCTCCCCCTGAATGTTCTCGCTCACGCTCTGTTGAATACCATTCGCACCGCTCGATCCGCTTGAGCCTAGTGATTTCTGCCCTAGTGAACGCAAATTGACATAAACGCCAGAGTTGACCGCTTGTCTTGGCAGATTTGCGTAGATCGTTAGGGCTGAGATCGCAAGGCCCACAATAACAGCGCATGCCAGCTCGATCTTGATTCTTTTCCTCATCTAATCCACCAAAAGACGATGAGGCCACATCAACCACTTAATGCTACGCTTTAGAAGCATTCCGTCCTAAAAATCGAACAGGGCGAGCAACCTGCAAAGTTGCATCCTGAACGGCATGTTTTCTCTTTTGGGCACACTTTGTCTTCACAAGCTCGTAGAAAGCATGAAAAGACGAGGCATGGCCGAATCAGCAAGGAAGGGTTTTAACGCCTTTTCGATTCTTGCAGATGACTGGCTTCTGAAAGCTTCGTTCCCCAGCGTTTCGTCAAAGGCGTCAGGGAAGACGTTAACCGCCGCTTACGATTGGCAGAAGAGTCACGTGGTCTCCTTTTTTGAGTTTGGTTTGAAGCCCTTTTAGCTGGTTGAGGAGGTAACCGTTCACGGTGATGATGTAGTTTGGCTTGACGTCGGAGCCCTTCGGCTCGTAGATGGCCTTCTTGAATGGTTCCCCGTACTTCTTTTGAAGCTGGATGAGCAGGTCCGTTACCGTCCCGTTTTCGTTTGTTTCGATCTGTTCTTCTCGCTTGTTATCGGTAATGTTCTTTATGTGGCCGATGTATTCAACCGTAACCTTCAAGGATGTGCACCTGAGCCTGCTGCAATGTTCAAATGTGGAAAGCTCCGATATATCTATTTCACCTGATCGTTCGATTAGCCTCGATTCGAGAAAATGCCTAAATACATCATAAACGTGAAAAATCCCTGAGATTATTCTTGCTGGTGTTTTCCGCCATGTTTGACGAAGATGAGCTTAGCAAGTTTCGCAGACGAAAGCAGCAGTGGGAAGGGGAAACTCTGTCCAAGAGCTCCGACAAGCTTCCTGAGAGGGGCGAGTTCGTCACGAACTCGGGTATTCCGGTCGGCCGATTGTACGGGCCGGATGACCTTGCTGATTTTGATTATCTGCGGGACTCTGGGTTTCCAGGCGAGTATCCTCTGACGCGCGGTGTCTACCCGACGATGTACCGGGCGCGTCTGTGGACGATGCGGCAGTATGCGGGCTTCGGGACGGCCGAGCAGACGAACCAGCGCTTCAAGTACCTGCTTTCTCACGGTCAGAAGGGCCTAAGCGTGGCCTTCGACTTCCCAACTCAGGTGGGGTATGACTGTGACCATCCGCTGTCCAGCGGTGAAGTGGGCAGAGCAGGCGTAAGCGTGAGCACACTGAGAGACTTGGAGATCGTCTTTGACGGGATACCGTTGGACAAGATTACCACATCCATGACAATTAACGCCCCAACCAACGTTCTGCTCGCAATGTACATCGCGGTCGGCCAGAAGCAGGGTTTGGCCGAGTCGAAGCTCGGCGGTACCGTTCAGAACGATATCTTGAAGGAGTACGCTGCCAGGGGCATGTACATCTATCCACCTGAGCCTTCGATGCGACTGGTCACAGACATCTTCGAGTACTGTTCGCAACACATGCCCGAATGGAACACGATAAGCATAAGCGGTTACCACATCCGAGAGGCAGGCGCGACGGCGGTCCAAGAAGTCGCGTTCACGTTTGCAGACGCTGTCTCCTACGTTCAGGCCGCGGTCGAAAGGGGCTTAGACCTGGACAAGTTTGCGGGTCGCCTATCGTTCTTTTTTGCGGCGCACAGCGACTTCTTCGAGGAGATAGCGAAGTTTAGGGCCGCCCGCAGGCTGTGGGCCAGGATAATGAGGGAACGCTTCGGCGCGAAGAACCTCAATTCATGGATGTTGCGCTTCCATACTCAGACTTCAGGCGTGTCGCTTACGGCCCAGCAGCCCCACAACAACGTTGTCCGCGTTGCCCTCCAGGCCTTGTCGGGAGTCCTAGGCGGAACCCAGTCCCTACACACCAACTCGTTCGATGAAGCTTATGCTTTGCCGAGCGATGAGGCCGTGTTGGTCGCGCTTAGAACACAGCAGATAATCGCGTACGAAAGCGGTGTAGTAGACAGTGTAGACCCGCTTGCAGGCTCTTACTATGTCGAGTACTTGACGAAGGAAATTGTGGAGAGGGCTGAGAAGTACATCGAGCAGATAGACGCTATGGGCGGCGCAGTGGCCGCCATCGAGAAGGGGTTCATCCAACGTGAAATCTCGGATAGCGCTTACCGTCATCAGAAAGATGTCGAGGCGAAGAAGCGCATCGTGGTCGGAGTGAACGAGTTCAGGACCGATGATGAGGTTCCCATAAAAACACTGCAGATAGACCCCGAGGGCGAGAAGAAGCTGGCGGAGCGCCTGAGACAGATCAAGCGTGAAAGGAATCAGGCCAAGATGGGCGAAGTCATGGATAACCTCCGTCGGGCAGCTGAGGACGAGAGAGCGAACCTTATGCCGTTCGTGCTTCAGGCCGTGAAAGAGTATGCCACACTGGGCGAAATATGCGGCACGCTTCGGGAAGTTTTCGGAGAGCACAAGCCCTCGTGCATCTTCTAGCCGATGACGAAGAGGATGTCGCCCTCGTTCACCGATGAGCCTTGGGCGACCCTCACTTCTTGTACTGCACCGGCCTTCGGCGCGCATATTTCATTCTCCATCTTCATGGCCTCGACGACGCACATGACCTGGTTTGCCTTGACCTGGTCGCCCTTCTTGACCCTGACAGACACGATCTTGCCGGTCATCGGCGCGGTTACGCCGCCCTCGGCGACGTGTTCTCTCGTGGTAGCCTTCCTTGCGGGTGTCAGTTGTGCCGGTGCGAAGGTTGTTAACGCGGTCTTTGCCACAGACATCTTCACCTCAGCCTCGAACGTTGCCCCGTCGACCTTGACATGAAAAGGCTTTTCCCTGTCGATTACGGGCAGGTCTATTCGGTAGGCTTTGCCGTCAATATTCAAAGAGAATGGTTTTTCTAAAGCGTTCAGCCCAGCCTGCAATTGAACATTCACAGACCTTCCGCCGACCGTGGCGATGAAGGTGTTTTCTCCTTTTTTTGTGAGTTCAACCCTCCTGGGCTTGCCGTCCACTAGGATCTCGTATGCGGGCATGGCTATGCACCGTGTTCGCAGAGGGTCTGTCTACCTGCCAGAACCCAGTTTGCCGTGCGGTTTCTAGGCTTTGTCAGGGTCAGCGCTTTTGCGCCGTTTGAGCTCGTCAGGAAAGCGCCGATCGCGACCGAGATTGCTGCTGCTTCTTGGAGTTCTGCGATTCTTATGGGCTGGATTCCGGTTTTGGCGTCTTCTCGTCTTGCTTTTCGTTTCTTGAAGAATTCGACTGCTGTCTGTGGAAACAGCACGTACGTTATCTTATCCTCTTCGGTTTCGATGTACGGTCTGACGTCCTCTGGGATCTTGTTAAGGCCGGGTTCCAAGAGGTCCGCTGGCCTCCCCGTTATCGGTTCCTCGTCGCCTATGATTTTCTTCCTCACCTTCGGATCTATCGGTCCAGGCGGCTTGCCGTACAGGCCCTTCACGTAATCCTTTATTTCCTTGGGCACGATGCTGTAGCGCTTGCCGGAGATGACGTTGAAAACGGCCTGGATGCCGACTAGCTGGCTCGTGGGCGTCACGAGCGGCGGGTATCCCAGTTCCTTTCGAACCTTGGGCACCTCTTCAAGCACCTGATTCAGCTTGTCGAGAGCCTTCTGTTCCCTGAGCTGTTCGAGCAGGTTGCTGAACATTCCGCCTGGAATCTGATGGACTATTATCGAGGCGTCCACCCGTTCAGACTTCGGGTCTATGAGCCTCAGCGGGTCATAGTATTTCTCGCGGAGTTCTCGAAAATACGCGGCGATCTCATTCAGCAGGGTCAGATCCAGGCATGTGTCGTACGGCGTGCCCTTGAGTGCGGCGACGACTGACTCGACGGGTGGCTGGCTTGTTCCCCATGCGAGAGGCGAGAACGCCGTGTCCAGTATGTCGACTCCTGCCTCGCAGCCGCGCAGGTAGGTCATCATTACCATTCCGCTCGTACTGTGGCTGTGCAGGTGGATGGGCAGGCCCACTTTTTCTTTGAGCGCGGTTATGAGTTCATACGCTGGCTGAGGGGCCAGCATGCCTGCCATGTCTTTTATGCATATCGAGTCGCATTCAAGGTCGGCCAGTTTTTTCGCAAACTCTACAAAGTGCTTGACCGTGTGCACGGGGCTTATGGTGTAGCAGATCGTTCCCTGGGCGTGTTTTGCCGTTTTCTTGACTGTTCTTATGGCGACTTCCATGTTTCGGATGTCGTTCAGGGCGTCGAACACGCGGAAGACGTCTATACCGTTTTCGGCTGCTTTCTCGACGAATCTGATGACGACATCGTCTGGGTAGTTCCGGTAGCCGACCACGTTCTGGCCGCGCAGGAGCATCTGTAGCGGCGTGTTCCTGACGTGTTTCTTGAGTTGACGGACGCGTTCCCACGGATCCTCTGCCAAGTATCGTATGGCAACATCGAAGGTGGCACCGCCCCATGCTTCGAGCGAGAAGAAGCCAACCTGGTCTATCCTGTCGGCTATTTTGAGCATTGTTTCTGTGCTCATCCTCGTAGCCATCAGGCTTTGATGAGCATCTCGGAACGTTGTGTCTGTGATCTTGACTGGCTTGGTCGCAGGTGTTCAGACTCCTTTCACACGCGTGTTAAGCTTGACGGTAGAAAAGGGGTAGACAGAGGCGTATTAAATGATTTGCGTCGGTACAAAGGTCATCTTGATGAGAGAAGAAGGGCTAGTTCCGCCACGTCGACACGTTAGGCGACTTGATAGTTCTCCTTTGCTTTTTTCTTGGTTTATTCTGAGTATTTTCATCGTGAACTGGGCGCCTTTTCCCGGTTCGCCCGTTTCTTCGATTGTCCAGCGCGCGCGGAATTCTAAACCGTCTTTTCCGTCTGCTTCACTGCCACGACATCAGCCGCTTGGTTTGAGCGGGGATCCGCAGAACGGACAAAAGACAAATTCACCTTCGGGCAACGCCTTCCCACACTTTGGACAGGGGACCGCATTCTTGGAAGTCATTGACACGAGCTGCCCCACGAATTTCAAGTATACACGCGCGTAATAGAGGTACACGACGAATCCTATTGCGGCCACGATTATCCCGACGATGGCAAGGTTGATCGAGTTTGCCGCAAGTGAAACCGTTGAGAATCCAGCAACTGTCAGAATAACACCGACGATGCAGGCTACGAAACCAGCTCTTTCGTTCCGCTTCGCTTCACGCATTACTTCCTGAAGGAGTGCAATCTTCGCCGCCTCGGACAAGCTCAAGATCTCCGCCTCGCATATGACTGGCTCAAAAATTAAATGTTTCGACTGTATGCATCTGAGGAGAGAAAAAAGCATGGCCTGCGTGCACGACGGTATGGTATTCTCAACTCGGAAAAAGGGGCGTGCTCGGATTATTTGGCCATGTTGTATGTTATCAGGCCGACGTATCCGAGGGCTGTGAAGACGGTGAACCACTCCAGCAGGGGCATATTGGATACGAAGAGGAACGCCAAGTTTATTGCAGCTACGATGAACCCGTAGTAAGCGATGGCCTTGATATACCGCGGATGCGTGAAAAGGGACGCTCCGATCAGTATCAGGACTAGGAAGTTGAGCAGGAAGAAGATGTCCGACCATAAGACATGAAGTGAGCCGGAGTCTTCTGAGAAGACGCCGATCATGATCAACGCAAAAGCCACCGAGCAGCCGACGACTTGTGAGAAGACCAGAGACGTTTTTCTCAATTTTTCAGGAGTGTACCACTTGCAAAGTCCAATGAAGAACGGAAACAATGCAATGCCTGTCAGCATGCAGCCCAGATTGTAGAGAATGGCGCCTCTGGGATTGTACGCGGAGCCGGAGTTTCCCAAGTCGCTCAGCCAGTTGGTCGCCGGACCATAGGTTGTTGAGAAGAGGGCCCAAGAGGAGAACGTGAAGACGCAGTATAGGATTATGACGGCAACACCCGCCAGGGAACTGATCGGCCACTTCATACGGTCTGACCCCGATCTTACGGCATAGGTATCTGCCCTTTCGTCTTTAAGATTTGCGCCTTCCTCCTCAGCTCGCGCGAAACGCGGGCGCTAGCCACTTTGAACGCGCCTTCTTGATCTGTCGGCTCATAACGGCACGTTCGAGTGCTTTCTTGTCGGTCGCTGTTCCCGTTTTGTGCTTAGGCTTTCGAGGGCACTGATTAGCTTCGGCCGCGTTTGGGCGGGTTCAATGACTTCGTCGACGTAGCCTTTTTGGGCGGCTATGTACGGGCTTGCGAATTTTTCGCGGTATTCAGCCACGAGTTCCGAGTGTTTCTGTTCTGGGTCTTTGGCGCTTTGGATTTCTTTGCGGAATATTATGTTGATGGCTCCGTTCGGTCCCATGACGGCGATTTCAGCCGTTGGCCAAGCGTAGTTTACGTCTGCGCCGCTGTGCTTGCTTCCCATGACGTCATAGGCCCCGCCGTAGTCCTTCCTGAGTATGACAGTGATTTTCGGCACTGTGGCTTCGCAGTAGGCGTATAGAAGTTTGGAACCGTGTTTGATTATCCCACCATGTTCCTGTTCTATCCCGGGCAGAAAGCCTGGCACATCCACGAACGTGACTATCGGAATATTGAAAGCATCGCAGAAGCGCACGAACCTTCCTGCCTTCATCGAACTGTTTGTGTCTAAGGCCCCCGCACAGTGTGCCGGCTGGTTAGCGACTATTCCTATACTCTTGCCGTTCAACCGTGCAAAGCCGACCACGATGTTCTGGGCCCAAAGCGACTGGACCTCGAAGAAATCGCCCTCGTCAACTATGCGGAGTATGACCTCTTTCACGTCGTAAGGCTTGTCCGGGTCGTCTGGGATGATTTTTGCGAGGGTTTCGTCCGTGCGGTCGGGGTCATCCTTGGACTCTGCCTGTGGTGGGTCTTCGAGGTAGTTGCTCGGCAGGTAGCCGAGGAGTTTTTTGATGATTTGGATGCATTGTTGCTCGTTTTTGGCGATGAAGTGGGCCACGCCGCTGGTTTGGCTGTGGATCATGGCTCCGCCGAGTTCCTCGAAGCTCACTTCCTGTCCCAGCACCGTTTTGACGACGTCTGGGCCGGTGATGAACATGTGGCTAGTCTTGTCGACCATGACTATGAAATCCGTCAAGGCTGGAGAGTACACGGCTCCGCCGGCGCACGGGCCCAGCACGGCGGATATCTGCGGGATGACGCCCGAGCTTATGACGTTTCTGAAGAAGATGTCACCGTAGCCTGCGAGGCTTGCGACGCCCTCTTGGATCCGTGCTCCGCCACTGTCGTTCAAGCCTATGACCGGCGCGCCTATTTTCAACGCCAGGTCCATCAGTTTGCAGACTTTCTTCGCGAACATTTCGCCTAGTGAGCCACCGAAGACTGTGAAGTCTTGGGAGAAGACGTAGACGAGTCTGCCGTCTATCGATCCGTAGCCGGTGACCACGCCGTCTCCCGGAATCTTTCGTTCTCCCATGCCGAATTCTATGCACTGGTGAACTACGAACTGGTCAAGCTCGTTGAAGCTTCCCGGGTCAAGCAGCAGGTCAATGCGCTCCCTCGCCGTCAGCTTGCCCTTCGAATGCTGTTCTTCGATTCTCTTTTGTCCCCCTCCCAGCTTTGCCTGCTCGTTCAACTCTCTCAGCCGTTTGATCTTCTCATCCACCGACGATTCCTTTATCTGGGGCAATTTCAGATTCCTCTAATTATTGGGTAGTATTTGCCTCAAGGGGTATTTAGAACATATGGAGTGCGCGCGATGGTCTTGAGACGGATCTCAAACTAATTGGACTTGTGCAAGAGAGTTACACGCGTCAGAGTTGACTTGAACAGGATCTTTGCGTTTCGCCAGCCGCTAGGGCGGTATGACGGTTCCAGAGACTCGAGCTCTCAACTTGGTAACTCTGTCCTGAATCTCCTTCCGCAGGGCGTCAATGTCTGAGGCAAGTGTCTTCTTCATGTCGGCGGTCAACTCTGACCTTGCAATGTCTGCTTCCAATCTCGTTATTTCTTGTTCGGCAGATCGCTTCATTTCCTCAGTCTTCTTCAACGCTTCCACCTTGGCTTTCTCGATCTTGGCAAAAGTGTCCACTACATCTTTTACTCTGTTGTTCACGCTCTCTCTTATTTTGTTCAGCTTTTTCCTGTGCTCATATTCAGAAGACAGACTCGGTTCCACCCTACACTTGACTTCGGTTCATCGTAGAATCTAATAAAGCTTGTCATGATTAGAATTCATGCGACATCGTCTGCATCCTCTGGCACTCCTGCACAGGCTGGCGCACGCGAGATTATGCTCCTGTTCAGAAGTCGCACTGGCATCTTGTGTACCTGACTCGAATCCCTGGAGCTGAGGCTGAGAAGGGCTAGTATGCAGACAGGCCTACGAATCTCAGCTTCTTCAGTTTCATCGAGGGAACACTGGTTCCTCTGCTCATTTCGAGCTGTTTGCCGATCATCGGTATGTCGTTCATGGCTGAGAGCATGCTGTCCGTGAATCGCATGTTCACGATGGGCTTAGATATCTCGCCTTCTTCGACGAGAAAGGTGCCGTCTCTCGTGAGCCCTGTAAGGATTGCTTTCGTCGGCTCAACTGGGTTCACGTAGTGCACCGTTGTGACGAATATGCCCCGCTTTGTGTCGGCAACCTGTTCCTCGAGAGTGGAGTTCCCCGGATTCACGACCATGTTGAAGGGCCCGGGCCTGTCGAAGAAGAATCCGATCATCGGAACCGGGGCGTGCCCCGTGCTCTTCTTATTCTCCTTTCCTGCCGTGAAGGAGTTGTAACAAATGCTTCGCTCCGAAACGACTCCTTCAGTCACTAGATCCATCGCTTCTTTCGGAACCCCTTCACCGTCAACGGGCGCTGCGACAAGTGTTCGGGAATCTCTCGCGTCGTCTCTAATGGTGAGCTTGCCGTCAAAGACCCGCTGGTTGAGGCAGTACTTGACGAAGGACTCTCCGTCCTGATACGCCGTGGCCGAGAACCCGAAGCCGAGGTACATCAGAAGCGTGGCGACGGCCATGGGTGACAAGACGACTTCATACTCGCCCGGCGAGAGCTTGATAGGGTCTATGCCCTTAACGGATTTCTCGGACGCGCCTTCAGCGAGAACAGACGGTTGTACGTCCGCAACGCGCCTCGAATATTTTTCCGCGGTCCCGAAACTCGGCGAAGCCCCAGATTCTGAGATCACCGTGACCTTCATGTTCGCCGAGCTTATCCTCGCCCAGGCCGAGACGCCCAGAGAATTCGCCACGGCGAAGGCCATCGATCCAGTCGAGAAATAGCCTGCCGCGGCCTTCACGATCGACGATTTCGAATGGGCCCTTTCGACGGCTTCCTTGACTCTTTCAGCCCTGTATTTGGGCGTGCAATTCGCAGTTTCTTCGTCGAACGCTCGTTCTACGGGCTTCCATGGCTCAGGTTCGGGGAGGCTCTTGAACAACTCGTTCGGCCGAGAGGCCCTGGCGATCTTAACTGCCTGTAGCACCCCCTTCTTGACATCGTCTTCCTCGAGCGAGTTAACACGGACACTGCTGATCCGCTTCTTCAGGATGACCTTAATCGTCACCCCACCGTTCTTCGTGACCACGTTCTGGTGTATCTGCGAGTTTGCAAACCGAGTCAGCCCCGTGTCCGACAGAAAGGCCGAGGCCTGCGCCTGATCAACGCTTAGGCCTTCACAATAGTGCACGGCTTTCTCAGCTATTTCTAGCAGCCTGTCCTTCACCATAGTCCCACCCGCCTATCTTATCAGTCCCACATGGACTTTGCGAAACCTGGCGGTTCCGCATCCATGCCCAACGTACATGACCTGCCCAGGCACGCCTTTCCCACAGTTCGGCGTACCATGCATCACCCAGTCGTCCTCGCTCACAGCATCGCACGAACCCCAAAAATGAGGGGTCACACCCATGTAAGTCGGGTTCTTGACCATCCCTTCCCTGCTTCCGTCCCTTATTCTCCAGCCGATCTCCGTGCCGAACTGAAAGTTCACGCGCCTATCGTCGATGCTCCACGAGCGGTTCGTCATCATGAGAAGGCCATCCTTAGTGTCCTCGATTATCTCTTCAGCCTTCCAGTCTCCCGGCAGCAGGTTCACGTTAGTCATTCGAATGATCGGCAAGGCCAAGGGTGAGTCAGCCCTCATTCCGCCGCTGCTCTCGCCGAGGTTCAACTCGGCGGCAGTCTCACGTGAACTCTGATAACCCACGAACACTCCCTCCTTGATCAGATAAACCCTCTTCGCAGGCGTTCCTTCATCATCAAAGCCGAAAGTCCCAAGCCCCCCTGGGACCGTGGCGTCAGCCACGATGCTCACCTCATCTGAACCGTACCGGAAGCCTCCAAGCTTCTCCGGCGTCAGAAAGCTGGTCCCAGCGTAGTCCGCCTCCGTCCCAAGAGCACGGTCAAGCTCCGTCGGATGCCCACAGCTCTCATGCGTTTGCAGAGCAAGTTGGTCCCCCGTCAGGATCAAATCAGTCTCCCCGGATGGAGACTTCTCCGCATCGAACAGGCTCAGGAGTTCCTCCCCCACTTGTTTCGCTTGGTCAGCCAGCGCCAGAGACTCGAAGAACTCGTAACCACTCGTGGCGAAGTCCCCGTTGAACGAGGACGGATAAGACCTTCCCTGCATTTCGCCGTTCTTGACGGCTATGGCTTCCAGCCCTCCTCCGCACCAGGTTATCTGCTGGTTTATCTCCGCTCCCTCAGTGCTCATGAAAAGTTTGTTATCCCTAAACCCGTGGTAATGAGCGTAGGAAGCCTTTATCAGCGGCGAGTGCTCCTTGAGAGTTCGACTGGCCTGAACGAGCAAGTCCAGCTTCTCCTTCAGGGGGCACTTGAACGGGTCTTTCTTGACCGGCGTGGAATACCTGTCTTTTCTAGCCTTCTCGGGAGTCAGAACTGCTTCCCTTTTCTTCATCAAAACGCTCGCCCTTGCAACGTCAACCGCCCTCCTAACGGTGTTCATGACCTCCGTCTTATCCATAACAATCGAACCGGCGAAGCCCCACGCCCCATCCACGATAACTCGAACGCCGAACCCCCTCGTCTGCAGGAAGTTGACGCTCTCAGGCTGACCGTTCTTCACGGTCAGCAACTCATTCAGGATCTCGCTGCTTCTCACGTCCGCGTACGAGGCCCCTTTTTTCCCAGCCTCATCTAAAGCTAATTCCCAAAAATCTGAAGACACTGTGCCGCATCACGCCCCTAGAGAGCAGTTAAGGACACCCACCGGACTTTTAACTTTTCGCTCAAGCGGTTCCTGAGCGCGAGACATAAGAAGAAACGACCAAGCAGACAGAACAGCCTAGCCATGGCAATGAAACAATCACTTCCGATCATTCTTATTGGCAGGACCCTCGCTCATTTGAGGCCCAGCTTCCTGTTCTGCTCAAAGAGACGGATGATCTCGGCAACACGTCTTTCTCGAGTCTCCTCCTTTTTCGCACTTGCAATCCAAACCACTGCCTGTCTCTTGTACGAGTAAGCCAGCTTGTCGAAGTAGTGTGAGGCCTTCTCCTCCCGGGCCAGAGCCTCTTTCAAACATGGAGGAATCACTAGCCCCTTCGGAGCCTCACGAACCTTGGACCATTCACCACTGTCCTTTGCCTCCTTGATCCTTTTCAACCCTGCCTCAGCCATCTTGCCTTCCTCGATCATTTTCAACACTCTCTTCTTGTTTGCTTCTGACCATCTGCTCTCACCCTTGCGGGGAGTGAACTTTCGAGCAAACGTCTCTTCATCCAACTTCTTTACTATGCTATCAACCCAGCCAAAACACAGAGCCTCTTCAACCGAATCATCATACGGAATACTGGCTTTTCCAGTATGTTTCTTATAGTAGACTAGCCAAACCTCCTTCTTGGACTCGTGGTTCTCTTTGAGCCATTCACGCCACTCATCCCTGTCAGCTACGTACAACTGTTCAGCCATTTCAGCCATCCCCGCTTAGGATTCACTGCTTCAGACCTTTAAGCGCGCGATTGGTAGGTGGGGGAAGTCCTATTACAAACCCAAACCAACCGTACATTCGCTCTTTATATTGTATTCTTTTGTTCTGTTTCAAAACTCGCGCACACGCACTCACACGCGCATGCTAAATTCGTCTGATCCCAACTTTGATTTACAGCTTGCCCAAAAATTATATCCACAAGTTGCACTTTAATCATCGTTATAGTTAAAGGCTTTGGACTTTGACTTGAAAACGATGATTTTCGGAATACAACTGATGATTCTAGGGGGCATCATACACGTTGCATATGGGCATGTTTTTGAAGGCGCGATTGTTCATGGTGACCTTGAGATTCCAATTATAATAGGAGTCATCATGAGCCTCTTTGGGCTTGTATGTAAAAGAAAAATCAGCAAATCAGAAGGCTTAGGCGCGCGCAAGAGCGGCTCAGCCCTTGTTTCGCCATGACTTTTTTGCATACCGTTTCGGGTTTTTGGGGCAATGTTTTGTCCGACACTCAAAGAAAAGATAACCCTAATGCAATCCATTCCCTGTTTCTTCATCTTGATCTTCGGTTTCTAGCTTCTTAACCCTTTCGAAGAGTAAATCGTAGATTTTCTGCCAAGTCTCCGTCTCTCCGAAAGCTTCGTACATACCGCGCTGGCTTTCCCAATATTTTATTTCTTGTTCATGGAACTGGAGCTTCTTTTCTCTGTGACTCAATTTCATTTTCTCATCTCGAACAATATCAGTCTGAACTGCCTCGTCCAATAGCTGGGACAGTGTAGGCCAAGGCGACTAACCCGTTCATTCAAACTCTGACCACAGCTCGCCGAACCAAACCCTGAGGTTCCATGCGAGATATTCACTCATTCCTTCCAACTTCCCTTTCTTTTCGTTTTTTTCAAGAATCTCTTCTTTCTTTTCAGTTTTTTCCTGGCTCTCTTCATCCTGCCTCAATTCCTCTCTTTTTCATACGTTCTAGAACCTTGCATCTGTTCTTATTCCACTATCTCTTTGTTCTTCTCCCATATAATAGTAGATCCACGCGAGAAAGTGTCCTTAGAATTTTATGGGTAAACTGCCCGCTGTGAAGAACGCTCAAGATATATCCCCGCGTCGGTTTTCTCGGTATCTGAAGTGAGCTTCATGCTTGCTCTGTCAGGAGAGACACTATCTTAACCCGAGCCAAAACGCTCCAATATTGGGCGAACAAAGCCTGAGCCTAATAGTTTGGAAACTTTCGAATCGACGAGCATGGCAAGTTCTAGTTCTGGACTTTCAAAGTTGCTGAATCGTGGTTTTAGGTTGGATTAGAACTGCTAGGTTGAAGAGTTTCACGACTGTCGACATGGAGAGGAAATTCAAGCTTTTCGGCGGCCGAGTTTCAGACGTAAACAGAGCAGCATGCAAGAAGCTTGAGAAAAAGCGTGTCATGGCGATCAGTAAAATTAAACGAGGCAGAAGGAACGCTGCTTGTACAGAGTCAGCTAGAGTTTCCGTTTTTCTCTATTTCGTTGATGCTGGAATCTAGAACTTGATTGAAGAAGAGTTAATAGGGACGTAACTTTTTCGTATACGGTGGATAAAAGAACGAAATTGATGATTGAATTTCTCAGTACGTATCTGGGTAAGTTTACGTTTTCAATTTCAGCCCCAAGCTAACAGAGGTGATTCTACACGTTCGAAAAAAGGATGTTTGAAATCAAATGCACTGACTGCGGCAAAGCCGCGACGGTGCCTTTCAAGCCTACAGCAGGCAAGCCAGTTTACTGTAGGGCGTGCTTCTCGAAACATATGTCTAAGGAAAGAGAAACCGTGGACACGAACTTCAGTTTTGACCCGAAACAAGCATGGGCAAGACGGGGAGACGGTTGGCATGGAAGAAAAGAGGAAGCACCCGCTAACGTCTTCCACGAGTACTAGCGCACACGGTTTAAGAATCTTCGGACCGTCAGATGCGCCTGCAGGCGCGCTAGATTGACAAAAACAGATAAGAAAGCCAGAGTGGAACCCACACATGCACTGCTCGCATTGTGGAGTATGCTGTGAAAAGACTGAAATGATGCTTTCCAACGCTGACGTTGAACGTTTGGAAAGAGTGGGCTACAACAAACAGAAATTCATGCGGTACGACAGGAAGGGTCTTGCTAAACTAAAAAATAGCCGTGGGTTATGCATTTTCTACGATGCTGAAAAAAGCCGCTGCAAGACTTACGGACGCAGACCTTCAGGATGCCGAATCTACCCGGTGATCTACAGCGAAAAAGAAGGGATTATGGTAGATGAACTGTGCCCAATGAAAAACACCATCTCAAAAATAGAACTCAGAACAAAAGGCAGGAAAGTGATGAAGCTCCTGCAGATAATAGACAGTGAAGCAGCTTCTCGAAATCACACGTAGGGCACTAGCGCGCTTCAATGCATAGAGGTCCAATCGAATCAAGAGGTTGACTCTGCCGATAATTAGCCATTTCTGATGATTGTTCTTCCGTCGATGTCAAGTGTTGCCTTCCCTATTGTCGCAACCATGCCAAATGACGAAGTGTTCTTATGCGCAAGAAGATAATAGATTGCTGATCAGAACCTTGTGAGGAGGTGATTCGATGCCAAAATGTGGACTTTGCGGTGCTGAGATTAAGGAGCAGCCGAAAATCACTGTTGAGGGTAAATGCTCAGCCTGCGGAACAAAACTTGCAACGGTAAAATCGTTCCATCGAGCAGGTTCTCAAGAATAGCGATTGACATTCGCTTAGAAGACCCTCCTTGCACGCAAGCACGTACGTCGATGCGTAGCAAAACCCATGGGTTTTCGAGCAAACGGTTGCGCTTCAACGACGCCGAAATCGCTTAAGCTGATCTAGAAGAAAACCTTGCTACTCTGGTTTACATCAGACTCGCAGAAAATAAGGCACAAGGAAATCAATGTCAGAGTTAATTCAAGTTCCCCTCGGATGCTTATTCATCCAATCCACAGCAAATGCTTCCGCCTTTGATCTGGTCGCAAATTCTGGCGAAACCTTTCTTTCTTCCTCGTCATTTTCTGTCCTAGGTACAAGCAATACTGAGTAGTGCTCGCCGAACTGGTTCTTCGTAACAGAAATATTCTGTCCAGTCGTCGCGTTCATGTATCCTCTCTCATTGTCTATTCTTCTCCATCCTTCCAATATTCTCATAAATCATCCCTCAACCCCTAATCTCAAAACACCATGCACTTTCGCTACTGAACAATCCTTTTTCTGTTACATACCTCTCAATGTTGAATCATCATTGGAACGGAGATACAGGAATCAAGCAGCAGAGACATCTTGCTATACACTTCCAGATAATCTCGACCAGCCTCTGTTTTCGCGTAGGTTACTCTCCCCGCCATCGCGTCTGTATGAACAAGATCAACCGACTCCATAAAATCCAAGTACTGCCCAGATTGTGCGGAACTCATATTACAATGAGACATTATATTCGCTTTACTAGCCGGTTCACGCAACCTCTTCAAGATTTCCGCTATTATCTCAAATCTGCTCCGGTTTCGATCCGGCACGTTTCTAATTCCTAACATGCTGTAGTTACCTCTAAGGCAAAAACAGGCCAGCGTGCGCCGCGCGCCAACAGGCCAATTCAAAGCAAAAGCAAACCGTTCCTAAAGCAAAATACTGCAATACCCTGTCGGCATGCCTAATGCCTTTCTCACAATATAGCTTCTCAGCGTCGCTTATAAGGATGATCTGGCGAGACCTACTTGTCTACCTACGTTTCTGCTTCTTTCCCCCACGGGCCCTTCTCGTCTGATGGCCCTTCTGCCTGTCGATCATTTTTCCCGCGGGTTTGCCTTTCTTACTCACGTCCTATCGCCTCCATCTCAATCATGAATCCAAACAAATTCAACGTCGCCACACTTCAATTACGCCTGAATGGATATATATGTTCAGTTCTTCACGCAGGCCAACAGGCTTCTGATGACAGACACCATTTGATTAGCTCTAGCGCGAAGTTTTATCCCCAAACCCAAATGCCCTACTCTTCTTTTACACTCATTCCCATTAGATATTTTGCAAGGGTTGATAGGGTTAAGGATCGATAGTGGACTTTGTCATTAAGGTCTATTATGAAATTGTGAAGTTCAAATCTGCTTGAGGAAGCAAACTGTTTCAGCCATCGTTGGAACTCAACGTATTTGGAATAGGTTTCATGGAGAGAAATCACCACGCCGTTAGCATTTTCGCCTATTCCTCTCTCGATCATCACGGCTTGAGGTATTTCCGCCAATCTTCTTCCATATTCTTCAATTAGCTCCCTCATGGCTTGCAGGTCAGCTGGCGTTTCGAAATTTGCAAAAGTCAACGCCAATATCTGAAATCCGAGTTTGTTGAAATCTGGGATAACAGTGTATTCTTTGAGAACGCCATTCTTCTCCAACTTCGCTATCATTCTACTCACAGTAGGCTGAGAGACCCCAATTGCTTTCGCAAGTTCTCTGTCGCTTCTCCGACTGTTCTTCATAAGCTCCGAAATCAGTCTGAGCTCAGCAGTTTTCATACGCAACAACCAACCATACTGCACTTTGTCTTCAGTTAAGCTTTTTGTTACATTCTATTCAAATATGCGAACAGACACACGTGTAAATACATACATCATGGTCGTTTCCATCGTCACAAAACAATCGTGTGTGTTTGGGATGAAACTTTACCCTTGTGTGTGTAGATGCCTAAACTAACAAGGGAGGTATGGAAAGCCAGGATTCTTGGCAAACAATGTAGGTGTCAGGGGTTCATACCTACATTGTTTCAGTGCGCGCGCTCCTTCCAAAAGAATACATGAGAGATTTTTCTTAGTCTACGAGCTTGAGGGCTGTCAGAAAGCGATTAACTTCCTAACGAAGTACTATGAGGTAAGACAGATGAAAATAAAACTCAACGGCAGAAAACAGCACAAATCATAAGAACAAAGGCGCGAATGCAATAGGTGGATCGAGAAGACCGGCCAGAATCAAGAGAAGTGCAGGGCATGGATTCAGAAGGTTCAGAATGGTCCGATAGGTTGTTTGTTATTGGATTGATTCTGGTGCTCATAGGAATAGGGCTACTGTGTATAGTTGGACTAATATTCGTCGTGAGCGATTATTACAATACGCACTCTGACACTTTGAGAAACACCATTTTTGCTGGCATAATCATGATTGTAATTGGTGCTGGAGTAGTGGTGGTTCTTGACAGACTGGGTCATTAACGTTACACAAACAGCAAAAATCGCTGATTTGTCAACTCACCTGAAATCCGCGCGCTTGGGGTGAAAGTGAGACTAAGACCTCGCAACCAAGACCGCAAACTCGATTCCCATACTACCTATATTACCTACCCTATATTGACTTGATTCTCTTATTTGTACAGCTGTTCTGAACCGTGTATGCTGCCATCTCACCAGGCTCTTCTGAAGCAACTAACATCGTCGTTCTTGGTTGGCTGGGTGATAGTTTTCTCCCGAACTAACTTTTATCCAAACCCAAACCCATACACAAAACTTTACCCGGGCGGCTAATTCTTTGGAGACCCACTCTTCACATTGGTTCTAGGGAGTCCTTAGAAGTTATCATTGTAGTTCCGGTAATCCTGTCCCTATGTTTGATCCTTCTTTTTCTCTTTAACATCTAACATATATCCAATTGCCTTTTCTTGGAGTCCTTGATTGAATAATTTGTTGTCATCTCCAACTTCCTGTTCTTTTTGCTGCTTCTTAATTATGGTTACAGCTGAAAAAATAGTGATTCCAACTCCAAGAACAATCGGAATCCAACTTGACGTCCACAAGCTCAGCATTACTAGAGCAGCTGGCAATAGAAAGATAAGGCACGCTAACGTGGATATTATAAGAAGAGCTTTAATAGACTCAAGGATAATTCCCATATCTACCACATCATTGGAACTAGCTTGGATACACTTCTCTTCTTCAATTGTAAGAATGGTTCAACCAAGAAATAAGTTTTGGCCTCCTCCCCAAGCCAAACTGTACGCGCGCGCTACGACCAGGTCGTTCAATGCGTGTCTTGATAGGCGGTCCAGTTTTTCCGATGTTGTTCATTACAGTTTTCATTCAATACGTTTCCGCGACATCGCTAGTCTATTCTGCTGAATTATGCGAGCAAAAACCTTGAGTGTAAGATTCTTTCATAATTCTTTTAAGCAGCGTAGCTTCAGTAATGAACTGCTGAAGGGAGAAAGGGAGAGAAAAGAATGAGAAAGGCATTACTGATTAGCATCGCAATGGTTGCTTTGCTAGCTATGACGATAGTTCCAACATACGCATTTGTGATCCCCCCGAACCCTTCAGGCGAAGACAATAACTACGAACTCTACGGTCCCCACGTTAAAGGGCTCAACATAATAGTCTACTCGGATACTACGGCTGAATGGAACGCCATGTCAAGTGGCGCACTTGACCTGGAAGACTGGGCTCTGGACCCACAACATGTTGCCTCGTATGGTACAACAGGCGGTCCGTTTACTGAGGTAAACACTAGCGACGTCTACTACTTCATCTTGGACATAAACAACAACGCGACTTTCACGCCATCCGACAGCATTCCGGGGACTCACAACCCGACCAGCGAACTGCCTTTGCGACAGGCTATAACCTACTGTGTAAACAGGTCAGACATAGTAGCATTGTCGGGAGGCTCGGCAATCCCGATATACACTCCTATGCCAACTTACATGGCAGGCTACGTCAACACGCAGATAGCCCCAGGTCAGTCCTTGGAGAACCTCACGTACGGCGGCCTTTATGGCAACCTTACTGCGGCTAACGCGATTCTTGACGCGAACGGCTACACGATAGACGGCAGTGGCTGGAGAATCGACCCCGTGAGCCAGGGAGGAACCGGAGCAGAACTGAACCTCATATTCCATTCAAGCTGGCCCTATGCGATGAGAGGATTGGCCAGTCAAGACATCAACACTGCATTGAACTCTGTTCATATTAGGACGGCCTTTTACAATCATGCCACGAGAGACCGAAGTACAATAAACCAAATCTTTTATCAGGAGTACTTCAACCTGTACATAGACGGGTGGGTCGTCGGCCCAGACCCAGACTATCTGTGCGACTTGTACAACGGGAGCAACTACTACCACCCAGGCTCCCCGCCGAACTATGACGGCATAAACTACGCGGACCTGAACCTTGACCTCACAACCATAAAGCTCGCACCGACTCTTGCAATAGGAACGGCAGCCACTCTGGACGCACAGGTCAAGTTCGCTGAGCATGCGGCGGCAGTTCCGCTGTGGTGCGAATCAGTCTCTACCGCTTACAAGAACGTTCCAGTCGAGGGCGGCGGAAACTGGACGAACCTAGTGAACGAAAGGGGTACCGGCGTCCACAGCTGGTGGTCAACCCTTGACAAGTACCAACAGGGCAACCTCTACCCAGACAAATACGCTAACTACGGCTTCTCTTCATGGGTCGAGGTGCAGAACATAGTCTACGTACAGTGGTTCTGGGATCAGGAGGTTTTGGGCAGAATATACGACAGTGGAGCAGCCAGAGACCCAATGACCTTTGCATCATGGGTCCCACAGCTGTACAAGAGCTGGACAGTAGGCACATGGAGTGACCCCTCCGCAGGCGGCGAAAATAAGACCAGCGTGACGATCACGTTGCGTCCCGACATCTACTGGCAGGATGGGCAACCATTCACCGCGGCAGACGTCTACTACACCCTAGTGGAAATCAGCAAGGACCTGCTTGCAAAAGGCTTCCCACCACCATCATGGTACCCGACAGTCCAGTACATGCGCTCCGTTGAGATCATCGACGACTACAACATACAAATCCTGCTGGACGTCCAGAGTGTCTGGGCAGTAGGATGGGTCATAGGCAGCGTCGCAATACCGAAGCACATTTGGAAGCCGATAGTTGACGCTTCAACAGTCGGCTCGACGAATCCTCGGAACGCAGACGCCGTGACGCCTGAGCCGTACGTCATAGGCACAGGCCCATTCAGATGGTACTCGGGTGTAGGCGGCGCTTCAGGCCAAATAATCGTGCTAGTCGCCAACAGTCCAGGCAGCTCAGCCCCAGATCCAGCCACAGGCCTAACCCCGATAATAAGCCCGGGATACTACTTCTTCAACCCAGTCTACGTGGACGTAAACCCGCCAGGCGGCCTTTCAAAGGTCAACATATCGCCGACCGCACCTAACGCCAATGTCCCCGTGACTATAACCCTGAGAGACATGGACACGCGCGACAGCTTAACGGTGAACAAGTACGTCTACCTCAACGGCGTACTACAACCAGGATTCCCACACGATGTTACACTTGCCCCCATGCTACCATGGAATGTGACGTACATGTACCCAGCGGACCCGTTGGGCAGTGCTAACGTTGAAACACTGACTCTGACGCTGGCCAAGAAGACACTGACCTTCATCAAGGTGGCCGTACACGTCAAAGGACCAGCAACGCTCGCAGACGGGGAGGCTAATCCGTGGATCAGCACATGGGTCAACGTGACCATCCCGATCTGGGTAACCATAGCGAAGGATATCTCAGGCACTACACTCTACGACGTCTTGGGCTACACAGGGCCAGCATACCCAGCCTACCTGAAGAGTGAGGCACCGGCCCCAGACCTGAAGGTGGACGGCAAAGACATAGCAGGCGCAGCATTGGCATTCGGAACAGTCCCAGGCGATCCAAGATGGAACACGGTGGCAGACCTCAACCACGACTTCAAAGTTGACGGCAGAGACATTGCCCAAGTCGCCCTCAACTTCGGCTATTAGGAACGCTCAAACCGAGAAGACAAAATCTCCCCCCCTTGAAAAACTTCTCAAAAAGATCCCTGCATAAGTTGAGCCAACCGGGTCTTTTGTGTTTTCATGAAATGATAAGTGTTGGCAAAGAGCAGGTCGGTAGCGCGGGCAGGTTACATAAACATAAATTCGCGTTTCGGCGTAGATCATAGTTATGAACATAGAAAAAGTAAGATGTTTTATTCCGATTGGTGGTCAAGCTAAGAGGTTAATGCCCCTGACACACGACATATCAAAGCCTTGTGTCAGGTTCTTGAATAGGCCGTTAATCGAATTCTCAATGGCAACCTTGGCTGAACAGGGCGTGAAGAACTTCATTTTCGGAGAGTATGGTTATACCAACTATTCGAACCTTTTCGATCAATACGGAGAAGGAGTTGGGTTCTCAGCAAAGTATAAGATCGAGCCGAGAGTGCACATCAGTCATCAACCCAACCTAGACGACTTGGGAAGCGCTGATTCTTACAGGCTAAACCTGGAATACTATGATGTTCTGGATCCGGTCCTCGTCGTACAGGGAGATAACCTCTTCAACATCGATCTGAGCGACTTCACTAGAAGGCACGAAGAAAAAGGAGCAATGATGACCATTGCCTTAACGAGGGTGAAAAAGGTGGAAGAATATGGAATAGCCGAGGTAGACAAAGATCTGAAGATTAAGAGGTTTGTCGAGAAGCCTTCAGAGGAGAAAGCACCAAGCAATTTTGCTAACGCGGGCATCTACCTGCTTTCACCAGAAGTCAGAAAAATAGTTGAAAGAGAAGAAGTGAAGAAGATAACTGAGGAGAGGAGGAGGCTCGATTTCGGTTTTGATTTCATTCCGTATCTGGTGGATAAAGGATTTCCAGTCTATGGATATGAATCAAAAGTGTGGTACGACGTTGGGAGCCCAGAAAACTATCTGAAGGCAATGCATGACTTTCTCCATGGAAAGTTGGACATAAGAGTCTTGGAAGAAAGAATTTTACCGAACAGAAACATTTGGGTCCAAGGCTACAGCGAAGAGTCTGTCAAAAGGCGGGAAGATATAGTCAGAAAATATAAGGAAAACAAGTTGTGCATTGATGGTGCTGCTCTAATTGGCAGACACACAAGAATAGGTGATTATTCAAAGATTTCAGATTCAAGCATCGACAATTTTTGCATACTCGGTGAGCATGTCATCGTGAAAGACTCAGCAATTATGGATGCTGCAAAGATTGGAGATTGCGCCAATTTGTCAGACAGCATTCTAGGCAGGAAAGTTGTCGTAGAATCGAGTCATGAAAACCCCACTTGCATTGAATCAACTTCGGTGATAGGCAACGCTGTCTACATAAGGAAAGGGTGTAGGCTCACAAGAACCAAAGTCAACCCAAGTTTAACTATTCCACCAGGCATGACATATGAAGACAAATTCCTGCAGAACTACGAAGATGTTGTTAAATTAGCTTCTTAGCATGCGCGGCAAACGATTTGCTCGGACGCAACCCATCTTTTCAGTCGAAACCAGTTACGCGCGCGCTTATTTTCCTAGTTTCTTCGTGTGGCGGTTTTTTGACCTCAAAACTAGAGTTTAAACAAAGCTTTATTAATCTATTTTCACCTATTAAATCTAAACTGGCGAACAGATTGAATTCAATCACAACTGTAGGAAGATACAAAAAAGACGAGATGGTGAAAAAGGAAATGTACAAGCTTCTTAGAGCAAACCCAGAGGGAATTGGCTCAGAGGAATTTGTTGAAAAAATCAGGGCGACAACTAAGGTTAGTCGTGGAAAGATTTTCTCTATGATAAAGAAATATGAACAACTTGGCATTATGAAGACAGAAAGAAACCCTGAGGACAAACGTCATGCGACTTATTTCCCAAATTTGCAGAAAGTGAAGACTGAACAAAAATTCTCGGAAGGCATGGAATTCATTCAAGCTTTACTATCAGAGCCCAAAACAGAATTTGCAGAATCCGAAACAAAATCGTCTGGAATCCGTGTTAGTGTAAGTATCTTTACGAATTTGGGTGAAAAGCAGAACTTGGAGGATCAAGTAAGAAGCATAGCCGAGCAATTTTCTTCTAGCTATGATAAGCTGTTAAGTAAGAATATGAAGGTGAGATCATCTACAAAACTCGCCTTCATGATAACAATGGAATCATAACGAGGATGTCAAGTCTTGAATAAGCTCGCGCGCGTAGGGCTGGTCATTTGTAAACAAAAGAGGGATTTGGAGATCAAGTTGGCTTGGTGTTTGCTATTTGTCTTTGAGCATAGATGTAATCTGTCTTGTGCCCTATTCTTTTCCATCCATCGTATAAATACGCGTGTACCGTGTAGGGCCCCGTTTGCTTGGGCGTGAACTCAGCCGTGTAACGGGCTTCCTCTCCGGCGGAAAGTTCCTTTATTTCTGTTGTGGCCTGCTTTTCAGACTTTCCTGAGGGAGGTTCCACCCAGAATTCCAGTTTCAAACCTGTACCTTTTCTCAGGCCCTTGACGGTTGCCTCGGCCGAGAGGGTCTTTCCAATTTCCGTATATGGGTGCGAAAGCACCAGTAGGCGTTCGAGTTCCGCTTTTTCATCGCTTACGCAGATGCGAGTCCAGCCGGATTCCCACCAGAAATAGTTTTTCTCTTCACGTGCCATGATCGTGGCGTATACGTCAGCTGACCCTAATGCATTAATCCGGAAAACCAGTTCGACCTCTTCATCTGGCTTTAACTCCTTAAGGTATTGTCCAGATCCAAATCCATACCATGTTCCATAAACAGTTAGGTAATATGTATCCAAAGAGTGCAATTGTATGTCAACTCCTCTAAGAGTGTCCCTTGATGTGTTTCTCAGTTTCAATGTTAGCCAGTTATTTCCTTTATCTATCTCCGTAGGATTCAAATCGTACTCGATGGGGTACTTATATTTCGACATTATTGCCTTCATTTTCAATTCACCATCGTCTACATAGTGTACTATGTATGTAGCACTTATGAGATTTTTTGCTTTATGTGTTTATATATTCAACTACGCGCGCGCTAAAAAAGGGGATTTATTCCCATTTTCCTCTTCTAACCTTTTCCTGATTTTCTGTTGAAGTCCAAGCGCCTAGCACGTTGCGATTTGTTTTGAGCGCACACAACGGTGGTTTGGAAAGATTAGAGTGGGGAAAGAAACGACGGAAGGTTCAAAACCTATCAATGACTCTTCTCTCTCGCACAAGTTTTTTTCTTTGAGGCCAACCTTTTCAAGCATCAGGAGGCGCAGAGACCCGTATTCTCGCTTGCTTTTCTGGCACGTTGGCTGATTCCAGTCCTGGCCGGCTGCACACAGAAAAATTATAAGACAAATCGTGCGAATAGGCACTGAGGAGTAGCTATGCCTGAAAAGAAAAAAGGAACCCTCGCGATTAAGAAGGCTAAGAAGCCAGTGCTTGCCGTTAGGAAACCTCAGCCCAGCGTGATTCAGAACTTCAACGATCTGTTAGACACCTTTCGGGATGAGTTCGGAGGTTACTTGTGGGATCCCTATAAGGGATTCGAGTGGCCGGTTCTGTAAACTTATCGGTTGGTGACTTTTGGTTCTTGTCTATCGTCGGGTTATGCTTCTCCCTGTAACAAATCGGGTGATAGGCAAAGAAGCCCATAGAGGACTTAGGTTCTTTCGGTGAAGTACGACTATTCTTCAACGAATTTTCTCAAAGTGAATCTGACGCAGTCTTCCACTTTCATGGCAAGCTTTGCGATTTCTTGAGGCTGTGGGAGTTTTTTCAGATTTCCATGAACCCTCGCATTTCTCACTCTGTAGGCTTCAGTCAAAATTTCTTTCATTTCGCTTCTTTCATGCTCATCTTTTCCGAGCATCATTCCGAGGGCGATTCCAATTACTTCGCCAGCAGGTTCAATAGCTTTGTCTCTCCCGTAGAATGTCAATGATTCGAATATGGTCATGTAGTCTACAATTTTCTCAACAGGTATGTTTGTTTCATACGTATTCATAAACAATCGCAAGGGAAAATCAAGGTATTCCTTAGAAGCCACATCCCGAAGTTTTTTCCAAATATCTGCAAGATTGCGGCTTGCCTCTCCTTTGAGAAAATAGGTTCTGGCAGAATAGACATTCTGGGAATAAAAAGTCGTCAAAATCATAGAACCTTCCTTTTCATCAGCATGCGCTAAGCGGATCGCATTGTAAGCTTTCACATCTCCAGAGCCCATTAGTCTTAATGCGAATATTATTCTTTCAAGTTCATGAAAGTCGAAATTTCGCATACGGAACTCAAGTACATATTCTGAGAAATCTATCGCGATCTTAAGCGCAGTGTCCAAACGTATTACTAGATTGTCTGGAAGCTCATCCTTACGCTTTCGTCTAAAGCATATTGTTTCATCTAATCTTAGGGATCCAATGTCACTGTCAAAGTTATACAGCGGAACTATCCAAGGTTTTTCTTCGTTTTGAATGTTTTGTTCACCTTTACTCGAACGATCTTGGTTGAAATCAATTAGACCTCGATGAGCATAAATGACTTCGGATTCGAGGGAAATATGCAAAGAAACCTATAATGCGATTTTTCTTTTGCGAGCCCACATGACCTATTCGCATGTTAGACTTCAGAAGAAATGGTTGATTGCCAAAAGGAAGGGAACGCATCCGATTACAGTAACGAGTCTTCGTTTTCGCACTAAGAAACAAGCACAGAAGAAAGCGTCGAGCTTAAACAAGCAAACGAAGGGTTCTGATGTGGAATTCCTTGTGAGAAAGAAGGGTTGGAGAAGAAAACGCTGGCACTCCTAGTCAAGGTTGGAGGAAATGTTAAATTCTGAAGGGACGAGATAGACAATAAGGAAGAGGGAATGCTAAGCCAGCAGAAGAAGAAGAGCGCGAAGAAGAATCTGAAGAGGAATCCCACGAACACAGAGATTGAAATCACAGCGCACGCCATTTCATAATATCGAGCCAAAGTAGTCATGATTTAGGAAACTGTTCTTTCAGATATGGACAGTTCTTGTCTTCTATACGATCATAGTATCCTATTTCCCAACCTTTCGGACTCAATAGGCCGTATTCTGTGCAATCAAGCATCCAAGACATAACGTGCGCTATTTCGACTCTTTCAGTTGACTTGAAGTAGTGCTTCTTGACCATTTGCAAGACTAATTTACTCATTTTGGCTAGGAAGTCACAGAATTCGGCGAACTCCTTTGGTCCAAACTCGTCAATTCTTTTCTTAGGAGACCAGGCAACATATTTTTCAAAGGGATGGTTAACGCCTGGATCGACAACAAACTTGCCTTCAGAGAGCAGGCTTCCGAGCTTGTAAGCCATCTTACTCCTAATCACTTCTTTAACCTTGGGCTCTACTGAAACACGGTAACTGAAGACAGCTTCATCATCCACGCGGTCTCTAATCAAGAAGTGCTGATTCTTTACACCTCCAACATCTTTCAC
>Ga0315279_10000665_pt1 | contig 64747 bp, 52 predicted proteins | sample YL17G06_20_MG_FD_203694 | JGI IMG/M metagenome (GOLD analysis project Ga0315279, IMG submission 203694) | Sediment microbial communities from Yellowstone Lake, YNP, Wyoming, USA - YL17G06_20 | ecosystem: Environmental > Aquatic > Freshwater > Lake > Sediment | place: USA: Wyoming | collected...
ATCCTAACCTGCCGAAGGCCTTTGCCCAAAGTGTGAACTGTGAACAACGGCACCTTCCTCCTTCAAGCGGTTCCGACGGCATCCTGGAGCCGGGCAAAGCCGTCTCTCTGCATCAATTTAAGGAGGCCCCTGTTGATGGCGGGAATCAAATTCGGCCCTTCATAAATCCATCCCGTGTAAACCTGAACCAGAGAAGCCCCCAGCCGGATTTTCTCATAGGCGTCCTCGGCCGAAAAAACTCCCCCCACTCCGATAATGGGGATGGCCCCTCTGGAAATACGGTATACCCGCCTTAAAACCGCGTCGGCCTTCTCCTTCAGGGGTTTTCCGCTTAATCCCCCCTTCTCATTCGCCCATTTGGGCCCCAATAAACTCAGCTCCGTGGTTGTGTTGGTCGCGACTATACCCACATTAAACTCCACGGCAGTCCGGACGATTTCCTCCAGGGTTTCACCGGAATTATCCGGCGCCACCTTGACAAAAACCGGCTTGGGGGCTTCCCCCGCCGATCCCGCCAACGATTTGGCTTTGGCGGATATCAGCTTCAGAATTTTCCGTATGGGCTCCATCTCCTGAAGGGCCCGCAGATTGGGGGTATTGGGAGAACTCACGTTCAAAACAAAATAATCGGCCAAGGGGTATGAGTTTTCAAAACAGTGGAGATAATCTTTATGCGCTTCTTCCAGCGGAGTTTGAAATCCCTTGCCGATATTTATTCCGATCGGAACGGGCCGCTCGGATTTCCCCTTCAGAAGCCGGCGCCGGACGACCTCCAAACCGGGGTTATTGAAGCCCATCCGATTCACCAGCGCCTGCCTCGCTTTGCTCCGGAAAACCCGGGGTTTGAGGTGGTCTTCCTGCGGCTTCGGGGTAATAGTCCCCAATTCCAGAAAACCGAAGCCAAGGGAGGGAAGAATTTGAAAAAGCTCCGCTCCCTTATCAAACCCGGCGGCCAGACCCACTGGGTTGGGACACACCATGGATCTGACGGTCACTTCCAGGCGGGGGTCGCGCACGACAAACTGACTGCCAAATAAATCAAACGCGCCGGGAATTTTTTCAAAGAATTTAAGGCCCTGTACGGCCACATTGTGAGCATTCTCCGCGTCGAGTCCGAAAAGGAAAGGCTGCAGGGCCTTTTTATAAAGGAGTTGGATGAGATTTGACAGGTGAAGTGCTCCGTTCAAAAACCGTTTGACCCCCGACCAGGGTTCGTTCCACGACACCACAGAGAGGCCACCCAAGGAATGGCGAGTTCTGGCTGCGGCTGGCGAAATGGGTGAAGGTTTGTTTGGCCTCGGGGTCAAATATGACGATATCGGCGTTCGCTCCGGGCCGGAGAGTTCCGGCGGGCAATTTGAAAATCCGGGCGGGAGCCTCCGTCAAATGGAATAAGAGCTCCGGCAAAGTCATAAAACCCGTTTTCACCAGCTCGGTGATAAGGAGCGGGAGGAGCGTTTCAAGTCCGATAATTCCAAAGGGAGCCGCGTTGAACTCCTGGGCTTTTTCCGATTGGGTATGAGGGGCATGATCCGTGGCGACACAGTCGATCACTCCCGTCTTCAGGGCTTCCCGCAGGGCTTTGATGTCCTCGGAAGTCCTTAACGGCGGGTTCACCTTGGCGTTCGCCTTATATTCCTGGACGACCTCCTCGGTCAAAATCAAATGGTGAGGCGTAACATCAGCCGTGACGTTCACTCCCCTTTCCTTGGCGCGGCGGATGACGTCGATCGATTCTTTGACCGAGATATGCGTCAAATGAAGTCTTCCGCCGGTGAGCTCCGCCAAAGCGACGTCCCGGGCGACCATGGTGTATTCAGCCTGGCGGGGAATCCCAGCGAGGCCCAGGCGGGTCGCGAGCGCCCCCTCATTCATGACGCCGTTACTTTTCAGGTTGATGTCCTCGCAATGCTCCATCACAATCAAATCGAAAACCTTGCTGTATTCAAGGGCTCGCCGGAAAACCTGGGCGTTGAGAACGCCGTCTCCGTCATCAGTGATGGCCACGCAACCCACCCCCACCATGGCGCCGATTTCGGAAAGCTCATGGCCTTCCCGGCCTTTGGTGATGGTGCCCGTGGGATAAACCCGGACCATCCCTTCCTGTGCGGCGCGGGCGAGGACAAACTGAATGTCCGCGATATTGTCCATGGGTGGCTCGGTGTTCGGCATCGAAATCACGCTGGTGACGCCTCCCGCGGCCGCGGCGCGCGTGCCCGTGGCGATGGTTTCCTTGGCCTCCCCGCCGGGCTCTCTTAAATGGACATGGCAGTCGACCAACCCGGGCGCGACCACTTTCCCCTGCGCGTCAATTGCCGGGGTGTTCGCCGGACAATTCAAATGGCTCCCGACAGAATGAATTTTTCCGTTTTCAATCAGGATATTCGCTTCCCGATCCAGGTTCTGGCTGGGATCAACCACCCGCCCGTTTTTTATGACGAGCCGGCCGATATGAGGGCTCCGCAGAGGTGAAATCATTGTCCCGTCTCCATTTGAGACAAGGACGCTTCCACGTCGGTTGATTTCGCCAGCGAGAGATTCCCCGTCAGCCAGTAGAGGACCGACATGCGAACGGCGATTCCGTTGGTCACCTGACTCAAAATCACGCTCTGGTGGGAATCCGCGACTTCGGAGGTAATTTCCACTCCCCGGTTCATGGGGCCGGGATGGAGCACGATGCAATCCCTTTTGGCCAGAGCCAGTCGCGAGAGATTCAAACCGAAGAGCTCGGTGTACTCCCGGATGGACGGCATTAAATTTTCCTTCTGGCGCTCCAGCTGTAACCTCAGCACATTCACCACGTCCGCGCCCTCCAGGGCCTCGTCGATTTTTGAGGTGACTGAAACCTGTCCGTTGAAAATTTCGGGAAGGCCCGGGGGAATCAATGTCGGAGGGGCGCACACCACGACGCGGGCTCCGAGCTTGGTGAGCGCCCACATATTGGAACGGGCCACCCGTGAATGGGCTACGTCTCCCAAAATCACAACCTTAAGCCCTTCAAATTTTCCCTTTTTTTCCAATATCGTGAAGGCGTCCAGCAATCCTTGCGTGGGATGCTCGTGCGCCCCGTCGCCGGCGTTGATGACATGGGCCTTCACCTCGCGCGCCACCAAATGCGGGGCTCCGGAGGAAGAGTGCCGGAGAATGAGGTAATCCACGTTCATCGCTTCCAATGTTTTGACGGTGTCGATGAGCGATTCGCCTTTCTGAACGGAACTAGTGGAAGCGGCGATGCTTAAAGTGTCGGCGGAGAGCCTTTTGGCGGCGAGCTCAAAGGAAACCCGGGTGCGAGTGCTGGGCTCAAAGAAAACGAGGGCCACGGTTTTTCCCCGCAAGGCGGGGACTTTCTTCACGCTCCTGGTGAAGAGCTGCTTCATGGGTTTCGCGTGCTCGATTATTTCTTCGATTTGGGCTTTGGATAAATACTCAAGTCCCAGCAGGTCTTTCGGCCGCGCCATCTCTTTTTTCATCAGTCCCCCGATTCGTAAACGATTATTTCGTCTTTGCCGTCAATTTCAGAGAGATGCAAATTCACCGACTCATTTCTTTTGGTGGTTAAAACGATGGGAGCGAAATCGGCCGAGACCGGCATTTCCCGGTGACCCCGGTCGACCAAAACCGCAAGGGTAATGCTCGACGGCCGGCCAAAGTCCATGATTTGGTTTAAAGCGGCGCGGACGGTGCGGCCCGTGAACAATACATCATCCACAAGCACGATTTTTTTGGAGTCGATGTCAAAATCAAGGTGGGTTTCACCGATGATCGGCTGGATTCCGGAGGTGCTGAAATCATCGCGGTAGAGTGAAATATCCAAATCTCCGACGGGCACATCCACCCCTTTTTCATTCTGAATAATTTCGGCGATTCGTTTCGCCAGGAGCGCGCCCCGCCTTTGGATCCCGACGAGGATTACGCCATGCGATGCGAAATCAAAACGGGCGACCAGGGATCCGGCCAGATCCTGAATCGCTTTCTTCACCCGCTCGGCGGGAAGAACTTCACGAACGTGCGGTGTCGGTTTTAAGTTTTTTGTCATCGTTTAAAATTTTGGCGTATTGATCTTTCCGGAAGCGGGCCAAACTGGCGGCCACCTGGTTTGAAACCAGCCCCAATATTTCGGCGGCCAGATACCCCGCGTTTTTGGCGCCGGGTTTTCCAATGGCCACTGTCCCCACCGGAACCCCGGCGGGCATTTGCACGATGGAAAGAAGTGAATCAATCCCGGAGATATTGGACTCAACGGGGATGCCAATGACGGGTTTCATGGTTTCCGAGGCGACGACTCCGGGAAGGGCGGCGGCGCCGCCGGCGGCGGCGATAAAAACCTGGGCGCCGACTTTTTCGCACCGGGTCACAAATTTGCGGACCAGATCTGGGGAGCGGTGGGCGCTGGCGACGGTGATGTCGTAGGAAATGGAGAGGTCTTTTAAAACTTTTTCTGTTTCTTGAAGGAGAGGGGCGTCGGAAATGGAACCCATCACGATCCCGACTTGGATCTTTCTTTTTGGTGCTTTAGTTTTTGGAGATCGCGAATTCTTTGGCATACCGGGGTTTCATTTTTTTGATTTTGTCATAAATTGAGGAGTTTTTTAAGGCCTTTGCGGCGATATCATTGCGGTAATGAACCTCCTGGAACCAAATCTTTTTGACCCCCTGATAAGCCCGGACCACCGCTTTGGAGAGGTCCCCGGCTAATCCGGTGATGGCGAGGACCCGGCCGCCGCTAGTCATTATGCCCTGATCCCCCTTTTTGGTGCCCGCCTGAAATACATAAACCTGGCCTGCCTTCTCCACATCCTCCAATCCGAAAATGCAAAAACCCTTCGAAAAATCGCCTGGATATCCACCGGAGGCCATGACAACGGTACAGGCGGCACCGGGCCGATGCTCAAATTGGACCCCGCTCAAACGGCCCTCCGCCACGGCCAGGAAAGCCTCATAGAGATCGGATTTAATGAGCGGAAGAACCACTTGGGCTTCCGGATCGCCCATCCGCACGTTGAACTCAAGAACCCTGATCCCCTGAAATGTGGCCATGAGGCCGAAATAAATAATTCCCCGGAACTCGATACCTTCGGCGGCCAGCCCTTTAAGGAAATTCTCAATGACAAGTTTTTCAACTTGAAGTTTAATCTGATCGTCATAAAAGGGAGTGGGAGCGTAAGCGCCCATTCCGCCCGTGTTCGGCCCCCTGTCTCCGTCAAAAACCCTTTTATGGTCCTGCGAGGCGGGAAAGGGAAGGACGGTCTTGCCGTCGGTGAGTGCAATCACGCTGATTTCAGGGCCGTTGACTTTTTCTTCCAAAATTATTTTTTCACCGGCCGCTCCGAATTTTTTTTCCTCCATCATCTGGGTAATACCAGTGACGATATCCTCCGGAGTTTCCGCAACGAGCACTCCCTTCCCCGCCGCCAGGCCGTCCGCTTTCAAAACAAGAAACCGTTCCCCTTCTTTGGAAAGAGCGAAATCCTTCGCCTTCCGGGGGTCGTCAAAAACGCGGAAAGGGGCCGTCGGAATTCCGTATTTCGCCATGAAATTTTTGGCGAATATTTTGCTCCCCTCAAGCTGAGCCGCAATCCTTCCCGCTCCAAGGACGAGATGCCCCTCGGACCGCAAATAATCGGCGAGGCCGTCTACCAGAGGCGCTTCGGGTCCGATAATGGCGAGCTTAATTTTATTTTCAGATATGAACCGGGAGACACTGTCCTGTTTTTTCAGGTCAAGTTCCACGCATTGGCCCAATTGAGCCATGCCGGCGTTCCCGGGTGAACAAATCACTTTTTCAACGGCCGGACTTTTCGATACCGCCCACGCGAGGGCATGTTCCCTCCCGCCTGAGCCGATGATGAGCACGTTTTCTTTAGTCATCTTTGTTTATCAATCAGCGCCCGCTCCAACGGAATGGGATAATCCCTGGTGAAACAGGCCGTGCAGAAATCCTTGACCGGCATTCCCGTGGCTTTGAGCATCCCTTCGCGGCTCAAATAAATGAGGCTGTCCACCCCCAAATGCTGCCGGATTTTCTCGATGGGGTGATTGGCGGCGATGAGTTCTCTCCTGGTGGGAGTGTCGATCCCGTAAAAACAGGAGGATATGATGGGAGGCGAGCTTATTCTCATGTGAACTGCTTTCACTCCCACCCGGCGAAGCATCCGCACCAGCTTCCGGCTCGTCGTTCCCCTGACGATCGAATCATCCACGAGAACAATTGTTTTGCCGTTTAATGCTTCCGTCACGGCGTTGTATTTAACGCGGGCGCCGAAATCGCGGATGGCCTGCCGGGGTTCAATAAAGGTCCGGCCGATGTAGTGGCTTCGAATCAAACCCATGTCATACCGGATGCCGGATTCCTCCGCATACCCCATGGCCGCGACGTTCGCTGAGTCCGGAATCGGAATGACCATATCGGTTCCGGGCGGAGGCGGGGCTTCGCGGGCGAGCTGCCGGCCCATTTCCCGCCGGATTTCATAGACGTTGTTTTCAAAAATGCGGCTGTCGGGCCTCGAAAAATAAACGTATTCAAATACACACATGGCCTTATTTTCGACCTTCCCGATGGTGAAAGATCTGATGCCTTTGCTCGTGATATCGATCAGCTCTCCCGGCTGAATGTCCCGGACATACCGGCCGCCCAGCAAATCGAAGGCGCAGGTTTCCGAGGCAACCAGCCACGTTTTTCCGAGCTTCCCCAGGCACAAGGGACGGACGCCGTATGGATCCCGCGCCGCCAAAATTCCCTTTCTGGTGATGAACACGAAGGAATAGGCACCGCGGAGTTTTTTCAATCCGTCGATAAGAGGCCGCACAAAACCCGTTTCCTTCGATTTCGCGAACAGATGCAGAACGACCTCGGTGTCGGAGGTGGTTTGAAAGATGGCACCCTGCTCTTCTAACTTTTTCCTCAGTTCAATGGCGTTGGTGAGATTTCCGTTATGGGCGATGGCGATCTTGCCGTTCCCCGTATTGACTAAAATGGGCTGGCAATTCTGCTGGGTGGAGCCTCCCGCGGTGGAGTAACGGACGTGGCCGATGGCGTGATCGCCGGCTAAATCGTCAAGCGCCTTCTTATCAAACAAATCCGACACCAGGCCCTGCCCGACTTTGGAGTGAAGTCCCGAACCGTTCGCGGTCACGATCCCCGCCGATTCCTGTCCCCGGTGCTGCAAGGCGTACAGCATGAGGTAGGTCAACCGGGCGGAATCCGGGTGATCAAACACCGCGGCGACGCCGCACTCCTCATGCATTTTATCGAATGGATCAAACAACGAATTTTTTCGCATATTCCACCACACTTTTCCAAAACCAGTATCCATCCCCGAATTCTCCGTCTCCAGCGATTTTACGCAGAGGCCAATTGGGATGCTGGTAAGGAGAGACAAATCTTTCGGGATGGGGCATCATTCCGACCACGTTCCCCCATTTGTTGCAAATCCCGGCGATATTGAATTGGGAACCGTTCGGATTTTTAGGGAAATATCGGAAGACAATCTGTTTATTCCTCTTCAATTCTGACAAAACTCGGGGGGCAGCGGTAATAAATTTTCCCTCCCCGTGGGCGATGGGCAAATCCAATTTAGCGGGCATAAAGCCAAGCCAATCCGCGGCGGATTTTTCCAGAATGAGTCCCGACCATTGGCATTGAAACCGGCCTGAATCATTCAGGCAGAGCGTCGCTTTTTGCGTTTCATCCATCACCTGAAACCCCGGCAGAAGCCCCGCTTTCACCAGCACCTGAAAACCGTTGCAAATTCCGACAATGGGCCTTTTGGATTCAACATAGCGCCTTAGCTGATCCCCCAGCCGGAATTTCAGCTCGTTGGCCAATACTTTGCCCGCCGAAACGTCGTCTCCATAGGAAAATCCCCCTGGGAAAACGACCGCGTGGTAGGGATGGAGCCTCACCTGCCCTTTCAAAAGTTTGTTTATGTGAACCAAATCGCTCGTCGCTCCGCAAAGTTTTAAGGCGTGAATCGTCTCCTGGTCGCAATTGGTCCCCGCGGTTCGGATTACCAGCGCTTTGACGGCCATATTCCGGGTGGTGATTTTCTCCTGCTTCATAATGCCTAAAGGCCTTCCAAACCGGACTGCCACGCCTCTTTTAGTTCCGGAATGGTGGCCTGAATTAAATTCTGGGTTTCATTTTTGACCACCATTTGCGGTTTTTTAATGACACGGCCGATTTCCTGGCAGGTTCGCGCCCCCATGGTAATTTCAAATTCATTTTTTGCCTCGGGAGTCACTTCGACTAGAAATCGGGACGGCGTTTCACAGAATAAGAAGACCGCGTTATTTATTACGCCCGAGGGAATCACTATTTCCATTCCAAGCGCGCTTCCGAATGCCATCTCCGCACCAGCCACGGCGATTCCGCCCTCCGATATATCGTGACAGGAAACGGCCAACTTGTGTTTCAGTGCGTGCTTAAGCTTTCCATAAATCGCTTTGGCGGCAGCGCAATCAAAATCCACGGGGACTCCGTCATTCCTGCGAAAGTTCGCCACGGCGAATCCGTCCTGTGGCGGACAGGAATCCACATTTTTGGATTCCCGATTAAGACCCTCGATAGAGACATTCGAGGGCAGGCTTTCGGGAATGACGCTTATGTCTTCAGATTTCCGCCAAAGGAGCTCGAGGAGCGACCCTTTCAATGATTCCTTCGTCTCACCAATCAAATAGAGAAAATTCCCCTCCCTTTTCAGCCCCGGAGTGATGCAATCCCGGACATCCTCCAAAATTCCTATGCAGGAAACGAGCAGGGTGGGAGGAATTGATTGCAGAGTTCCCTCCTTCGTTTTCCAGGTATTGTTGAAACTGTCTTTGCCCGAAATAAACGGCAAACCGTAAGCGAGGGCCGCTTCGCGGGCGCCTTCGGAAGCCCTCACCAATCCGCCTAATTCATAATCGTCCCGTGAATCCCCCCAGCAGAAATTGTCCAGAATCGCGGCCCGATTGAGCCCCCCGCCCACCGCCAGGACATTCCGGTAGGCTTCATCCACGGCGTATTTGGCCATGAGATAGGGGTCCCATTTTCCCATCTGGGGATTCAAACCGTTACTGACCGCCACCCCTTTCCAACTGTTTAAATTCGGCCGGAACACGCAGGCGTCGGTGGGCCCGTCGCCGTCATTTCCCATCAACGGTTTGATGACGCTTCCCCCCTGAACCTCGTGGTCGTATTGCCTGACCACGACTTCTTTGCTCGCAATGACGGGATGAGCGAGCAAGGCCTTAAGCGTTCCCAAAAGATCCGACTTATTTACGCCTGCCGGCGTGGCTCCGGAGGTTTCTATTCGCGGCCGGAAACCGTGTTTCTCCCGGTGCTTTTGAGAATTCCACACGGCATTCAATTTGAGCCGGGGACATCCCTCATGCAAAAATCCCATATCCAGCGACACCGCCGGATCATTTCCGTAGGTAACCGTCAATCTCTTATCGTCGGTAAATTCGCCAAGGACCACCGCTTCAACGTCCTCCTGGTCAAAAAGGGTTTTGAAAGCGTGCCATTTTTCCCGGGGAACAGCACAGATCATTCTTTCCTGGGATTCGGAGACCCATATTTCCCAGGGCAGAAGTCCTTGATACTTTAACGGAGCGCCTTTCAAATCGACTTTGACTCCGGTTTCTTTCCCGAGCTCCCCCACCGCCGAGGAAAACCCGCCCGCTCCGCAGTCGGTCACCGACCGGTAGAGCCCCTTATCCCGCGCGCAGAGCAAAACATCCATCGTCTTTTTTTCCATGATGGCGTGCCCGATCTGAACCACATTCGAAGTGATCCCGCTTTGGAGCGGCGCGGAGGAAAAAGTGGCGCCGTGAATTCCATCCCGGCCCGTTCTTCCGCCGACGGCCACCACCAATTCTCCGGGGGTGACCTTCTTGGCAATGGCCGATTGAGGCATATATCCAACGGTTCCGCAGTAGACAAGGGGGTTCCCGACATAGCCCTCGTCGAAGTAAACCGCGCCATTCGCGGTTGGAATCCCCATCCTGTTCCCGTAATCCCTGACGCCAGACACAACCCCGCGGGCAATTTGCTTGGGATGAAGGACCCCTTGAGGCAATTCATCGACTGAGGTGTCGAGATTGCCGAAACAAAAAACGTCGGTGTTGAGGACGGGTTTCCCGCCAAGCCCACAGCCCAAAATGTCCCGAATTACTCCGCCAATCCCCGTCCCCGCTCCGCCGTAAGGCTCAAGGGCGGAGGGATGATTGTGAGTCTCCACTTTGAAGGCCACCGCGTCCCCCTCATCAAATTGAATGATTCCGGCGTTGTCTTTAAAAACTGACAAACACCAAGGCTGATTCAGCTCCTCAGTCGTTTTGACGATCGTGTCTTTGAGCAAATTCCCGTATTGCCGAGGTCCGCCGGAAGCCAGCGCTTTTTCGCCGTCCAGCGATTCTTCGGCGTAGGTAAACTGGCCCCGAAAGGTTTTGTGATTGCAGTGCTCGCTCCAGGTTTGCGCCAGGGTCTCCAGTTCGACGTCCGTCGGATCGCGCTTTTCGTTCCGGAAGTATCCCTGGATGGATCTCATCTCCTCAACCGAGAGAGAAAGAAGTCCTTCGGCGCTTATTTTTCTCAAGAATTCTTCGTCGGCTTCGCGGATGGGAACGATTTTAATAAGACTCATTTGCTTTCCTGATGGAAATATTGTGGACGAGTTCATTGGCCAAGATCCGTTTGGCCAACGGTTCCAAAACGAGGGGCTCTAAAATCTTCGGAAAAAGGTAGCGGATTCCGGAAGAAGAAGACGCAATTTTGAAAAAACCCATATCCCTGAGCCCTTTTTTGACCGTTTCGCCAACCGGATCGGTGACACCCGGCTTCGGCCACACGTCCACAACGAACCCTCGGCCCTTCCCCTTCTTTAATTTTTTCCCCAAATCGACGACTTGCCAGAATTCTATGACGGGGTCCACCAGCAGAGAATCCGCCGCTTTCTGGGCCTCGGCGAATGTTAGCTCCCCTTCCAACCGGTATAGCCGGTTGGTCTCCACAACCGCCTTGGCCGGCGGTACGCCCGATTCAACCAGCTCCCGCATCACCCCGTGCGCGAGAGGATCAAATTCGGTCTTCTTCGGTTTAATTTCTATGATAAATGCGGTCGTCATTGCTCACATCGTCATTCCCGAAAGCCTGCCCTCGAATGTCTCTATCGAGGTTCTTAATCGGGAATCCAGACGGGTAACCTTTATTTGAATGAAGGTTGAAAACCTGGATTCCCGCTTTCGCGGGAATGACGAATCCTTTAGAACTGTCTCGGCCATATTTACGGCCTGAATTTGAAACCGGTGAGACCTTCAAAGGCGTCGATGTACTTTTGCCTCGTTTTGGCAATGACATCGTCGGGAAGCCCCGGGACAGGCGGCATCTTTTCCCATTTTATGCCTTCCAGATAATCCCGAACGAATTGCTTGTCGAACGCTTCCTGGGATCTTCCCGGCTCATATTTTTTCGCGTCCCAAAAACGGGAAGAATCCGGCGTCAGGGCTTCATCAATCAGCATGGGTTGCCCACCCACCAACCCAAATTCGAATTTGGTGTCGGCGATAATAAAACCTTTGGAAGAAGCGTATTCACTCGCCGCTTTATACAGTTCGATGCTTTTCGCCCGCAAGGTTTCGGCGAGGGGCGTTCCGAGCCGCCTTGAAAATTCCTCGAAATCGATGTTCTCGTCGTGCTTCCCACCCTCCTCTTTGGTGGAGGGGGTGAAAATTGGCTCCGGCAGTTTTTCCGACTCCCTCAAGCCCCCCGCCAGTTTAATCCCGCATATGGTTTGGGTTTTCTGGTACTCCTTCCAACCCGAGCCCGCCAGATACCCTCTCACGATGCATTCCACTTCGAGTTTATTTGTCTTTTGAACGAGCATGGACCGGCCGTAGAGCTGTTCTTTGAAAGGTTTCAACGATTCGGGATATTTGTTCACGTTGGTGGTGATCATGTGGTTCGCCAGGATCCCGCCGAGCTTTTTGAACCAAAACTCCGAAATCTGGTTTAAAATTTTCCCTTTGTCCGGAATTGTCGAAGCCAGGACAAAATCAAACGCCGAAATCCGGTCGGTTGCCACCATCAATAGCTTGTCGCCCAAATCGTAAACGTCCCGCACCTTCCCCCGCTTAAAAACCGGCAGTCCAATCTCTTTATTTATCACCGCTGTCATTATTCACCTCTCATTTATAATCAACTTATTAAATCTGTCGGGGAGGGATGATGCTACTTCACTCCGTTCGGCCTGTATTTTTCGTCATCCCCGTCCCACTCCATAATATTGGAATAATGTCGGGACGGTACCGGCCTAATAAATTCATATGGAACGGTACCGAATGTCTCAATCGGGGATCCATTAATATTGGATTCCTGCTTCCGCAGGAATGACGAATTCCGACGCCGAACGGAGTTCCGTCGAACACTGCCAACCACCGACAATTTACTCCCACTCGATGGTCGCCGGGGGTTTGGAGGAAATATCATACACCACCCGGTTGATGCCCCTCACCTCGTTAATGATGCGATTTGAAATTCGCGCGAGAACCGGTTTGGGAATGTCCGCCCAATCGGCGGTCATGGCGTCCTGGGAATTCACAGCTCGAATGGCGACGGCATTTTCATAGGTTCTTTGGTCCCCCATCACTCCCACCGTTTTCACCGGAAGCAAAACCGCAAAAGCCTGCCAGAGCTGTTCATAAAGTCCCGCGGATCTAATTTCAATTTCAACAATTCTGTCGGCGGCCTGGAGAAGTTTCACCCGCTCCCCCGTCACCTCGCCCAGTATCCGAACGGCCAAACCCGGCCCCGGAAAGGGATGCCGGTTCAAAAGCTCCGGAGGAAGCCCCAATTCCCTCCCCAAAACCCGGACTTCATCTTTAAAGAGAAACCGGAGCGGTTCGATCAATTCCAATTTCATGCGCGCGGGGAGTCCTCCCACGTTGTGATGAGTTTTGATGGTGGCGGAGGGACCTTTCACCGAAACACTTTCGATGACGTCGGGATAAAGGGTTCCCTGGGCAAGGAACCTGACTTTTTTAATTTTTTGAGCTTCCTCTTCAAACACCCGGATAAATTCTTTGCCGATTGTTTTCCTCTTTTTTTCAGGATCGCTTTCGCCCTGGAGCGCGCCCAAAAACCTTTTTGAAGCATCGACTATTTTCAAATCCTTCCCCAAAGTCTTCTCAAATATTCTCCGGACCCTTTCTTTTTCGCCGGACCGCAAAACGCCGTTATCGACGAATATGGCGGTGAGCTGTTTCCCGATGGCCTTATGCAAAAGGGCGGCCACCACCGACGAATCCACCCCGCCGGAGAGAGCGAGAATGACTTTCTCCGCGCCCACTCTGGCCTGGACCGCCTCCGAAGCCTCCTTGAGAAAGGATTTCATTGTCCAATTGGCCGGGTCGCGGCAAACGTCGAGGGCAAAATTCTTCAGGATTTGCGGTCCATCCGGGGTGTGGTGAACTTCCGGATGAAACTGGACTCCGAAAATTTTTCGTTTCGGGTCGGCGATGACGGCGAAGGGGGCGTTTTCCGTTTTGGCCAAACCCTTAAATCCCCCCGGCATTTTCGTCAAAGCATCCCCGTGGCTCATCCAGACGGGAATCGTCGGCGGCAAATTGGAAAACAGGTGATCCCGGTGAACGATCTGAAGCGAGGCGGGACCATACTCGCGCCTTTTAGAAGGATCAACCTTCCCTCCGAAAAATTCCGCGATGACCTGAAGCCCGTAACATATGCCCAAAACCGGAATTCCGGACTCAAGGATCGCTTTTTCCGGTTTGGGCGCCCCCTTGTCATAGACGGAAGAAGGGCCCCCGGACAAAATGATTCCGGTGGGATTCAGTTTCTTAACGGCTTCCCAGGAAATGGAATAGGGGTGAATTTCGCAATAGACGTTCGCTTCCCGGACTTTCCTGGCGATTAATTGGGTGTACTGCGAACCGAAATCAAGGATTACAATCATTTACCCATTCCGATCCGCTGCGCCTTTTGGAAAAGCTTCCCTTCGTGTTTAATTTCCGGAGCGATGATGATTTCGGTGAGCTGCATGTTTCGAATGTTGGCGGCTCCCAGCGACCCCATGGACGTTTTTAAAGCTCCCACCAGGTTTTGAGTGCCGTCATCGGTGCGCGCGGGCCCGAGGAGAATTTCCGACAACGTCCCGGATGTTCCGACATGAACCCGCGTTCCTCTCGGAAGATACTGGTGCGGCGTCGCCATCCCCCAGTGGTAGCCTCCTCCCGGGGCTTCCTTCGCGCGGGCGAAAGCGGATCCCACCATCACGGCGTCCGCCCCCGAAGCGAAGGCCTTGCAGATATCGCCTCCGGTGGACATTCCGCCGTCGGTGATGATGGGGACGTAGCGCCCCTTTTGTTTGAAATAGTATTCGCGCGCCGCGGCGCAATCGATGGTGGCCGTCACCTGCGGCACACCGATTCCCAAGACTCCCCTTGAAGTACAGGCGGCCCCGGGACCCACGCCGACGAGAATAGCGGCGCATCCCGTCTCCATAAGTTCCAGGGTGGCGTCATATTGAACTGTGTTCCCTAAGACGACGTCGATTTTCATGGTTTTATTGCAGAACTTATGAAGGTCGATGGTTTTATATTTGGTGGCCTGATGTTTCACTGTGATGACGGTGGCTTGAATAAAAAAGAATTTCGCGCCGGCTTCCTGGGCAATCGGCCCGAATTTTTCCGCGTTGGCCGGAATACATGATACCGCGGGCTTCACTCCGCCCTTTTTCATTTCTTCCACTCTTTCGGCAATCAGTTTTTCCTTAATCGGTTCCCGGTACATCTTTTGCACGAGCTCCGTCGCCGCGGAGGGCTCCGCTTTCGCAATTTCGCTTAATATTTCCGCCGGATTTTCATACCGGGTCTGGACTCCGTCCAAATTCAAAACGGCCATTCCGCCCAATTTTCCCATGGCGATGGCGAATTTCACGTCCACAACGCCGTCCATCGCGCTCGCGATAATTGGGACGGGGAGAGTCATCTCTCCGATTTTGGTTGATACATCCACCTCATCAGGATTGATGGTGACGGATCCCGGTACCAGCGCGATTTCATCGAACCCGTAGGCTCTTCGCGCTTCACGCTCTCGACCGATAAAAAATGCCATTTACATTACCTCCTATTGCAGTCATTATTTTTCAAAATAATATTTTCTCTTTGGATTCCTGCTTTCGCAGGAATGACGAATATGTCTTTTGGATTTTTAAAGAAACTAGACTTTCGCGGTTGTAATTTCTTCCTGGGTCTGATATTTGCCTTTCCTATCGCGGTAGGAAGTCTGGCAAATCTCATCCGACTCCAAGAATATGATTTGTGCAATCCCTTCGCCAGCGTATAACCGCACCGGCGCCGGGCTCATGTTGCTGATGGCCAAAGTGGCGAATCCCTCCCATTCGGGTTCAAAGGGAGTCACGTTGACCAGGACTCCGCACCGGGCGTAAGTGGATTTTCCAAAACAGATGGTGAGGATCCCTCTCGGGATCTTAAAATATTCAATTGTCTGACCCAAAACGAGTCCATGCGGAGGGATGAGGAGGTATTCGTCGACCTTGACGGGCTGAAAAAGTCCGGGGCGGACATTCTTGGGATCAAGCTCCCGCAACTCCTGATTTTCCCCGAGGCGCATCACCTGAAAAACATCGCCGAGGCGCATGTCGTAGCCGTAACTGGACACGCCGAACGAAACGACGTTTTTAAACTGACCATCCGCCAGCTCCATTTTCTTCACCTGCTCCTGGGCGAAAGGACGAATCATTTCCTGCTCCAGAGCCGTCTGAATAATCCACCGATCCGATTTAATTGACATTAGGAACACTCCGAATAACCGCAGTCGCGGCAAGTCGGGCCTGAACAGCCCGTTTCAAAACTGACGTTGGTGCTGAAGCAATTGGGGCATTGATCCGTAACCTGGGCGAGTTTCCACAATTCCAGGTTCGGATCCGGCCGGATACTTTCCTGTTGGCCTGGCGCCGCCGGTGACGGCTCCGTTTTATCAAAGGATGCGCCGGCCAGCCAGTTGTGCTTGGCCAAATGATTTTTCAGCGCGATGGCGAGGGCGTGAGGAATGGAATTGATCCGGCTTTTCCCGAGGCCATAGGGGCGATCCCCTTTAACCCCCTGAAGGTGTTTCAAAATTCGATTGGGTTCTCCCCCCTCCTCAAGATATTTGGACAAAACCACACCGAGCGCCGAAGTCAGCCCGGCCATCTCCGTCCCGAGGGGAGAGAGGCTCGCGAAGACCCGGTAGGGGCCGGAGTCGTCGTAATCGATGTGAACGTGCAGGGGACCGTACCCGGTTTTAACTTCATAGTACTCGGATGAAACCCCGATGGAAAAGTCCCGGGCCTTTTTAACTTTTTTCTCTCCAGTCACCAGGTTCAAAACCTGCTCCTGACGGCTTCCGTCCCGGTAGATGGTAATTCCCTTGCATCCCCATTCTCGGGCGAGAAGGAAGGCCCTTTCCACATCCTGAATCGAGGCGTCATGAGGCATATTCACGGTTTTGGAAACCCCGTTATCGACATGTTTTTGGAAGGCGGCCTGAATCCTGACGTGAAAATCGACGGAAATATCGTGGGCGGTCGCAAACAACCCCTGGATCGGCCCTGGAATTTCGGAAATCCCGCGGATTGATTTTCTATTCTTCTCAATTTTTCTCCACAGCTCCGACTCTTCAATTCCGAAGAAATTGTTTTCTTCGGCCACTTTTTTGAAGAGAGGATTCACTTCAAAATAGACGTCTTTCGGGTCGGGATTGAACCCTTGCTTTAAATTTTCCAGAGCCCGGGCGTTGTAGCGGGTGTAGGCGATTCCGAAAAAGGGCTCAATTCCCCCGCCCTGGAGGCCGGCGATGAGGCCAATGGTTCCGGTCGGCGCGATGCAAGTTCGGGAACAATGCCTGGGGAACCGGGCGTCTCCCCGGAAATGAGTGCCCGCCGAATCATAAACGCTGTCCTTCCAATTGGGAAAGGGCCCGCGTTCCCGCGCGAGATCTTCCGAGGCCTCGAGCGCCGCCCGGTTTATGAAGCCCATTACTTCCTCGGCGGTCTGGACCGCCCGGTCGGAGTCATACGGAATTCCCAAATCGACAAGCATTTCCGCCCATCCCATTACGCCAAGCCCAATCCGGCGATTGGACTTGGCCATCAGTTCAATCTCCGGAAGCGGAAAATTGTTTATTTCGATGACGTTATCCAGGAAACGGATGCCAAGGAATACAGATTCCTTCAATGATTCCCAGTTGATGACGGTGTTTGAATTATCTCTGGTAACAAACTGGGTGAGGTTTATAGAGCCTAGGTTGCAAGGCTCGTTCGCAAAAAGCGGCTGCTCCCCGCAAGGGTTGGTGGCCAAAATTTCGCCGAGTCCCGGAGTGGGATTGGAGTTGGAATTATTGATGGCGTCAAAAAACACCATCCCCGGATCCCCTGTGCGCCAGGCACCTTCGACGATAAGCCCGAAAATTTCCCGCGCCGACACTTTTCCCACCAGCTTTTCCGTTCGCGGATTGATGAGATCGAAATCGGAATTTTTGGCGTAGGCCTCCAGGAACTTCTCATCGACGCCCACGGACAAATTGAAATTCTCCAGAATTCCGGGCTGGCTTTTTAATTTGATGAAATCCCTGATTTCGGGATGCCAATAGGGAAGGATCCCCATGTTGGCGCCCCTCCGGGCCCCGCCCTGCTTAACGACGTCGGTAATCTTGTCGAAAATTTGGAGGAAGGAAATCACCCCCGAGGCCACCCCTGAGGTTGATTTCACCACGTCACCCCTCGGCCGGATGTTGCCGAAATAAAATCCCGTCCCGCCACCCGATTTGTGGATGAGGGCCTGCGCCTGGAGGGCGTGGGTGATTCCATCCATGGAATCCTCAACGGGAAGGACAAAACAGGCGGAGAGCTGCCCAATGGCGCGCCCGGCGTTCATGAGGGTGGGCGAATTCGGCAAGAAAGCCCAGGAGGAAAGGAGCCGGAAAAACTTTTCCTCCCACTCCCTCACCGCTTCCGCAGCCTCTTTATTGGCGCCGGCAACGCGCTCGCAGTTTTGCTGGAAGCGGTTGAAGTTTTTGTCCCGTTCGGCGGCGGAATTCATTCCCGAATGGAAAAGCCAGGTCTTGGTGGCTGGAACAGGGACTTTATCGCCTTTGGGTAAAAGAAGATCGCCAAAGAAGGTCTCCTTCTTCAAAACCCGAACACCGTCGAATAGCCCCCACAGGTGGGAGGCCGGATGATACAGGAGCTCGGCCAGGGCGATATTGTGCGCCACCCGGCGCAGCCATTGCTCCACGGAGACGTCTTCTCTCAAATAGCGCTGTTCAATGATGCGCCGCTGGTTTTCAGCTAACTTTATGGCAATTGCTGGGGCTTCAGGCATGAAATAGGTTTATTAGTCAACAGGCCTATCCGCGAGGAGATTTCCGGAATTTTTCGCCAGGGATACCTTTTGGTTTTTCTTAATCTCGCGCTTCAGTCCCCTCAGCTCCTTAAAAAACGCGTCCACGTGGGAAAACTGTTTGTAGACGGAAGCAAAACGGATATAGGCAACGGGATCTAGTTTTTTCAACCGGGCTAATACCAAATCTCCAATCACACGGCTGGGAACTTCCAGAACGAACTCCTGCTGGAGGCGGGCTTCAACGTCGTTCACCAGCTGCTCGATTTGGTTGGCGGTGATTTCCCTTTTTTCGCAGGCGCGCACGATTCCCTCCTGCAACTTGGTCCGGTCAAAGAGTTCCCGCCGGTTATCCGACTTGATGACCATAAGCGGCATGGCTTCGACTCGTTCATAGGTGGTGAAGCGATGGCGGCAGCTAAGGCACTCGCGGCGGCGGCGAATCACACTGGAGGTTTCTACAGGGCGCGAATCAATAACATGATCTTCGGGATGACTGCAATGGGGACACTTCATAAAAACCCTCTTCTAAAGTAATTTATACAATATATGGTGGTGCGAGAGGATTTTAGTTACAACCGGTTGATGTGTCAAGCAATTTGGGGGCACGCGTCATTCCTGCGAAAGCAGGAATCCCGTTTCAACCATCCAAATTATCGACGGGACCGTTCCGTCCCATCAAATCCTTTTGGGACGGTACCAGCATTATTAACTTTATTGGATGGTACCGTGACACGGTCCATGGATTCCCGATTAAGACATTCGGTACCGCTCTATAAGAATCTATAATGCCGGTACCGTCCCGACATTATTTAAATATTATGGAGTGGGACGGGAATGACGATAGAGGAAGGGAATTTCGACTTTAAAATGGGATGTTTTATTAGGATTTCCGTTAACCGATTTTGGGCGTCAACCCGGTCAGAAATTTGGGGGGCGGTCGCGACGATATGGTTAAACACGTCGGCCGCTTCCTCGGTTCGGCTGTATTTTAAAAGGAGATTGCCCAACGTTCTTTCCAAAAGAACCGGGCAATCGGGATATCGTATGACCTGATAAAGCAAATCCACCAGCTTTTCCTCCTTACCCTGGTATTGGTAGAGAATAGCGGTCATATAAAGCCGGTACCGGTGAAAGAAAGGATCCCAATCGAGTCCCTCTTTCAGCAAACTCAGCGCCTGTTTCACTCTATTGTGGTTAAAAGCGAGAACGCAGCCGCCTTCCATAACCGCCGAATTGAAAAAGGGGTCCAGCCGAAGGATACGCAAAAAAATCTCATACAACCTCGGGTAAGGCCCGGACACTTTCTCGTCAAGGAAGGGTTTCGCAAAAACTTTAAAAGACAAGGGGCTCCGGGCCAGATTAAACGAGGGGCCTTCGCCCATGCTCTTGGCCGGCGGGGTGCTGTAATATTGTAAATACTGGATGTATCCCAGGTCGGCCGCCGCACGCCGGCTGCCGAAAAGAATAAATCCCAGATCGTTTACAAAAAACTCGCTCAAGATTAGTTTATCAAGGGACGGAAACTTCCCCTTCATTCCGGATTCAGCTTCCCATCTGGATAAAACGGCGATTCCCAGGAAAAAAACCAAGAAAGGGATCAGGATTTTCTGATCAGCGCGGAAGCTCATAATTCTTTTCTAGAAAAAAGTATAAAACTCAGAATTAGGAAAAAACCGGTGTAGCCGAAGCAATAGAGCAAGCTCCAGGCGAGGAATGACCCCGAGGTAAATCCGGGCGAGAGGAAATAATCCCGGAAATTAAAGAGTTGATAGTTGGGGACGACAAAAAGAACAATCTGCACAAGGAGTTTGGGCACTCCGACTATAATTTTGTTCATCATAAATAACATCTCGGTTCCAAAATGGCCCATGATCCAAAAGGCCGCGGTAAAAATCAGCGCCGAAACCGAGGATGTGGCGAAAAGGGAAAAGAACAGCGCCAGGGCGGAGGTCACTACGACTTTGGCGGCCGACATCAGGACAAGAACCGGATAAACATGCCAAAAAGACCATCCCTGGGTAAAAATGGAGAACCAACGCCAATCCGAAATAATAATCAAGATGTGGAGAACCGCCATCACAAACATCATGAAAATTACCGCCCCCAAAAGTCCCAAGAACCTGCCCAGAACAAAAAGCGGCCGCGAAAGAGGCCGGGATAAAAGGAGATAAAGGGTTTTTGTTTCCATGTCCTGGGAAATAATATTGACCGCCCCGAAGAGGGCCGCGAGCAGCCCGAAAAGTTCGAGGGTAAATAGCCCTAGGTCAAATACGACTCGGGTTTTATAACCCGGCGCCAACGCCCCCAAAAGAAGCGAAGCGAATAAAACGAAGACCCCAAAGAAAAGAATGACCAAATAGAGTCGGCTGCGAACCTGCTCCAAGATCGTGTATCTCGCTATGGCGAACAATTTTCTAAACATAAATTAAGATTGCTTCGCCCGCCTGCGGCGGGCTCGCAATGACGGGATTCTAAATCTCGACGCCCTCCTTTTTCAGAGTTTCCAGAAACAATCCCTCGAGCTTTCCGCCTTCCCCCTGCCATTCCTCGCGGCTAATTAAGCGCACCAATTTCCCATCATTTAGAATCCCCACCCGGTGAGCAAGGCGTTCGAGTTCGGAAATGCTGTGGGAAGAGAAGAAAATCGTTTTACCGCGGTCGGCGAGGTCCGAAAGAAGCTGCCGCGTCTGGCGGATGCCGAGCGGATCAAGTCCCGTCACCGGCTCATCCAAAATCAAAAGTTCAGGGTCGTGCAATATGGCCTGGGCCAGGCTCAGTCTTTGGAGCATGCCCTTGGACAATTCCCGGACAGGTTTTTTCCGGTCGTTTGACAACCGGACGAGAGCGAGGATTTCCTCGATTCGATTGGGAAGAACTTGTTCCGAGACTTCGGAGACCGTTCCGAAAAGAGAAAGGATTTCAACGGAATTTAGGTTCCGGTAAAAGGAAGGAGTTTCCGGCAAAAATCCGATTTTTTTTAAAGCGTCGGGATGGGGCGCCGGAAAACCGAGGACGGAAGCGGTTCCTTCCGTCGGATGGAGAAGCCCCAAAATTAGTTTGATCGCCGTGGTCTTTCCGGAACCGTTCAGGCCGAGAAGCCCGAACACCTCGCCCCGTTCAACTTCCAGATTTACACCCGTAATCCCCCTCGAAAAGGATTTGCGGCCCAGGTGCACCCTTTTATAAGTTTTGGTGAGACCGTTAAGTTTTAGAACAACTTCGGACAATGGTTATAGAGTTACCGATTTGACATCCAGTATTGAAGAATTGGTGCGAATGGCCCCCAAAACATTGTCGGGGACTCTTTGGTCCACCGACAAAACAGACACAGCTTCCCCGCCCGCTTTGCGGCGTCCCACGTCGAAACCGGCGATGTTGATGTTGGAGGCGCCCAGAATCGTCCCCAGGAAACCCACCACGCCGGGCCGGTCCACGTTGGTGAGCACGATCATGTTCCCTTCCGGAACGATATCGAGCGAAACGTCGTCAATCTGAACCAGGTGCGGCTGATTGGTGTGGAAAACGGTCCCCGCGATCCGCTTCTTAAACTTACCGGTTTCAACTTCCACAATCAAAAGCCCTGTGTATTCTTTGGCATCCGGCTCCGCCACCTCGCTGACCGTGATTCCGAAGTCAGCGGCTTTATTCAAAGCGTTCACGGCCGTAATGCCGGACGTCTTCGTCGAGAGGACCCCCGCCACGATTTCCGCCGTGAAAGGCGAAAGGTTGTGCCGGCTCAACGTGCCCGCTCCGGTGACGGTAAGTTTTTTCATCGGGCCTTCCACTATCTGGCCCATGAACCGCCCCAACCGATTGGCGAGCATGAGATATGGTTTTATTTCCGGCGGCATTGTGGCCGGGAGATTCAAGGCGTTTTTGGGAACTCCGGTCTCATAATATTCCACCACCGCTTCAGCCAGTTGAACGGAAACTTTGCTTTGCGCTTCCTCGGTGGAGGCGCCCAAGTGCGGAGTGGCCACCACGTTCGGGTGCTTCGCTAGATCGAAATTAACCGGCGGCTCTTTTTCATAAACGTCGACGGCCGCGCCCTTCACGTGGCCCGAGTTCAAAGCCTCAAGCAAATCCGCCTCGTTGATGACTCCGCCTCGAGCGCAGTTGATAATCCGGACTCCCGGCTTCATCATGGCGATGGTTTTTTTATTGACGGAATTCCGGGTGGCGTCGGTCAAGGGAACGTGGAAGGAAATGAAATCCGATTCGGCGATAAGTTTTTCAAACGGCACCAGTTTCACCCCGACCAGCCGGCACCAGTCCGGATCCGCCATGGGGTCGTGGGCGATGACTTCCATCTCCAAACCCAAAGCGCGGGTGGCGACGGAGCGTCCGACCCGTCCGAGGCCCACCAGGCCCAGCGTTTTTCCGACGAGCTCGACACCCATGAACTTTTTCCGGTCCCACCGGCCCTGCTTCATGGAATTATCCGCGGGAGCCACGTTATGGGCCAACGCCAGCATGAGGCTCACGGTGTGTTCCGCCGCGGAAACGGTGTTTCCGCCGGGAACGTTCATCACAATGACGCCCTGTTTTGAGGCGGCAGCTAAATCGATGTTGTCAACCCCGACTCCGGCCCGGCCCACGATCTTCAAATTTTTGGCGGATTCAAGGACAAGAGGGGTCACTTTGGTTTCTGAGCGGACCAATAGAACTTCCGCGGTGCTCACTTCATGAAGAAGCTCCTCCGGTTTCATGCCCGGTTTGATGGTCACGGAAAACTTCGGGTTGCTAGTGAGAGGGGTCAATCCTTCCTTATCGATGGGATCGGAAACTAGAACTTTTACCATTGAACGTACCTTCCTTTTTTGGGGATTTGGGGCTGTTTGAAAGTGATGCAGAATATCAAAAAAATATCAAAAATCAACACCAAAAAAATTTCGAAGACGGAACCGTATTAATTCGTATCGGTGACGACGGAGACTTTGGGCCGGGGGATTCCCTCGACCGGCAAGGGAATCGCCTGAAGGACTGTCTGAAAAACTTCCTCGATGGATTTGACGGGGATAAGCTTGAGCGATTTTTTCACTTTGTCCGGAATTTCCGGCAAATCCTTTTTGTTCCCCTCGGGGAAAATAACCGTTTTGATCCCTTCCCGGACGGCAGCTAAAACTTTTTCCTTCAATCCCCCCACGGGCAGGACCCGCCCCGTCAAGGTAATTTCACCCGTCATGGCCGCGTCCTTCACCACGCTCCGGCCGGAAAGCAAGGACATTATGGCCGCCGTGATCGCGACTCCCGCGGAAGGCCCGTCCTTGGGCACGGCTCCTTCCGGAATATGCACGTGCAGATCCTTTTTCCGGAGGATTTTCTCGTCAATCCCGAAGGCCCCGAGCTTTGATTTCACGAGCGAAAACGCCGTCTGGGCCGACTCCTGCATGACGGTTCCCAGTTTCCCGGTCAGCAAAATCTTTCCCTCCCCGGGAACGAGGCTGACCTCGACCGTCAAGGTCTCCCCGCCGTGCTCAGTCCAGGCGAGGCCCGTGGCGATCCCCACCGCATTGACGGTAATTTTTTCGTGGATAAATTCGGCCGGGCCCAAATAAGCGGCCAATTCATTCAAACCGACTTTGACCGTCTTCTTATCCCCCGGAGCGGTCCCGTCTTTAACGATTTCAACGGCCACTTTGCGGCAAATCTGGGCGATCTTTCGCTGCAAAGACCGGACGCCGGCTTCCTGGGTATAGTTGTGAATGATTTTCCGGATAGTCTCTTCGGAAAGGCCCACGGCGTCTGTTTCCAGGCCGTGCTCTTTCAGGGTTTTCGGCAAAAGGAATTTCTGCGCGATGGCGACTTTTTCGTCAGTGGTATAGGCCGAGAAATGGATGATTTCCAGCCGGTCCAAAAGCGTCGACGGAATGTTGTAGATGGAATTGGCCGTGGTGATAAATATGATTTCCGATAAGTCGAACTCAATGTCCAGGTAATGGTCAAAAAAGGCTTTATTTTGCTCCGGATCCAATACCTCCAGGAGCGCCGCGGAGGGATCGCCCCGCCAGTCGGTTCCCATTTTGTCGATTTCATCCAACAGGAGGATGGGGTTTTTGGTTTTGGTTTTCCGGAGGGCTTGAATGATTTTCCCGGGCAATGACCCGATGTAAGTCCGCCGGTGGCCGCGGATTTCGGCTTCATCGCGCATCCCGCCCAGGGAAATCCGGAAAAACTTCCGGCCTAAAGCGCGCGCAAGAGATTTGGTCAGAGACGTTTTTCCAGTTCCGGGAGGACCGACGAAACACAAAATCGGCCCCGTCATGGTTTGAGTTAATTTTAAAACGGCGAGATATTCCAGGAGCCGCTCCTTGGGCTTCTCCAGTCCAAAGTGGTCCTCCTCCAGGATCCGCCTGGCTTCATTAACGTCCAAGCTGTCCTTCGATCGGATCGACCAGGGGAGGGCCAAAACCCAGTCGAGATAGCTCCTGATCACGGTCGCCTCGGGAGAAAAGGGCATCATTTTTTCGAGCCGTTCCACTTCTTTCAAAATGAGTTCTTCGTTATCCGGCGAGATCTTCAGGGATTTGATTTTTTCCTTCATCTCCTCCATTTCCTGGCCGTGGTCATCCTTCTTTTTTAATTCCTTTTGGATGGCCCGGAGCTGTTCGTTCAGGAAATATTCCCGCTGATTTTTTTGGATCTGGCGGTCCACCCGGGTCTGTATTTTCCGCTCCAGGTTTAAAATTTCTATTTCGGAGTTGAGCATTTCGATGAGGCGGGAAAATCGCGCGGGAACGTTGGAGATCTCCAGCAGATCCTGTTTGTCCTGATTCCCGATATTCATGGCATCGGCCATGGCGTCAGCCAGATGATCCCATGATTCAATTTTGGAGATATTGGCCAATAAATCCGGGGAGATCCGCCCTGTCCGCTGGGAATAATGCTCAAACTGGCGAATCGCGAGCCGCTTCAGGGCTTCCCCTTCCCCCGGATTTTCGCCCTGGAGGGACGGGCTAAAAACCTCGTGAATGTCGCCCATCAAACTGTCTTCGGCAAAGGATAAATCCAACAGTTTGGCCCGTTCCCGGCCCAGCACCCGCACGCGGAGGAGCCCCTGGGGAACCCGGACGGCATCCAACACCTCAACCAAGGTCCCGAATTCAAAGAGGTCCTCCCGCAAAGGTTCTTCCACGCGGGTCCGCCTTTGGTGAACAACGAAAGCAAACCGGTTTCCCTCCAACGCTTTTTCCACCGCCCCCACAGAGCGGGGCCGGCCGACCACGAACGAAGTTGGTACGTGCGGAAAAACCACCCGGTCCCTCACGGGAATAACGGGAAGATGGAGAACGTTTTTGGATTTATTTATTTCCATTTTAAAAAGTCGTCAGGCCTACCTGACAGGCTTCCAGTTTCCTTCGTCATCCCCGGGCTTGACCCGAGGATCCAAATTAAACTGTTGGATTCCTGCTTTCGCAGGAATGACGGCATTCTCCCGCAAGCATGACGACATATGGCTACGCCGTTTGCTTGTCGGCTTCGCCGTAAATCCGGATGGGAAGCTTTTCCTTTTTGACGACGGCCTCGTCAATAATGACCTGGCGCAAATTCTTCTGCTCCGGCAATTCGTACATCAAGTCCAGGGTCAATTCCTCGAAGATTGACCTTAAGCCCCGGGCGCCTGACCCGCGGGCCATGGCGACGCTCGCGATCTCTTTGATGGCCTGCTCGGTGACCTCAAGTTCCACCCCCTCCAGCATGAACATCTTTTGGAATTGCTTGACCAGGGCGTTCCTCGGCCGGACCAGAATATCCATCAACGATCCCAAACCGAGAGGTTCCAATGTCGTGACAATGGGGAGCCTCCCCACCAACTCAGGGATGAGCCCATACGCCTGCAGGTCTTCGGGCTGGACAGACTTCAATAATTCGGGGTTGGCCGCTTTTCTAGCGGGTTTCAAGTCGGATCCAAAACCCAGGCCCTGCTTTCCTACCCGTTTGCCGATGATATCGGCCAGGCCCTCAAAGGCCCCCCCGCAAATGAAAAGAATGTGCGTGGTATCCACCTGAATATATTCCTGTTGCGGATGTTTCCTCCCGCCCTGGGGAGGAACGGAGGCCACCGTTCCTTCCAGAATTTTCAAAAGAGCCTGCTGGACGCCTTCTCCGGAAACATCGCGCGTGATGGAAGGCGAATCGCTCTTCCGTGAAATTTTGTCAATTTCATCTATATATACTATTCCCCGCTCCGCCCTTTTAACATCGTAGGAAGCTGACTGCAGAAGGCGCAGAATAATGTTTTCCACATCCTCTCCCACATAACCCGCTTCGGTCAAAACGGTGGCGTCGGCAATGGCGAAGGGAACATGCAAAAGTTTGGCCATGGTTTGGGCGAGGAGAGTTTTGCCGGTTCCGGTGGGGCCGATCAGCAAAATATTGGACTTGCTGAGTTCAACTTCCGCCCGGCTCCCCTGGCGGCCTTCTTTTTCCAATAGTTCCGCCCGGCGGTAGTGGTTGTAGACGGCGACGGAAAGGGTTTTCTTGGCTTTTTCCTGGCCGATGACGTATTCATCCAGGGCCCGCTTAATCTCGGTGGGCCGAGGGAGCTGCCTGACGGCGTGCCGCTCCTCCTCTTCAGTTATCCTCTGGAGGAGGGCGTAGGAATTGCGAATGCACTCCTCGCAGACGTAAGTGCCCTGTCCCCCGATGAGTTTAAGGCCGTCCTTTTTCCCTTTGCCGCAAAAAACGCACTGCGGAGAATCCAATGATTCAAGCGCTGCCGCCATATTTCATTCCTCTTTAAAACGTCATCCCTGCCGGTTCCGTCATTCCTGCGCAAGCAGGAATCCAATGGATTCCCGCTAACGACATGCGGGAATGACGACTCTTTTTTGTTCTCACTTTTTGGTTAGGTCGGAAACCTTACGGGTGTTGATGACTTCGTCAATTATCCCGTAAGTCTTCGCCTCTTCAGCCGACATGTAATAATTCCTCTCCATATCGGCCCGCACCTTTTCCGGCTTCTGGCCGGTGTGGTGGGCCAGAATCGAGTTGAGCCGGGCTTTGACCCGGGTCAGCTCCTCCGCCTCAATTTTGATGTCCGTCGCCTGCCCGGACAAGCCTTCCCCGCCCAATAGCGGCTGGTGAATCATGACCCGCGAATGAGGGAGAGCGTAGCGCCGGCCCTTGGTTCCCGAGGTCAAAAGCACCGCCCCGAAGGACATCGCCATCCCCATGCAAATGGTCGTTATGGGAGAGCGAATATATTGCATGGTGTCATACACCGCCAATCCCGCCGTTACCATGCCGCCCGGAGAATTAATGTAGAGATTGATTTCCTTATCGGGATCCTCGGCCTCCAAATATAAAAGCTGGGCGATAATCAAATTTGCCGAGTCGGTGGTGACCGCGCCGCCAAACCCGCCGACGAAAATTATCCGGTCCCGCAATAGACGGGAAAAAATGTCATATCCAACCACAGCTCCCTGGTTCCACCGTTCAATAATGGACGGGATAATCATTTTGAAACCTCCGCGACATCTTTAATCTTGGCGTTGGCGGCAATCCAGTCAAACACTTTTTCATCCGTTATGTCCGACTTAATCGAATCCAGATAATTCTCCCGGAGGCTCTTTTCCATTCCTTCCCGGTCTTTTGACCCGGATTCAGCCAACATTTTGTTGATTTTAGATGAAATTTCGTCGTCCGACACCTGAATTTTTTCAGCCCGGCCGATGGCTTCGAGGATAAATTGGAGCCGGACCTGGTTATTGGCCCTCGTTTTCAAATCGGCGGCCATGTTTTCCAAGACCTTTTTCTGCTCCCCCTCGGGGACGCCCTGCCGGGTCAAACGGTCTTTCTCCCGGTGTTCCAAGTAATGAACCTGTTTTTCCAAAAGTGTTGCTGGTATGGCAAATTGATTGGCGGAGAGGAGCAGGTCCACGATTTGATTTTCCATATCCCGTTTGCCAGCCGCCTCCCGCTCTTTCTCCAAATTTTGGTGAACTTTTTCCTTTAATTGCGACAGCGTTTCCAGACCCATGTCTTTCGCGAGATTGTCGTCGATATTCGGAACAACTTTCTCCTTTATGGCCAGAAGCTTGACCTTAAACAGACCGGGCTTCCCGGCTAAATCCTTGAGCGGGGAATCCGCCGGGAAATTGACGGTGATTTCCCTTTCCTCACCCGGTTTCGCTCCCAGAATCCCTTCCGAAATTCCCGAAATCAACTGGGGGCTCGACATGTCCAGCAGGTAATTTTCCGTTTTGGCGTTGGCGATGGGTTTCCCGTCCATAAAACCCTCAAAGTTGATGACGGCAAAGTGGGTTTTCTCGAGAACTTCCGCTTTGGACTCCACCAGCTTGGAACTGACTTCCGCCAAATTCTTTATCGTCCTCTCGACTTTTTCGTCATCCACCACTTCTTTCTTCCGGTTCAATTTCAGGCCTTTGTACCCCGTCACCTTGACGCGGGGGGCCACTTCAACTCTAAACTCAAACTGGAAGGCCTTCTCCGGCTCGAACTGAATGGACTGGACCACCGGAGGCTGAACCGGGCTCAAATTCTCTTTCGAAATCGCCTGGGAAACGCCTTCCCGAAGGAGAACGTCCTGGGCCTCGGCGTACGCCGATTCCTTGAAATTTTGCTTGATCACCTCCAGGGGCGTTTTCCCGGGACGAAAGCCCGGCATCTTGACGCGGTTTTTCAAACCGGAGAAGGCCTCTTCAATCTTTTCCTTGACCTTGGAGGCCGACCATTCGACGGAAACCGTCTGCACGCAGTCCTTTTCAGGACCGACTTTGATTTTTATGTCGCTCAACAAATTCATGCGTTGCCCTTTTAGTGAAGATTTTAAAAAACCGAATGTTGGTTTTTGGTTAAAGGAACCGTAATCTACTAAATTTTTTGATTCCTAACTGTTTGAGGTTTCGAAGCAGAACCTAAGGGGCAGGAGTTTCGATAAATCTTTAGGAGAACCGCTTTCTGTCTGCGGATTTCAAAAACGGGGGTGAAATGTTCCTGCACATAATCTATGAATTCATTGTACCGCGATCCGCGGGTGATGAACATCAAATACCGCGGTTTGGACGGATCCAAAAATTGAGCCAGTGATCCCTTTCTGGCGTTCTTTTTAAGAGTGAAATTCGCCGCGCTCGTAAAAATTGGGACAAATATCTCCCCCTCTGGCTCAGCGTGTTCGTTAAGCCATTGCCCGCCTTCTTGATAGGCTTGTCCAAAATACTCGACGCTAAAATATCTCTCTGATTCAGCGGGAATCAGGGCATTGGCGATTTCGTTCAAATAAGCGCCTTGGTAGGGATGAATCAGTATCACTTGAACCAACACATAGAGATAGGTGAGCCCCAAGCCCGCCCAAACAACCCAAGATTTAAAAGTGACAAGAAGAAAATTAAATCCCGCCCCAATTAAAATAGAAATGGGCACCAAAATAAATAAAAAGTGGCGGAGGGCATTACACTTAGCCAATGAATTGGACAAGTCAAAAAGGCCAATAAAAAACCAAATCGTAATAAGACCCAAGAGGGAACGGTTAAAAGGTGTCATGGATTTGAATTTAAACCAGGAACCCAACCCCAAAAAAATTCCGATCAGAAAAGGCAAGGGAATGGAAGCGAATAGATGAGCTGGAACGTAATGCCACGGAAGATCGTGAACACGCTGGATTTCACCCATATAAGATTCATAAATATCGAACTTATAATGAATTAAGCGATAAATAATAAAAGAAATGTTAGTAAGGGGATTTCTCCATAACCATGGCCAAAGAATAAAGGCGACCACGCAGCTGCCGACAAAAAGGCCGAGATAAACCGGCCATCGAATTCTAAGGTCGATCCGTTCAAATATCAACAGCCATAGGAAGGCAATTGGGAAAAGCAAAGTGGAAAACGCCGTCGTTGTAAAACACCAACCCAATCCAAAGCAAGCAATCCCAAACCACATCCATGAACGGGTGGTTCGGGCCAGGGCCAGGGACCACACTCCCAAGGTGAAGGCAAAAAGACCGGTCAAATCCTTCGGATTATTCTGGGAATGGGCGATAAATTGCGGAAGGAGCGCCAGTGCCAATGTGGATAGGAGAGCAGGGCGAACATTTTTCGATAGGATAAACACGATCTCAAATACAAGAAATAAACTTGCTGAGGCGAAAAGGAGGTTCGCCAGGTGAAATCCCCTTGCAAAGCCCAAGCCAGGAAACATCCATTTCGAATTTTGGGCGATAACGACCCGAATGAGATCTGTAAGATAATAATATCCCACCATATAATGAGATTGCCAATTAAGGTCGACCCCTGATATCAATTGCGGCCCAAAATTCTGCAAATAAATTTTGGCTATGCCCCTAATTTCGGCTTCATCAATAGTAAATCCATAGTCCCGAAGCACCCAGCATCGAATGAGGAAATAACAAATCGCAACCGACAAACCCAACCCGTGGGTTAAAATCCAATTTTTTCGAAATGACAAATCCATAAAAATCCCTGATTAACTATCCTTGGGCAAACATAACCGATGACGCCATTATATTTGGTACCCGACCTTTTGTAATTAAGCAGTGAGACTGTAGGGAGAGGTACAAAGAATGCGCTCTTCTATTATTTCGCCATGGGCAGGAAGGGAGTTGAACCCATAAGCCCTTACGGGCACGAGGTCCTAAGCCTCGCGCGTCTGCCAGTTCCGCCACCTGCCCTATAAAACTACAACAATGGCGCGCCCGGCAGGACTCGAACCTGCGACCTGCTGGTTCGAAGCCAGACGCTCTTCCAGCTGAGCTACGGGCGCTTAAGGGCGGAATTATATAAAGAACACTACGCGCCGCATAATCCATTATTCCGCCCACTTAAAAAGTGGCGTCAGTACAGACGCCACGCAACATCCTTGAGCGCGACGATTGGCATATAATGCGGGCACGACCGTTTGCAGGAACAGTCAAGAAAATATGCATCCGAATGAATATTCCAGCTTTTTCTTCGGAATTCATCATATTTATCGCCGTACCATATTTCCGAAAATTCCGTTTGTTTATAGTTACCCATACTGTGGCCAAGGCAACCGCAGCAAGGGATCACTTCTCCCGTCACGGTAAGGCGGGCATACATCCACCCGAAAAAACAATAAGGAACGCGAAATGAATGGTCCATCGCTCGGATGAAATTATCAAGATTGTTGGGAACTTGTCTTTTGAAAAATGAATTTCCGGCATTGTTCCTCAATATTGCTCGATCGTTTTCTTTTAGAGAAAAAGGCTCCGCTCCTTCCCTGGTAAAAAACTCGTCTAAAAACGGTTTAAATAAAACGTAATCGGCCCCAACGAGAGCTCCGAAAGATAGCATCTCTTCTGTTCTCTGGTAATTTGGCCCGGCCAGAACGTTGATAATTTTGAGCTTGAAATGTCGTTTTAAATTTCGATCAGCCGCGCGCCGTTCTCTTAAATGCAAAAGCCATTGTTTGATCCTTTGAAAACTAAGTTGGGTCTCACCAGGATGGACTTCTACATAGCCCTCCGGCGATCCGGCCCACACGCTCACATCGATCCCATCTAAACCATTTCGAAGAAGTTCTCCGATTACGTGTTGGTCAATCAAAAGGCCATTGGTGCGAATTTCACATTTCATTCCGTTTTTTTTAATCAACTTTACGACATCTAAAATGTGATCGTGCGCAAAAGGTTCCCCATTGCCCGTCACGGCAACACGGCAAACACCGGCGGCTCGGAGTTGGGGAATAATTCTTTCCAGCGTCTCCCATTCGAGAAAGGTTTGTGACCACCCGGCCGAGTGTTCTTTTTTGAGCCCTGAAGTTGAATAATTCATGCAGAAAAGACACCGGGTGTTACAGGCATTCGTCAGGTCTAATTGAACCTGATAGGGCCCTGTAAAAGCACGCCTTCGTGAAAGAATTCCTAAAATGATAAGAATATTTCTAAGCAGGTCGACACCTATTATGAAGGTTTTGAATTGTATCGCATACTCTTTCAATGTCGAGGCCGGTCAGGCCGGGTGGGAAGGGGAGACAAAGAATATTTTTTGCAATCGCCTCCGTCTGAGGAAGAGCACAATTTCGGGGCAGATGCCGGTAGCAATGAAATCGGTGAATGGGAGGGCAGAAATATTTCCTTGTGTTGATATCATACTGAAGCAGCCGGCTTGCCAGGACATCACGAGATAACCCAAAAATTTCCGAAGAGAGAATGATGGGTATATATTGGTAATTAAAAGTCACATTTCTATTAATCTTTTGAAATCTGAGACCAGGTATTTTCGACAACCGACAAAAATAATATTGCCCCAATTTTCTCCGCCTTTTGAGTTCTTTAAAGATTGTCCTCATGTAAAGTAATCCGCACGCGGCTGATACCGGATGCATCTTGGCGTTCAAACCAACCAATAAGCAATTCCCATCTCCTCTATTGCCTTGATTCCTTAAGAGGCGCAGTTTTTGATACAAATCTTTATTGTTGGTCACAACTGCCCCTCCCTCTATGGCCGGCAAGATTTTAGAAGAGTGAAAACTGAAAACTTCGGCATCACCAAAACGCCCTATATTTTTCCCTCGATATTGGGAACCAAAAGCATGTGCCGAATCAAATATTAATTTCAATCCATATTTCTTGGCCAGTCTCTCATATCCCCTGATATCACAGGGGTTGCCAAAAAGATGGACAGCTAAAATCGCGCTGGTTTTTCCCGTTATTGCCCGCTGAACTTCCGTCGGAGTGGCGTTTAGCTGATGGGGGTCGATATCGACAAAGGCTGGCTTTAAATTATTCCACGTCAGCGCATGGACCGTTCCGGAAAAAGTAAAGCTGGGAACGATGACCTCTCCTTTTAAAGACAAAGCGCGCATCACCAACATAAGGCCAGAAGTGCCCGAATTGACGCAAACACAGTATTTGACTTTTAAAAAGCGGCACAATTCCCTCTCGAACATTTCCACTAGGGGTTGGCCACCTTTTATTGAAGCCAGGCGAACCAGATTATAAATCTCTCCCCATAGGCGTTTGCTTGGGCAAAAAGGCTGGATAAAAGGGACATGAGTCATGCTTCGGAGTGAAAAAACAATCCGGCGATAAATGAGGCGCCACAATTAAGATAATAAATCCACAACATAAAAAATGAATAAATAGAGAAAAGGGGGCCTTTTTTCTTCTTAAAAAATTGAATGGCTCGATAGTTTGCTAGAAAAATCACCATCCATAATCCCAATGTCACCAATAAAAAATAAAAATCAAAAAAACTGAATACCATGGATCCCATGGCCAGCCAAGCGCAGCATGCACTTATCGAAGAGGGGGAGCTGAAATTAAAATTAAAGGAGTAGTTCTTGTACTTTTTCATTATTTTGACCCAGGGGAAACCTCGCCGCAGAAAATCAGTGATTAGCCACTCCAGAAAAGAGAGCTCCTTGAGATGTTGAACTTGGATATGCTTCGCATTAAAAATTTTCATTTTTTGAACCGATAACCTGTATCCAAATTCAATGTCATTGATTGAATTAAAATCTTTGAAAAAATGAGCGTCAAACCCTCCCAAATCATCAAAAACCTTTTTTTTAACCGCCGAACATCCAGTCCAAAATAAATTGACATAACGGCCTTGTTGCTGGTGAATATAATGGTGATATAAGAACTTAAACTGAGATACCCATCTTTTCCCTCCCGGCGAATCATCATAGGAGCATATAAGTCCGGCAATCTGAGGGTCTTGTTCAAAGCTTTCCGCGATGGTTTTAAGGGTATGGGAACGCACCCTGACGTCCGGATCTATAAAAACAAGAATATCACCTTTGGCAAAACCAGCCCCATGATTTCGGGCGTTAGCTGACCCCATCCTATGACTCAATTTATGGTAGGAAACTGGAAAAGACTTTAGTATATCGGGGCCAGAATCAGCCGATTGATCGTCCACAATGATCGACTCGAACCGAGGATAATCACTCTCAAACAGTGCGTCCAAATAATCCCGTAACGTACTGGCACTGTTATAAATCGGGGTTATGACGCTGAGAAATAAACTCATATTGGGCTCAAAGAAAATGATAAGGCCTCAGAACGACCTCTCCTTGGACCGGTTGAAATTCCCTGGTCCCATATAACCGGCAATATCTTCTCCAAATCCCTGAGCAAATAAGGCGGTGCCGGCAACGACGACAAGACAATGGTTTTACCTTGTCCATTTTTTCCTGAAAATGAAGGAACGCATCCCTTTTCACCTCTGCCCAGTCCCTCCCCTGCACGTTTCGCACGTCTAATTGACCGAACAAACCAGCGGCCACACCGGCCGAACTCATCATCCAGCCTCTGCGCAGTTGCGCTCTCAGGAAAAAATCCCACTCAAACGGGACATACGATGTCTGCAACAAATTGACAATGAATTTTTCATATCCGGGAATGATACAGAACGGTAAATATTTGAAATGCAAAAACTCAAAGCGAGTCCCATACTTATCGGCCACTTCTTTTAGATGCGGAGCAGCATCGCTATATCTCCCGATCACACTCTTATCCAAAATACTCGCATCCAATATCGGATTCAGCATAATATAATTTAGATTCTCGATTTTATGGCCGCTTAAAAGTCGGGCGATTGCAACGATGTCCTCATAGTTTTTCTTCGTGACTGTTGTATTGACTCGAATTCTGAGGTTTAATTTTTCGGCATTTTCGATTGCCTTCATCAATCGGTGGAAACTCCCCTCGACCCCAACGAGCGAATCATGAACTTCAGCCGAGGATCCGTGGAGAGAAAATAAACACTCGTCAACCCCGGCTTCTTGCAAAGAACGAATATAAGACAAATCCGCCATTCTAAACCCGTTCGTAATAATGCAAACATGTTCTATGTTGAAATCCCGTCTGATTAAATGAACTATTTCTGGAAGATCGGGCCGGACGGTCGGTTCCCCTCCCGTAATATCCACCGTTTCTATGTTGCATTTTTTAAAAATGGTCAGCCGGCGCCTCAGTGTTTCCAACGGTGGGACATCATAATTGTTGAGGTGTTTCAAATGATAACAGAAGAGACAACGAAAATTACAAATAGCCCCAATATCCAAATCGACTCGTTTGGTAATTCTCATTGATCACCCGAAATAGTAACCCCGAGGTTTTCCTTCGTAAAGAAGCCTTAACTTATAAATAAAAGAAGCTGAAAAACAGGCCAAAAAAGGGATCTCATACCAAGCAATTTTTCGCCGGTTGCAATCAAAACAAAGCGGGACCTTGGAACCATCTATAAGATGCGATTGGCGGATTTTTAAATATTCTTCCCCGTTCCATATCTCTGATAAAGATTGGGTTTTCATATTTCCCAACACATGCCGCCGATCATAATCGAAACAACAGGGGACAACCGACCCATCCCAAAGAACATGCAACTGCCGCCAAAGCCAATCACAAGGATAAACTTTATTCCTGGGACGAGAAGGATATGTCCCAAATTTTTCAATCGCCGGATCTTTAACTTTCCAATCGGAAAAAAATTTAAACCGGACATTGGCACCTTTTTTTTCCCATTCCTTTTTAAATTTCTTCCAGTCACGCAATCCAATCTTCGTATTAATAACGGAAAGGGTGAAATTAATTTTTCCATTATTAACGGATAAAAAACGCTCGACATTGTCCAACAAAAGGTGAAAATCGGTCGTGGAATCAATTGCCTTATAGCCCTCTTCGTGATCGGCGTTCAAAGACACCAGTAAATGGTCCAGCCCTGATGCAATAAGTTTCTTAGAATTTTCCTGATTCAGAGGTTTTCCCCCGGTAGAAAGCGAAGTGAACATTCCTTTGGACTTACAATGGGAGAGCATCTGAAATATATCCTTATGAAGCAGAGGTTCTCCCATCAAATATGGAAAAACGAGTTCCACGAGAGGCAATTGATCAATGATCTTTTTAAAAAGATCTAATTCCATCATTCCCCGTGGACGCGACAAACTTCTATTCGGGCATAATTGGCATGATTTGTCGCAAAAGTTGGTTGGCTCAATAATTACGCAATGCGGCAACCCTCTTGAATAAGTTTGGCCAACTACATAAGAAGTAAAAAGCTTGATCCGATTTAATAACTTGTTTATTCCCATATTTCAGCTTTTGGTCGCCAGCAGATAATATCCAACAATTGATATATCCTGCCGACCAACCCGTCGAAAACGTTCTATAAAATGGGGATTACTCCTTTGATATTCATGTTCGGTGACATACTCGTCGGGAATACATTCCAGAACATTAAAACCTTTTTTTCCTATTAATCCCGCATAATCGCTTCGCAATTTGCGCGTGGGGGCAGCGCGATTCGAAAACATCAATCGAAACCACCGGTCTGACAACATAAAATGAGAAAGTCGATTTTTCGTATATCGGGTGAAGGCAAAATGGGACCCACTATCTACTCTGTGTACCATCAAACCACCCTTGTTGAGAAGCCGCCCCATATTTTCAAATGCCAATTCCAAATTGCTGACATGTTCTAAGGTATTACAAGAAATGATCAAATCAAATTGATTTTCTCCTAGTCGTTGCATTATCCCGTTTGAATCAATCGTCAAGTCCGGATAATATTGCAGCAGGGATGCATTTGAGCCTTTCGCTTTATCTAAAACCAATTTTTGTAGCAGGTCGACGTAACGTTGTTTTGGACCATCAGGTAAAATCTCTGAGACCCTTTGATATATCTCACGTTCTTTGATTCCCAATTTAACTTCTCCAAAGCGATCAATCGTTACGACCTGCTTAGCGCCGTATGTGAGAAGAATTAAAGGAAACGCTAAATGTGAACCCGGACCTATCTCAAGGATTTTCATTCCCTCAAACGAATTCTTGTCGGGAATCTTGTTTCTGACCAAGGGTTCCAACCTCTTCCATCGGGACTCCACCGTTCGCGCGATGGCCCCAGCTGCAAACAATTCATCTCCGGTCGTAATGGATCCCCTCCGAATCTTCAAAAATTTCACAAGCGGAAAAAATAACAGAATGTTCTTAATCGTTTCCAATAAATAAGAATACCGGGGGATAAAACATGAAGGGGGTCTCTTCTCATGATGATAATTCAAATGAAACGCTGCCAAACCAACGAAAAATGAAAACTGCGCTAAAAGGAAAGCTCCAAACAATGAAATGCTTATAAAGGGATTTATATCGCGACAAATCTGGAATACCATCTGGGGGTAATTCCTTGCGGATTGGGATCGTGAACGCCGATGCTTCTGAATAAACAATCCGCAGCCTAAACCGTAGTAAAAGTTTTGCTTGAGAAAAGCCTTGAGATAGAGCCGATCGATATTGCTCAAAGGATTTGTTGTTAAATAAAAAAATTTCATTCCTTTCTTAGCCATGCGGAGACACAAATCCCGATCTTCCGCGCCCGGCCATACAAAATCTTCATCGTGCCCTTTAACCTGATTATATGCTTGCTTTGAAAATGAAAAACATCGGCTGCTCACATACTCATACTGTTGGAGAGACGTCTTAGAACTCCACATCAGGAAATCACCTAACCTCTGATTAAACTCTGAAAAAATGCTTCTGGTTTTGAGGACAGTTTGAACGCCTGCCCCCTCATATTGTTCAGAGTTTTTATAGAAATCCTTAATTTGAAATAAACTCCCTCTATGAAACAAACAATCGTCATCGACAAAAATGAGATATTCGCCGGAAGCTTTAGATGCCCCAAGATTACGCGCCGCCGCCGGGCCCCTGTTCTTCTGATAGATATAATTCACGTTTGGGATACGGCTCATATAATTTAAGATTTCACAACTGGTGTTATCGTAAGATCCGTCGTCGACAATAATGACTTCCGTTTCATCCAACTCCTGACCAAGGTTTGCCAAGGACTCAAGAATTCGACAAATATAATTACTCCTGTTGAACGTGGGAATAATAATGGAATATTTAATGTCAACTGGTGGCATTTTAGACTCCGAAAAAGAAGGCTGCATGGCAGCTTTGCTGAAAATAGGATAATTCCCTTTGATTAAAATAACTTATCTTCTTGATAACTGACGTCGGTATTCACTTGCCATATATTTGATTTATCCCTCTGGCCTTTAAGAATATTCTCCACGGCCACCATGGCCGTCATCATGGAATGATCCTGATTATTGTAGCGATGCATTCCATTCCTTCCAATGAGGAATAGGTTACTAAAACGATCAGTATAAGCTCGAATTTGGGTGAACTTGTTATAGCTTGCGAAATATCCCGGATAGGTTTTACGCATACGAATCACGGTCCCATCCAAAAAATCAGAGGCCCCGCCAATGCCCAGTTTATTTAGCTCTTCAACCGCCAGCTTTTTGATGTTCGCATCATGATCATTCCAGAATTTATCTCCTTCCCGGCAAGAAAATTCAACACCCAGCCAAACTTTGCCGCTATCAGCCACCATGGAAGGGCTCCAATTGTTATAAATTTGCACACGACTCACCCTAACTTTTGGGTCTTGAATATAAATCCAATTGTCAGGGATAAGACCCGTTGGAGACCCCTGTCGGTTTTCACCTTTAGTGAGCAGTTCCCTATAAAGCATTCCCACAATAATGGAATCTACATAGGGGAGCCCCCGGGCAATAGCTTGAATTTCTGCCGGAACCTGAGAAGCCAGTGATTCAATGAGGTCGCTCACGGGCATTGATGAAATAAAATAGTCCCCTTCCATTTCCATCGTTTGCCCTGTCTGCTCGTCCCTAACGTTAACAGCAACTATCCGATCCTCCTTGGCCTGAAGGCCGACGATCCGATGACGGTAAAAAATCAATCCCCCGGAATCGACAATCAGCTTCGCTACCCGCTCCCACAGTTGGCCGGGCCCATACTTTGGATAGAGAAATTGCTTGATGAGGCTGGTTTCCTGCGACCTAAGGGCGCCGTGTCCAAGATTCATTAAATCCCTTAATGAATGTGTCAATACTTTAAAAAGAGACAATCCCTTGATACGCTGGACCCCCCACTCGGAATCAATTTGATTGCAAGGAACTCCCCATACTTTCCGTGTATATTCTTTGAAAAACAACCTATAAAACCTTCGGCCGAATTGGTTAATGAAAAAATCTTCTAAATTTTTTTCTGGCCTGATGGGAAATGCTCTGGCCCCCATATAACTCGCGCCCAGCATTCCCACCTGCCCCCAACCCAAATTTCTGACCTCGCCTAGCGACAAGGACAATGGATAGCTAAAAAACTTACCTGAGAAGAAAATCCTGGAAAACCGATCTCGAAGCAACATGACGTCATCTGTCAGGGGAGGGCCGGAACGTGGATTCTTTTGCGCGGCCATTCCTAAAAGCTTCTTCTCAAAATATGAATAACTCGAACCGTCCAAATGAAAATCTTGGAGGGGAAGGATCTGCAGCCACCAATCAAGGATACTTTGGGATGTGGAAAAGAAACGATGACCGCCTACATCGATTCGGTTCCCCTTATAAGAAATTGTTTTGGAGATTCCCCCGCAAGTCTCCTCAGACTCAAAAATGAGCGGTTGAATATCCGTTTTGGTTAATAATTCATAACCCGCAGTTAAACCCGCCGGTCCCGCCCCAATGATAATTGCTTTTTTCCGTGTCATGATTTGTGCAGTAATCGATATCTTTGTTAAATAATCTATGTTGACTGAGGATCAAACTCCAAATCTAATCCTTAGGAGGGATTTGCTCTGCCATTTGAGTTTGCAGCCCAAAGACAGAAGGGACTATACAAAAATTTTTCTTCAACGTTATCCGCCCCTCATACATGGAAAAAGACATGAGATCGAAGTATTTTCCAACCGTTAACTCAATCCGAATCTTCGCTTATGTCGGTTTACTGGTTTACTTGTGCTATGGATTAAAATACTGGCGATCCCAAGTAGCTGTCGACTACTATCAATATTGGGTCGTGGGAGAAGCCATCTCATCTATGCAAATCACAGATATTTACGATTTAAACACGGAAAAAGTTGTCCGTGAAGAATTCTTCAAACACGCTCAAAAAAGGAACCTGGTTCACGAGCTTAGGTGTCTCTACTTTTGGCGAAATTTGAAATTAAACCAGACCCCCTTTTTATATGGCCTCGTCCACCTAATATCAACCGGGAATTTCGAAAACGATTACGAACATTTCCGTCTTCTATCTCTGGCAATGTATTTCGGTTCAATAATTATTCTTTGCCATTTACTGGGTAATTCGATTCCCCTAACGCTGGTTCTATCGGTATTTTTCACATCATTTTTCTGGCCTTTTAAATATGACCTGCAATTTGCAAACGTGAATGGAATTCAAGTTGGGTTTTTAACTCTTTTCATTTGGATTCGGTCCAAAAAGGATAATTTTTTTTGGAACCTCACCGGCGGATTCTTGCTTGGACTTTCAATAGCCTTAAAACCCAATGTTATCTGTTCTCCCGCTTTACTTTTAGCGTTTTGGCTTATCTCGCGGCAATTTAAACTTTCCCTCCATGAGTCGATGGGAATTCTCTGCGGTATGGCCATTGCTGTCATCCTTCCATTGGCCCAATTTGGAGGGAGTTGCGGATGGTCTCAATGGCTGAAAGCCTTTCCGTCTAATGAATTTCTTGATTCCTATGCAGGCAAGAATTTTCTTAGTTTCTTTTTTAATGCTCTTAATTCCAAATTCCTTGGAATAATTGAAATCATTCTCTGTATTATCCCCGCGATTTTTTTATGGAAAAGAAGGAAACGGTATCTGCGCATTAATGGGTCAACTTTCAAGGACAATATATGCTTGACAACCGAACGGCTCCTAATTGGGTTAGGAATACTAATCTATTTGATTTCCGGCCCTTTGATTCTAGGGCATTACTTTCTTCTGTTAACAATCCCCATTCTCATATTAAGTGGGCCTATTAAAGAAAAGTTAACCACACGGCCTCTTTTCCTATCGATCATTTTCATGGCCGTTTTAATAATTGACTCCCATAGGGTAATTTTAAATCAGGACTTTACAAATAGTTTAAATTGGTACATTTTTATCTTTACCGGGTTAATAACTCTATATGTTGCCGCGTTATTGGAACTTTTCGCCCTTAGTCGGGTTGAAGCGACAGAAAAAAACAACGCCGACCCATTCCCGGTGAATTTCTGATATATTTCCAACAAAGTGAATGAGGGAGGGAGATAACTATAATGGATACTCACCACGAACTTCAAAGAGAACTATGGGAGAAAATCAATCAATCAACCCGATTGTATGAACTGACTATTTTCCTTATTGAAAACAATGACCCCAATACGGCCCTTATTTTAGCGGCGCGATCTTTCCGGCTTATGTCCCAAGTCATCGAGAAATTAAAAAGCCAAAACGAGCAAAATCGTGTTCATTTGGAAACCATTATTAGTAATCGAATGAAATCTTTTCCGGCAGATCTTAAAAAACTATCGGAATTGGATGAGCAGCTGAAAGACCGTGAAGTGAAAATAGACAGCGCAGAAACCGCTGAGATACTGAAGCGCATGGGTCAAAACATCGATATTTTAAGGAAAGAGCTTAGAAAAATCCACCCTCAACAAATCTTGATTTCCGATTTTTTTTCCAAACATTGGAAACATACCCTGTTGTTTGTCTCGGCGGTCGCCGTCCTTGTATTCGGGAGTATGGGGATCCGCACATTAATGCTTCAACACCACGGTTTAACTGGACGGTACTTTCGAAAAATAGACTTTACCGGGAAGCCAATCATCAAAGTAGACCCTAAAATCGATTTTCTTTGGAAGGGGAAACCGCCGTTTAAAAAATTCAAGAAAACAAAATTCTCAGTGCAGTGGAGCGGATTTTTGGATGTTCCTCAAACAAACGATTATGATTTCATGACGCTGTCCGATGACGGAGTCCGGCTATATATAGATAATCAGCTCCTCATTGATAACTGGACAACACATGGCTCAAAGGAAGATCAAAAATTATTTCACCTGGAAAAAGGGCTCCATCCCATAAAACTTGAGTATTATCAGAATCTTAAATATTCAGTCATCAAACTATTTTGGAAAACTGATAATAGCGGTAACTTTAAAATCATTCCTCCTAAAAACTTCTATCCGGAAGACTACAAGCCTCCAACTCAATAATTATCCCATGGAGATCGCATAAGTAAAACGACCATGGCATGAGAAAAATCAATTTCCATATATCGCTTTTCAAACCAATCATCCTTTTTTGGTTTTTTTCCAGCATTCCAAGATTCGCCTTTTTCATTGAGACAGGTTCGTTCAGCAATGAAACATTGCCGACTCTTGCCTATCTCCTCTTGCAGGGCTTCCTCCGTGACGGGCTTCTGGCTGGTTTATTATTAATTACCGTTCAAATTTTATATCGGGTTAAAACCGTTCTTCCCAGCCGATCTGTTCGCCTCATATTTTTTCCGGCCATTTTAATTTTCAGCGTAGGGCTGGGGGCCATGATTCTGAACACTGAATTTTTCCGGTTCTTCGGCTCTCATTCTAATCTTACCCACCTGAATATGATGTTGGAGGCGGACAAAGGACCATCATTATTCATCAGCGATTCCCTGGTCCCGTGGACCAATTTCTTAAAAGCAGGGATCGTTACCACCGTTTTTATCTTGTGCAATCTTTTTTTGAGAATGTGGAAATTGGAAATTTTTCTCCTAAAACCAAAGGCGGCGTATTTTTCAATCTTGATAATTCTCCTAGGTTGGTCCGTTAATTTCATTCCGGAACAAAATCCTGTCCGCCATAATCTAAGAGAAAACTACATTATTTCTTTTGCGAAGCAACTCGTCTTCGGCGATGAACTAAGGGGATCGAGCAAAATTCCCCTCTCCAAACTCCTCGACACCGCTCCCCTTCCAAGGGGCAACGGAAGAGAACAAACCTGGATTTATTTCGACCCCAAATATCCATTAATCAAAGCGACACCATACCATCTTTGCCAAATGGGGATCCTGGATGATTCCACATGCCAATCGGACAAAGACGGCGACGGCTACAAACAAATAGACGATTGCAACGATAACAATCCTTCCATTCATCCGGGAGCTTTTGACATACCCCGGAATGGAATCGATGAGGACTGTTCGGGGATGGATGCCGATCCGCCCAATATCATTTTCATTCACTGGGAGAGCGCCCGTGCCGTCAATACGGGTTCCATCGGTTACGATTTCCCGGTTACGCCAAGCTTCGATCGCTTGTCGAAAAACGGCCTATTGTTCAGGAACATGTACGCCAACGGCACGCAGACACGCTTTTCCTTAACTTCTATTTATAATTCCATCTTGCCCCGGCTTTCAACGGAGTGGATTTTCCGACACAACAAAAATTTGACCCTTCTTTCTTTCCCTGAAGTCCTGAAGGATCACGGATATCACAATATCTATGTGCACGGAGGAGAGATTGATTTCTCCAGCCTGGGCAGCAGAATCAGAAATTGGTTCGAAACGCTTTATGACAGAATGGTCCCGCCGTTCAGCGATATGAAAAAGGACTGGATTGGATGGGGGCTGAAAGACAGGGAATTGTTCAAATTTTGCTATGAATTTTTAAAAAAAAGGCAAGATCACAGGCCATTTTTTATGGCGATTGCGACTCTCTCCTGCCATTACCCATACCTCCTTCCCGATCCGCATTTTAATCTTCGCGATCATAATTCCCACCGTAACCAAATTCCCAACATCATGGCTTATACCGACAACGCGATTGGAAAATTCATCGACAATATCCTATCGGATAAGTCGTTGGAAAACACCATTATTCTGGTCGCCGGAGACCACGGAGTCAATTGGTTTGCTCCCCATAATGAAGGCGTTCAAAACACCATGTGGGAAGACCTGGTGTGGGTCCCTTGCGCGCTAATCGGAAAGAATTGGAACATAAAGCCCGGCGTTAATGATGAAGTAAGACAACTCGCCGACATCGGCCCGACTTTTTTGGATCGCTTGGGGATAGAAGTCCCCAATCCTTTCATCGGCCATTCTTTGCTCAGGACTTTCGGCGAAAGAGAACCCCGCGCTTTCTTCGGCAACTCTAACGGAGGGTTATCGGCAGGGCTTCGCGAGAAGAACTTCAAATACTTCGTCCATTACGACACCAAATCACAAAATTTATACGACATGGTTGATGATAGAAAAGAGGAAAATAATTTAGCGGATAACCCAGCTTACTCAAAAATGGTCAAAAATTTTTACAACCTGGTCACAAGCGTTTATTTGCAAAACACCAAGCTCATCCGTGAAAACAGAATTTGGAATTGGAAGTTTAATTTCACAACTCCGAAAAAATGGCCAGCAAAATCTTTGCCCTTTAATAAATGAGAGTATGAATAAGAAAATTTATTTCATTTCTGGAGTTCTATTTCTCTCCATTCTGCCTTTAGTAATTATTATTCTCAAAACAAATGAATATGATTCGAAGGTAGTCTTACCTTCCCAAGCTCCGCCGAGGTTGGTAGCCCATGCTGGTGGAACCATTGAAGGCCATTTGTTTACCAATTCCCGGGAAGCGCTTGATCGTAGTTTTTCCCTCGGTTATCAATTAATAGAAACCGATTTTTCATGGTCAAAAGATAGAAATCTTGTCTTAGTTCACGATTGGAGACGCGGTTATCGACGTCTTTTCGGTCAAAAAAGGATTCCTACGGAAAACCAATTCCTATCTCAAAAAATTTTGGGGCGGTACACGACACTTTCGATCGCCGGGCTAATTGATTGGTTGAACCGACACCCAAGTGTCAAAATCGTTACCGATATTAAATCGCATAATTTAAAAGCCCTAGCAGAAATTGCATATAAATATCCGGCCTCCCAGCAGCGATTCATTCCGCAGATTTATAAATTCTCTGAATACGATGCGGTTTCAAAACTGGGATATAAAAATATCATACTGACTCTCTATATTTTGCGCACCTCCGACTTTAACATCCTCAAGTTCGCCGCCGCCCATCATCTTTTCGCCCTAACGATGCCGGTGCGGCAGGCCATGCGATCCACACTGGCATTGTCTCTATCTGAGTTAGGGATTTACGTTTATGCTAACACCGTAAATGATTGGGAAACTTTTCGTCGATTGTCAAAAAGAAAAATTAGAGGAATTTACACCGATGTTTTATTTGGAGACGGGAAAATTAAACAACCGGAATCAATAAACCCCCCCGATGAAACAATTCAATGAAGGAGAGGCCCTAAGTTGCTAACCACAAAATTGAACAACGACAAAAAAAAATCATGCGCCATATGTGATTCGGGCATAATTATGGGAATCGCCGCTTTCATTCGATTTTTTCCGCTCATCCTCGCGATGCAATCGCATTTAAGGTTTGATGAAAACAGATATTGGCGTTTGGCAAATATGGGCATCCTCAGGCCTTATTCGAATCACTTCTTTCCCCCATTGTGGCCTTACATATTATCTCCCATTCGGCATTTCACATCAGATCCGTTCGCCGGGCGTACGCTCGGTGTTTTACTCAGTGTTTTAACTTGTGGTTGCGTATTCCTGATCGCATTGAAAATCTTTGGACGCCGGGCGGCAATTGTCAGCGGATTGCTGTGTGCTGCCAATCTAGAAGATGCTTTCTTCTCCCACTATTTATATTCAGAAATCCCACTGGCCCTAATAGTGACAATCGCGACCTATTTAATTTTTCGTTCTCCCACCGGCCTTTACAAACCCTCCATCGTCGCTTCAAGTTCATTTCTGCTTGGTATTGGGTTTCTCTGCAAGCAATTCGCTGTTTATCCCTTGATCGCATTAATTATAGGCCTTCATTATCACCGGCTTTTTTTTCCACGCGTGGCCTTAGCATTCACATTATTTCTATTGCCCTTCCTATTATTTTCTTTGAAGCAAAAATATCAAGGAGAAGATTCAGCGGTATTTGTTAATTTGGCTCTCAGAAATGCCTGCAACCTTCAAGGGGAACATGGAATGGGACCTCTTATCAAGAAAAATCCATCTACTGTTTTTAAGAAACTCCTATTCAACTTTCGAAAAAAGAGCGCGAGTCAAATGATCGAGGACGATACCAATAATTTTTTTAGGCTTTGGGGTCCACAATCTTATCCGGCTTTTCGCCTGCTCAGAACTAATTGCTATCCCCCTTTTCGGATGAAGCGATTCTTGGCATATGGCGTTATGGCATCTTATTTATTCATAATGACAACGGGAATTTTTGGACTTTGCCTTATACCGGGCACAATCTTTAAGAGATACTCTGTTTTGTGCCTTTTATTGCTCTCGTTGACGAGTTTATTTTTTGTTGTCGCTCCACGTCACCGTATTCCATTCATGTTTATCATTACCATATATTCAGGGGCTTTTTTGTCAAATTTCAAAACTGCGATACAAGAATTGAACCATTGGAAAAAATTAATTCCTTTGGTCTTTCTTTTGGGGATAATTTTAATATCGATTTTATCTCCTCATTGGGTGCCTAATTAATTCAGAACTGGATGGCGTTGGATCTGGATGGGTTGTTAGGTTTTATTTTTTATGTCGAAAAAAGCTTGTTGGATAATCTTAGCCTATAATGAAGCTGCATCGATCGGCCCAGTCCTCGATCGAGTAATAAAGGTGCGTTTCCCCAACGTTGAATTAGTTCCCGTGGTAATCAACGACGGATCAAAAGACTCCACCGAAAGCGTGGCAAAATCAAGGGAAATCACCGTAATATCACATGCCTCGAATAAAGGCGTGGGGGCCGCTTTCCGAACCGGTCTATTTTGGGCAAGGGATAATAATTTCGATTACTTAATCCAAATGGATGGGGACGGACAATTATCTCCTGAAGAAGTGGGGCTTCTGCTCGATCCGGTCGTCAATGGGCGATGTGATATCGCCTTTGGATCGCGGTTCAAAGGTCCAACACCAGCCAACCTTCCCAGATGGAAAAGTTCGGCTCTAAAATATTGTTCGAGGTTTGTGGGTTGGCTAATCGGCCACAAGATATTCGATATTTCCTGTGGATTTCGCTGCATGAATCGAGAAACGACGGCGATTCTGCACCCTACTTTCGATTATGATTACGCTCAAGAAGTTTTAATTCAGGCCGCCACAGCGCATAAGCGAATTCTCGAAATTCCAATCACCGTGTTATATCCGAAAAAAGATGAACAAAAAGATTCGATGAGCTCCTTGGCCCTCCGATACTCCTTTTGGTTCTTATACATTCTGGCATTTGCGTTGACCCAGATGTACTGGGCAAAGCTATCAAGTCACTGGAAAAATAAAATCGGTATCATTTATGAATGAAAATTACAAATTTGTTGTTTTGGGGCCGGGAGGTCGGCTGACGGAAGCCGAGTCTAAAGGACACGGTTGGAACATACTCAACCTGCCTTATACAATATAGAATGTCGTACTTTGAAAATGACCCTTTCTTCTTCCAAGGAGAAAGTAAATCAGGAGGAAGTACCTAATGAAAATGCAATCCCATCGTTTGTTTGCCGTCGCTATGAGCGCTGTCATTGCCGGTCTTTTTATCAGGTTCGCCATCGCCGACGCCACCACACCCAACAAGAATCCCGCCCTCACACCCGCCCAGGTGAAAGCTCAAGCGGCGCGGGACAATCAAAAACGCCTGAATGGCAAATTAAAATCGCTTGCGGATCAGGAGAAGGCTGAAACTCAACCCATTAACGACCAGATTAAATCGTTGAGCGACCAGCAGAAATCCCAAATTTCAGGACTAGAGAGCCAAATCAAATCCCTTCGCAATAGTTTCTCACCGCAGATTAAATCGCTGGTGGACAAGAAGGCTTCCGTCCATGATAAGTATGCCAAACAAAAAGAATCTCTTCTGCAGCAGGCTAATCCAACGGCCGCCCAAAAAAAAGAGGCAAATCAGGCGAAATTAAAAAGTCTGAATGATGAGGAAAAGGCGGAGCTCAAGGGCCTGAATGATCAAGAACAAATCGAGATCAAACAGGTTCGCGATAAATATGAATCGCTGAAGAAGCCTGTACGGGATAATTACCGGCTCAAGCGCTCACAAGTTCGATAAGCCTAAGTGCTTTATTTCTATTTGATTTGAAGGGTGCTGGGCCGCCGGAGAATCGAACTCCGAACCTTGTCCTTAAGAGGGACCTGCTCTACCAGTTGAGCTAGCGGCCCGGGAAAAACCCGGAGGTTGGCGCGCTTCGGATGATTCAAATTTTATCAAATGCCCGCAAAACCCCATCGCCAAATTACTTGACCAGACTTCTTTTGTTGAGTTCGCCGACCGCCGAATCGACCTTGTCCTTCGCGCTTTGAACCTTCACCCACTCCACGAGATCCCGGATTCCGCTTTCAATATCGACTCTCGGCTTAAATCCAAGCGCCTCCCTGATTTTGGAAATATCCGCGTAACAATGGCGGACGTCGCCCGCGCGGAACTGATTCAGGACGGCCGGCTGAATACCAACATTCAATTGCCGGGCGATGAGTTGGGCGAGCCTTAAAACCGAAACGGCCTTCCCGGTTCCGACGTTGAAGATTTCCCCGGCCGAATTTTCCTTTTCCAGCGCGATCACCGATGCCGCGGCGATGTCGCTCACGTGGATAAAATCCCTGGTTTGTTTTCCGTCTTCAAAGACGAGCGGAGACTTTCCGTTCAACAGGCGGCTGGAAAAAATGGCGCCCACCCCGGTATAGGGATTGGACAAGGCCTGCCCTGGACCGTAAACGTTAAAAAACCGGAGCGCCACCGTGGGGATGGAATAGGCCCTCCCCACCGCGAGAAAACATTCCTCATGATCCCTTTTGGTGACGGCATAAATCGACGTCGGATTAAGAGTTTTGTCCTCGCCCGTGGGAGCGGGCGCAAGCGTAGAATGGCATTTGGGGCAGGACAATTCCCAATTTTTGGCCGCCATTTGGCGCTCCTCGCGCAATTGGGGCGCCAGCGCCCCGCACTGCACGCACTCATATCGCCCCTCGCCGTAAATGGACATGGAGGAGGCCACCACGACTTTCTTAATTTTTAGGCGGTGGCGGACGAGCGCTTCCAGGACAACCGCCCCGCCCAGAGAATTGGCTTTCACGTAGTGGGCGATTTTATACATCGACTGGCCGATGCCAACCGCCGCCGCCAAATGAAAAACCCCTTCCGCTCCTTTAAACGCCCGCTCGACATCCCGGGGACTCGTGACATCCCCTTTAAGAAATTTTATCCGGGAGTCAAGGCCCGCAGGCCGCCCCCGGACCTTCCCATGAACCTGGGGGTCGAGATTGTCCAAAACGCGGATGCCGTAGCCCCGCGAGAGGAGCTCCCTCCCCAAATGCGACCCGATAAACCCAGCCCCGCCGGTGATTAATATCTCTTTCATTGACGGCGAGGATTTTACACTTTTGGAAAGAGCCGCAAAGGATTTCTTCGCGGGGAGCGGGTTGGGCCCTAACGGCGCTTCTTCGAATTCACCGCGCCCTGAGCAACACGATATTGGCCCGGGTGAAAACCAATTTAAGCAAAGGAATGGCCATAAGAATTTTGAAAAATCCTTTCTTAAATGACGAAGCGCTCCGCAACGGGAAGTCAGGAGGCAAATCTTTTCCATAAAGCTCCGCCAGGCAAAGTTTCGGGTTGAGGCGCGGCTCAATATGGGCCGTCCAGAATTCTCCTGGGAAATGTTTCGGCAATGAAAAGTAATTTTGCTCGTTGATATGGGTGACGAGATCCTCATCGGAGCGGGGCGGGATGGGGCTCTTTACCTTGACGCCGAAGGAATTCAAAACGCGGGCGATTATCAAGCGGATTTTGTACGTCCAGGATTTGAAATAAAGGGAATTGGTGCAGGTGGTGACAATCACCAGGCCCCCGGGTTTGAGGAGTTTCCTGAATTCCTGGAAAAATTTCGCTATTTCCTCATCGTACAGGTGCTCGATTATTCCCAAGAAAAAGATCCGGTCAAAAGAATGCTCTTTAAATTCGCATTTAAAAAGATCCCCGCAAATAAATTGGGCTTTCGGGAAGCACCCCCTGGCGACGGCGATGGCGTCCTTGGAGTAATCCAGGCCGGTGACCTCAAACCCCCGGCCCGAGAGGTGGGCGACCAGTTCCCCCCGCCCGCAGCCGACATCGAGTATCTTCATCCCCGGCTCCAATTCGGCCCGCTTAACAGCCAACTGCATCATGGGCTTAAGGATATCCGCCTTGTACCGGTCGAAGAACTCCACTCCTCCGCAGCGCTGGAGGAAATAATCAGCTGTATAAACGTCGGGAGAAACTGTTTTCATTTGAAAACCTTTTAGATTGGGGTGATCGACGGGACTTGAACCCGCAACCTCGAGGTCCACAACCTCGCGCTCTAACCAATTGAGCTACGACCACCAAAAAACTGAAAAACGGACCAAGCGGTTATTTTATCAATTGAGGCTTTTTCGTCAAAGGATTGCCGGATTGGGAGTACCCGTCATTCCTGCGAAAGCAGGAATGACGCAGTGTTATTTGGCGGGGTGAATAATTTTGGTTAAGAAATCTTTGAGGGCCTTCACGTCCGTATCCGCGATGAGCAATACCCCCTGCCGGTTTTCGTTCCGGCATAGATAAACTTTGCTCGCCAAGGCGGGCCCGGCCAAAGTTCTGTCGGTGATGATTCCGATCACGGTCCCCCTGGGCCCTTCGACCGTCAATTTCATCAGGGTTTTGGCTTCCCCGAGCCCTTTTGACTCAACCTCTGTCGCGAAACGCTGGGCTCGAAGCGAAATAATTACGGTATTTAAATCTCCAATCACATTATCCGCAACAGGCCGTCCATTTAGAGAGCTAACCCAGGTATTGCTGGCCTGGTATAAAGTCAGCTCGTTTTTATCCATTGCCAATTTATAATTCTTGGCCTCGCCGCTTCGGACCGGAATAAGCATCTTCTCCCGGTATTCATCGAGCGGATAGTTAAAGAGGTAGAGAGGCAACTCGTAGGCCAGAGAAACGGCATTCTTTTTTCCGGGTTTAATATAGGAAATGAAATAATCCCCCGGCTTCTGGCCGATGTTTATATCCAGAACAGGAGTCAAGGCATTCTTGACGAATACCTGCACCAGAATCGCGCTGCTTCCGGCCACCCCGAATTTCTCAAAGTTTTTGGGATTTTCGGAAATGACCGAACCGGCATAAAAACTGGTGAGGCTGGTCAAAATCCTGTCCATGGTGTAATAGCTGACATCATCCACCACCGGTTTAATCATAAGCCACTTCTGATTTTTATTTTCGAATTCCGCCTGGCCTTGAGGGTTTTTAATAACGATTTTGGTCCAATCCCTTCTATCGATATTCCGGAGCGGATTGGTGTTGGTGGACAAGGGACGGCTTATTACCGCGACGACCCAGGAGATGATCACCAGCCCGGCCAAAATTGAGAGAAAAACAATTAAATTATTTTTGTTCGCCAATTCAATCTTCCTGGTATTTAAGCCTTAAAAATGAACGCCGGATTTTTTCCCGGCGCCACACAAACAGCCCTATAAAAACGGCCACGACCGGCATGCTGAACATCAAAATGAATTTAACCGCGTACCGGACGGGTTCCGGCATCCTTTTGAGCGGCCGGTAGGGGTTCCCCTTGGTACGAATGGACAAAAGTATCTCATCCTGGGCCGACCAATCCAACAGGTTAAGAAACAGCATTGGATTGTCGGATCGTCCGCCGTAATCGGATCGAACAAACCGGGAATTCCCGCAAACTATTAACCGGCCTTTTTTGGGATTGTCCTTTTGCTCCAGGTTAAAGTTCCCTTGAACGAGAAGGATGACGTTGAAGGGACCTTCCTTGGATCCTTCGACTTTGGGCTTTTTGGAAAAGGGACTAAGATCATCTGGACTCGAATCGAGCCAGCTGTATCTCGAGGTCCTGGCCAAGGGGGAGTAGACGAGACCGGGGACCGGCTTTTCCACAATTAAGGGTGAACCAAAGGGGAGAGTTAAATTGGCGATACTCTTGGTGGCGGGATGGGTCCGATCCAGGTCGTTGATCATGGGAAAGTATGGATACTCAACCAGGTTAATCATGCGGACGGGGCCTCGCACCGACTGCACCTGAATTCGATCCGCCTGAAGATCCTCAATAAAACCGTCGGGAAAATCAATTCCGTATTCCTTTAGAAAATCTTCAAAACCGGTGGTAATCGGTTGGGATTGGAAACCCTCTTGAATTTTTACCATCCTCCGATCGATAAGGAGCCCGAGCGCGCCGCCTCCTTTAAGCCAATCCTTCAACCGGGCCAGCTGCTCCGCCGGCAACTGAGTCGTCGGCCCCATGATCCAAAGGGCTTTCAGATCGGAAGGAATGGCTGAGCTCAAATCAACTGATTTTTCCGAATATAACTCGTCGATCTGAGGTTTTATTCCTCCCATAGATTCGTCGGACAAAGCCAAACCGTTTCCGTTTGTTATGAAACCGATGGTCGGTTTTTCCAGCGATTCAAGCCGCTTGATCCGTTGGGCGAGTTCGTATTCGAGTCCGTTGGTGTCCTGGATAAAGGGGATTGATTCCCTTTGCCCTGAATAATGAAACGAGAGGCCCATGAAACAGGCCTGGACTTCAATTTTATCCTGTGAGGTGACGTTCAATTCCACGGGGTAAATCCCTTCCCTCATGGCCCGCTGCTTGTCCTGCTCCGATTTGTTCGGATCGACGTATTCAACCCTTAATTTTCCGTGAGAGGCCTTCCGGCATTCAGCCAGCAAGTCTCGTATGTATTGTTCGTTCAAATTGTAAGGGGGCGGGAGCTTCGAAGAAAAGATGACCTGGACCAGGAGGGTATCGTCCAGGGATTTCAACAATTGCTTGGTTCCTTTGGAAAGGGAATAAACCTGGCCCTGGGAAGTGTCGAGCCGAATGCTGAGGAAACTCGCAATGAAGTTGAGGGCGAACAATATCCCCACCATAACCGCCGCCCCCGTCCACGAATAAAACCGGACCTGGCGGCTCAATTTTTTATGATCGGTGGTTTCGGCCATGGAACTTAAAATCTCCTTGTCGTCAAACGCTGCACGGTTAAATACAGGAAGAAAAGGGTGACCGAAGCGAAATAGAGCAAATCCCTGAAATCCCACACGCCCCGGGATAGGGTCCCGAGGTGGCCGGACACTCCCATTGAATCAGCCACCAAAGACAGCGCCCCAGGGAACGACGCCGAAAGCTGGCCCACGAAAAATAGCGCCGTGCAAAACAGCACCCCGACGATAAAAGCCACCACTTGATTTTTGGCGAGGCTTGAGGCGAAAAGGCCCATCGCCCCGTAAACCAGGCACAGGAAAAACTGGCCGGCGATAATTCCGGCCGTCGCTCCCCAGTCGAGACCCGTGGGCGGTGCCGTCACCGGAGCCACAATGAGGGGGTAGAAAATTAGGCCGAGCGATAAGCACCCGGCGAGAAGCGCGAACCCCAGGAATTTCCCGACCACTATTTCCCAATCCCGGAGCGGCAAGGTGGCCAGCTGCTCAAAGGTCCCCGATCTCAATTCCTCGGATATCAGGCCCATGGTGAGTCCCGGAACCACAAACCATAAAATCCACAAGGAAGCCTCCCCGATCCCGTCGATGGCGCCGTTGTTGCGCAAAAGAAAATTCGTTCCGAATATTCCCCCCACAAAGCCGTAATAAAATATCGCCACGATATAGGCCGTGGGAGACTTCACCGCCTGGCCGAAGGTTCTGGCGGCGATGGCCCAAATTGTCTTGAAATTTAAATTCTTCATTCCGCGTCCTGGGTCAATGCCTGGAATACTTCTTCCAAACTCAGGCGCTCCTGGTGCATCCCCATGATCGGCCACCCTTTTTCCACCGCCAAATTAAACACGCCTTCCCTTAAATCAACCCCGGAGTCCGACTCAATGATGAATTTCTCAAACGGGTCTGTCGTGTCCCTCTGCCTCAAAACCTTTCTAACGCCCCCCAATTCATTGAGCTTTCTTTCCACTTCCTGCCAATCCGCTTTGAAAGATACAACCAGGCGGGTCACATTCTGCATGCTGCCGCCCAGCTCCCCGGGGTTTCCGTCAGCCACTATCTTTCCTTTGTTGATGATGAGAACCCGGTCGCAGGTGTTTTTCACTTCGGACAGGATATGAGTGGAAAGAAGCAGCGTTTTTTCTTTTTTAAGATTCAAAATTAAATCCCGGATTTCCCGGACCTGGTTAGGGTCGAGCCCCGAAGTGGGCTCATCCATTATAAGAACCTCGGGGTCGTGAATAATCGCCTGCGCGAGTCCCACCCGCTGCTTAAACCCTTTGGATAGCTCCCCGATTTTCCTTCCGACCACCTCGCTCAAAGAACATTGTTTCAAAACTTTTTTCACCCGCGCCATCCGTTCGGCGCTCTCGTGGAAACCGCGCAGCCGACCGGTATAGTGGAGAAAATCGGTCACTTCAATGTCGTCGGGAAGAGGATTGTTTTCCGCAAGGTAGCCGAGATTTTGGCGGATCTCGAGGGATTCGGAAATGATGTCCCGCCCCATCAATTTGGCGCGGCCTTGATCGGGAGGCAGATAACCGGTCAGAAGCCTCATGGTGGTGGTCTTGCCGGCGCCGTTCGGTCCGAGGAAACCGACCACCTGGCCTTTCGGAATTTCAAAACTGATGCCGTCCACCGCCACCGTGGATCCGAAACTTTTGGATAAATTTTCAACGCTAATCATTTTGATTTAAACCGGAAACGAAAACTTCAGGCGCAATTATATATTTGGAAACGGGGAACCGGTCAAGTATTCTAGATCGTCATTCCCGCCCCTCCGTCATTCCTGCGCAAGCAGGAATCCATTCTACCGTCATTCCCGTCCCACTCCATAATATTTAAATAATGTCGGGACGGTACCGGCATTATAGATTCATATGGAGCGGTACCGAATGTCTTAATCGGGGATCCCGTTTCGATAATCCAAATAATCGACGGGACCGTTCCGTCCCATCAAAAGCTTTTGGGACGGTACCAGCATTATTAACTTTATTGGATGGTACCGTGACACGGTCCATGGATTCCCGCTAAAGACGTGCGGGAATGACGGATGGAGGAAAGACGAGGCGGAGGAAGCGGCCCAACGTGTCGAGCGGGTTTTCCTCCCCTTCGGTTTTGACCCGGACGCCGAACGGGGGCCCGGGGATGAAATTAAAAAGCTCCTGCGACTGCGCCATCAAAACCTGAAAAGACTTGTCGGGAAGTTTGACGTCCGGCCGGAAATAAATAAGAAGCCCGTCCATTTCCTCGTGTACCTCCGATATCCCGCGCTCGCGAAGCATCAGCCGGAGGAATGCCGCGTCGAAGAGCGTCTTCGCCGGCGCCGGGAGCGGCCCGCAGCGATCCACCAATTCCTCCTGCAATTTTTCGAGGTCCTTTCCGTCCGCCGACAAAATCCGCTTGTACATATTGACGCGCTCCGCTTCCGAGGGCAGATAATCATCCGGGACGTAGGCGGACAGAGACACCTCAAGCACCGGCCCCTCCGCCGACTCCGGCAGCCCTTCGCCTTTCAATTTTTGGATCTCTTCATTCAATAATTTGCTGTAAGTCTCAATTCCCACCGCGGCCATATTCCCGTGCTGCTCAGGCCCCAGCAAATTCCCGGCGCCCCGGATCTCCATGTCCCGCACGGCGAGGCGCAGCCCCGAACCGAGCGCGGTAAACTCCTTCAGCGCCTCCAGCCGCCGGCGCCCGTCGATCGTCATATTGTCCTTGGAGTAAAACAGGAAACAAAAGGCGCGCGTCCGGGAGCGGCCCACCCGCCCGCGCAGCTGGTAGAGCTGAGCCAACCCCATTTCCTCCGCCTCTTCCACGATAAGAGTGTTAACGGAAGGGATATCCAGGCCCGATTCGATTATGGTGGTGGAAAGGAGGATGTCAATTTTGCGGTGAAGAAAATCGTGCATGGCCCGCTCCAGATCTTCCTCCTTCATCTGGCCGTGGCCCACTCCGATTCGGACGCTGGGCAGAAGTGACAGAAGCCACTCTTTCCGGGCGAGCAGCGTCTTGACCCGGTTATGGACGTAAAACACCTGTCCTCCCCGGTCCAGTTCAGAATGGACCGCCTTGACCATGATGTCTTCATCGAACTCTCCGGCATACGTGGAAATGGGCAGCCGCCCTTCCGGCGCCGTTTCAATGACGGACAAATCTTTAATCCCTCCAAGCGAGGCCGCGAGCGTGCGGGGAATGGGCGTCGCCGTCATGGAAAGGACGTCCGCCGTCTCGCGCAAATGAAGGAGCTTATTTTTCTGCCTCACCCCGAAGCGGTGTTCCTCATCGATTATGACCAGGCCCAAATCCTTCAGCTGCACGTCCGCCGACAAAATCCGGTGGGTGCCGATAAGAATGTCCACTCCGCCCTTCTTCGCCAATTCCAAAATATCCTTCTGCTCAAGCTGGGTTTGAAACCGGGAAAGAAGCCGCGCCGTCACCGGATAATCGGCCAGCCGTTCCAAAAAATTCCGGTAATGCTGTTCCGCCAAAATGGTGGTGGGGCATAATAAGACGACCTGCTTTCCGGCGAGCGCGCACTTGAGGGCGGCTCTCATGGCGATTTCCGTTTTCCCGAAACCGACGTCCCCGCAGATAAGTCGATCCATGGGCCGGGGCGCGATCATGTCCTTGTCCACTTCCTCAAGAGTTTTCCTCTGGTCAGGCGTCAATTCGAAAATGAAACTCCCCGCGAACTCTTCCTCCAGATGGGTTCGCGCCGGAAAGGCGAAGCCGGGCCGGATGGATCGCTTCGCCGCCTTGTTCAGGAGATCGCCGGCGAGCTTCGCCACGTCTTCCTTCACCTTCGTCTTGATTCTTTCCCAGGCGGCGGTGTCGAGACTGGAAAGCTGAGGCCGTTGGCCTTCCGCCCCCAGATATTTCTGAACCTGCTGAAGTTCGAAAACGGGGACGTAGATTTTGTCCCCGCCTTTGTATTCAATGGCGAGAAATTCGGAGGTGACTTTCTTTACTTTGAGCGCCGCCAACCCCAAATAGCGCCCGATGCCGTGCCGCTCATGGACCAGAAAATCCCCCGCATTGATATCCATGAAACTGCTGATGGCTTCCCCCCCCTCAAACTTGGGGAGCCGGACGCGCTTCCGATAGCGCCCGAAAATTTCGCTGTTGGTGAGGACCGCGAGCCGCCGCGACGGCATCAAAAACCCGTGCTCAAGCTCCCCGATGACAAACCGGGGCAGCCAGGAGATTGTTTTCCCTTTGATGGTCAGGGACGGATCTTCGAGAAGCTCCTCCAGGCGGTCTCTCTCTCCCTGATTGTGGCAGAAGACCGCGACGGCCCAGCCGTCCTCATCCCAGGTCTTAAGCTGCGACCGCAACTCATCCAGGCGGCCGGAAAAAGCCGGGGGCGCGAGGAATAATTGTTCCTCCGGGCCGGAAACGTCCGGAGTCAGACTCACCACGCCCAAACCGGATAATTCAGTTGGAATTTTCAAGCCGCCGATCGATGACGAATAAAAAAGGATTTGAACATCAGGACCCAGATACTGGACCAGCGTGGCGCCGCTTCCGGCCCGGACCGGATAAACGGTCATTTCCCGCTCGAAGCCCTCGGAGCGCTGGGAATACAAATTGACCGGGCGGAGTCCCTCCACCGTGTCCAGATTCCAGGTGATCCGGATGGGCGCGGAATATCCGGGAGACCAGATGTCCACCACCTCCCCGCGGACGGAATACTCGCCCACCTGCTCCGCACGCTCGTTGCGGCCGTATCCCCCCGCCATGAGAAGATCCTCCAATTTCTTCCGGCCCAGAACCGTTCCGGGCCTTAATTCGAAAGTTTTCTTCTCCAGATTTTCTTTGGAATCGGCCCCCAAGCTCAACCCCGCCGCCGAAGCCACCAACACTTCGACGTCCCGCGAGGCCCAATTGAACAACGCCCCCTGCCTCTCGGGTTCCTCGTCCGCGGTGTAGCCCATGATTCCAAAGGGCTGGGCCTGTGAAATTTCCTCGGGAATTTTTAAAAGGGCGCGGGTATCATCCGCGAGATCCAGGACCTCGTCTTCTTCCTGGAGGAGGAGCAGGGTTTTTCCGGGCCGGCGGTTGTTGATCAGCCACCACGGCAACCCGCCTCTCGTTATTCCTCCGACGTTGTTCATACCGTCATTCCTGCGACTCCGTCATTCCTGCGGAAGCAGGAATAACGATCACCATTTCACCTTCTCCCCATGGAGACAATGGTTTCGATGTGGGAAGTTTGGGGAAACAGGTCGACCGGGACAACTTTTTCAACTGAGTATTTCCGGGAAAGAAGTTTCAAATCCCGGGCCAGCGTGGCGGGGTCGCAGGAAACGTAGACGACCCGCGCCGGTTCAAACTCAAGGAGCCGGTGAATCACCTCTGGTTTGCACCCCGCCCGCGGCGGGTCTAGGATGACCGCGAGCTTCTCCGGGTTAAACGCGAAAGAGGAGCGGCCGAAGTTCTTCCGGAAAAACTCCTCCACCGACGCCTTCACGAATATCACGTTGGAAATTTTATTCATCCGGGCGTTAAACATGGCGTCTTCAATGGAAATAGGAACCTCCTCAACCCCGACGGCTCGCTTCAATTTTTTGGCGGCCATGAGCGCCATTACTCCAACGCCGCAATATAGGTCCAGCAATGTCCAATCGCTCCCCATTTCGGCCAAACTGAGGGCTTCGCGGTAAAGCAATTCCGCGGCCGGCGTGTTCACCTGCATGAAAGCCCCCGGCGAAAAATAAATCTCAAGGCCCCCGATTTTCTCCCGAAGCCGGTCGGCGCCCCACAGCTTCACCCAGCGCGCACCCAAAATGACATTCGACTGTTCCGGCTGGAGGTTTTGAAAAATCCCCTTCACTTCCGTGCAGGCTGCCCTGAGGGATTCCTCAAAAGCGCCGCCATCGTCAAACTGGCCGCTCCTGGTCACCAATACCACCAGAGCTTCGCCGTCGGAATTTGTCCGGATGACGAGATGCCTCAGCCAGCCGCGGTTATTATCCTTATCGTAGGCTTCCCAATTTTTGGCGGCGGCGAAATTGTTAACGGCGCGGAAAATTTTGAGCGAGAGCTCGGGCTGGACCAGGCAATCTTCGAACTCGACGATATCGTGGCTGCCGGGCGCGTAAAATCCGGCCGCAAACCCCTTTGAAGGGACGTCATTCCTGCGAAAGCAGGAATCCATTCTTCCGTCATTCCCGAATGTCTTAATCGGGAATCCATGGATTCCTGCTTTCGCAGGAATGACGGGGATCGCGGGGATGACGGCATTTTTCCGAGGAGCGAAGGGGATTTGAACTTTGTTCCGGTAGCGAAAGGCGTCGGGGGCGAAAATAATTTCCTGAACTTGGGGATTTTCGAACCCGCCGAGCCGCCGCAAAGTCTCGCGCACAAGCTCCTTCTTCCATTTCCGTTGCTCTTCGATCTTGATGTGCTGCCAATCGCAGCCCCCGCACCAAATCCCTTGCATGCCGGGCTGGAAATGGTAAGGACAGGGAGGCTCCTGCCTGTAAGGCGACGGTGTTTCAACGGCGGCGGGCAACCAGCGGGAATAATTTTTCCGGTCTTCGATTTTCCGGCAGAGAATTTTTTCTTCAGGCAGGGAATAGGGAACGAAAGAGATTTTGCCTTCAAGGGTTCCTATGCCGTCCCCTCCCGGGGCCAGCCGGTCTATTTTGATGCGCGCGCTTTCCAATTTACAGAAGTACGGCGAGGGCCTCGCGGCCCGTCATCCCGGGCGAAACTCCAAGTCCGGCCGCAACCGTCGTGGCTTCCACAATTTTCGCGTCCAGCAAATCCGCGACGGTCTTGACCCCGCGGACCATCGCCGCCGCCTCGCCCAGTTTTTCCGCGGCCTGGATATTTAAAAATCCGCACATGACGAATCCCCTGCTCCCTTTGACCAAAACAAGCGGCGCCTTGTTGAAGGGGACCTCAAGTCCCAACCCTTTCCTGCCGTTTATTTCAACTTCCGATGTTTTCATAATTTATAGAGACTTTCACAAATGGCGTCATTTTGCGACTTTATCTTCCTGGGATTATCTCTCTCCCCCCTCTACTTGTCAAACCGGTGGCCCTCGTGTATCATCAATCTTGCATCAGGCCGCCTCGATGATCGTCGGTAAATTGAATGACCCAGATAATTGCAGCCAGCATAGGAAGCTACCCCCGCATCGGCGAAGAAAAGGACCAGCAACGCCATCGCCGCGCCTATCAACATCTTCAATCGGGAGAACTTTCCCAGCACGGTTTTCTGGACGTCCAGCAGTCCGTCATTCAGGAAGTCATCCGCGAGCAGATTGAAGCGGGACTGGACGAGGTGACGGACGGCCACGTCACCTGGACAGATCCCATCACCAAGTTTTGCGAAAACATCAAGGGAATTAAAATCGCGGGTCTCGCCCGGTATTTCGACGCCAACTTTTACTACCGCGTTCCCGTCATCACGGCCAAACCTAAAAAATCGAATCCATTCCTCCTTTCCGATTTCCAAGCGGCCCGGGAAATGTCGCCGCGGCCCTTGCGGACGGTTTTAACCGGACCTTTCACGCTCGCGGCCCACACGGTTTCGGAATTCAAACCGTTCAATAATTTCGCGGTCCGGCTGTCCTTCTTCGCGGAGGCGCTCCGCGAGGAAATCAGCGAGCTCGCCGCGAACGGCGCTCAAATCATTCAAATCGACGAGCCTTCCCTACCCTTTCTTCCCGAACAAATCCCCCAAGCAGGGCGGGTTTTCGAGTCCCTGACCTCGGCCGCCCCGCAGGCGAGGAAAATTCTGGCCTTGTATTTCGCCCCGCTCGCCGGGATCATTAAAGAAGCGCAAAATTTTCCGTTCGACGTCATCAACCTGGACTTTTCCTACGATGAGAAAAAACTGACCGAAATCATTCTTCAGGAAAATATCCAAAAAAATATCGGGTTTGGAATTTTAAATTCCCGGACCACCAAGCTTGAGCCAATCGACCCGATTTTGAAGACAATCAAACAATGGATTGAAAAAAATAATCCCCCTTACGTTTATATTACGGCTTCAACCGGCCTCGAATATCTTCCCCGGGCCGCGGCCCAGGCGAAATTGAGGCTTTTGAGCAAAATTAAAACTGAACTCGGGGAAGGTGCCGTTGTTCACAGTTCACACTTTGGGCCAAAACCTTTGGGAAATTAAGATGGGAGAAAAAGTGTGAACTGTGAACAACGGCACCTTCGGAAAAAGAAGGAAATCTTTTCCGCCGGAGGAAGGAAGCTGGCCGCCCTGGGCTTTAAACTGCCGCTTTTCCCCCTCACTCTCACCAGCAGCCTGCCGAAGCCCCCGGAGCTGAAGGAGCTCCGCTACAAAGTGGCGAAGGGGGTCCAGTCGGCGGAGGAACTGGAGCGCAAGGAAAAATTGGCCACCGGACTCTGGATCCGGGAGCAGGAACGCTATGGATATGACATTTTGGTGGACGGCGAAATGGACCGGAGCGATTTCATCAGCTATTTCGCCGAAAAAATAACGGGGTTCACGGCCGGGGGCCTTGTCCGGGCGTTCGGAAACCGCTATTACAAACGGCCCGTCATCACCGGAAAACTGGAGTGGCGGGAGCCCATCATTTTGAACACCTGGCATTTCGCGCAGCGCTTCACCAACAAAGTCGTGAAGGCGGTCCTCACCGGCCCCTACACCCTCATGGATTGGTCGTTCAATGAATACTATCCCACCCGCGAGGCCATCTGTAAGGACCTCACCAAAATCCTCCGGAAGGAAATCGAGGGGCTGATTGAAACGGGCGCCAAAATCATCCAGATTGACGAACCCGCCCTTTCCTCGCGGCCGCACGAATTTAATCTGGTGGCGGATTCCATAAAAGAATTGACGCGGGGCTTCAAGGCGTACTTCATCCTCCACCACCGCCACGGGGACCTCGCCCCGGTTTGGTCAAAGCTGATCCGGCTTCCCGTCCAAAACATCGCCTTTGAAATCACCAATCCCAGCCTCTCCGCTCTGCCTTTAGTCCGCAAAGAGCCGACGGAAAAAGATCTGACGGTGGGAATCATCGAGGCCCACAACCACGTCGTGGAAAGCCCCCGACAAATTTCAGACCGGATTCGGGAGACCTTGAAAGTCATTCCCCCCCACCAAATCTGGTTTTCGTCGGATTCGGGCCTCCGCACCCGCACCACCGAGGAGGCCGTCCAAAAACTGGCCAACCTCGCCCGCACCGTCCAAAAATTCAGGACTTAGGGCCCTTCGCGTAATCGATCAAGCCCTGGAAATCCACCACCACCACGGGTTCATTCCCCACGACCCAGGCGTCGTGGCCCGTTGGCACGTAAGAAACGTCCCCCGCCCGGCATATCGTCTCCGTGCCGTCATCCATCACGATTTTCAACGTTCCGGAGAGGTGGTATTGAAAGTGAGGCGCCTCGCAGCTTTTGGTTTTGGCGATCGGCTTCACCGATTCGGACCATCTCCATCCCGGCTCAAACACCGCCCGGCCGACGGTCCGGCCCGCGAGTTCCACCAATTCCACTTTTCCTTTATCAAACAACCGGACTTCATCCGGTTTGGTCAAACTTTTAACTTTAATGCTCTCCACTACAGTTGTATTGGCCATGATTAAATCCCTCCTATTCATTACGATTTCAATTATTACAATGGATGTGCCGGACGGTTAGTTCCCGAAACCTCAATAAATACCCCCAATTGCGGTATAATCAAGAAGGAGAATTTCTGTGCTGAATTCTGGCAATAATATAGGTCAGGATGGGGGATCGGACGGCAATAACGCCGATCACTTGAAAGCGGATATTATCCTGGCCGCTTCCGAAGTCCGTTTCCGCCGACTCTTTGAATCAGCCCAAGACGGAATCCTCCTCCTCAACGCGGGCTCGGGAAAAATCACCGGGGCCAATGCCTTCCTCAAAGATCTGCTGGGTTATTCTGAAAATGAACTGATGGGGAAAGAACTTTGGGAAATCGGCTTGTTCGATGACCAGGAGAGGGCTCACACGGCTTTTCAAGAACTGCAGTCGAAAGGGTATGTTCGATACGAAGATTTGCCGCTTAAAACCAAAGACGGGGCCACAAGAGAAGTTGAATTCGTCAGCAACGTTTACGAATCCGGCGGAGACCAGGTGATCCAATGCAACATCCGCGATATCACCGACCGCAAGATCGTCGAACGCGCCCTGGCCGAAACCAACGAGTCGCTTAAAGCGACGATAAAAAAACTGGCCGAACGGAACCGCGAAATTGAGCTCCTGAGCGAAATGGGCGATTCCCTGCAATCCTGCGTTTCCATCGAAGAGGTTTACCGCGTGGTGGCGCGCTTCAGCGTTCAACTCTTTCCCGGTACACATGGCGCGCTGTTCAAAGTGAAAGGTTCTCAGAATCTCATGGAGGTGGCCACCGAATGGGGCGGGACGATGCAAGGGGAACAGGAGTTTTCGCCGAACGATTGCGTGGGGCTAAGACGGGGACACGTCCACGCGATCAGTGAAGAGGGTTCGAGTTCCAATCTGATCTGCCAGCACCTCGACCAGCCGATAGCAAATTATTTATGCGCCCCCATGATCGCCTATGGCGAGGTTCAGGGCGTTTTGCATCTGCGCAGCGTGGAAAGTGAACCCGCGGCAGCAGAGCCCGGCGCGCACGGGCTGGAGAAAACCAAACAAGCCCTCGCCGGGACTGTGGCGGATTATGTGGGTCTGGCGATGGCGAACATAAAATTACGGGACGCCTTGCGGCAGGAATCCATTCACGATCCCGTGACGGGCCTCTACAACAGGCGCTTCATGAAAGAGGCTATGGACCGCGAGCTGCGGCGGGCGACCCGCAACCGGCGTCCCTTGGGTATTTTAATGATCGATATTGATCACTTCAAAAAACTAAACGATTCCTTCGGACATGAGGCGGGCGATGTGGTGCTGAACGCCTTGGGCAACTTCCTGAAGCTGCAAATCCGCGGCAATGACGTGCCGTGCCGCTACGGTGGAGAGGAGTTTTTAATTATCCTGTCCCGGATCCCATTGGATGAATGCCGGCAACGCGCCGAAAAATTGCGGGAAGACGTTAAACGCCTGGAGATTCAACATAACGGCAAGCCCCTTCCCGCCATCACTGTTTCCATCGGTGTCGCCGCCTATCCGGATCATGGCCGCAGCATCGATGAGCTTTTGAGAGTCGCCGACACCGCGCTTTATCGCGCCAAGGACCTTGGGCGTGATTGCGTGGTGATTGGACAGGCGCTCAGCGAATCTCCCGTCAGTTAGGGGAAAATGTCGGATGTAGAGACTTGACCCCTAATGAATCGCCGTTCCGATTCAGGCTTTGGAAGGCGATGTAGGCCAGGTCGTCCACGTGGAGATTGTAGCGGTAGGAAAAATTGCTCACCAAATTGATCAGGGGATGGCACCCGCGCCACCAGCTCCCCACCACCCGCCAAAGAATCCGCAGGCGCGAATAGAAATACCGGTTGCATTCCGTCATTTCCCGGAGCATGTCGTCATGGGAGAAATTCTTGTACTGGGCCACCGGAAACATGAAGGTGTAGTATTTCCAGT
>Ga0315279_10000666_pt1 | contig 64720 bp, 70 predicted proteins | sample YL17G06_20_MG_FD_203694 | JGI IMG/M metagenome (GOLD analysis project Ga0315279, IMG submission 203694) | Sediment microbial communities from Yellowstone Lake, YNP, Wyoming, USA - YL17G06_20 | ecosystem: Environmental > Aquatic > Freshwater > Lake > Sediment | place: USA: Wyoming | collected...
AACCCCGCGATTTGCCATTTTTCAACGCGGTCAAGATTACCCGTCAAACAAGCCCAAATCAAGCTCCAATAGACGAAAGAAGAATAAAAACCATTTTTAACCATTTTAGGGACAAGCCAGCGCGCTTTCCTTGAACTGTTATCCCGCAAGCTTCGGCTGGAGTTTTACCGTTAAGGGCTTCGTGTGGTCTTATGAAGTCGTAGTAGATTCTCATTCCATCCATCGTCATTTGCGCTTTTGGTTCCTCATCGAGCCTCTTCCTGTCTGTTTCATTGTTGTTTCAATATTGAATCCTAATTGATGATTGCGCAAGTGTTTTAACTATACTCATCCAAATCTGACTGTGTCTCTCCTCGATTGGAACGGCGCGGTTTGAGATTGAAGACAATCCTAGTTATCGCGGATGGAATGGCTGATCGACCAGTAAAGGAGCTTGGTTGGAAGACTCCTTTGGAAGTTGCTCGTAAGCCTTCGCTTAACCAGATCGCCAAAACTGGAGTATGTGGCATACTTGATCCCATATCGCCTGGAAAAGCTCCTGGAAGCGACACTGCTACGCTTGCGTTGCTTGGTTATGATTCTTTGAAGATTTATTCTGGAAGAGGTGCTCTGGAAGCGCTGGGTTCTGGAGTAAACGTCTTGCCTGGGGATGTTGCTTTCAGATGCAATTTTGCAACCGCAAACGAAAAAGGAGTCATCACAGATAGACGTGCGGGCAGAATTGCAAATGAAGATGCTGTCAAACTTGCTGACAGTTTGCAGAAGATTAAGTTGAAGAAGCCTGCAAACGCTGAATTTCTCTTCAAAAGCACCATTCAACATCGCACTGTCCTCAGCATCCGCGGACCAAAACTTTCAACAGCAGTCAGTGACTCAGACCCAGGCAAAATCGGGGAAAAGTCTTCTGAAATAAGACCTTTAGACAACAGTTCCGAGGCGAAACTGACCGCCAGAATCGTGAATGATCTGCTGCATGACTTTCAAAAAGCTTTGAAAAACCATCCTGTTAATGAGGAAAGAGTCAAGCAGGGTTTGCCACAAGCAAACATGGTCTTGTGCAGAGGTGCTGGTACGATTCCCAACATAAGACCTCTTTCACAGTTATTCGGCATCCGCGCTACGTGCGTGGCTGCTGCGCCACTGGTCAAAGGCGTTTGCAAAGCTGCAGGAATGAAAATCATGGATGTTAAGGGGGCAACAGGAACTCCTCAGACAGACTACATGGCTAAAGCCAAAGCTGTAGTCCAAGCTCTGAGGAACAGTGATTTCGTGCTTCTTCACGTGAAGGCGACAGACGTTGCCAGCCACGACGGAAACGCGAAACTGAAAATTGAGGTAATCGAGAAGATCGATGGCATGCTTGGCTACATGCTCAACAACATCGACCTAAGCTCTACCTACTTGGCCGTAACTGCCGACCACACAACATCACTGGTCACAGGCAATCATGAAGGCGACCCAGTTCCAATCGCCATAACAGGTCCATACGTTCGCCGTGACGACGTTATGGAATATGACGAACGGTCTTGTGCTAAGGGGGGGCTCAACCGCATAAGAGGCATGGACCTTATGCCCATCCTGATGAACCTTCTCGGCAAAACTGAAAAATTCGGAGCATAAGACCTGTCCTTGCCCTCGCTTTGCAAGTCCTAATCAGATTTCTAAAATTCTGTCGTTTCGAGTTTTCTACACATGAATCATGCTGTCGTGAGTATCCTCTCAGAGGCTACCCTACTCCCAAATATCTTGAATTAGAGGTTCAATGCGTCTTCTTGAGCATGTGTGCTGAAGCCGTTTAGAATTTAATTCAAGGTTCTTCAGCAAGTCATAAAAACCCGCAACATGGAAGTAGTTCTGGTTGTTTGCATGTCGACTGTGACGTCGCAGGTTTTTTTCAGGTTCGCATTATGAGATAGGAGTCCAGCAAGGACGCTTTGTCAGTGGGTTAGTTCGAAAAGCCTTGGAGCAGATTCCACATTTTGAAACCATAAAACTAATTAAACCACGACTGTTGCCAACCTCCCTGTTTCTTACACTGGCTAAACGCCGAGCCGCCAAACTACTAACAAACGATATTTTCGAGAACTATCCAAAACAGGCAGAGCGCTTAAAGGGCATAGCCGAAGGCGCTGGAATAGACATGCCCACGGCATTGCTTCTACAATCAATGGAGATGCTAACTGGCAAGCCTAGTTTTCGTATTGAAGCATGCACCAGCCTCGGATTCAGCCCTCAACGAACTTCCACAAAAGAAACGATTGTCGCCAAAAACTTTGACTATCCAAACGACTTTGCACCCTACCACTTAACGTGTGAAACAAAACCGAAAGAAGGATACAGAACCCTAGGCTGCAAGATGGGGCCTCAACCAGGCATACTGGACGGCATGAACGAACACGGCTTAGCCGTCACCTACAATCTAGCTTACACGATAGAAACTCCAACCAGTTTTGTGCCGCTCTCGATAGTTCTGCAGGAAATGCTTGAAACGTGCAAGATCACAGATGAAGCTGTTAAATTCGTCGCTCAAGCGAAACGTGGAGGACACGAAGCACTTCTAATACTCGCCGATGCAGAAGGCAACTTGAAAGCAGTCGAAATTACCTCCAACCATGCTGCAACACGTGACATGACAAACGAGCAGATCATCAACACCAACCACTACCTCACGTCAGAAATGCAACAATACGAAATTCCGCACAATACCGTCTATTCTGGCAAGGTCGCAAAAGAAATGCTCGGAATACGACTCCACGAATCAAGCGAACAAAGACTAAAACGAGCACAAGAACTGCTGAAAGGCAAAACCAAAATAGACGAAAACAAAATCACCGCAATCCTGCGCGACCACGGTAAAGACGATAAGCCTTCAATGTTCACGATTTGTCGACACGCTCAATACGCAAGCACCCTGCGCTCCGTCATTTTCTACCCAAACAGAAAAACAATCAGAGTTCTATACGGCAACCCATGCCAAAACGAATACACTGAATTCGGATTCTCGTAACCTCTAGCTGAACCTAATCTCCTGAGCGGAAAGGTTTTCTACTGGACTTGGACCACTCGCCATTCTCGGTAGTCTGTGACGACTCTGCCATAACCTCTTAGCATCTCGTCCGTTTCCGCGTCGCCAGTGTCGACCCTCAGAACGTTTTCCTCGATGCTTTGAAGCTTGCTCTTGGTTGCCACAACGAGCATCCGTTCCCTACCGACACGTTTCACGATTTCTGGACTTATCTGCTGGTTTCCTCTGCCCAACAATATACCCTGATGCCCGATCGGCGAAAGAATAATCCAAGTGTTTTCCCAATCTTCAACCTCTTCTATGATTCTTTTCTCGTCCACGTCAAGAATGACTTTCCCTTTCTTGTAAATGTCCACACCCAAAACCGTCTTGTCTATACCAAGCAGATCAGCAACGCGTTTAACGGTCGTTCCAGGCCCGAGAATCCAAGTTGCATCCTTTGGCATTTCCTCTACTATGAACCGTGCTATTGCCGTTTGATTGTCTTTCTCATCAATTGTGTCTGGACTTACTTGCTTACTTCCCTGAATGTGAGCTGGTAGGAACGGTCCTTTCAGATAGCCGTGGAGCTTCACGTTGAAAGCATCATCCCGAATAGCCTTCTCATCAGCATCCATAATCTCAAAGTCTGTCACTTCCGTTCGCTCTTCAGCGAAAGCCAAAACAACCTCCACCGCATCTGCCGGGCTTACCGCGAAGATGCCGCTGTACATTTTCACCCCAGATGGAACACCCAAAACTGGTATCTCCTCAGAGCCACGCATAGCGTCAAAAACATCTTTCGCTGTACCGTCACCGCCAACAAAAACTATCAAATCCACTTCTGCCGCGGTTAACAGCTTGGCTGCAGCTTTCGTGTCCTCTGCGCTCGTTTCTTTCCCGATTTTCATAGACAAAACTTGAACCTTGAAGCCTGCAGTTCTTGCCTCGTCTTCGCCCATCATACTTGGGCAGGTGAGAACTTCACACGCCTTGCTCTGAATGTTCTCTTTCAGTTTCTGTAGGAACTCGGTTGCTCTCCTGGGTGCTATTGGTTCAGCTCCTTTGATAATTGCTTCTTTCACGATGTTGTCTGTTCCTTTCAGTCCCACTTTGCCTCCCATGCCCGCTATGGGATTAACGATGAAGCCCATCTTCATGTTCTCATCCGCGACATGAGTTAGATGTGCGTGTTATAAACTGTTTTTGAAGGATACTAAACTAAGAGCCAGATTTCCCCAAGATGCTCAATCGAAGAAGACCAGCAAACCACGATATCATTTTCGATATGCAACGTAAATGTCCGCTTCTATCATTTTCGTTTGATTACTGTAGAAATGATGGGCAAAGTAAATGTTTCCATTATTGTCCAGCGTAGGCTCGCCTGCGAACTGCGAGAGAATAAGCTCGGGTGCTGACCAGTTGCCGCTTACTTTAATTGATCTGTAGATCGCTGGCGAACCCATGTACGTTCTTGTGAACCAGAGTTCGTCTCCATTTTGAGTGATGACCGGCCAGCCCTCGTTTTCCGGAGTATTAACTGCCTCTACATTTTCTGGCTGTTGCCATTCACCATTCACTTTTCTCGTAACCCAAACATCATACTGTCCCTTCCCGCCAGCTTTTGCAGAGTGAAAATAGAGCTCATTTCCATCAGCCGTAATGTGCATCTCGCCAACTTGATAATCTTTGTCGAGTTTGTCTCCACCATATTGCCAATTAGTCCACTTTCCATTCTTGAACTCGGCAGTGAAGAGATTCACTCCTGTATAGTCTTCTCGGGCAGAAGCAAACCACATTGTATCGTCCTGGACGAATTCAGCACCGTCCAGCGCAAGCTTTCCTGGGTCTTGCAGTATTATTCTTTCCGCTTTGTTCCAAGTGCCATTTTGCTTATGAGATGCGTATATGCCTGTTACGCCGTCAAGAAGTTGTTTTTCCGCTGGGATGCTAACGTTGGGAGTGAAAAAGACATACAGTGTGTTTCCATCAGGCATGACAAATGGAGAATCCTCCCCTCCCCGCAGTGTTTATTGACGAAGACAAAGGAACTGGTTGCATCCACTCATTTGAGTAAAGAATTGGAGGAAAGGCATCCGTCTCCGGCGTTATCTTGACTGCCTCTTTAGGTATGGCGCTCTCTCATGTCGGTGCCGTATTCTGCTCGGAGGGTCTGCTGTACAAACTTACAAAAATCAACGCAACTATGATGCCAATCGCTATCAGAACAAAGAACAATTTGGCCATAGACTTTGAGACTGGCATCTTTCTCGATTCCTCTAGGTAGGCATCCTTTTGGCTTTTAATGAGTTATGTTTTGCTGCTTAGCAATCCATATTCTCTTATTCTTGATGATTTTCTGTTCTTCATGCAATCTGTAGACCCTAAAAACTCTAATCTTATCAAGCTGGATCCACACGTTTCTCTTCCTAAATTCTTATATCTAATATCTATTACATCGTTCCTCACAATTGCGAGGGTGTCAGATGACTAGAAAAGTTACGAAAAAGATTCTTGTGACTGGTTCTACTGGCCAAATCGGTTCTGAATTGACTTTAGAGTTGCGGAAAAAATATGGCGGCGAGAATGTTGTTGCTGTGGGGCATAAGAGGAAGCCTAGTGAAACTCTGCTCAGGTCAGGTCCTTTTGTGCAAGTTGACCTCAGTAACGAGAAGAACACTGAGGAAGTTGTGAAGGATTATGATATTGACACAATCTACCATTTGGCGGCTGTTCTATCGGCTACTGGTGAAGAAAACCCGCAGGCTGCTTGGGCAATCAACATGGGCAGCCTCTACAACATTCTAGAAGTTGCAAGAAAACTCGAACTACTCAGAATCTTCTGGCCCAGCTCGATAGCTGCATTCGGTCCAACGACGCCACGCGTCAACACTCCGCAAGAAACTGTGCTGCTTCCCACAACCATGTACGGAGTCAGCAAAGTGGCTGGTGAACTACTGTGCAATTATTATTTCATCAAATACGGTATTGACGTGCGTGGACTCCGCTACCCTGGCATTATAAGCAGCGAGGTTCTGCCGGGCGGCGGCACAACAGACTATGCGGTGGCCATATTCTACGAAGCGATAAAGAACAAGCATTACACTTGTTTTGTGAAGGAAGACACTGTTTTGCCTATGATGTATATGCCTGACTGCATCAAGGCAACCATAGATATCATGGAAGCTGATCCTGCTAAAGTAAAACGTCATGACAGTTATAACGTGGCTGGAATGAGCTTCTCAGTCGGCGAGCTAGCCGCAGAAATCAAGAAGTACATTCCAGAATTCAAATGCGATTACAAGCCTGACTTCAGACAGAAAATAGCCGATTCATGGCCAATGTCAATCGACGACAGCACGGCACGTAAAGATTGGGGCTGGAAACCCGCATATGACTTGGTTGCTATGACAAAAGACATGATACAAAAACTGTCAAAACGTTTTGCCGAAGACAAGCTATAGATAACAAAAATACGAGTCAACGAGAAAGAGTTAAGAGAACGAGTGTGAAAATAGGCACAAAAGAGGCATGATATAAAATGCGGAATTCAACATCATTCTTACGAGAAGAATACCAAGACTTGGTGAAGAACGAGCTTGACTGGAAACTTCGAATTCTGCAAGGACCAAGCACACCATGGTGTGTCGTAGACGGAAAGAAGGTCCTAATGTTCTGCTCCAACAACTACCTAGGACTAAGCAACCATCCCAAACTGAAAGAAGCAGCAATCAAAGCCGTCCAAACCCACGGCGCAGGCTCAGGTTCAGTTCGACCCATCGCCGGAACCATGGACATACATATGGAACTCGAAAAACGCCTCGCAAAATTCAAACACGCCGAAGCCTCACTGGTTTATCAAACAGGTTTCGCAGCCAACGCAGGCCTGATCCCACAGCTCGTAGGCAAAGAAGATCTAATAATAAGCGACGAACTCAACCACGGCAGCATAATCGACGGTGTCCGATTAGCACACGCTGAAAGGGCAGTCTACAAACACTCAGACGTAGCAGACTTACACCGCGTCTTGGAAGAAGCAGAAAAACACAACCCGCCATACAGACGAATTCTGGTAATCACAGACGGCGTTTTCTCGATGGACGGTGACATAGCCCCGCTTGACGGCGTAGCCAAGGCAGCAGCCGAACATGGAGCAATGGTCTACGTGGACGATGCACATGGCGAAGGTGTCCTAGGTGAAGGCGGAAGGGGAATTGTCTCACACTTCAAACTTGGACGTGACAAAGTTCAAGTGGAAATGGGCACTTTCTCAAAGGCTTTCGGCGTAGTCGGCGGACACGTTTCTGGTTCGCAAGATCTGACTAACTTTGCTTACAACAAGTCCCGGACTTGGCTTCTGAGCGGATCGCATCCGCCTGCAGTTGCGGCTGCATGCCTAGCGGCAGTTGACGTTCTGGAAAACGAACCTCAACATGTGCGCACGCTATGGGAACATACCAAGTACTTCCAGAAAACAATGAAGGATCTGGGCTTCGACATAGGCAAAAGTGAAACACCAATAACGCCGATCATGGTTGGCGAAAGCGGTGTTGCCCAAAAACTGAGCGCTAAACTTTTCGAAGAAGGCGTCTTTGCTTTACCCATTGTGTACCCAATGGTGGCAAGAGACAAAGCACGCATAAGAACAATAATGAACGCAGCCTTAACACGCAAAGACCTAGACTTTGCCATAGGGGCATTCGAAAAGATCGGAAAAGAACTGCACATAATCTAAATCTTTCCCCTTTTTGGCTTCAGTCTGACTGAAGATTCGTTGAATGTTGACATTTGTAAGTCTATTCCAGAAATTCTAGACTGCTCTAAAAATGATGTAGGTTCTGAAGCGGTTGAGTAGAAAATCAGAGGGGAAGCCTTGGCTAGCGCGCGCCTTGGCGATCAGATACGTTTCTTACAAATTTGTCCATAGATTGAAAGACTTTGTCTTTATTGCCTTTTGCATCCAAAACTTCTTTTTGCAGTTGTTTTGCGTCCATAGGACAGTTTTTAGAAACTTCGCTGACAAACCTTCGAAGTTCCTTTTCGTCCATGTGGCAGCTTAGTGTGAGTTCTTCGATGGTGTCCTTCGCGGCTTTTGTGTCTGCAAAGCAGCTTTCGTTCAGTTCTTCCAGTGCATCTTTGAGAAAGGCTGAACTTACACCGCATTGTGAGCTTAGTTTATCAGCCCATTTCCTATCTTCACTCAAGTCCTTTCACTTCCATGACACGATTGTTGTATAGTGTAGAGGATTTTGTTATTTAAGCATTAACTCTAACTGCTTATTCTTGATGTTCTGAAGCTCTAATGGCGCAATTTGTCCAGAGCTTTGTCAACGTCTTCCAGCCCGAGTTTTCCAAGAGTCTCCGAGGTGGGTATGCCGTTGTCATCCCACCCTGCTTCCTCATAGTATTTCTTCTTACTCTCTTCAACCTTGACTCTGTCTGCAACCTTTCCTTTGTACGGTCCAGAAGGCAAGGGCTCGTAGAATCTGGGTGGGTTAGCGTCGTCTGTGTTCGGGTTCCATTTCAGGTCTGGGCCTCCCAATAGGAGCATCGCTCTCTGTAGTTGCAGTATCCTGAACGCCTTAGTTTTCACCCATTCTTCAGTCGTCAATTCTAAGCCCGTGACTGCTTTGTACAGGTTGAGCTTGACGTTGCGTTTCACACCGAAACTGTTGAAATTGCAGTAGACTCCTGAATCGTTGAAGATTTCCCATAGTTCGCTTCCAGATCCATCAAGCGGCAATTCTGCTGTTGATGTGTGGTCTCCGCCTTGAACAGAACAAACGTAGGCGATTTTGTCTGGATAATCTTTTTCGCTTCGGATACCGTGAGCGCCTATGCTTATGCCCTTGGCTTGTACAGCGTACTGTAGTACATCGGCGTTCTTCATTTTTCCGATTTTCAAAGCCGCGCGATAGGTTCCTTCAGCAAGTAAGTCGCCTATGCCTTCTCTGAAAGCAATCTTCTTGGCCAGAGCGCCAAAAGCTTCTGTGTCACCCCACTTGAGTTCAATTCCATCCAAGTCTTTCTTCGTTAATATTCCCCTTTGGAAAAGTTCAGCAGCAAATCCCAACACGTTTCCCGTTTGTATGCCGCATAAACCCAGATCATCAATGAGTGACGCCAGAAACACGTTTTCTTCTGGGGTGAAGATCCCCAGATTGGGGCCCAAATAGGCCTGCAGTTCATAGTCCGGGTTGTCAGTTATTGCTCCTTTGAATTTTCCAGTTTTGACCATCGCCACTTTCAAGCAACAGGTTGGACAGCCAAAGTCGCTCCAATACTGTTTTATCCAGACTCTGTTCTCGAACTTGTCAACGCCGTAACTTTTTTCGTCATGCCATTCGTCCTGCCAGTTCCGGACAGGCTCAGAACTTGTCTTCGCACCGGTCGCGTAGCCGCCTCCGCCTGTTCCCCAGCGCCGCCACAACTCATTGTCATAAGCATTATCACACACCAACTGGATCAACCGCTTCACTTTTTTGATGTTCGCCACTTCAGGCAATGGTCCAGTGCCTTTGACCGCTATTGCTTTCAGCTTCTTGGAACCCATGACTGCACCGTAACCACCATAACCCGCTGCATGTGTCCATTTCGCCGCAACCACCGCTGTCCGCACTTTGTTTTCTCCAGCAGGACCAACATACAACAATGCAGGTTCTTTCCACTCGCCATACCGGGGAAAACGTTTCTTTAAGAGTTCTCTGCATTCTTTGGTGAGAATTTTGACTGTTTGTTTTGCATCCTTGCCCCAAATGTGACTGGCATCTCTGATCTCGGCATCTGAATCTTTAATGAATAGATAAACCGGTTTTTTCGATTCGCCAGTAACGATTATACCGTCATAGCCAGCGCATCTCAGTTCGACTCCAAATTCTCCGCCAACAGTTGAGCCTACTACACCATTGCTTTGGGGCGATTTGCCTGATACGCAGATTCTGCCGCCCGGGAAATATCCTGTCAATGGTCCTGTTAGGAACAGAAGCACATTCTCTGATCCCAGAGGACTGATTTCTTCCCACTTGTTACCAAGTCTGTCCCAGAGTATTTTCGTGGCTAAGCCTCTGCCGCCGACATAATCCTTCAAGACAGCCTCGTCAAGCTTTGTGTCTTTGATGTTTCCGGTTGTAAGATTGACCTCTAGAAACTTTCCAGCATACCCCAGCATCATAGGTATTCCTCTCCCTGCTCTCCATACATCTTGGCAGCCAGATCACGCGTCAATTCCTCTGGGGTGCGTGCATACAGCTTGTACGGCTGGTCTCTTCTAGTGACCTTGGTTAACACGTTCCACCGACCCTCTTGGCAAACTTTCACGCATTGCGGGTCGCCTTTGCAGAGATCGCATATTACAGCATACTTTTCGGTTGGATGCATGTGCGGTATTCTGCCCGGGCAGGCGTCTATGCACTTTCCGCACGCAGTGCATGTCTTTTTTCTCACTATAACTGCACCTGTTTTCTTGTTTATCGACAATGCTTTTACTGGGCATGCTTGCACACATGGATAATCTTCGCACTGAGCACACAAGTGCGGAAATTCAAGACCAGGAACGAGCATGAAGACGCGTATTCTTGATGCTTCTGGCCAAATGTGCTTTTCATGGGTTAATGAGCATGCGATTTCGCATTTTCTGCATCCGCTGCACTTGGAGAGTGCTCTTGCAATCCATATTGGTTCCTTTTTTGCTGTTGGCAAGTTTGGGTACCTCTCAAAACGTCGCAGATTTTCCTTAGGTTTTCTTTAATTTAAAGGTGGTGCTCATCATAATAACGCCTTTAAGTGTTATCCTATAACTTCAGTTGAGGACGAGTGAAAGCTTACAGGTTGAAACTCAATTGGTCGCCTTATACGAACTTCTGGGAATCCTGCTAACCTCGTTTGTTTTGAACCTCATACCCTTCGCTGGTCCATCGAATCTTCTTATAGCCTCAAATTCCGCCTTGATTGTAGATGCTGATCCCGTTACTATAGGCTTGCTTGTGGCTTTCGGTTCAGCCTCGGCGAAGTTCATTCATTACATCGTCATGTTTTTCGTCAGAGGTTTCATAGGAGAGAGAAGTAAAAAACGTCTCGCCGCTGTGGGATTGAGACTTAAACGTTGGGCTTTTCTAGCACTTTTCGTGGTGGCTGCCACACCGTTGCCTGACGAGCCGGTGGTCATACCACTGGGTCTCATGAGGTATAACCCCGTTAAGTTCTATCTGGCTTACTTTTTGGGCAAGCTGTCAATAACTGTAGCAGGGGCCTACTTGGGAAGGCTTGGCGAACATTTTTTGGCGCCATGGATAAGTCTAGAAATGCTAATGGTAGCGTCAATAGTCCTGACCATAATCGTGACTGTTGTTTTGTTGAAAGTCGATGTGGGGAAGATTGCGGAAAGAGTTCTGAGAAGAAAACATGAAGCAACACCTCAGACTAAAATAGAAAGAACATAGTAAAGATACGTGAACCACTGGTGGGAGAAGACTTGAGGGTCATTGCTGATCTACATGTTCACAGCCGTTTTAGCCGTGCAACGAGCGAAAAAATGAGCGTTGAAGAGATAGCGCGCTTTGCTAGGATTAAGGGTCTGAATCTTGTTGGAACGGGAGACTTTACTCATCCGCAGTGGCTTAGAGAACTGGGGGAAACTTTGATTCCAGAGACAGATACGGGTTTGTACAAGGCTGCACGACATCCTGATTCGCCCGTGTGCTTTATAGTGACGACTGAAGTGTGTACGATCTTCACTTTTGAGAATGAAGTAAGGAAAGTTCATCACGTCATCCTAACTCCAAACATCGAAACTGCAGCTCAGATTAACGACAGATTATCAAAATATGGAAATCTTGCCTCTGATGGAAGACCCACCTTAGACATGAATGCGCCTCATTTAGTTGAGGAGGTGATGGAAGTTTCTGGTGAGAATATGGTTTTTCCGGCTCATGCTTGGACGCCTTGGTTCAGCATATTCGGAGCTTTCAGTGGCTTCAACAGCGTTGAAGAATGCTACCAGGACATGACAAAGCACATTTACGCTTTAGAAACCGGTTTATCATCAGATCCGCCTATGAATTGGCGATTGAGCAAACTTGATCGTTTTGCTCTAGTCTCAAACAGCGACAGCCACAGTTTTTGGCCGTGGCGTATTGGTAGAGAAGCTAACGTCTTTGAGCTTGACCGAATGAGTTACCATGAAGTTGTGGACGCTATCCGAAGTAAAGACAGGAAGCGTTTCAAGTTTACGATAGAAACTGATCCAGCGTATGGAAAGTATCATTGGACTGGTCACAGAAACTGCAACGTGGCCCTTTCTCCACAAGACGCGATAAAGCTTGGAAACATCTGTCCTGTTTGCCGCAGAAAGCTTACCAAGGGCGTTGAGCAACGTGTTGAGGAGCTTGCAGATCGTCCTGCTGGTTTTGTACCTGAAAATGCTATAGGTTTTATGCGTTTGCTTCCTCTTTCTGAAATTATTGCAACTGTGTTTGGCGTTGATTCTCCGTCTATTCAGAAGGTTTGGAACATTTACAATTCGCTTATTGAGAAGTTTGGCGATGAATACACTGTGCTGATTGATGCGCCGAAAGATGCGTTGAATACGGTCGTTGATGGGAAGGTTGCTGAAGCAGTCGTCAGAGTTAGAGAAGGACAGGCTAAGGTTGTGCCTGGGTATGACGGCGTTTATGGTAAGCTTCTTCTCTCTGAGGAGGGCTTTGTTGATAATCCGGCTCTGGGAAGAGTTCGACAGCGGAATCTGACTGATTTCATGTGATGATGGACTTTTACGTGTTTTGATGTGTATTTGTGTATGACAAATATACGGTAAGCCTTATTAAGTCGTAATATGCCAGATATAGTCTACAAGGTGAACACAAATGCAAAACCAAGCAGCAGCAATCAAGGGAGAAGAAAAAATCTCAAAAGTCATCGACCGCGTACTAACACAAGTCTTCGGCACAGAAGCCACACAATTAATCTACAAACACCTAGAACACAAATACTCGCTCAAGCGCGATGAAGTGACTGAAAGAATTGACCTGTTTGCAAAAGGACTTGAAGAGTTTCTAAGCTCAGGAGCTTACGTTGTGGAACGTAAGATCTTGACGGACATATACTCAAGCTACGGTTTGCTCCGCAGACTTGAACTTGAGAAAACACAAATGGGCACTGATTTTGTCGACCAAATAAAGTCCATAATGCAAAGAGCCTAAATCCCTCTTACATTCACTAATCGTTATTCTTTTCCTATTCAGTCCATTTCAAGCTAGATAAGCTTCCTACGGAAAGGAAACCATAATCATTTTATAAGCAGTTCTAATAGGCTTCCCTCTGCAAACCTTTGTTGACAGAGGGAAATTGTGTGAAGGATGTTCTCGGCAAAATCGTTAATGTTGCAGCTCCTGCTTGGAAGATTGAGAATGGCGAGGTCACTGATGCTGTTAAGGGGGCGATGTTGTCTGGCAACGTTTTTCAATTGTTGAAGAGTGTTTCGGGGTTGGCTGATAATGAGCAGAAGGTTTGGGAGCTAGTTGCGCCTTGGGTTCCGGTGGAAAACATTAAAGTAATCGGAAAATAAATAACATACACTTTCGTTAATCGGATGGAAGAGGCGAGAAGTTGAAGGGCGGCAAAATCAAAGAGTATCTGCTAAAGTACAACACTCCGCGGAGAATAATCCAGTTCTTGTCCTTCATATTCTTCAGCGCAGTAGTCTTCAACTTGGGTGCTTTGCCGCTTCTGCTTCCTGTACTCTGGACATGGGGATTACCACAGAACACCGTAGGTGATGCCTTATCAGCGATGCAGCTCTGGTTCTATAACACTGTTTTTCCTTGGCTTGGGCTGGCGTCGTTTCTGCTTGTAGGCGTGTTGATTGGTAAGTCGATGTGCGGCTGGGTTTGTCCTTTCGGCTTTATTCAAGATTTGGTTGACTTTGCTAAGCGCAGAAAGCGGGATTTCGCGTTGAGAACTCATGATAGTATGCTCTACGTGAAATATGGTATTCTGGGGCTCACCTTGTTTATCAGTGTGACGTTTGCAACAGCGAAAATTGTGGGGCTTAGCAAGACCTATGAAAATGCTTTAGGCGTTTTTGTTAAGGCTCCGTTTACCGCGTTGAGTCCCGGAGAAACTTTGTTTGCCTCTCTGCCTCAGATGATTGGTAATCTTCCTGCGTATGCGGCGGGAAAGTCGGCTCAGGAGATTCTGGCTGGAATCGCTGCTATTCCTTACATTTTCTGGCCTCAACTGGCTATTTTGATAGGTGTTCTTGTGCTTGCAGCGCTCGTTCCGCGAGTATGGTGTAAGTACTTCTGTCCGCACGGTGCAATAATGGCAATTACAAACAGATTCAGTTTCATCGGTTTGCGTCGAGATCCTGTCAAGTGTGCTAAGGGCGGATGCCGCCTGTGTGTTAATGCTTGCCCGATGCGCGTGCCGATTTTGGATTTGCCTTGGGAGAAGTTCAGCCACCCAGAATGCATCTACTGCATGAAATGCGTAGACGCCTGCAAAGACAAAGCCATCAAACCAACATATCCATAAGCCATTTAGCCTCTGACGCGTGTGGAAAAAATTAGAGCCCTCTATATATCCCTTGAACCTAGCATTGAAGCACGTAGGCTTTCTCTTTTCCTATCTTGGTGTGGATACTGAATCATTGTTGACGTTTGGGACGAGACAATCCAGACCGCCGGAAGGGTCAGGATAAAAGTCGATTCTTGCAATTGCACTAATATCCTCTAAGCCATTGATTGTGCCCAGAAGCTTTTTGAGTATTCACCCAAGACAGCATTGTAAATATTCTTCGTTTGTTGGGCTATTTTGTCCCAGTCGTATTTCTCTTGAATCTTCTTGTACGCATTAGTTCTCAGCCAGTTTGCGTAACCCTCATCAGCCAGTATCCTCGTTATTCCCCAAGCCAGCGAATCGGGGTTATTGGCATAAGCCTTAATACCACTCACGCCGTGTTCAACGATTTCAGACAAGCCGCCTGTATCCGAAACTACAACTGGACTCTTTGCAGCCATGGCTTCAAGGGCCACTATCCCAAACGGTTCAAAAAGAGAGGGCACAACCGAAACACTCGCACATCTCTGCAGTCTCCTCAGCGTCTCATCATCCACAAACCCCGTAAACAACACCTTGTGAGCTAGCCTCATGTTCTTGACGAGTCCTGAAAGCTGCTCCTTCATGTAGCCGTTACCCACGATCACAAACTTGGCGTTCGCCTTTTCCAAAACCTTTGGTGCAGCATTGACAAGCACGTGCACGCCCTTCTCATACACGAGTCTGCCCACAAAAAGCACGATTTTCTCTTCTGGCAAGGCGAACTTGCTTCTGAACTGGCTCAAATCCTCGTTCTCGTATTTCGAGTAAACCTCGTAGCTCACGCCGTTCGGAACCATGACCAGCTTGTCCCAAGGAAGCCCAAACGCCCACTGAACATGCCCAACCATGTAATCGCTGCAGCAAATCACCTTCCAAGCCTCATACATCAGCCAAGCTTCAGTCTCGTGAATCATCTTCTCATAATCAAAATGAATCCCATTCCTTCGCCCAATCTCAGTGGAGTGTATCGTAGCAAACAGCGGCTTCCTAAACACATGCTTCAAGCCGATTCCCGCAGTCGCAACCAACCAGTCATGAGCATGAATAACGTCAACCTTCCCGCCTAAATCATGAATGAGCGCGGCTGCCTCTTTCTGCATGTTCACGTTCATCAAGTAAACCCATGTCGCAAAATCAGGCGAAGGATTCTTGTAAGAATCAATCCTGTAAACCTCCACACCATCAACAGCTTCGTGTGCTGGAGCACCCGGAAAGTCACAAGTTACCACATAAACCTTAACTCCGTTCCTCGCCAGACTCTTCGATAAATAATAAACATGAGGCGAAATTCCGCCAATGATTCTGGGCGGGAACTCCCAAGAAAGCATCATAACGCTCAAATCGCGATTCATCGAGAACCTACACCTCTGACAACGCCTCTGTAGGTTCCCAAAACATCCTTGATCCAACCGGCAGAATTTGGCGAAATCACCTTAATCTTCTCATCCGGCACTTTGTACACTCTGATAATTTCGTCTCGCATCCATTCTGATTTGACTACCAGTGTCTTAGCTTCATACATTCCCAGCCACTCAATACTCTTGATAGCCATGTTGAAAGGCGAGTTCGCCCCATGAGAACGATGCTCCTCTAGACTTTCCACAGAATAAATGCAAGGTATGTCCAGCGCCTTCTTCAATGTGACCGCAGCTGGAATGAAATGCCAATCATGGACATCTGTTAATTCTATCTGTTTGTTTACGTCGTAGTAGACGTTTGCTGCTGCTCGCTCAACCTCCTGATTCAAAGTCAAAACCCACGTAAGGACCCCAATATGCGTGCGAACAGGGTTCGTCACTCTGATACTCTTGACACCCTCAGAATCGTCATATCCACCCGTCAAGTAATCATGATAAGTGACGACGTAGACCTGCACTTTGTTCTTGCCAAGCTGCTCTGCAAGCGTCTTCACATAATCTGCAAGCTGTCCAACTACTCTCGGCGGATACTCCCACGAAAAAATAAGCACGCGCATCAGAATCTCACGCTACGTGAAAAGTGCACAGACCTTGATTATGCCGCTTCCAGTCAAATAATACCGTTTCTTCCCCTCGTTGTCCATGAAACTTTCAGCGAAACCCTCAGCCTTATAGCCATCCAGAATCTTCTCTAATTCGCTCAAATCAACCTGCAAAACCTGAGAAAGCTCCTCGCTCCTCCTTGCAAGATCCGGGGCGGTCGCACACAAATTATGCAAAGTCTGTAAGATTTTCTCCGAAAGTGGAAGTTCCTCCCGCAATATTCCTCACCTTTAAGACAGTGTTGAGTTTATTCTTAGCGCATTTTCTTATAAAAGCCTGTGTACGCCCGGTTCAGGAGTATCTGATTGTTGTTTGCGTCTGCATACTCAACTCGTCAAACCTTTCTTTGGCGACCTTAATCACTGCCTCTGTGAGTTGTTCTCCCTTCAGTCTCGACAGTCTTATCTTCTTAAACTGTCCTGCTAAAGTTTTGTCTTGCAATGATTTTTCTGCCCATTTTTCAAAATCTCCACGAGTATTATGGAACTCCACTGATTTTGCGTTGACTTTTCTAAGTGTCTCTGCTATTCCTTTCAAGCTCCACGCCGTCGTTCCAGTGAAATACTTCTCTCCTTCGCCAGTATAGAACAAGAACGGCTCGTTTGCCGCAACTGCCGCAAGTCTTACCCTGTTCTCAAAGTCTAGTATGGTTGCTTGTGCGGTCACGAAGGCGTCTATTGGCGTGTTGAAGTGGCTGAAGTAGGAGTGCACCTCGCCTGGTCCTCCGCCTGCGGTAAACATGTAATAAAGATGATCGCTTATCTGGAAAAATCTCCAGATCTTCAAGAACTCTTTATCGCCCATCTCTTTGACCAGTGGTTCAAGCTTCCTAAGACTCGTGTAGTAAGCCCATTGCATGGTGTTTCCAAGCCAGCAGCTTGCATCCCGCTCCAAGTCAGCCCAAGAAACAGTTCCGCCCAGCTCTGGGACATCAATCTCTCCTTGAGATGCATATTTATCCGCAACTTCGGAAGGTGTGGTCATGTGCAAATTCCACCACTTCAAAATCTCACTCGGCAAATGTCTAAGAAAATCATGGATGCCTGTTTCAGGCCAGTGGTGCTCGCCAAAAGTTTCATAGTCTGGGAAGATGTTGATCACGTTTCCAGGTGTTCCAGCAAGCCAACTTGCATACTTGTCCGCCGTCAATGGCCATTCGTTCCACCATCTTGCAGAGAACCTGAAACCGATATCGTCTGTCAGTTTGTAGTTTCGCAGGAAAACCTTGAGTCTCTTGCAATCCTTTGGCGAGTAGAGATAGTTCGGCGATTTTCCATGCAGTATTCTTTCCACGCCTTCCGTGAAGATTCCCTTGTATCCCATTTTTTCCACGGTTCTCGCCACTGCGTTGTTGTAGAGCAATTCAGTATTCTCAAAAACCATAGGCGTATAACCCAGTAAATCTCTCATTATCTGTTGGTGCGCCTTTACCTGTTCAATGAATTCTTCTCGGTCAGGGTAAAGACTTGCCAATGAATGGTAATATGTCTGGTCTAGAAATTCTACGCAGCCGGTTTCTGCGAGCTGTTTGAAAGTTCCCAGCAAGTCCTTGCTGAACATCTCGCACTGTTCTAAGAAGACTCCTGAAAGGCTGAATGAGACTTTCACCTGTTTTTTTTCATTTCTGTATCTGTCAATCAGGTCCAGCAGGATCTTGTTGGATGGGAAATAGCATTTCTTGCATGTTCTCAGAAAAACCTCTTTGTTCATCGCTTGGTCAAAATAGTAATCAAAAAGATCCTCCTTTTTTAAACGTCTGAAGATCTGGTTCTCCCAGAAGAAGCTTCGTTTTAGCCTGTAAGGTTGGTGGACTTCGAAAACAATAACTATGTCTGTCAATGTGTTGTCCTCTGGTCTTCATATTCGGTTTGTTGTTTTATTTCTGATTTGCTGTCTCAAAAGGAGCTAACGCTGAGAGTTAGGTTGGATTCGGATTCCGAATTCATAATTTATTTATCCCCTGCGCTCGCATCTGTTTAAACACTAAAAGGTGAATCTGTGTGTCAATTGAAAGAATCAAGATTGAAAGTCAGCAAGAGCTAGAACAAATGATAACCAAGGAAATAAACCAACTCGAAAAAGATTTGACCATAATCTGCAACCACGTTCCAATAAACGACAAAGCAACACTAGACGTCCTGTGCCACGACAACAACGGACAGCTCGTCATCGTGCAGATGAACATCAACGAAGACGATGTCATGCTCCTACACGGAATCCAGAGTCTGGACTATGTTGACAAGTTCAAATCCTTCCTCAAAGCCACGTACAACAAGGACAAGATCGACGACAAAGAAAAGCCAAGACTCATTCTCATTGCTCCAAGCTTCTCAGATGCACTCCGACGCGCAGTCGAAAGCATGAAGGGAATCTGCGTCGACCTGTATGAGTGGGAATACCTGAAGCTCGGAGAACACAAAGGCCTCCGCCTCCAACCCATTTTTGCCACAAACCCTCCTGAAAGACCACAAGCGGAGAAGAACGAAGAAGAAAAGCAGAACGAGAAAAAGCACGAACTAAAGCCTCCAAAGAAGAAGGAACCACTGCCTGAACCCGAGTCTGTGCCTGAGAAGAAAGAAGAAGCCAAACCAGAATTGCCGAAACCAAAGCCACCGGAACCGCCAAAGACAGAACCGCCAAAGTTTCCGGCGCCACCAGTTGAAAAGCCAAAGGAAGAGAAGAACCCGCCTAAGCCAGAAGAGCCAAGAAAGAAGATGAGGCTTTTCTAGAACAGCCCTATCTGTTATCTCTGTCTAAACCTCTTGTACTCGCGGTGTGCTAATTGAGAATAGGCTTTTTCGTCTGGGAATACCCGCCAGCATTGGTTGGCGGTTTAGGTACGTATGCTGAGTATATTACTCGTGAGTTTGTTTCCATGGGCAATGACGTGACCGTTTTTACGCTTAACCCGGGAAACCTGAAAACCAGAGAGATTCTGAAAGGTGTGGAAGTACACAGACCTTTAGTCGCGGATGCAAGTAATGTCTTTCCGATGTTTGTTGTTGACGACTTGAAAAGATGGGGCACGAACATCCGCATGTTCAACGACATCTTCATCTACAACATCCTGAGCGCGTCAAAATTCATCAACAGCATGTTGAAAAAGGAAGGTTGCCACTACGATATCGTGTGCGTGCACGACTGGTTGAGCAGCATAGCAGGCCTTATGGTTAAAAACGAAACCAAGACTCCTGTCGTTTTTCACGTGCACAGTACCGAGTGGGGAAGAGCCGGAGGTCCCGGCTCGGAAGTCGTCTCACATCTTGAATGGGCAACATCCCAAAGAGTAGACAAAATAATAACCGTAAGCCACGCGATGCAAGAGGATCTGATGAGGCACGGGTGGCCAAAATCAAAGATAAGCGTCGTCTGGAACGGAGTGGACCCTGGACGCTATAACCCGAAAAACTGCAAACCCGAAGATGTGGAAGTGATACGCAACAGATACGGGATAAAGCCAGACGAGAAAATGATTCTGTTCCTCGGTAGACTCACGTGGGTTAAAGGTGTCACAAACTTGGTTCAAGCGATGCCCATGGTCTTGAGGGATTACCCAAACGCCAAGTTGGTAATCTTGGGAAAGGGTGAGCAGCAGAACGATATAATTGAAACAGCGAACAGGCTTGGGATCAGCGACAGGGTTGCCTGTAAGTTCGAGTTTGTGCCAGAAAACGAACGCATCCTGCACTATGCAGCGTCAGACATCTGCATCTTTCCATCAACATACGAGCCGTTCGGCATAGTCAGCCTAGAAGCAATGTCAATGGCCAAACCCATAGTCGTGGGTGCTCAGGGCGTAGTTGGCTTCAGAGAGCAGGTTCTCTCATCCGGGCCAGAGCAGAATGGTGTCCATGTGAACGGTGGAGACCCGGCTGACATCGCGTGGGGACTGAAAGAAGTCCTGTGCGACGCTGAAAGAGCAAGAAGATGGGGAGAAAACGGCAGAAAACGCGTACTACAGATTTTCACGTGGCGTAAAGCAGCAGAACAAACCCTGCAAACATACGAGACGGTTCAACATCCACAAGAACAAACAGAATATCGTGTAGTCGATTTAGAAGAAAAATTAACAAGAACATAAGAAAAAAGGATGCTAGGATTTTCGGCTCGCTGCTTTTTCCAGCGCTACAACGCCTGGCAGTTTCTTGCCCATCAGAAACTCTATCAGTGCTCCGCCAGCAGTGCTTATGTACGAGATCTTGGGAGCCAAGCCAAACTCCTGCAATGCGCCTATTGTGTGACCTCCACCTGCCAGTGAAAACGCCTTGGAATTCGCGATTTCCTCAAGAATTTTCTTGGTTCCAAAGCTGAACTCGCTGTTCTCATAAACTCCCATCGGACCGCTGACCACGATTGACTTTGTATTCCTGATTATCTTAGCATAGTCCTCAACCGTTTTGGCTCCAATATCAAATATTGAGTGCTCTGTTGGCAGTTCGTTAACTGGAATCTCTTTTCGTTTTCCGTTTGCTTCTACTGCTATGTCTTTGGGCGTTTTGATGTTGTTCGGATACTTCTGTTCAAGCTCTCTTATGCCAGGTATGAAGCTCATGAGTTCTTGTTTCTTGAGGAATTCCATGTTTGGCTTGCCGAGGTCAACTCCTTTTGCTGCTAAGAAGACTTGTCCGACGACCCCGCCTGTGAGAACGTAGTCTGCCACTTTGTTGTCCAGCACGTACTTGGAGATTTCAAGCGAATCATCGGCTTTGGCTCCGCCTAGAATGAAAACGCATGGCTTTTCAGGTTTTTCCAGAACTCTGCTCAGGGATTTGAGTTCTCTTTCCATTATGCGTCCTGCAGCGCTTGGCAAGACGGCTGTGAAGCCTATTATTGACACGTGAGCGCGATGTGCCGCTGCGAAAGCGTCGTTCACGAAAAAGTTAGCCAGAGGAGCTAGATTCTTGACTGGTTCTGTCTTCGCATGGTCTTCGGGTGTTCCCTCTTTTGTCTCACCTGTGAAGTTTCTGACGTTGTCAAGTACGAGGATTTCGCCGCTCTTCAGTTTCTTGATTTCCTCTTTTGCCCTTTCGCCGAAGGTATCGTCAACGTATTTGACTGGTTTTTTGAGTATTTTGCCTAGGATTTCGGCGTGCTGTTTTGTTGGGATGAAGTCTGGGTCGCCTTTTCTTCCCTGATGTGCCAAGACCACAACTTTGGCGCCTTTCTCGGCGAGTTCTTTTATTGTTGTTTCGCCGTGGGCTCGGATTCGTGTGTCTTCTAGGATTTTCTTGGTTTCCGGATCTATGGGCGAGTTGAAGTCAACTCTTACGAGCACGGTCTTGTCTTTGACTTTAAGGTCATTTAGTGTCAGGTATTTGGTCATTCTGTTTTTCGCTCTCCTGTTTGAAAGAAAAATAGGGATGAATGTGTTCTAGGTTTAACTGTTTGATGCGGACGTTTAGAGACCTGCTTTTTGGCCTATGAGTTCGATTTGTTCGACCATGCGGCAGCTGAAGCCCCATTCGTTGTCGTACCATGCGAACACTTTGGCGAAGTTTTTGTCGACGACCATTGTGAGCGGGGCGTCGAATACTGCTGAGTATGTGCTGTGGAGCACGTCAGTTGAGACTATTGGCTCTTCTGTGTATTCGAGTATGCCTTTCAGCGGGCCGTCTGCGGCTTTCTTGAACGCGGCGTTTATGGCTTCTTTTGTTGCCTCTTTTTTCAGCTCTGCTGTCAAATCCACGATGGAGACGTCTGGCGTTGGGACGCGTAGGGCTATGCCATCTATCTTTCCTGCAAGTTCGGGCATGACTAGGCCGACGGCGACTGCTGCGCCGGTTGTTGTTGGGATGATGTTTAGTGCGGCGGCTCTTGCTCGGCGTAGGTCTTTGTGTACGAGGTCGGTTACTCTTTGGTCGTTTGTGTAAGCGTGGGCTGTTGTCATGAGTGCCCTTTGTATGCCGAAGTTTTCGTGTAATACTTTGGCTACTGGGGCGACGCAGTTTGTGGTGCATGAGGCGTTTGAGATGAGGTTGTGTTTGGCGTGGTCGTAGGTGTCATCGTTTACGCCTAGGACTATGGTTGCGTCTGGGTTCTTGGCTGGTGCTGAGATTAGGACTTTTTTGGCTCCGGCTGTTAGGTGTTTTGAGGCTCCTTCGCGATCTGTGAATAGCCCCGTGGACTCTACGGCTAGATAGACGCCCAGGTCTTTCCAAGGCAGTTGAGCAGGGTCTTTCTGCGAAAGAACTTTCAATTCCTTTCCATTTACGACCAGGTCATTTCCCTTGACTTGTACGTCGGCGTTGAATCTTCCGTGGACTGAATCGTATTTCAGCAGGTGTGCGAGTGTTTTGGCGTCTGTTATGTCGTTTACTGCGGCAAAATCTATGTTTGCCTTTCTTTCTATAGCTGCTCGGTATAGGAGTCGCCCGATTCTTCCAAAACCGTTTATCGCTACTTTTATCGTCATTTAATGTTTCACCTTGTCAATTTGATTCTGGAATAGGTTAGGAAATCATCTGTTAATAGGTTTTCCGTTACGTTTAAGTGAAAAAGAAGGTGTTTTAGCGGAGTTTCATCAAAACCATTTCTGCCGCTAAGACTAGGGGTTCCCAGGTCTCACACAGTGGTGGTGCATAGGCGGTGTCAGCTTTTGCCAGTTCTCGGACTGTCATCTGCTTCTGTATAGCAAATGATATGGCGTTAATACGCTGAGTCACTTCCTCTCCACCGATGATCTGAGCACCGATTATCCGTTGGGATTCTTTTTCGACAACGAGTTTGACTTTTATGGGCAACGCGCCTGGGTAGTAGTCTGCTTTCGTCTTCGATGAGATTGTGCCTGTTACAGTGTCTATTCCCGCTCTTTTAGCTGCGGTTTCGGTTAAGCCTGTGACGCCGACGTCGGTGTCGAATAGTCTTGAGACGGCTGAGCCTAGGACTCCTGTGAAGAGTGCGTAGCCGCCTGCGGCGTTGATGCCTGCGACTTTGCCTTGTCTTACAGCCACTGTGCCGAATTGGGCTACTGTTGGTTTCTGTGTCACTATGTGCGCGGATTCAGCGCAGTCGCCTACCGCATAGACATCTTTGATGTTTGTTTCCATTCTGGCTGTGGTTCTGATGAGTTTCGTTTCACCCAAGACTACGCCTGCTTTAACGGCGAGCTCAGTGTTACCTCTGACTCCAAACGCACTGATGAACAGGTCAGCGTTGACTTCCTCTTTGCACGCGACTATTCCTGTTATGTTTTCTTGGCCTAGGCATTCTTCGACGCCTTTTCCTGTAAGTATGAGCATTCCCTTGTCCGTTAGCATTTCTTGGACTATTTTCGCCATGTCAGAGTCGAGCATCTGAGGCAGAATTTGTGGCAGTAACTCGACAACAGTGACTTTGACTCCTCTTTCTTGAAGCGCTATGGCCAATTCAAGACCGATCAACCCTGCGCCCATGACTACGGCTGTTTTGGCTCCGTTTTTGACGGCTTGGTCTATCCTTTCGCCGTCTTCAAGCGTTCTGAGTGAGAGTATACCTTTCTTCTCTCTTCCTTTTATGGGCGGCATAAAGCTGCTAGCGCCTGTGGCTATTATCAGGCTGTCGTAGGAGATTGTTTCAGTCTTGCCAGCCTTGTCCACTGTTTCGACTGTCTTGTTTTTCGTGTCTATGCTTGTGACTTTGGTTTCTGTGCGCAGATCTAGCTTCATCATTTGGAAGTAGGCTGGTGAGAAAACGATGAGGCTTTGGAAGCTTGGGATTTGTCCGCCTATAACAAAGGGAAGTCCACAGCGTGAATAGCCTACGTATTTTTCGTCGGCTATTAGTGTGATTTGTGCTGTGCGGTCGGTTTTTCTTGCTGCTGAGGCTGCGTCTACGCCTGCGGCGTGAGCGCCGATTATGACTATGCGTCTGGGCATTAGGTTACTTTCCCAGGATTTTGTGCCATTCTACAGCCTTGTTGAAATCCATTAGGCTTGCGAGTTCCGCTTGGAGGTTTGCTGGTTTAACGACGAGTAGCCAGGCTTTTCCGTATGGGTCTTCGTTTAGGAGTTCGGGTTTGGATTGGACTTCGGTGTTTACTTCTAGGATTTCGCCTGTTATTGGTGCGACTAGGTCGGATACGGCTTTAACTGATTCAACCGTGCCATAAGGAGTGTTTTGTGTTATGCTGGTTCCTGGGCTTGGTAGCTCAGCGTAGACTATCTCTCTTAGTTGTTTTTGTGCGTGGTCTGTTACGCCTATGCGGACTTTGTCGCCTTCGACTTTTGCCCACTCAAACTCTTTCGTGTAGTATAATCCTTCTTTGACTTCAGTACCATCAACTTTCACCATTCACCATTCACCTTTTAAGTAATGCAGTAATCTTTGGTGCTGTAGCCTTTAAAATTAACTGTCCACAAGAGCCAATCGTATCGAAGCAGTCGAAAACCGAATCAGTCTGAACCTTTGAACAGCAGATGATTAGAGTGTCTGTTTTGCAGATAGCATTTCAAGTTTATGAATCAGCGCGCGCAGAGGAAAGATCGTTTTGCGACTAAACGTTTTTACTTTCCAACTTGAGTATTACTATGTCTAAGGTGGTGTTTGGTTGGTTAAGTGGGAGTATAAGGTGATTCCAATTAAGACGCAGATTCATTCAGATCATTCCCAAGCCGAGAGGAAGCCAGTCATGGAAGACGTTCAAAACGACCTCAACGCCCTAGGCAACGAAGGATGGGAACTCGTCAGCGTCCAAGACATCAGACTCCCAGACGGCAGAATGTTCACAGTCGCCTACCTCAAAAGACAAAAACACTAATCACGATCCAACTCCAGAACCCTTCATACATCTCATTCTACGCATTCTCTAACTCATTTCTTCTCTAAAGAGTCTGTCAAATTCAGTGTCTTGTCCGAATAGAGGGATATGGTCTCCAGCACAGCTAGGGCCCGTCTTCTGGATAATGGAAGCGTTTGCGTAGAGCATATATAGTTATAATAAAGAATAATACCGTTAGGAGGTTCATAAAATCTCAGAGTCAATTGACAATCCACCCGAGGAAGTTTTGAAAGACGTAGCCGAACTCCAAGCGGCGCTTGATAATGACCTGCCGCCCAAGATTCCAGACAGAAATCTGCTCATCGCCACATGGAACCTACGCGCCTTCGGCAACCTGACCGAAAGCTGGAAAAGCAAAGAAAGCGACTCACCGAAAAGAAACTGGCATGCACTAAAATGCATAGCCGAAATAGTCTCACGTTTCGACGTAATCGCAATCCAAGAAGTGAGAGACAACCTCAGATCGCTCCGTCATCTGCTCAAAATGCTCGGAGAAAACTGGAGCTTCCTCATGACGGACGTGACCAAAGGCGCAGAAGGCAACTTTGAACGCATGGCTTTCCTCTTCGACACGCGCAAAGTCAAGCTTTCTGGGCTCGCCTGTGAACTCGTCGTGCCAGAAGAACAGCTGAAGAGCATCAAGCCAGACACGCTCAAGAAACAGTTTGCACGCACACCCTACGCGGTGAGCTTCCAGTCAGCCGACAAAACCTTCATCCTCGTCACGCTGCACGTCATTTATGGACAGCCCAAGGAACGCATCCCAGAACTCAAAGCTATCGCAGAGTGGTTCTCCGACTGGGCCAAAGACATCAACGGATGGGACCACAACCTCATCACCCTAGGCGACTTTAATATCGACCGAAAAGACGACGAACTGTACAAAGCATTCATTTCAAGCGGCTTGGACGTTCCAAAAGACCTACTCGATCTTCCGAGAACAATATTCAAGACCGACGGCCCGAAAAACGTCACGTTCTATGACCAGATCGCATGGTTTAACAAGGACGACAACGTTCCAGCGCTGTCGCTGAAGTACAGCCGCGGCGGCAACTTCGACTTCACCAAAACTGCCCTCAAATCCCTCAACCTAACAACAAAGGAACTCTCATATCGCATGTCCGACCACTACCCGCTGTGGGTCGAATTCGACGTAAGAGAATAATCAAGAACTCAAAGAATGCCTGAACCACTCAAGGCCTGACTTCCTCAAAAAGATAAAACCACCAAACTCAGTCCAACCCCTAAAGCTCTTTCAAGAGGCTTAGGAGCTGGTCTTTCTTCTCGGAATTTCCGCGTTTCTCCGCTTCCAAAATCGCTCGCTGCACCCACGTTCGAAGCTCAGGATAAAAACCCGCTTCAACCGAGTGCCTATGCTCTGCTCTTCTGGTCCATGAACGCGCGGACTCGTTTTGCTTGTTCTTCACTATTTCCATGTTTTTCACCTCTTATACGTTCATAGTAGTATCTTGAAGAAAAACGACAAAAAACTAGGTCTAATCCTTTCCTTTCGTACGTATTCCTCTCTACTACAATTCAACAACACGTACAATACACGCCGGCATATATTAACATATGTGCGCAATCAGAAACAAAACACCACGACAAATTCCGCTAGGCTAGGCTACAACTACTTTCCTTCCAGCTTGAAAGCCAGCCCCTTCGCCCATACTTCAAACAATCATCATTAACTATCTCTGTCTTTTTCCCTCTATGAACTCCTCAACCGACTGCTTGGCCACAGGATCAGGAACCTGAATCGGCGGATGCTTAAACGCATACGAGCTTATGCTCAGCAACTGACCCGCAATCTTCCTGTCCAAGGCAATCTTCACTGCTCTGATAATGTCTATGACGACACCTGCGCTGTTAGGCGAATCCTCAACCTCAAGCTTAACCTGAATCGTCAACGGCCTGTCCCCAAACTTCCTACCCTTCAACCACAAATAACAGATCTTCCTGTTCCCCAGGAACGGCACATAATCCGAAGGCCCAATCCGTGTCGGCAAATCATACGGAACAAGACTTGTAACAGCCTCAGTCTTGCTAATCCGCTTAGTCTTCAACCGCTCCTCAACCGTCATGTTCTGAAAATCCGTATCCCCACCAAGATTAAGCTGATAAGTCTCATCAATAATCACACCACGATCAACACAGAGCTTGGCGATGTTCCTGTGCAGAATCGTCGCCCCAACCTGACTCTTAATGTCATCACCAGCAATCGGCAAACCTCGCTCCTCAAACTTTTTAGCCCACGCCTGATCCGAAGCAATAAACTCCGGCATACAATTGACGAAAGCGCAACCAGCATCCAAAGCCGCTTGAGCATAAAACCGAGCCGCAACCTTACTCCCAACTGGCAGATAATTAACAAGAATGTCCGCCTTCGACTCCTTCAAAACCTCAGCAACATCAACCGGCTTCATCTCACCCTCATCATAAACACTAAACACCTTCTTCATGTGTTCAGCCGCACCGTCCATGACTGGAGCAGGCACAACCGTCACACCCGAACGCGGCACATCAGCAAACTTTGCACAACAGTTCGGTTGAGTGAAAATAGCCTCAGACAAATCTCTCCCAATCTTATTCCTGTTAACCTCAAAAGCCGCAATAAACCTCACGTCTCTAACATGGTACCCGCCAAAATTAACATGCATTAGCCCGGGAACAGTTTCGTCTTCCTTTGCGTTCTTATAGTATTGCACTCCTTGAACAAGAGCCGAAGCACTGTTGCCAACGCCTACAAGTGCTGCACGAATCTCCGGCAAACCGATCATTCCCCTTCTGAACCGTTTAGCTAACGGTTAGCCATCGCCTGCTCTATAACCTTTTCTAGAAGCACGATAAGATTAAAAGGGAACCTCACAGCACAGAGACACTAATAACAGGAGAAACACGAATGGACGGAAGCGAAGTAAACGTCAAGTTCGAGCCTTTCGCAGAGATCGTGGTCTTGGAACGCGACTTCTTCCCCAACCCAGAGGAAATAGCCAGATTTGCCTCAATCATCGCAGGCGGCAAAACCGCGGGACTCTACTGGGCTGACGGCATAGTATTCCTCTACTTCCCCATGCCCGCCTCAACCGAAACCATGTCAAAAGAACTAATACAAAACAAACGAGTCTACTGGGCCTTCGTCGGACACGCACTCATGCCAAAATTCCAGCCCATAATCGAAACAAAAGAAAAAATGATAGTGCCCGTCATAGACATGTCCTCAAACGCTCTTATGAGAAAAGTCGCGAGCTGGCTGAAAGAACAAAAATAAACTACCCCAGAAAACCTCTTGCCCTTTCTTTCCAGCAATTCAGGAGCATTGTACGAGGACTCAGACTCCTTGAAGACAATATCGATCAAGGGAACAGTTGTCTCGGGAAAGCAAGAAGCATCAAAATTCACCAAACTTCCATGGGTGAAAAAACAGATCGCAGAAAAACTCGGTTTCACACCATACAATGGTACACTAAACATAAGACTAACTAAAGAAGACCGAACCAGACTCAAAGAAACACTGAAGAAAGCAAAACCAATCGAGATAGTTCCAGCTGAAGGCTATTATCGTGGACGATGCTTCAAAGCCATTTTGATGAACAACTTGGAATGCGTCATCGTTGCCCCCGAAGTCACAGATTATCCTGAAGACCTCGTAGAGATCATCGCATCAACAAACCTGAGAGAGAAACTTCGCTTTAAAGACGGTGACACCGTTGTGGTCAAAGTGCTGATCTGAAGGGCTGCTATTTTTGTTTAGCCTTTAGAAAGTTCTCCATATATTCATTGAACAGGCCATTCTTTTTCAAGTAAAGTCCGTAAGTCACGAGAGCGTTCATGGCTCTCGCAGCAGCCTCAGGCGAACCATAAGCCGGAATATCCAGCTTGTCAAACCTAGACCGCGTGTACAAGGCCATTTCCGTCTCGCCAATATCACACGCCACAATGGGCTTATCATACTTGCAGGCCACCTTCGCTATCCTGTCAATGTAATCCTCTTGCAAACCCGGCGCATGATGCATGCCAAGCATTATCACACCATTAATCTCCGAATCTTGGAAGACTATCTCCGTCGCATACTCAAACATTTCAGACGTTCCGGAACCCGTAATGTCCACTGGGTTCAAGTTCGTCGCAAATCTCGGGAGTTTTCCCGATTCTTTCAACCTGTCAAACTTTTGTAGCGTCTTCTCTGAAAATCGCTTGACCTTTAATCCTTTCATCTCGCATTCGTCAACGGCCATGATGCCCGGACCGCCAGCATCCGTAATAATCCCAACGTTTTTGTCAGCCGCAGGCGGTTGCATCGCCAGCGCTTTTCCAGCGTCCAGGAATTCCTCCATGTCCTTTGCACGTATTATCCCTGTTTGTGCAAAAACAGTATCATAAATCCGATCCGAACCAGCGATGGCTCCCGTATGCGAAGCCGCAGCTCTCGCCCCAGCCTCAGTTCTGCCAGACTTGAGAGCTACTACAGGCTTCTTACTCGTGACTTTTCTTGCTACTTTCATGAATTCTCTTCCGGACTTTATGTCCTCAACGTACAGCAGTATGACCTTGGTTTCATGATCATACAAGAGGTTATGCAACATCTCAGTTTCAGTCACATCACTCTTGTTGCCGAAGCTCACGAATTTACTGACTCCAACCTGCCGCCCAGTCAAAAAGTCGAGAACGGCAACACCGAAGGCTCCGCTCTGAGTAACTATTGCTATATCCCCAGGTATGGGACGTGGAGTCGCAACCATCTCATCTCCTGTTGTCAAGACCTTCGTCACAGGCAGGAACAACATGTCTACGCCCGTTCTCGAATCATAAACTCCCAAGCAGTTCGGCCCCAGAACTCTGATGCATGCCTTCTTGGCAATCGCTACAACCTCATTCTCAAGCTCATGATTGCCAACCTCGCCGAACCCTGAACTGATAATGACAACATCCTTAACCTTCTTGGCTGCTGCCTCTCTCATTATCCCTGGAACGATATTCGCTGGAACAACGATCACAACCAGCTCGATTTCATAAGGAACATGGGTCAAAGAAGGATAACAATGGAAACCCAAGATGGAATCTTCATTCGGGTTAACTGGATAAATCTCTCCTTTGAAAACTCCCCTGTTCTTGTTTTCGACGAAATTTTTAAAAATCACATGTCCTGCCTTGTTCATCCTCTTCGTTGCCCCGACCACAGCGACAGAACTAGGCTTAAAAAAAGCATCCAACTGCTTAACCGACGATTCCATTCGCCTTCTTCACCTTTTTCCTTCTAACAATGACTATAGGTTTATGTTTTACTGTCGAAAGCATCTCCCAACTTACCTCGTCTAGCCTAGTTCCAAACCTGTCAGCCATGTCCCAAACCGTCCTCCCAGCACCAAACCCACGCACACGATTCGCAACCTCAGCAACCTCCAAAGCCTCCTCGACAGAAACCTTGCCACCAACCACAGCGATCGGCGTCGATCTTCTCTCCAGTCTGAACATTCGTCCAATGACATACGCAAAGACTCCACCGAAAGAATTGATCCCCTCAATTGGTTCAGGTCGTGATGTGAAGTGGAAATTCTTGAACGAGTAGGTCTTATCAGTGTCTGCAATTATCATGCATACTTTCTTTCGAAGCACAAACCATAACTTTTCACAGATTTCTTGAGCTTTTTCACCAGCATTTTTTAACGGCAGGCTCACGTAGGAATATGCCAAGTTGCTTCCATCAATGCCCCCTTCCGAACCAAACATCAACGCCTGCAAAAGGCCAGCGTGTTGCAAGGCAACTTCTTTGTGGCGACTACCTATTTCTACAGGGTATGCGCGGAGACGCTGAAGCATGTCTTCTTTAAAATGACACATTGGACCAAGAAAACGTCCCCACAAAATGCGCATCCAAAATCGAGCAATCACTCTCGCATTCAAACTTGGCTCAACAGTATTCTCGTCAACAACATTGCATGTTGCTGTGGAAATAGCCTTTTCCGATACTACGACAAAATCTCCGTCAGCGATTTTTCCCTCAACACCGGCAATGATCGCCTGCAAATAATCTTCTCCAGGTTTCCAGTATTTCGTGGCAACAGCTTGAGCTTTATACTTGGTCATTTGCATCGCGTCTTTCGAAAAGTGTGAAAGCTCCCTACGGGTTCTGGAATCGCCTCTTTATTTCCATAATGTCGCATTCTGGCGGTTTCATTTTTCCTTCAGAACAGTGACCAAGCTCCACGCAAGTCGGGCCTGCGTTCTCAAACAATGCAGGCGTAGCCTTCTTCGCCTGCTTAAACATTTCAATCGCAACCTCTCTCATTTCCCATTGAGCACGCGCACAGCAGCGCACATTGAAAAAATGCCGCAACTCACGAGCGTTCATGGTTACAAGTATGTTCGTTTTGGCCGCATTCGGCAGAATAAACCGCGCATCCTCCTTCGGAATTCCCATTTTCAGGAGGCTTTGGTAGGCTTCAGAGATTTTCTTCAATGTTTCATCGTAACGCGTCTTTGCTTCAGGCTTTTCTGCGATACTTGGTGGTGTCACATAGCTTTCCAGTGTGTTGTACTCCACGTAGCGCTGGCTCTGCTGCGTGTATGATGCTATTCTATGTCTGACGAGTTGATGTGTCATGGCTCTGGACACGCCTTCGAGGCTGAATGTGAATGACGCATGCTCAATCACAGATCCATGACCATAACCAGTGACAAGTCTAATCTTCCGTTTGGCGGTATCAGGATCAATTTTGTCGAATATTTCCGATGGAGTTCCACTCTTTATCGTCGTAAGCGCTGCCGTGCCGCACAGACGCTCAGCATCTGCGGTGTAACGAAGAAGTTTGACCTTCAACTTTCAACCCTAAACCTTCATTCTAGCATGAAGGTAATAAATCTGTTTTGCACAGAAGGAATTTGGTACGATTTTGGTTTATATTAGATGCGGGCGTAAACACGGTCGTTTGTGTATTTTCCGCTTTCCATTTCTCCCTCTATCTCATGCAGTAGTAGTATTCGTTTGAAGGTTGGTGGATGAGTCGAGAACAACGAGTTCATCTTCACCCACGTGGACTTGGCTTCCTTCTCCATCGCAAGCTCTAGTTCGCGTTCATCCAAGACGCCGTCATGGTTCAAGTCATATTCGTCTTTTTTGTCCATGATTTCTGCGATTTCCTGTTTGGCTTGTGCTGGATCGCCGATGTAGAAGGCTCTGGCTCCTGAAGGTGGTTTGGATGAAAGCGACAGTCCATAAGTGATTTTTGCCAATGCGCTCTCTAAGCTTCTCGGGGAGCCTGTTACGTAGGCTGAGTATGCATCCGCGTAGTGTTCTCGGAGTCTGCTGAGTCTCATAACGAACAAGAGTGAAATGATGTAAACCACGTAGGATAGTACTCCGATGACTACCAAGGCTGCTCTCATGCTGCCCTCATCCTTGTTCCTTGATGATCCTCTTGCAAACCATGCAGCTTGCCAAGTTCCCCTTGCGACAAGATATGAGAGTAGCGGCAGTGCCGAAAGCACGGTCATGACAATGTAGTCTTTGTGTTTTATATGCCCCACTTCATGACCAATGACACCTTTGACTTCGTCCTCGTTCAAGTTTCTTAATAGGCCTTCGTGAACTGCAAGGGTTGCGCTGCTTGAGGTTCTGCCAAAGACGAAGGCGTTCGGCGTGTTGTCCGGAACCGTAGCGAGCTTTGGCATCGGAATTCCGCTTTTGTCCGCCAATCCCTTCACGGTGGATTCGAGCCACGGGTTTTCTCCAGGTTTCAAGTACTGTAAGTGTGTGGAGGCTTTAACTATGGCTGGTCCGATAAGGTACTGAAACAGTATGAAGAGAACTGTGAGAATGATCGCGTAGATCAGATCCAGTTGGATTATGAACATTATTGCTGCAAGGAAAGCGGCAAATACGAAGGCCACAATGAATATAGATGAACCCATTGCAAACTTGAGTTGACCAAGTCTTGCCATGCTATCGCCGTGTTTGCATATGACGAATGGTGAGCGAATTAAAGTTTTCTAGGGTTGAGCTGTAGAATATTATGATGGATGATTCGTACATAACATGAAAGAACTGACAAGAAGATATGAAGAACTCGTCAAAAAGCATAACCTGAAAGAGTGAACTCCTAAAGATTTTGATTTTAAAGAGTTCGCGAAAGGACTTATCAGTATACAAACCATGTCATTACCCCCAGGCCGCAAGAAGGGAAGCTTCAAACTGCAAGATCAGAATCTGCACATTAAAGGAAAGCATGACTGGCTGTAGCCAATGCGGTCAACTTGTAGAGTGCAGAATTTTTGATCAACTAGGGAAAAGCCATCCTACGCTAAAAGAGGGTTTGATGGAGATCAAAGATGCACATCGAACGGTGCTAATCGAGAAGTGGATTAATGAATTGAAGACGAAGCGGTCTCATTGCATGTTGATCTGTAACACCATTGGAAAGTAGTCAGATTAGTTTTGAAGTGCTCTAGCAACGATCGGAACACGAATTTACTAAGCAAAACATGGTCTACGATATGATTGATATCCGTTTCGAAGCTCTCCTCGCAAATCGATCAAGAATAAGTTGACGTCCTGTTTGAATTTGCAAATGTGTATTAATAGAATCTATTTAGCTAGGTTGCTACTTGACTATTCTCACGCGGATAGGAACCCCCCCGTCGACGGCGATCAGTGTTCCATGTACGTAGCTTGATAAGTCACTTGCAAGAACCAATGCCATGCGTGCGATTTCGTCTGGTTTTCCCAATCTTCTCAGTGGCGTTCTCATGTTATATTCTATTCCTGATTTGATGATGCCCATATTAAGCTTTAAAACCTCTTTTGCCATGCTCTTTGTTCCTGGTGTCATTATTCCGCCTGGCACTAGGACGTTTATCCTGAAACCTCGTGTGCCGTATTCACTGGCTAAGGCTCTTGTGAAAACCATAACTCCTGCTTTGCTGATGTCGTAGTGGCACAGTTCTTCTTTGAACGGTAGTATTGCTTCGATGGAGCCCATATTTATGATTACTCCACCTTTTTTTATTCTGCTCTTTATCATGTGCTGGCACATCCAAAAAACCGAGTTAAGGTTTATGTTCATCACTTTCTCTAGGAAAGCTTCATCGGTATCTAAGAAAGGTTTGATAGGATATATTCCAGCGTTGTTTATCAATATGTCTGGTTCTTTTCCCTCCAGTTTTTTCCATAACCCGTCTATTTCCTCTTTCTTGGAAAGGTCCACTTTGTAGATGTTTATCTCCACGTCAAACAAATTTTCAAGTTCTTTCTTCACCGTATTTAGGCTCAGTTCGTTAATGTCAACAAGCTCCAGGTCTGCACCTGCTTCAGCGAACCTGTACGCAATCGCCTTGCCAATGCCCGCTCCTGAACCAGTAATCAATGCTCGCTTTTTTGTTTAGAGAAACAAGCTCAACTAGCGACGGCAACTTCTTTTTTTCCACTTTTCTCTTGCTCATCTCGTGATCATCATCAAAATTCTCGAAACAGTGTACAAGAAGCGGTCATAAAAACGTTATGAACTAAACCAAACGCGCTAAGAGATAACATACACTACGCTTGAATGTTTCTACAGCAAGCCTAGTCAACTTTGACTCATACTTGAAAATGCTCAGAACAGTTTCTTTCGCAGAGATCGATCAAGCATGCGTCCCGAATTTAGTGGTGCTCCGGCCGGGATTTGGACCCGGGTCCGCGACTTTCTCCCATTTTGTGGTGCCGAGAGGCCGCTATACTTGACCGGACTATACTACCGGAGCAACTGTCAGAGAATGATTTGTTTTCTGATTTAAACGTATTTCCATTGATTTCTAGGTCAATGCCTTGACCATTTGGGTCAATGATGTTTTGGCTATTTAGGTCAATGTTTTGTATTTGTCTAACGTATTCTATTCTTTGTTTATGATATTCGAACTTGGGCTTCTTACTCACAGAATCTAGACCAACATAATGTCTTACTCTGCCATAGTTTCCCAGTATCTGGAGCATTCCTTTGATATGACATACTTCGCATTCAAAATCCTTTACACATTGAATCTTAGTCATGCTTATTCCTCTTGGGTCCTTCTATTGGTCAAGATTCTGCTTATTAAGACCATTAACGAACGGTCTGTAACAGTGAAAATGCCTTAATCCATCTTATTCCTAAGAATCAAGCGTGATATGCTCTAAAACACTTTTCAGAACCTAATGGGCTCATTAAAATACATTCTATAGAATGATTATGTAACCTGTACCTAGCATATCCTTAGAGAATATGATTCCCTTTTTCTATTGGGTTTCTAAGAACATGGAGGGTCAGAATATTACGTACTTCTGAGATTCCAGAATAGTGAATGGTTCATTATTTGCCTTGAGCGATTGTCTAAAGGTAAAAAGGTTTATAAATGAGTATAGCCATATAGCTATATAGATGTAAAGGTGAAAAAATGGGTGAAGATTCCTTTAGAGAAATAAAAGGCAATGAAATGGAGACATGGAAGCCTCAAAAGCAAGGCATGGCTTCAAGTATGATAGAAGAGTTTCTTTCTTCAAAGATGGATATGGCTGAGGTGAATCTGGATAGGTTACCTGAACCATCGTCTAAAGTTGACTCAAGGGTAAAAAGCACCAAGCAAGACAGTTTCTCAAGCTCCTTTTATGCATGGAAAAAGAAGAGGACAACCAAAGACAAACTACAGAAACTTGGCATTGACATTCTACTTATCAGAAGAGAAGAAAGAGTAGCCTTAAAAAAAGTGAGAAAGAAGGAATAAGATATGCACACTTCTTTTGTTAAATTACATAGATATAGAATTGTAAACATACACCCACACACAATCATCAATAGATATACTACAATAGACGTGCCGCAATAGGGGGGATGTGTTATTATTGAAAGTAAGAAACCAAGTGATATTTATCAGCATATTGACAAATGGGAGCATATGAAGAAAGGGAGAATGGCATTTCTGCTAAATGAGATTGAAGCTGCAAAGGAAATTGAAATACCAAAGTTTCTAGGTTCTATTGCAGTCAAATATGGAATTAGGGACGCTACTGGTAGAGAATACATAAATGATTGGCTAAATGCTGGATGCATTTCAGTTGAGAATAACGTCATTACATTTGTGAGAAAACTTGACTAGATACAAATCATGTGAGGGAGTATGTAGTTGTGATTGTGGATGTTTGTATGTGAGTGTGGGTGTGTATTACGTTCATAATATTTGAATACAGTAATACTAGATACTATAATCAAGTGTATGCAAGTTCAGATTTCTTACTTAGTTCTTTAGATAAGATGTCAAACTGTTTTTTCTCAATTGCCAAATCAATAAACATTGTTTGTAGTTTCATTGAAAAGAAGATAAAGGAGGGTTGATAATGTTTAAAACAGATAGAGGATATGACTGTTTTGAATTGCTTTCAGCATTACAGAAGGATATTAGGAGAGGAAAGGAATATCAAGCGTTGTTTTGGGCTGCAGAACTTGAAAGTCTTGATGATGAGAGGGGTATTACGATGTTATGGCATAGGCTAAACGTAATTGCCTCTGAAGACATTGGACCAGCTAATCCAGTTATGCCAGTAATCATTGAAACGTTAGAAAGAAAATATTATGATGCTAGGGAAAGAGGTGATGGTGCATATAGACTCTTTCTTTCCAATGCAATTCTCATTCTTTGTAGAAGCAAGAAAAGCAGAGTAACAGATGACTTGTTAAACGTTGTATATGGAGAGATACAACATGAAAACAAGATGTTGGATATTCCAGATTACGCTTTAGATATGCATACACTCAGAGGAAAAAAGATGGGAAGAGGCTACGACCACTTCTACACTGAAGGAAACAAGTTGAGTAATGAGGATATTGATAATCCATATACAGAGAAAGCCAAGGAGATACACAAGAAATATGGCGATCTGAAACCAGAACCCAAAAAGGAAAACAAAAAAGATGAATGCCAACAATGTCTTCAAATCATTCAAACTGAGGCTTTAGTGGAAGCTCAATAGTATTTTGAAACTACTTAGAGAATTGAGATTGAAGATGGAGACATAATATGGAAACTTTTATTCTTGAAGATTCCAAAGGCGATCTTGTTTTGCCTAGAATCTCAAAGCGTAGACAAGGAAACATCATTAAAATCCGTAAGAAAGAAGACAAGGAGCTTGAAGCAGAAGAAATGCTGATCTCTTTGTTTAGAAATGATTTACACTCAATCAGCCTAATCCCTGAGAAAAAGCTAATGGCACAACCAAGGAAGAGACTGATTGACTTCATGCATATCTGCTTGGAACCAGACACAAGAAGGTACAGAGTAAAATTGAAGGATTCTCATACAATGGGACCTCGTAGATACATAGACATATTTACAAAGTATCTCTTCAAGGCAGCATCAATCTACAGCAAATATTCAGAAACTGGAAAATATCCTTTGCAGAAAATTCTTTTTCATGGTACAACAACCCGATTTCTTCCTGATATTTTGGAAGGGGGGGGATCAGTCCGTCTATGGCTGGTCGGTGTTGGAGTGAAGATAAAGAGAAGAGGGTTTTCCTGACTGACAACCTCTATGTAGCGGAATATTATGGAATAAAAGCTATGCAGAAGTTTGGAGGAAACCCTTTGGTTCTGGTTGTGAATACAGAAGGTTTAGGGAATTTCTTGAAAGGCGGTTCTGAAAGGTTCGACAGAGATAATCTAGCGATCTTTGACTACTATACCCAATTCTGGTCTGAGGAATCTGTGGCACCTGAGAGGATAGTGGAGTGGCTTATTCTTCCTAAGAATCAATCAATGTATTGGATTTTTACAGAGATTAGAAACCATTATTCCAAAATATCAATGGAGAATAATTGATTGTACCAGAAACTTAGTACAGTTTGGTGATAATAATGCAGACTTTTACTTACAAAGAAAAGCAATATCTGCTTTCTCTATTGGAGAGGAACTACAAGAAGGATTATGAGGGCAGCACTTTGGAACCTTTGAAAAGACCGATGGACGTTGAAGAAAGAAAGCTGAGAAGTAGAATAAGGATGAAATGTGATATTTACATTGAGGAACTGGTTGAGGCTCAGCTTGCTGGGTTGCTACCTACGAAGAACATGAAGGACAATAAGTACAAAAGTGCATTTGATGCAATCAGAAAAGATTGTTTGGTTATGACTATGAAACTACATGAAGAGTTTGAAAAAGAAATCTACTGATTCTTGTTAGTTCATCCTTTCTTAGATTGTTACCTGTTTCTTGGTACATTCACTTGGAAAAGACTAGCTGAATTTGTCTTTAGATGATTCGTATTAGCAAAACTAAGCTATTGCATAATCAACTTAGCTCAAGCAAGAAAAAACTTAGATGATCTTTGATGAATAAGATGGTATGTAAGTAACACTTAGAATCAAATAGGTTATGGATACGTTTTTCCATAGTTCTTGCATACAGGGTAGTAGTCTTTCATGTTTATCTTGCCATCTTCATTAATGTCACAATGTGGATTCCATTCATAACCCTCAGGATTAGGTCCTAATGAAGTAGTGCCATAAGATTTGCCAACTATGTAGATATCTTTTACATCTATCTTCAAGTCATGATTGATGTCAGCAGGATTCCAGTAAGGATTCATCAAAGGATAATTATCAATATTGTTAGCATCAATGACGTAAGGTGTATCACCTATACCATCACCATCAGAGTCCGTGCCATTGTAGTCACTCCAGTAATTACCTTCTAGCCCATTATCCCAATAGTTGCCATCTGATTCAAAAAGGAAGACGTTTGCAATGCGTGCACTATTCATAATGTTGTTGTGAAAGAAAACGTTCTTGTTTGATGATTCAAGAATCATGGCGTAGTTGCAGTTTTCACCTGTAAGCGTGTTGTTGACTATCAAATTGTTATAGGAATGCTCAAGCTCTATGTTCGTTGGTGTCGAACCTGTAATAATGTCAGATATTACGTTATTCTCAATTGTATTGTTGCTTGAAAAGAAAAGAAACAATCCAATACCTCCATCTTTCCTAACAGAGTTGGCTTCAATGAGATTGCTGAATGATTCTCTCAGCAAGATGCTGTGGCCAACTGGGTTGTCTATATAGTTTCTTGCTATGCCAACGAACCAACAACCATCAGTTACTATGCTTCCCCAGTTGTTTGACAGAATCAGATTGTCAACCAAAGTGCTATTGCATTGCGAAAGATAAAGGCCTTCAAGTCCACAGCATAATGACAGATTAGTGATTTTTACATTATTTGCAGTTACTCTAACAACATTCCCAGCGAAACTACCATTAATAATAGTTCCTTGTTTGTTCTCTCCTATCAAAGAAACACTCTTATTGACAACGCAATTCTCATAGTATGTTCCATTTCTGACAAAGATTGTGTCTCCTTCGTTTGCATTGTTTATGGCTTCTTGTATACTTAGGAAATCATCAGGGACTATTATCGTATCAGGAACAATCGTAACCATTGGCTGATTGTTAAGTGTAGCTGCAATCTTCTGTATTTCAGTATAGCTGTTTGAATTGTCTCCATACCAGTAGATTCTGCAGTCAGGTGGCTGATCATAAGGTTCAACTGGTTCCCATCTGGTTTTATTGCAATAGTTTATATCCCTGTCCCAATCAGATGCCTCTTTTCCACCTTGAAAATAGGAGTAGTTGTTTCCAATCCCAAAGCCTGTGGAAGCAAGAACATAACCCGAAGAACTGTCTCTGAAAGCCATCCAACTTGGATTTTCTTTGGAATTATAAACCCATGTCCCAGAATCCACACCCCAGAGATTAGTATCCTCCCCATCTATCAAGTTCTGCTCTGTTCCCCCATGATAATTGGCATGAGTATATGATGGACTAAACATGTGGGAAAAATCTGCTTGTGTCGTTTCAACCCAATCATTACTTCTGTAAACTCTGAGCTTGGCATCAGTGAATTCGATTTCAACATAAACTGATGTCTGAACATAGCTTTGATAATTGCCTAAACCGATAGCTTGAGTATCTCTTCTATGCCTTCCTATTCCTCCCTGTCTGTTATTGTAATCTCTGATTAGGTCACCATCATCTGTGGGGTCATTGTTTCTGTTGAAGTCTATTCTGAAATCATTCCACAATTCAACAGGATTGCTCCATCCCCAACTGGTATAATCCCATCCAATGTAAACTCTGTTGTCAATTATTGCATGTCCAGTGTTTCCTTCCAAGATTGTTAAGGGAATCAATGGATAGTTTGGTGATTGAGCAGAAGGATTTCCATAGTAAACATGGATATTCTTAGTAGCAAAAGAAGTGACATTGATTTCAAACATCATAGATGCAAAGCTTGAATTCAAGCTGGTTATGCAGTATGGTATTTCTGTACCGTTATCTATAACCCTGATGTCTTGTCCGTCAGATTGCACATATCCATTATGCTCAAAACTGACTTCTACTGGAAAATCAGTGAGATCATAACCACTCTTTTCAGTAATGCCTATTTGCTTTCTATGCGTCCAATCAGGATTCCACCAATCCAAACTCGTACTTTCTACTGACTTAGGGCGAAATACCACAAATAGCATACTAGTTAACAAGAGAACAGAAAGACTCAAAGAGACTACTCTATTTGACACTTACACTTCTCCTATTCTTAATAGGTTTAATCAGCAAATAGCATTTGTGGAAAAGTCTTCTATAACAAGCTATTTCAATGATTGAGTCTTAGGCAATCTTAGCTGGATCATCTAGGTAGATTGTTGGTCCTCAAACATTCACTATCTGCTAGCTCTGTTTCTTTGTTCATCTTCACTAACTACACTACATACACTGATTATAACCAATGTTCGTCAATGCAATCTTTTTAAACACTTCATTCTAAGATGAGACTGGGAATTACAATGAACGTATATGCCTCCGAGAAGTGTCTAAGAGAAACCATCGAATCATTCAGGGAGAGTTTTAGGAAACTAAGACCTGATGAACAGAGACTGGCAGAAGAAAAGGGTTTAGGATCATCTTTCCTTGCCCCATGTCAAATCGAAGTGCTGAATCTTGAAGGAAGTGAGACGACTTTTTGGTTGGTAGTTCATGACGACACCGCTTCAGATATGCAATTCACATTCCACACAGGAATAAAAAGAATTGAAGAGAGTGATTTTGCAAAGAAATACACATTTCCTGTGGATATCTCAAGGCTTTCACGTACTAGTTTTCATGGGAGTGGTCTGACTATCATGACTGAAGATTGGTGCCTGTCTCTCGGAGGTGCAGAGCGACATCCTACGATGTTAGCACAAATGATGCTTTCACGTCTAAGAGAAACTATTAGGAATGAACAAGTCAAAGCCATAGAACGCAGTACTGAAGGCTTGAAGGAAAGTATAGCGAGAGTACCTGGGAAACAGCTCAGAGAAGAGCTTTTGACAAATACCAAGAGAATAGATGCAGCTCTTAAAGAAGTAAGTCGGATTGATGAAGAACTTGGCAAAGTGAGACAGCTAATGGGTGTCTCCAAAGAGTACCAAGATTGGAGAATCTTGGTTTCAGATGTTAGCAGGTTGAAGGAAGAACATGTTCCTCGAGAAGTCTTTGATGCTAAGATAAGCGAACTGAATGCACAATTTGCTTCTTTCAGAGAAATAAAAGAAGGTTATGAGAAGATGCTGACTCAACAGACTGATTTCATGAGACAACAAGCAGATGTAATGAGACAGCAATCAAGTTTTATTACTTGGATAAAGTATGCAACAATCCTTTTGCCCATTGCAGTGATATCTGTTCCAATAATAGAAATAATCCGTATCCTTCTAGGCATTCGATAAAACAGGTAAGCTTATGGAACCAGAAGTTCACATAATTGAAAGAAGGAGATTTTGGAATTCTGGTTATGCTATTGAAATAGGTTACAGAAACTTGATTGGAAAGGCTAATTATAGAAGGACCTAGAATTAGAAAACTACTAGCAGAGTGAATCAACAATGGAGAACGAGTATGAGCAGTTCAGAAAGCAAATTGTCCATCTTCAAGGATACTTGGAACTCTTTAAAGTCGAGTTCTTTGACAGAGAAGGTTTCAAAAGGTTCGCTGATAATCTATGCAGTAATGTCCTCGATCATAGTCACGTATACATCACGGGTTATTTTTCAGAAACCATTAGAGAAGAGCTTGAAAGATTTCTCAAGATTCAAGGGCGCAGGCTATTTTTGATTTGTCAAGAACTCGATATTAACAACAAAAGAGACAGAAAGAATCTGGAAGTTCTCAGGAAGCTGCAAAAGGTAGGAGCAGAAATCAAGGTAAACAATCGTTTGCACGCAAGGATGCTTGTTGCTTTCAATTCTACTGAACCCATTCGTGGATTACTTATTCTCGGTTCTTTTGATTTCAATACTGAGTGTATGGGCAAGGAAAGATATGACGCAGGAATAAAAACGCAGCATCCTGACTTAGTTCGTGCAGCCGTACATCTGTTTGAACAGATTTGGAATGAATCCGAGTCAACTGAATTGAACGATCAATACCCTGAGAAGAAAGAATAGCATGTAAGTATCATACTACAAACTATTATACAAGATATTTAGTTGATCAGGGCATAAATTCAAGAGTTCTTAAGATGATCCGTATTGTCAAAGCTTGAAAGAAAGAGATTTTAGAATTTCAGTCATACTGTTGAAACAGCTCTAGAGAAACTTAGAGAACTAGAGAAAGAAACTACTAATGGAATATGGAATTCTTATAAGGACTGACAAAACCAAGTTCTATAAGTGAAGAGTGAACCAAATGAGTGAGGCACAGAAGTTTCAACATATCCTTGATGGAATAAGAGAAGACCTAGCCTTTGTTGAGAACCTTTATTGGAAGTTGCATGAGGATCTAATGAGCAATCCATATCTTAGAAGTGATTTTTCCTATGAGAGAACTGCTTTTGAGATAAAAGAATGGACTAATGATGTGTTTCTGGATAAAATATATGAAATCAACTCAAAGATTCACAAATTCCTAACTGATTTATCTTTAGAAGAAATGTATAAGAAGGTATCAATTCAAGAAATGGACAAATACATAAGAGATATTATACAAGAAAGAAAGGGTTTAGGTTATGGAAACACCTATTTGAACTTACATAAATTGAAGAAGGCAATAATCAACTACAGAAATTCAATTGACATAACAATGGATGATGTGCGGAAGTTCCTATATAAAGCAAATTGGACTAACATGAAAAAAATTGATGTTGAAGATTACCTACTTCTAATAAAGAGGCGCAAATATGTTACTGCGAGAGAAGAACTTGAGTCGGTAAAGCAGATCATTAAAGAAGGAAAATATGAAGATATTCTAACTCATTTAAGAACATCTATTGAACTGGCAATTAAGGAAAGATTTGGCTTCACAAGAATCACAATGAAGCCTTTTCTAACAGATGCAGAGAAATATGATTTTTCTTTACCTTCCTATACTATGCTTTATGATTATTATGATGAAGGCTCTCAAAGACTTCACTCAGGTAGACTCAACACTCCCTATGAATGCCAAAAAGCTTTAGATTTTGTGGATGGCTTCATTGATAGACTTGAGTTGATTAATATTTCCCAAGAAGAAATAGACAATTTCAAGAAAAAGTGCAGATGTGTTGAATAGAAAAACAAGACTGAGTTCTCTACCATAGGACAGTTACCTTCTTTTCCTAAAGAGCTTCACACCATCTATTTTAATTACATGATCAAATCTAGTTTCTTATAGAACCTTTCTTCACAAGTCTAATAACACAACAGAGTATAATCAATCATTGTATCGCTAATGGAGAAAGGAGGTGATATAATGATAAGAAAAGATATGATAATTGCTGTTCTGATCACTTTCTGCTTGACAGCTACTCTGTTCATGGTAATACCCACTAACAGCTCTTCAGGACCGAGAGATTATAATCCATGGTACGACGTAAACAATGACGGAAAAATAGATGTAAAGGACATTTATGGCGTTTCTATGAAGTACGGTACTACTGCTACCGAAGATTCGACGAGAAATGTGAACGTCACAAATTGGCCACAGGATAGACCATTAAGTATCAAGAAGGCAATCGAGAAAATAGTCATAGTGGAAACTTTCTCAGGTGGAGCAGGAAATGGCTTTGGTCTTAGCCTTGGTAAAGGGTCAGGAGGAGATATCAGCATTGCCAGACTACTATATAACTTCGAACCAAAGGGAAATCTGATTAATGTAACAGATGTATATGTAAACTACATATGGCGAGCAGATGCCGGTGGATACCTAAATCCTCATTCAGTAGCTTTGCTTTTCTGGGAAATGGTTCCTCTAGGAGGATACTTTGATTACGTCGACTTAAGCCAAGGAATTGGAGACCCATTCTCAACGATGCCAATCGGATACTGCCTGCGAATTAGTCAAGAAAAGCCGAGTTTCAACTTCACTCTAGTACACTCCGGCATGAACTCAGTAGAACTTACACGAACCGACAACTATGGAGATCATGTCTACTTCTTTAGTCTCGTGCTGTTCATCGAATACTTCTACCTAGGTTAAAACCCTTTTCCTTTTTTTTATTAACCAGGGCATCTTGGTTGTTCTTAGATACGTCATTTCTTGATTTGTGAAGTTTTCTTTCTATGGACTCTATGAAATGATTGTGAATTATTTGACTTGCTGCATTTCTTATCCAGAAGCTGTTTATGATTTAGTTTTTAATACATAATCAAGTGATATGATAGCAGGGTGTCAAGAATGGTTGACATACAGACAGTTTCCATAATGCTAGCATCTGCAAGTGTGATTGCTGGAGTTGTCTACTACGCCTTTCAGATTAGACATCAGACCAAGATAAGGAAGACAGACATGGTTCTTAGGCTCTATTCGACATGGGAAAGCAAAGAATTCTCAGAGGCAACTCTGAAGGTATGGAATCTGGAATTCAAGGACTACGATGATTTTGTGAGAAAGTATGGTCCATGGTATTCTGAAACAGAAGTTTATATAGCGTTACGTATGGTCGGTAATTTCTTCATGGTTTTAGGCATTCTTCTTCTCAACAAACTTGTGGACATTGACATGGTTGCCAAGACTTTCGGATTTCCAATCGAGACCACTTGGGAGAAAATCAAGCCTTTAATTGAAGGTGGCAGAAAGAAGTATGGTCCTGCCCTTTCTGACGCTTTTGAATATCTATACAATGAAATTAAGAAAAGAGAGCAAAAGCAATCAAAAGCATAGTGTTTGTTCTAGTTGTCTAAGTGCTTCTAAGGTTCTATTTCTTAGCTCTTTGAAGTTGGGACTCAAATAACGTCTTACGAAAATAAGAGATAGAGAGTATTGTTAAGAGAATAGGGTTAGGTTAACTTTGTCATAGATTTCTTTAAGTTTCATGGGATTATAGCTTACATAGTTTCTCTGTAACACTGATCTGGGAATACGCCCACAGAAAGCATTGATATAAGAGTCTGATACTCCCAGCCTCATCATTTCATTATTGAACCAGTCTCTCAAATCTTTGGGCGTTATGCATATTCCTGTCTTAGCTACAGCCATGTACCAAAACTTTGGAAATGTCTTCCATTTATTGATTGGAAACACTTTGAGGTTATTGTCCCTTCTACCATCTAGATATGAGTGTAGGACTGTAGCTAGTTCGTCATTGTAGAACGTTACCCATCTGTGTTTGGTCCTAGATTGATTTGTTTTGATAATCATTCTATTATTTCTGTCCAGTTCGCTAATCAGCAAATACATTATGTCATTTCTTCTCAATCCAGTAACACAATAGGCTAAAAACATCATCTTTACGATTGGATGTTCAATAGCATTATAGAAATTGCATAAGTCCTGTTTGGAGAGGTTAAGCATCTTTGGGTTGAATGGCACAGTTTTGAAATTGAACTGAGCTAGCTCTGGCTTATTGAGATGATCTCTGAAGAATCTTCTGATAGTCTTAACAAAGCAATTATACGTTTCAATGGAATACTTCTCACTTGCAAATGCCAGAAAGTTTCTAATGTCTTCCTTGCCTATCTTATCCACAGGTTTATTGATGTTGTTCAACATTATTCTAAGCTTAGAAGCATGATTAGTTACGGAAACTTTGCATTCTGTGAAATCAATTGTCAATAATCTCTTGAAGTCATTCAATACACTGTTAATATCTATACTTGACCGGACTATACTACCGGAGCACCGGACTATACTACCGGGTGATGCAGGCTATTTGCGTTTGCGGTATATGTTTATTCCGTCTCGTTCTGTCGCGATTCAAATCCGGCTTCTATAAATTCTTGTTTCTTCTTTGAGTGCTTTAGCTGAACTAAAAGATTAGTTGTGATTGCCGCAAATCGCGGTCTTCAGCGCGCTGGCCTGTTCCGAAATTGGGTAAAATGATATTTATTCCCTTTTGGGAGTTCTTTGGAAGTTTATCAAAATTGATGTAAGAAATTAGGTTGTTCAATTTGATTTCTGGCGGATTGTCTTCTGTTCTTCCAGTTGGTTGGCTCGCATCTCGATGAATTCTGCGATTTTTTCTTCGCTGTACTTCTTGGCCTGTTGCTGCTTCTCCAAGTGTTCCTTGATTGTGGCTAGAACTTTTTCCATGTTCACAGGTTTGAGTATGTATGCGTCTGCATTTTTGTTCACAGCTTCCATGGCGTTCTGCAGTGATGGGTAACCTGTGACGATTATCTTCACCATTTTCGGTGTAGTCTCTCTCAGCGTAGTCAGTAGCTTTGTTCCTTCCATATCTGGGAGACGCATGTCAATCAAGGCTAGGTTGTAAAAGTTTGTGTTGCTTTTTTCGATTGCTTCTTTTCCGGTTTCAGCTGTGTCAACGATGTACCCTTTTTCTTTCAGAATTGTTGACATGACTTTCCTTATTGTTTCATCATCATCGACAACAAGGATTCGGGCACGTTCACCCATATGTTTCCACCTCCTTCCCACTCGGGTTCGATAGGGATAATCACCGTGAATGCGGTTCCTTTACTCACTGTGCTTTCAACAGAGATAGTTCCACCGTGGGCTTCCACAACGCGTTTGCAGATAGGCAGGCCAAATCCCATTCCCTTCGCTTTCGTCGTAAACAGTGGAGACCAGAGTTTCTGCAAAACCTCCTTCGTCATGCCTACTCCAGTGTCAACAAAGATTATCTCCAGTTGATCAGCCTTCTTTTTGCTTCTGATCATCAGCTTTCCACCTTTTGGCATAGCGTCAACAGCATTCTTGATTAAGTTCACGAAAACTCTCTTCATTTTTTCCATGTCAACATTAACTTTTGGTTCATTCTGAGTCTGGTCAACCAATCGAATGCTTTGAGGAATCATGACTAAAGATAATGCTTCCTTCATAATCGACTTCGGTGTCGTCTCTTTCGGTTCTAAGCGGATTTCTCTTGAATAATCAAGAAGATCGTTCACGATTTTGTTCGAGTACTCCAAATCCTTTTCAATGATCCCCAGCATTTCCCCCATTTTCTTGTCTCTTTTTGAGTCTAACTTCATTTTCAAATAATACGTGGCGCCCGCAATACCTGTTAACGGATTCCGCAAGTCGTGACCAACCATCGCCGCTATTTCTCCGATGGCTGCCAGTCTTTCAGCCTTTAGCAACTTGTTCTGGGCCTCCACCAATTCCTGAGTTCTTTGCTTCACTTTCAGTTCTAGCTGGTCTGCATACTTTTTGATCTGGTTCTTAGCGTTGCTCAGTTGTTGAAACAGCTGGGCGTTTTCGATAGCTACGGCGGCTTGATGCATAAAGAGCTCCAAAGGTGTTAAGGATTTCTTTGTTGGTCGCCTCCCGTCTATTGGATCGTCTATGCTCATTATTCCTACGACTCGTCCATCAGCCAAGCAAAGCGGGACGTAGAGCAGATCGTCTGGGTTCCAGTCAACCATTTCTTCAGATTTGAGGTGACTTGAAACTGTGCCCTGTGAGAATCGTTTTCTGACCCATGGATCACTCCATGGAAGGTAATAGAATGCCCCAATTTTGTAGCGTCTATATTCTGGTCCAATGCGTTCACGCCATACTTGTCCAGGCACTCTGTTGTTCCACAAGAATTCTCTTTCTTCATCCGTTAGGCCTGCGGTCACCATGTCTTTCGGGTCCAATGTTTCCAAGCTTCCTTCAGTGACGGCACGAATGACAACTCTTCGCCATCCATGTTCTCTTATGGATTCTGCGATTTTTTGGAGCCGTTTGTGTAGGTCAGTAGAACGGATCATTTCAGCTGAACTCTTCATAAGCAGAGCCAATTCATTAGAACGTTTTTCAATCTCTTTCCGTTTTTCCAAATTGCTGATTGCAGTTGCAACGTGGGAGGCCAAAATTTGAAGCAACATCACATCTTTCTCGCTGAAGGCTCCCACGTTCTTACTTTCTACGTCCAGAACCCCTAAGACCCTGCCTTCGATCTCAACTGGAACCACAACTTCTGATCTGACTCTAGGATTGGCTTTCACGTAGTCCTTGTCTTTCCTAACGTCATGTACAAGCACTACTTCACGCGTTTTCACTGCCTTGACTGTTAAACCTTTCTTAGTTCCATCTAACGGTAGATCTAGCCAAGGCTCAGGATACCCACGTTGGCATACTTCGCGAAGCCTACCTCTTTCCGCGACCATGAAAGTCGCATTTTCAAAGCCTAGCATCTTTTCCAGAGCATCCAACGTCAGTTCATAAATCTGCTGAAGGTCGTTGGCAGCGTTCATTTTTCCACTGTAATGGTTCAATGCAGAAAGTCTTTCCTCTAGCATCTTTATCTCAGTAATATCGACAAGCGTTCCCTCATAGTACGAGATCTCACCTTGCTCGTCGAAGATGGCATGAGCGTTTTCCAGCGCTATCAATCTTTGGCCATCCTTGCGCTGTAAAATGAGCTCAGCGTTGCGGATCTCGCCTTTCTCCGCTAGTTTCTTTTTCCAGACCTGTCTATCTTCCGCACTGACGTACAGATCGCGTGCTATGTCAACAGCAACAAGTTCAGCTAATGAATCATAGCCAAGCATGTGCACGATTGTTGGGTTGGCAGTGATGATTTTTCCTTCAGGGGTGCTTTGATAGATCCCGACCGGTACGTTCTCGAAAAGAGCGCGGAATTTCGCTTCAGAGGATTGCAGCGCTTGTTCCGCTTTCTTACGCTCGGTTATGTCACGCATGACACCTGTGAAGAATGTTGTCTTCTTTGTCTTCCATGTGGAAAATGATAGTTCTAGCGGAAATTCGCTTCCATTTTTTCTAAGACCTACAAATTCGGCGCGTTTTTTGCCTCTGTGATTTGTTTTTTCATCAGAAATAAGCCGGTTCATTGCTTCTTGATGTTTTTTCCTTGGCTGTTTGGGAATTATAATTGTGATTGGTTTGCCGATTGCTTCTTTAGGCGAGTAGCCGAAAATGTTCTTCGCCGCCTTGTTCCAGAATACTATTGTTCTGTGGGCGTTGATAGTAATGATGGCTTCAGCCGCATAATCTGCCACAGAGCGGAAGCGTTCCTCGCTTTCGCGCAGGTTCGCTGTTCTTTTCGCTACTAACCTTTCTAAGTGTTTGGGGGAAAGTCTAGGCTTACGTCGCTTATGTTTGCCTCCGGTTTTTCCTTCTAAACCCGTTGTTATTAGATTTCTATTCTTACTTCTTCGCATTCAACTATTTCCTCTGTCGTTTTGGTTCCTTTATTCTCTTGAAAACTCTTTTAGTTGCAGTCACATACTCGGTGAATGCGAGTTTTGTAGCATCATTCCACTCGAAAGTTCCTCCAACTTTTCTGTAAAGTTGTTTCATGATAACGATCTCGAGAAAATTCGCTCCTATTCCAAAGATGTTCTCGATTGCCTCTGCGAAAGCCTCAATCTTGCCGGGGATTTGTTCCTTTTTTATGTTGAAACTTTTGTCCAGATGGAAGTAGATCGCCTCTTTCGAAGAGTCTCCCAGCGAAGACAGTCCTTCATCTACCGCTTCAAGCAGGAGCTTTTCGAAATCTGGTTTGGGCAATGGTTTTTCCTCGGCAAACAATCAAATGTATGAATTTTATGTTCCTCTATGGTGAGAATGTATAAAGCGGTTATGAACTTCTGATTTAGATTTCAAATAGAAATTGAGTAAGCATCTACTTTCGAAATTTCGACTTGCTCTGGTTCTTCTTCTGCTAGCCCTGTGTATTGACGCCTTGTCTTTATGTAGGCGGGCCATGCTTTGTCCATTCAGGAGCGCGCGAGTCTAGTACGCAATCGGCTCTTGAAAGGTATGGTTTTATATCAATTATTGGCGAACCTTCAAAGGCATCAAGCCCTTTGACAGTTAGAACGCATTCATCAACTTCTAGAAGCTGTACCACACACAAACCTATGGAATTGGGGCGGGATGGGCTTCTGCAAGCAAAGACACCTGTTTCAACGTGTAGTGCATGTTTTTTGGGAAAAACCAGTAGAGTCTGCCTTTCCTTTTCGTTGTCTCTTAAATGAGCCCAATATAGGATGATTATGTGAGAAAAGCTTTCTATACGTTTGAGTCCAGCGCAAAATTCTGGAAAAATGCGTAGTTGCGCTTCTTGTTCTCCGGCTTTTTCTACAATGCCGATAGAATGTAGCTCTACTTTGTTATTCATGTTTCGCATCCCTAGCCTCAGTATTGCCTTGTTTTTCTCTGTTTTTCAGAAATCCTTCGATTTTCCTAGTGATTTCAATAAAGATCTTGGATGCGGGGGAATCTGCATTGGCGACTATGAAGGGTAAGCCCTTATCGGAATCTTCACTAACCTTTGGATCAAGTGGTATGTTTCCCAGAAACGGAATGTTCAGCTCATCAGACAGTTTCTGTCCACCACCAGATTGGAATATATCCGTTTTAGTTCCGCAGTGCGGACAAACGAAGCCACTCATGTTCTCAATAATGCCTATAATTGGAATCCCAAGTCTTCTCGCAAAAGTAACGGTTTTTTTAACCACAGTCTCTGAGACTTCTGAAGGAATGGTTACGATTACTACTCCGTCCATTTCTGGCAAAAGCTGTGCAATGCTCAATGGTTCGTCACCTGTGCCAGGCGGAAGATCAATAACTAGGATATCCAACTCTCCCCAAACGACATCAGACAAGAATTGGCGTATTGCGGTCATTTTCAATGGGCCGGGCCAAATGACAGGCGCTTCCACGTCGGGCAACAGGAAATCCATGGAAACAACCTTTATTCCCAAAGGTCCGGAAACTGGAAAAACGCCTTGAGGTCCTGTCTGGAGTCTTTGGCCTGTTAATCCTAGAATCTTGGGGATACTTGGTCCGTGTATGTCTGCATCTAGGATGCCTACTTGATCAGTGTGTCCGTGTGCGGCGAATGCGACTGCCAAGTTTGCTGACACTGTGCTTTTACCTACGCCGCCTTTGCCGCTGATGACCGCTATTTTGTGTCTGATTTTGCTGGTCGCAGCTTTCAGCTTTTGTTCTTGTTCCATAAACTGTTTTTTTCTTTCTTCAATCAGATGTGTTCGGCTTGCCATGTCCATGATAAAGTCTCATGTTTTGTAGGTGTCTTGGAATAAAGGTGTTGACTCCTAGTTCTCTAAAAAACCTTTGTTTTAGCAGGTAATTTTCATAGAAAAGTTGTTACCAATCTAGATTTCTAATTCTGCTCTCGAATTCATAAGTGTTTTAATGCTTTTTGAGTAGGTATTTAATTGCAGGGTGGAACCACTTTGAGCGAACAGATCATTCAAGCTTGCAAAGAATTAATTGATGATGCGAAAATGTGCTGTGCTGACCTCGTTTTCAAGGAGGTCTGCCTTGAAATCCTGTCGCGGGCAAGTCACGTTCTAAAGGAGAGACCGTTTAGACAGCTGGTTGCGTATGCTGCCGAAAGAATGAGAGAGAAAGTTCCCTTTGAATTGCAACAAGAACTAGCCATGCACAGATAAGCATGGCTCGCTGCGTGTCAGTTTGAACGCAGCAAGTTGTCAATGATTGCCATCGTTTCAAAGGCAACCACCTGTGACATCATCTTTAGAAGTTTTATTTTGCTACAATGGAGGTTTATCCTTGTTTACCTTACTAGTCTTTTGATGTTTGCATTGTGTCTTTTGTTTGTTCAGATTCTGAGCGTTCAATAATTAAGAAAATCCTAAGTCAACGCTTTCTCAAATGGTGAGAAGTTGCTTACGACAAGAAAGGCTAAGGAGCATGTGCGTTTAAATCTCGAAAAGGGACAGTACTTTGATGTCTTGTTTGATGAGCCAATGATTTTGCTTTCAGGGGTATCCTACAAAGCTTTTTACAAACGTCTATGGGACATTCTCTCGACTGGAGCGATCACACTCTTCTACGAGGTAGGCTATGAACTTGGAAAGAACGTGATGGTGGATTTGAAGAGAAAATTCAAGAATCCCTCAAGAATCTTTTCAGTTGGAACAAACCATTACTTCTTCATTGGAATGGGCAGAATCGAGTTTAATCCTGTCCAACTTCTGAGAATGGCAACTTTGAAGAGCACGACAATTAGGATTAAGGATAGTTTTCCAGCCTTTGCCGTGGGCAAAACAGGTCGCTCTGAATGCCATTTGACCCGTGGTTACTTAGTCGGAGCCGTTGAAGCAATGACTGGAAAACACTGGACTTGCGAAGAAACAAAGTGTCTTTGCAAGAATGACCCCTATTGCGAATTTAAACTGACTTTTACAGCCGACGGATCAAGCCAAAAAGCATGGCGAAAACACAGCGATATCGTCTAACCAAGTTTGTAGCCTATCTTCCGCAGAAACTCCTTTCGTGCCTTAATATCCTCTTGGGCTTCTATGCCCTTGCTCCTTGATCCGTCAACTACGCCGACGATGCCTCTGCCTTGCTCAGTTTCAGCTATGATGATCTCCAGTGGGTTTGCAGTTGCAACATAGACTGTGCAGGTTTCTGGTACTTTCTTGATTTTGTCTAAGACGTTTATGGGATAAGCGTTCTTTATGAAAACTATGAAGCTGTGGCCGCAGGCGATCTCGAAGGCTTTTTCTGCGGCTAAATGTCTTAATTCTTCATCATTTCCTTCGTGTCTCACTAGGCATGGTCCTGAACTTTCGCAGAAGCCTATTCCGAACTCTATATTAGGGACAGCGTTGACGAGCGCTTCGTAGAGGTCTTCAACGGTTTTTATGAAATGCGCCATGCCTACTATTACGTTGCAGTTTTTGGGTGTTTCGATTTTTACTGTTTTGAATTCGAGCATGTTGAAAACCTGAGGGCATTATGGTGTGAACTTGTTCTTAAGATTTAAGCACTTCTCGGCTTGGATCTTGCAACCTTTGCAGCAAACAATAATGCGCCCAGTGCAACAAGAATTGATGATGTAAAGAAAGTATTTACGTAGGCTGTGTAAGACGAGAGACCAAGAAACTTTGTTTGAATATCTGCAAGTGGACCGCCTACGAGGAGGCCTGCTGGTCCCCAGCTTAGAGCCATAACCGTATTGTATCTGCTGAACAATCTCCCCCTTCTGTCTTCTGGTATTAGGTCTCCGGCAAAGGCGAATCCGACTGTTTGGATTGTCCAGAATGATATTCCATTCAGTCCATAAATCAGAGCCATAGCTATGATTGTGTTGGCTGAGCTGTAAAGAACAGGTGTGAGAGTTGCCAAGATAAGTCCTATGAGGATTACTTTGGCTCTTCCTATTCTGTCTGCAAGCCATCCGCACAAAAGGCTTGCCAGCATCCCGCCTATGGTCCAAGCTGTCAGTATAAAGCTCATTTCTGGGTCGCTTACATTCAATCCTTCAGGTAGCTTGATGAAAAGGAGGAAAACTTGTCCTATACATGCCGCTCCAATCACTATCATGATGAGTGATGCTAGAAACCAGCCATAGATTTCTCCATTGTGTGAAGTGGTTATTTTCTTTCCGGTATCTTGGGTTTTCATTTCTTTCTTTTTGGCTTCAAATTTTTCCGTGGATCTAGAGGTTATCCACATGACTGTTGCACTTGCAAGCAGCATTGCTATGACTATGTAGAATATTGTGCCTTGTTGGAATCCTTCACCATCGTTGTACAGAAAGCCAGCGAAAAGAATTCCTATCATTCTGCCCAGTGAAGCAATAAAGTTGAGTGTTCCGACTATTCCTCCGCGTGTTTTGCTTGTTGTCACGTCTGTGAGAAGTGCAGCCCATCCTACGTCTGACATTGACCAGAAGAACTCGAGAAATGAAAGCCCAAGAATAAGAGACAATCCTGCCAAGAAGTTTGCCTGCGATTCCATGAGAGACCTGTGAATGAGAAAAACTACGAGATAGGTCATCGCGGCGATGGATTCACCTGCGACTATCAATTTTGTCCTGAGCCTATAGCGGTCTGATATCTTTCCCCATAGGAGGTTTTGCCCGAGTGCTGAGGCCAGCATGTTGAGTGTGCCGAGCAGTGCTGTATATGTGACTGTTTGCATGAGTTTGAAGAGGTAGTTTATCATGAAAGTGTAGAACACACCTCTGCGAACGAAGGACAGGAACTGAAATAGGCTTAGATTCAGGAAAATGTCCTTTCGCGATGATTGCTGCAGTGTGTTCACTCCCACGCCTTCTCCTGCTGGAACTATGTCACAATTAGGCTGAATGCTCTAAAGGTTTTTTGTTAGTCTTGTTTCTTTTTGAAGAAAAGCCAGTTCTTGTCTTCCTTGAACCTTATCAGAGTGTAATCGCCGCTCAGTTTTTCACCGTGCAGTGTGAACAGTATCATGTCCTTGCTTCTGTGCTTAAGCGAGTAGGTTCCTTTGTCCCATATCTCGACTTTTCCGGCGCCGTATCGTCCTTCAGGGATTATGCCTTCAAAACCTATGTAACTCAATTCGTGGTCATCAACTTGGACTGCGAGTCTTTTTACGCTGGGTTGTGTGGGTGGTTCTTTTGGGATGGCCCAGCTTTTGAGGACGCCGTCCATCTCAAGTCTGAAGTCGTAGTGCAGGTGTGTGGCATCGTGTTTTTGGATCACGAATCTTGCTGTTACCTTTTCTGTCATGTTTTCTCAGTTATTATGATTGAGGTGCTTGGGTAAAAATCTTAGGTATGGTTCGAAATGACGTGTGATGACTTTTATGGCAAATTATATAAGCAGCTTTACCGTGGGTTTAGTGTATCGTGCAAGAACTTACTTTTTGCACAGAGCGTATAAAGGAGTTGAAATCGCATATGGCAGAGAAAGAAATGCATAAGGCAGTTTGTGCTGAATGTGGAAAAGAATGCGAAGTCCCATTCAAGCCTGACCCAAGCAGGCCAGTTTACTGCCGAGAATGCTGGTCCAAGAAAAGACCACCAAGAAGAAGATTCTAAATCAAGCTAATTGCTTCATTTTAGAAGTGCTTTTCCCTTTTTCTAATATTCTCAGTAAAAATACCATACTGAACATTATGCGGTGTTGTCCTAGCATTTACGTACACCTCAATGGATTGATGGATGTACAAAGTTCGCATGTTTCAATATCGATTGAAGGGTCAAAGGTCTTGTGCATCTTGCAAAGCAAACCTTTGGCTCGTATTGTTCTGCAGATCTCGCAGAACGTTGGAATGAATTCTTTATGCGATACACCGCCTTTGGCTAGAGAATCAGCTAGGGTTCCTATCGATTTTGCAATGTCATGATCGTTCTCAATATCGAGCGCTTTTCCGCGTATCTTTCTGCTGTAAAGACTTATAGCCGGTTGGCTTACACCGAGAAGCTTGGCAGCTTCAGCTTGTTTGAGATTGTGTTTTGCCATGAGTTCCTTAGCCAACATGGCTCGCACTACAGGGAGAACGCATTTTACTGCGACTTCACATGGGACTAGCATTTATGTTGCTTCCGTGTAGTATCTTGTCGAAAGGCATAAATATACTTTATTACAATTGTAATATCAAAACAAAGGTGACCGCGATGAATTGGCGAAACACCATTGAAATTTCAAAAGATGTCTACTGGGTAGGCGTCAGAGACTGGAACAGAAGACTCTTCGACGCCTTGATTCCACTTCCGAAAGGAACAACCTACAACGCATACGTGATAGTCGGTTCAGCCAAGAAGACACTAATCGATACTGTGAACCCAGGCTTTGAAAAAGAGCTAGAGGAGAAAATCAGCAAGATCGTAAACCCAGCTGACATTGATTATGTTATAATGAATCATGCTGAGCCTGACCATGCAGGCTCTATTCCGTACATAATGTCAATAAACACCAAAGCTAAACTGGTGACCACAAGTAAGGGCGCGAAGATGGCGCAAACATTCTTTAAAGTGCCTGAAGAAAGAATCAAAGTTGTAACTGATGGAGAAATCCTTGATCTAGGCGGTAAAACTCTTCGGTTTGTTGAAGCTCCAATGCTTCACTGGCCTGAAACGATGTTTACATACTTACAGGAGAACAAGATTATCTTCCCCTGCGATTTCTTTGGGGCGCATGTGGCAAAGGGATTCTATGATGATGAAGTAGACGATTTACTGGTTCATGCACAGAGATATTTCGGCGAGATCATGATGCCGTTCAACATCATGGGTCAGAAGGCTCTGGAAAAGATAAAGAGTTTAGAGATTCAGATGATTGCGCCGAGTCATGGGCCTATACATAGAAACCCTGAGCGCATTCTGAAGGCATATCGCCAATGGACAAGTGGAGAAACTAGACAGAAAGCCACAGTTGTCTATGTCACTATGTGGAACAGTACTGAGAAGATGATTCGGCCAATGGTGGACACGCTCGCTTCTGAAGGCATCGAAGTTGCATTGTACAATCTAGTCGTTGCGGACATAGGTGATCTGGCAAAGGATCTTGTTGATTCTAGAGCAATAGTCTTGGGCACACCTACAGTACTAGGCGGTGCACACCCACTAGCTTTCTATGCAACCTACCTTGTGAAGGCTTTGAAACCACCGATAAAGTATGCGGCTGTCCTAAGTTCCTACGGCTGGGGCGGAGGCGCAATAAAACATATCCAAGAAGTTCTCGGAGCCACAAAGTTGGAGATTGTTGGAGCGATGGAAATAAACGGACCACCAACTGAGAACGACGTTGATCGCATCATTGAAATAGGTAAAGCGCTTGCCAAGAAAATCAAAGAGGGAAACTGATCCCATGGAAACGCTGACGATGATTCTCAACAGCGCTCCTTACGGTGACGAAAAGGTCTGGAACGCTTTGAGACTAGCCCAAGCACTCGTGTCTGTGGCGGTAAAGATGAAAGTAAACATTTTCCTCGTTGGAGATGCTGTTATCGCGGCAAGGAAAGGACAGAAACCTCCAGAAGGCTACTACAATCTGGAGAAGATGCTGAAGGATCTGGTTTCTCGTAGTGTGACCGTTGAAGCTTGTCGCACATGCTTGGGCGCGAGAGGAATAGCAGAACCGGATTTGGTTGAAGGAGTAAGAGTCGGGACGATGATGAGCCTCGCTCAATGGGTAGAGGAAAGCCAAAAAGTACTATCATTCTAATATGTACAAAGCAACAAAATGACTGTTAAGAACGGGCAAGAAGATGAGTGAAATGAATGCTGAAAAGAAGAAAATGTTAAAAGAAATGATCAAACAGCTCCATGATGGAGTGCACCCGCAACAAGTTAAAGAAAAATTCAAGCAAGTTTTGGAAAGTACAAGTTCTGAGGATATTGCTAAAATCGAACAGGAACTTGTCAAAGAAGGAATGCCGAGGGAGGAATTGCAGAGGCTCTGCGACGTGCATCTTGCCGTCTTCGGCGAGCAGGTGCAAGCGCAAGAACTGGAGCTTGTTCCTGGGCATCCGATCAGCATCCTCATGGAGGAACACAGAATTATGCTAGAAAAAGTCGAAAGACTCGGAGTTCTTGTCGGCATGATTGAAGAAGCATGCGACTCAGTCTATGTCGGCGATGCACTAACCGAAGTGCAGGGCATTGTGAAGGATTTTGTGGATGCGGAGAAACATTATTTGCGTGAGGAGAACGTGCTCTTTCCCACGATAGAGAAGCATGGAATAACTGAGCCTCCGGCGATAATGTGGATGGAGCACAACAAGATCCGAGAGGTAAAGAAGAAACTTCGCGAATTGGTTGAGAAATGGAATGTTATGCAGTTCGCTGACTTCAAGACGGAATTGAGCGAGGCTGCCAAACCTCTATGTAACCTACTTCCAAGCCACTTCTTCAAGGAAAACAACATTCTCTTCCCTGCCGCGTTGCAAGTTGTTACAATTGATGAATGGGAAAAGATTAGGAAGGAGTTTGATGAGATTGGATACTGCTGTTTTACACCCCCACAGGTGACAGTAGCTATGACAGCTGAAAAAGCAAAGACGGAAACAAAACCCGAAGGTGTGTTCCAGTTTGAAACAGGCAGCCTTTCAAAAGATGAAGTTGAGGGCATCTTAGACTCTCTACCAATAGACATATCGTTTGTCGACAAAAATGACCACGTGAAGTACTTCAACAAAGCTGAAAAAAGGATTTTCGTACGAACCAAAGCCGTTATCGGCAGAAGTGTACAACTGTGCCACCCGCAGAAAAGCATTCACATAGTGAATAGAATAGTTGAAGCTTTCAAGGTAGGCAAAAAGGACTCAGCAGAATTCTGGATAACAATGAACGACCATCTAGTTCATATACGATACTTCGCAGTCAGAGACAAAAATGGAAAATACTTGGGAACAATGGAGGTGACACAGGACTTAACAGACATCAAGAAGATCGAGGGACAGAAGAGACTTTTAGACTGGGAAGAATGACACCATAAAACACTGATGTAAAAAAGGATAAGAGCAAACGGGAGTCGCTGGCACAGCGGCTTGTATGCGAAGCTCTAATCCTTCTCTATTTATAGCTTGTATCCACATCAATACTCAGCGAAGCCAAAGATCTCGACGTATATAGGAAAAGGTTTTTAGTCGAGTTGTCATATGAAAGTCTGCAAACCGTTTAGAACATACTGTGAGGATGAAATGAATGTCTGTATTTGCAGCACCAGGCGCATACGACCGCGCCATAACCGTCTTTTCACCAGACGGACGCTTATTCCAAGTTGAATATGCGATGGAGTTGGTTAACCGCGGAGCAACAATCTTAGGCATACGCTGCTCCGAAGGAGTGGTTTTAGGCTCAGAGGAAAATGTTGAGCCCCTTGAAGAGGCGGAGTTCTCATGGAAGCTCTTCAAGATAGATGAGCACATATGCGCTGCTATAGTAGGTTTAAGCTCAGACGCACGCATGTTAATCGACCAAGCAAGAGTGTACGCTCAAAGCAACAAGCTCACATATGACGAACCCATCGACGTAGAAGTGGTGACCAAACGAATAAGTGACATTAAGCAGATGTACACGCAACACGCCGGCGTAAGACCCTTTGGAATCTCGATAATATTCGCTGGAGTCGACAAGACAGGATCGCGAGTATTCTATACGCACCCAAGCGGAACCTACAGAGGCTACAAAGCCACAGCCGGAGGAGCAGGAAGAGAAACAGTACTAGGAATGCTCAAAGACGAGTACAAAGAAGACCTGAGCCTAGAAGATATCACAAAGCTTGCAGTGAAATGCCTAACCAAAGCCCTAGAAGCAAGACAACTGCCGCCAAGAATAAAGATCGCCGTTATTACAACAGAAACCAAAAAGATGGAAATGCTGAGCGACGAACGAATTGAAGGCATAATCAAAGAGTTGAGCACGAGCAAGTGAAAGGGTAATGAGCGATAAGTACACCGTTGCACGCATAACAAAAGGCACCGACCACTTTGAAATTCTCGTAAAACCAGAAAAAGCCCTAGAATACCGCAACGGCAAACTTGCCTCAATAGCAGAAGCCCTAGTTTCTGATACGATCTATTCAGACGCAAACAAGGGCACGAGAGCTTCTGAGGAAAACCAGCGCAAAGCCTTCGGAACAACAGATTCGCTGAAAATCGCGGAAATAATACTCAAAACAGGAACAGTGCAGCTAACAACGGAGCAACGCCGAAAAATGGTTGAAGACAAAAGACGACAGATCATAGACTTCATAGCCAGACAATGCGTGGACCCGAAAACCAACTTGCCACATCCACCGATGCGCATAGAAAACGCCATGGGACAAATCCACTATCCGATAGACCCGTTCAAACCAGTTGAAGAGCAAGCAAGAGACATAATCAAGCTGTTGCGACCCATTCTACCATTGAGGATGGAACAAGTTTCCGTAGGCGTTACCATACCCGCGCAGTATTCTGCCAGAGCCTACGGGGCAATCAAGGGGTTCGGCACCATAAAACGAGAAGAATGGCGCGCAGACGGCTCATGGTACGGAGTTCTAGAGATGCCAGCAGGCTTATATGCTCCGCTCATAGAGAAAATTGGTGAAATAACGAAAGGAAACGGAGAAGCGAAAATCATCGCATAACAGTATGTTTAACATCCAAACGGTTTAGGAGTATAATGATATGCCAACATTTTTTGAACCAAAACAAATAGCAACACCCGGAGACTTGATCGCCGAAGGCGAATACATAGCAGGAGAAAACACGTACACAGAGAACAAAAAGATCTACGCAACACGAATGGGGCTAGTGGAATACGATAACAAGAGAGTGAACGTCGTAGCCCTAAAAGCCTTCTACATACCCAGAGCGGGGGACATAGTCATAGGAACAGTCGTGGAAGTCGGATTCAACGGATGGACAATAGACCTCAACTCACCATACCAAGCCTTCCTAAGACCATCCGACGTCCTGAGCAGACCCTTCAAACCACAAAAAGACGAACTGTCTCAGGTCCTCAACATGGGAGACCTAGTTGTGGCAAAAGTGATTTCCTATGACCGAACACACGACCCACAACTTACCGTGGCCGAACCAGGCTTAGGAAAAATAACCCGCGGCCAAATACTCAAAGTTACCCCAACAAAGATTCCACGAATAATAGGTAAGAAAGGCTCGATGATTTCAATGATAAAGCAGGAAACGGGCTGCCAGATAATCCTAGGACTCGACGGAGTCGTGTTAGTCACAGGAAAAACGCCTGAAGAAGAACAAGCGGCACTAATGGCGATCCAAAAAATTGAAGAAGAATCTCACACAAGCGGTCTAACAGACCGCATAACCCAGATGTTAAGAGAACAAAAATCAAAACGGGAGGAAAAACAGAATGAATGAAAAACCAGAAAAACTGATCGACAAGAAAGGTTTGAGACTGGATGGAAGAAAATATGACGAGTTAAGGCCTGTCAAGATGGAAGTAGGTGTAATACCGAACGCTGACGGCTCAGCCTACATCGAACATGGAAAGAACAAGATCGTAGCCGGCGTCTACGGTCCAAGAGAAGTGCACCCGAAACACTTAGCACTTCAAGATCAAACGGTTCTAAAATGCCGCTATCACATGGCACCGTTCTCTGTTCAAGAACGCAAATCACCAGCACCCTCAAGAAGAGAAGTGGAACTCTCAAAAGTCATCAGAGACTCCCTTGAACCAGCAATATTCATGGAATACTACCCGCGAACAATGATAGACCTCACCATCGAAGTCCTGCAAGCTGATGGCGGAACACGATGCGCAAGCATAACAGCCGCATCCCTAGCCTTAGCAGATGCGGGAATCCCGATGCGAGATCTAGTAGTCGCATGCGCAGCGGGAAAGGCAGACGATACAATCGTTCTAGATCTGATGGATGAAGAAGACAAACTGGGAAAAGCCGATGTCCCGGTTGCTTTGATGCCGAACTTGAACGCCATAACGTTACTGCAGATGGATGGAAAACTGACGTATGAGGAGTTTGAGAGTGTTGTGAACTTGGCGATTGAAGGATGCAAGCAGATCTCTACCATGCAGAAGGAAGCGTTAAAAGCCAAGTACGTCGGTGTAAAGGAGGAGGCTGAAGAATAATGGCGTCAGTAGTCACTCACATCAAGAAGAAACAGATAGCACAGCTATTTGAGAAGGAAAAACGCCTAGACAGTAGAGGGCTCACAGACTACCGCGAGATCAAAATTGAACAGGGAATAATCGAAAGAGCAGAAGGCTCCGCAAGAACACTACTTGGAAAAACCGAAGTCGTAGTCGGTATAAAAATCGAAATGGGCGAACCGTTCCCTGACACGCCAAACGAAGGCGTCTTGACAGTAAACGCTGAGCTTGTACCCTTAGCTTCACCAGACTTTGAAGCTGGCCCACCAGACGAAAACTCTGTAGAACTTGCCAGAATTGTTGACAGAGGAATCAGAGAATCCAAAGTGATTGACACGGGAAAACTGGTCATAGAACCTGGAAAGAAGGTTTTCGTCGTCTTTGTGGACATCTACGTGCTCAACCATGATGGAAACCTAATCGATGCTTCAGCCTTGGCCTCAATGGCGGCTTTGCTCAACACAAAAATGTCCAACTATGAGATTGAAGACGGCGAAGTCAAAATCAAGACAGGATACACTCCGCTTCCGATAAAGCAGCATCCGATAACGGTGACCGTGGCAAAAATAGGCGACAAGCTTGCCGTTGATCCAGACCACGAGGAAGAGCAAGTGATGGATGCAAGGCTTTCCATGGCGATCGACGATGATGGAGACATTTGCGCCATACAGAAGGGTGGCAAAGGATATTTCACACCAGAACAAGTGATGGAAGTCGCAAAAATTGCCAAAGAAAAGGCTAAGGAACTGCGCAAGAAACTAGACTGGTGAAGGCGCGATGGGAAGAACCAAAAAAGTAGGACCGACACGAGGACTGGGAGTACGCTACGGATCAACAGTTAGAAAAAGATACATGAAAGTCGTTAAGGAACTGAAGAGACCTCATGCCTGTCCACAGTGCGGTCTTCCACGAGTCAAGAGAGAAAGCGTGGGCGTCTGGAAATGCAGAAAATGCGGGTACACTTTCACAGGTGGAGCCTACACGCCAACAACTAAGCTTGGCATAGTCGCAAAACGAGTAGCCAAAGGCGCACCAATAGAGGAAGCAATGAAGACAGTGAAAGAGCCAACACCGGCAGAAGAAGAGGAAACCGCCTAAACAACCATCTCTTTTCTTTTTTGGTTTTTTCAATTTTGTTTATAGGCTTTGATCATGGAGCATGTCTGATGAGAGCAAGGGCCGCTGTGCGTTTGAAGTTTCCTTCAGAAAAACATCTGAAAACAGTCTTCAAAGCTATGGAACCAGAAGTCAAGAAGCCAACCACACGACGTTCAAGCACGAGCTTGGAAAAAGAAAAGGAATATCTAGCATTGAAAGTTGAAGCGAAAGACACAGCAGCCTTGCGTGCTGCACTGAACGCCTACCTAAGATGGATAAACTCGACAGCAACCATCTTGGAAGTTCTAGAGGAACAATAAGCAGATTACGTAGATAGGACTCAAACAAACTCCCAGTTAGATAGCGTTGTCGGCTAACCTCGCTCTGGGACTATACTCCCTTCTCTATATAGATTGAACCTATGTATTGAGTTTCTTATTGAGAGTATTGAATCCTGTTAAGTTGATTGTGCTTCTACACTTGTTGCATCGCAGGATTATCCTTTGAAGGTGGTTTTCTTTAATTACTGGTTCGAGTATTGTGTAAACTTCTTCCGAGGTGTCGTCTGGGGATATTCCAGTTCCACATTTAGGACACTTGATGTTACCGTTTCCCCTAATCTCGGTCAAGTCGATGATGCAGCATGTGGTCTCTTGCATTTTTTCCGATTCTCCTTTGCGTTTTCCGCTGCGAGGAAGGCTCAAAGGAGCCTCTTTAGTGTAATCATTTGTTTCCTCAACAGATTCGGTCGCATTAAATTGCTCTTCATCTAAGAGGAGGCTGTATACACATTAGCTTATGACATACGTCATATTTAAGCCTTGGTGCAAACAGCCATAACCATATCCATCAATGTATTACTGCAACACTAATCAGGTTAATATGTTAGGTGTGTTCATATGTTTATCCTGTTTGAAGGTGTGTGTTGCCGTGCCTCAGCGTGTCATCTGTCAAGGATGCGGTCACATTCTATACGAAGGATCCGAACTCAAACCTCCTGACGAAGTAATACACGAACACGACGGAAAATGCCCAAAATGCAACAAAAAACTCTCGCTCATACCTGCAGATGTGGACGTAAAACCCAAGAAATAACGCCGCTCAGAAGGAAAAGAGCTTGACAGAGAAAACTCGTAAGACCCAGTTTTATAAAGTACACGAACAAACTGCACAGTTAACAGACTTCGCAGGTTTCGAAATGCCCCTCTACTACAAAGGGACTATTCCCGAACATTTAGCTGTGCGAAACAGCGTGGGCATCTTCGACATCTCCCATATGGGGCGTGTCATAATCACAGGCACTGACGCAGGACATTTCCTAAACTACATCATAACCAACGATGTTTCCAAACTCGTTTCAGACAGTGCATTGTACTCGGTCATGTGCAACCTGAACGGTGGTATAATCGACGATTTCGTCGTCTACCGCATGGAAACCGAAAAGTTCCTGATGGTTTATAACGCCAGCAACCGCCAGAAAGACTAC
>Ga0315279_10000667_pt1 | contig 64697 bp, 65 predicted proteins | sample YL17G06_20_MG_FD_203694 | JGI IMG/M metagenome (GOLD analysis project Ga0315279, IMG submission 203694) | Sediment microbial communities from Yellowstone Lake, YNP, Wyoming, USA - YL17G06_20 | ecosystem: Environmental > Aquatic > Freshwater > Lake > Sediment | place: USA: Wyoming | collected...
GTGAAAAGACAAAATTGGGCTATCATCTTCTCTTCTGCTTCTTTCCACCACGAGCTCTTCTCGTTTGATGGCCTTAGCTCTATCACGTCGAGCGCTATTGATAGGTTTTCTGCGGGGATTCTGTTCTTGTTCTGGGCGATACTGAACTCCTGGAAAACTCTTCACGACAGCGTTTAAGTCAACTTTCTGGTTCAAGGTGGCAGCGGCAACGACGTTTTGAATGTTTATTATGGCTTTAGTCTTCGGCATTAAAAACCACTTCCTATGGTGCGAGCACGCATTCGATGACGCTTAAGCTTCCGCTTCTCCCCAGTCGCAACTGCCTTTCACCGCTGAACCAAGTTACTGTACCATTTTTGACGTCAATTACGTCGCCCTTATGCACCGTGTTGATCTGCTGGTTCCATAAACTCATTTTCATTGAACCAGTTTCGTCTCTGATGAGTGCGTTTGATACACAAGCCGTTGTTCCGTATCTCGTGTAAACGATTTTAGATTTTGGAATCTCAAGCACCTCTGCTTTGAGGCTGACCTTTTTCATTCCAACTTTCAAGTCCCCAATCTTAGAGTTTACACCTTCGAAATTCTTGACTGAGGAAATTCTGGCAAAAATGGTTTTCGTGTAGCTTTCGAGCTGATTCTTTCCTTGCAGGATGGTAATCGATATTGGAAATTGAGCTACAACCTCTCGACCGGTGGTAAAGAGAAAAATCGCTGAATTCTTCGTCCTCTTGCGACATTCTATAATCACCTGCTCACATTCTGACCCCTCGTGATTCCAAGCTTCCACAATGCGATTGAAAAATTCACTCGCATCAACCTTATGCAACACCGCGATTCTGGCAAGGTTCTCCAGAACCCTTCCATCTTTGTGTGAATGCATCCTCTTAAGAGGCCTGCCTCTACCTCTCCAAATATGTTTCGCCATCTAACTTGTTTCCACTCTGTTGTTTTTGACGCGCAAATCCATCACTAAAATAATAGATCTAGAACGTGCATCTCAGTATTCTCAACATCACTTATATAGCTTGACTGCCAGGCGCGCATGCTTGTTCCTAAATTCGTTTGCGACATATCTCGTACTTCTCTCTTCATAGTACGTTCCATTAGAGAGGCACACAACTCAACCCTGCCACACATTAAGAAAGGAATTTAGGAACACGCTAGCGCGCTACCACGATATACAGAAGAAAACATCGGTAGCTTGGGGTTATTATGCACACAAGACAGGTTCTATCGATCTTATCGTGGTCGCTATTTGAAAGGGGACTTGAACCCGTTTGGCGCGGCCGCGCTAAAACGACGTAATGGCAAACAACTGGACAGGTATCGTGCTCTCCTCCTCTTCAAACTACAACATCATTTCTGGAAACAACGCATCATCAAGCAGCAGCTACGGCATGTGCCTCCTCTCCTCTTCAAACAACACCATTTTGGAAAACAACATAATAGCAAACAGTGGTTACGGCATCTCCCTCTGGTCCTCTTCGGATAACGTGATATTCCACAATAACTTCGTAAACAACACTCAGCAAGCGCGCGCTTCTGTTTTTCTAAGACTTCTTGATGAAACGACCCGTCTTAAGGTCTCTGTATCGGTCTTGAGATTTGCCATATATCATAACTGACTCATGTCTCCATGTCATTTTAGAAACCGAAGGAAAATAGCCGATTCTTCTCCCTCTTCTTCCCCCCATAGACGGGGATTCCGACCGTTTGTGATTTTGGCCATGATGAAATCGTCATAAGTCACGCGCGCGCGTCGAAAAGTGATTCTAATTTGTGACTAAACCGTGGTTTTTTTGAGGCTCAAACCGTCGAGTGGGGGGTGCGAATCTTTTGTTTTGTGTTCGATTCTTTTTTCTTGTTTTTCATGCGTGAAGTGTTTAAGAGTGGCTTTTGCTCAGTATTGGTTATTTGAGATGGGGGGTTGGCCATGAAGGTCACTTTTTGGCTTCTCGATATTAACTATGAGGCCAAGGATGAGTTGTCGGAAATTTGGGTCTGGGGCATAAGTAGCGCGGGCGAGAGAGTGCTTATCGTCGACAGGAGTTTTGTTCCGTACTTCTATGCGGTGGTTGCAGATGATGCGGATCCTGGAAAGGTTGTTGAAGAAATTGTCGCGAGCCATTGCGTTTTGGCGGCGAAGCCTGAGGTTGTTGAGCGCAAGTTTTTTGGAAAACCTGTGAAAGCAGTCAGGGTTTACTGCAAGAATGCTGAAGGAATAGCGAGGTGTGCAAAGCAGGTTCGAGAGTTCGAAGGCGTGAGAGAGTGTTTCGAAGATGACGTTCGTGTTGCCATGCGTTACCTTATTGACAACGATGTTGTTCCGTGTGGATGGCATGAAATAGAGGCAGTTGAGGAAGCAAACAGGCTGGGCGTCCGAATAGACAAGGTTTACCTGGCAAAATCGTTCCCAAAACCGGTTGAAAAAGCTGAGGGTCCGCCGCTGCGCGTGCTGGGCTTTTCTACAATATACTATAGCCGAGAAGGCTCTCCTAAACCCGACAGAAACCCCGTTGTCATCATTTCGGCTGCGACGAACCGTGGCGAACAAAAGCAATTCTTGGCGGACGAAAGCAGAAGCGACAAGCCAGTCCTGGAGGCCTTCATGAATTATGTTGAAAGCGTTAATCCTGACATTATCGTTGGCTATGGTGTGAATGGGCAGGAATGGCCGTACCTCACTGAAAGGTGCAAGAAGCTTGGTATGCATCTGCGCATTGACCGAGCGAAAACGGAACCGCACACGAGTGTTTACGGTCATATCTCGCTTAATGGCAGGGTTAATCTGGATTTGGCCGATTATGCGGAAGAGTTTCCAGAAGTTAAAGTGAAGACTCTGGCTAATTTGGCCGACTATCTTGGCGTCATGAAGATTGAAAACCGCGAAATCGTCGAGGACATAAACTTCGCAGACTACTGGGACAACAAAGAGAAACGCGGAATCCTGAAACAGTTTTCCATGGACAACACTTGTTGTGTCATGGGAATAACTGATGCAATCTTGGATTTTGCCATGCAACTCTCTAACCTTGTAGGTCTGCCGTTGGATCATGTCGGCACGGCAGCAGCAGGCTTTCGGGTTGAATGGTTTCTGATAAGGCACACTCACAAACTCGGTGAGCTTGTGCCTAGGAGAATCGAGCAGCCTTACAGACCGTACGCTGGTGGCCTTGTGCTTCAGCCAAAGCCGGGATTGCACGAAAACATCGCTGTCCTCGACTTCAAGTCTATGTACCCTAACATCATGATCACCTACAACCTCTCTCCAGACACTTACGTAACGCCGAAAGAACCTGAACCGCCTGGCGGAGTTTACGTGACCCCAGAAGTCAAGCACAAGTTTCGCAAAGAACCTCCCGGCTTCTACAAGGAAGTCCTGTCCTATCTCATCAGCGTACGGGATGAAATCCGTCTAAAAATGAAGGAGCTTCAGCCGAAAAGCGTTGAGTATCGTGTTCTGGACGCGCGGCAAAAGGCCCTGAAGGTTATCACTAACGCTTCTTACGGCTATGCTGGGTGGACGGGTGCAAGGTGGTACGTGAAGCCTGTGGCTGAGGCAGCGGCCGCTTGGGGAAGACACACCATACTCACAGCGATTGACATGGCTGAGAAGGACGGTTTGAAGGTCGTTTACGGCGACACAGACAGCATATTCATAGAGAATCAGCCTGGCAGAATTGAGAAACTTGCGAAGGACATCGGGAAAAAGTTGGGATTGGAAATCAAGCCCGAAAAGGTTTATGTGAGAATCTTTTTCACAGAGGCCAAGAAGCGGTATGCTGGACTTCTGCCCGATGGTCGGCTTGACATCGTGGGCATGGAGGTTGTACGGGGAGACTGGGCGACCATTGCCAAAACGGTTCAAGAGAAGGTTCTGGAAATAGTTTTGAAGGAGCAATCGCCCAGGAAGGCTGTGGATTTTGTGCATCAGTTCATCTATGAGCTTCAGCAAAAGCGCGTTCCATACCATGATCTTGTCATCTGGAAAACGCTGAGTAAGCCTGCTGAGGAGTATGAGGTTAGGGCTTCGCATGTTGAAGCTGCAAAGATGCTGAGGGCGAAGGGCTGGGAACTGGCAGTGGGGGATAAAATAGGCTACGTGGTGGTCGGTGGCACAGGCCGCTTGTATGAAAGGGTTAAGCCCTACATGCTGGCTTCTTACGATGACGTTGACATGGGATACTACGTGTCTAAACAGGTTGTGCCCGCGGCGGCCAGGATTCTTGGAAGCTTCGGGGTGACTGAAGAGCAGCTGTTCCAGTCTAAGACGGGTGGGAAAGAAACTAGGAAGCTCACAGACTTTTTCGGCGATTAGCCCTCGGTGACTTCTGCAAACGTCATGAGCTGCACCGTTAATGACGGTTTAACAGCGTCCGAGACGCGTGAAGCGATTATTCTTTTTATATTCTTCTCGCTTGCCACGTCGACGATTCGCTGTGTTATGATGCCGTCGAAGACTATGGTGTCCACGCCTTCAGCCTGTTGGAGTCTCTCGGCAAGTTGGCTCACCGGCAACCGTTCCATCTGTTCTGATTTTTCGTTCAGAAGCACGGATTCCAACGTGCCTTCTAATGATTTCATCGTTTCAACGATTTCTTTTGGAACCTCTATTTTCTGCTTTTCCCGTTTCGGCGGTTTTGGCGCTTCCAGTTTGGTTGGTTCTTGGATGGAGATTTTTGCCTCGAGGGCTTCGAATATTTCCTTGCAGTTTAGTTCTTCAACTTCTTTTCCTCTTGGTGCTCTGGCAATGTATTTTATGTCGGTGACCTGTAAGAGTTCTTTGAAGATTAGATCTCCGCCTCTGTCTCCGTCAAGGAGGGCTGTTGCTTCCTTTTCCTTGCAGAGCGTCTTTATCGCCTCTGGAACCTTTGCACCTTCCAGAGCCACAGTGTTCATCAGCCCGCAGCGCATGAGGTTTATGATGTCCGCTCTTCCTTCAACTACGATTATCTCTTTTGCAATTTCAAGTCCAGGTCCTGAAGGCAGTTCTTCCAAGCCGTATTTTCCAACTTTGCCCATTTTGAGTGTTTCAGACACTTCCTTGAAAACTTCGTCCACTGAAGGCATCGACTCGATTGTCCACTTGTGAAGGATGTCTTTGGCTCTGTCAATGATTACCTTTCTTCGGGCTTCTCTCACGTCTTCGACCTTTTCAAGGGTTACCTTTGAAGCGCATGGGCCTACCCTGTTTATGCTCTCTATGCTCGCGGCAATCAACGCAGTGGAAACCCTGTCTAGGCTTGTTGGAACGGTTATCGTGCCAGTTGTCTTATCGTTTTTTGAGTGTAACTCGATTTCTATTCTTCCGATTCTGCCCGATTTTTGCAGTTCCCGCAGGTCAAGCTCCGGTCCAAAAAGGCCTTCTGTCTGCCCGAAAACTGCTCCTATCACGTCCGGTTTTTCAACTACTCCCTCTATTTCGAATTCCGCGTGTATAACATACTTTATGGTAAACGTTTGGGATGAACCCGTATTAATGCACCTCCGAGTGATTTGTTAAGGGTTAGCGTTAATCGCGTGACTTAAGAACTTGGTTCTCAAATCACGAGATTATATCTTAACGTCCACTATATATTACGTTTATGAATTATTGATCATGCTCTTTAAGGTTTTCTTATTTGGTTCTGTGTAGTCTTCGTCGGATGGTTTTCTCTGTGAAAATTCGTCGGATAGCTTTTGGTGTTGCAGAAACAAGGGCGTATCTTGAGTGATTATCTCCTCAATTAATGTTTGAGCCTTGTTTATGAGAGAATTGTATCTCAAGCTATTGGGTAAAACGATGGAGTGTTTATCTGCGTAATCTCAGCCATAACATTGTTGCTTGAAGCTGTAAAGTGTATGAAAGCTTCATAAATCATATAATGTTTCAGACTTGTTGTTAGAACAACAATTAAATAACTGTTTCATGTTGATATTGGCTAACGGGAGAGAGAAAACATGCCAACAGAAAAGGATGAATTGTTCAAGCTTTCAAGAGAAAATTTGGAATGGTTTAAGGAGAATTATAAAAATATAAGGAGAGATTATAACAATCAATGGATTGTAATACAAAACAAGAAAATAATTGCAAAGGGTAGCACATACGAAAATATAACCAATATGCTCAAGAAAGCAGACAAAAAAGCTGCGATAGTAGAGTTCATAGATTCAAAGCAATTGGCTATGTTCTTCTAGGCCCATTGTGAGGGAAAACTTTTTAAGTTTACTGGGTTAACTATTAACAACAATCGTCCGATAATCCCTGTTTTATTTGAGGTACGTGCTTTTCATTGTGGTAGAATCATTAATTTTCTTGTTGATACTGGTTCCACGTATTCTGCAATAACTGAAAAAGAAGCTAACCTTCTTGGACTTGAGTTTGCGCTTCTGCCAGAAGCTAAAAAGGGAGCGATAGGATTCGGTGGGACGTTCAGGAACAAGATAATAAATTGCCCAGTCATTTTGACATTCAAGTCTCCAAAAGAAGAACACAAGATTACATACGGTGGCGGTTTTCAAATAATCGGCATTCCTTCAGACGCAACAGAGGTGGAGAGAGAAAAATGCTTAGATACTGTCCAAGTGTACTGGGAATGGAAGTCCTTGCAAAGTTCCAAGTTTATGTTGATAAAAAGAAAGTAGAATTAACATTAGTCTAAGATTAGTCATCCGACGATTTTTCGCATGAACCCCTAATTCGACGAAGACTACACAGAACCTCTTATTCTTCTCTAGGTTTTGTCAAAGGTTCATTTGCCGACGAGTGTTTCTGCGGCGAAGCCTTGAGTGCTATCGTGCTGAGAGGATCGGGTGATGGATGTGGTGTGGACCGATTGGAAGCAGTTCGGGTTCATGTTTCGCCGAGTTTTCTACTCAACGTTTGCAAGTAGGCCGCCAAGCCTTCGATGTCCTTGAGTTCTCTTCCCGCGAACCTCAGGAGTTCTTTCCGGAATGTGATGTTGGTTTTTATCCTTGCTTTTTCTAGGTTTTCTCTCAAGATTGCTGTCCATTCTTTTCCTCGTCTGTCAAAATCCAGGAGCAGAATGACTTCTTGGTTTCCGGTTTTCTCTATTTCTGAGATGAGGTCCAAGCGGGATTTTCCACCGGTTTTTGCAGTCACTATTTGCCCTTGCACTCCCAGCGTTCTCAGGGTTTCTACGTCTTTTTTGCCTTCAACGATTATCGGTGTTCCTTTGGCTGATTCTTCTGCTAGGCATTCTAGAATTTGCTGGATTTTTTCTTGTCTTTCCCTGAGATGTGCCGACAAGTTTTTACCTTGTGACCTTGGCGTTTTTCACGGCGTTGAGGCATTCTTTTGCTTCTTTGTTGTTTTCAAAGTATTTTCTGACGGGTTCAAGGATTCTTGCGAGTTCTTCTGCGACAGCGTTTTTGAGGTCTTGCGGGTGCAGTTTTCCTTCTGCATAGGCTTTCTGAAGTTCTTTGAGGTTGTCGAAGGTGATTGGGCCGCCGAATTTGTCTGGTCTTTGTATGGTGAAGGTTTTGTTTTCTCTGAAGATTATGAACTTGCAATATTCTAGGATTGGGTTGTACTCCACGGTTTTTTCGGGGCAGAAGGCCTGTGAGATTTTCTGTTTGATTTCCTCAGGTTGGTCATAGATGAAGATGCAGGTTTCTGGTTTGCTTTTTGACATCTTTATTGATGATAATATTTCTCTTTCTTTCTCTTTCGGAATAGGCCAGATGGGAGGTTTAGCGAGGCCTTGGAGGTAGCTGTGATGCACGCACACAGGTTTCCAGCATCCGAGTTTTTCGCCCAGTTCACGTGCTACGACGTTGGCTTTGCGTTGGTCTATTCCGAGTTGGCAGATTTTTACTTCCATGTGGAATATGTCGGCTACCTGCATAGGCGTGTACAGGTAGTCTGAAACGTGTTTGGCTTCAGATTCCTGTCTTCCTGCGATTTCGAGTGTGCGGGTTACTCTGGCTATTGAGAGGTTTTTTGCTATCAGTACCGTTTTTTCCCAGTACTTCAGGTCGTCGTAGAGTTCGTCTGAGTAGATAAATTCGACTTTGTCTTCTGGAACGCCCAGGGCTATCCATGAGTGTTTGAAGAGGTCTGCGGCTTTTCTGATGAGTTTCAGGTCGCCGCCTAGCTTGTTGTTGAGCCAGGCGTGCCACGTGGAAAGATAGGCTTTATACCGTATTCCTGCTTCTATGAAATCCTTCATCTTGTACGCGCAAACCAACCCGGTTCCAAGATGCACCAGGCCAGATGGTTCCCAGCCGTTGTAGGCTATGGGATGCTGCTCGGTTTCCAAAAGCTTCCGCAAGTCTTCTGGGGTTATGACTTCTTCCGTGGGCGGTCTGCACACAAGCTCGATTTTTGTTTCTATGTCCAAATTCTGCTCTGCCTACTCCAGGTTTTACCTATCTGTATGCACATGACAAACTTAAGAGTTGTTTTCGCGGGCCTGCTTGTTTCCTACGTAACCTAACACTTAACTTCACTGTGGGGCGGTTCGCCCTTCTAGGTTAAGCTCTCTCCGTCGTAGGGTTTTTGGCCCGCGCCCGCCGTGTCCCATGCTTGGGTAAACTCGCCATCACAAGAACCGGCAAGCCTGAGGCTTGCCCTCTTCCGTTGAGTCCGTCTGCGTGGATGTATCGGCGGGATTGTGAAGGGCTCGATTTCTTGTCATCGCCAAGGAAGAATGGAGTGGCTGAAAAGTTAAGGGTTACTGTCTCCCGCTCCACACGTCTTGGGTTCGAAAACATGTTGGTAAATGATTGTATCTCTGCGGGGCTAGTTTTTTCATGTTGAATTTTGAGGCGGTGCACGTGAGTACCCAGTCAGAGTTTTTTGAGCACTCAAAGCGGTGATGCATTTGTTCTCGTCTTGTTATTTTAGGTGCAGAGGAAAAATAGTTTAGATGTGATCTGAAGCAGATTATTCTTCATAGCCTTTTTATCAACTACGAAGGAGTTTGCGGGAGTAAACCCGTTCAACATTGATATAACATGGGTTTGTTTGTCTGGGTCTGCCAAGTTTTGCTCCTCATATTCACATGTCTAGTTCTCTCTCTCTCAAGGTGTCGCCAAGTCTATTCATGTCTATTGCAGTCCGCGTCAGCGCGCTAGAGTCTGGGTTGCAGCTCTTACAAGACGTTTTCTTCTGTAAACAATGCTTACTAACAAAGTCACTATCATGAATAGTGAAAGGATTATGAGTGAAGGAAATTCTGGCACCGCTTCAGTGCCAGTGACTTGAACGTTTTTGGCACCTTGCAGTTCGTAGGTGAAGTAGAGTGATGTGTGTGTGCCATTGTCTTCTCGAATCGGCTCTACTGTAGCGTTACCGTCCACTAGCACAGTGAGATTTCCCCAGAGCAGATCGTTCGGAAACGTGACGTTGCAGAAGAAAGGAAAAGAAAAAGCGAACGAAAGGCCCATCGTTCTGAAACTGATCTGTTTTGATGAAAGATCGAAATTGAACACCGAGATAGAAAAGTTGCTGGACGCCGTGACTTCGTAGGTTTTTGCATCCGCATGAACGCTAAACATCGTTGTTGTCGCCGCCAAGGAACCGTGCAGGTCAATGACCTTTTCCACAACTTTCGAGTTTACATCTATCACCGAGATGGTATCTGAACGAGTATTCAACGAGTAGATCTCGCTACAGTCATCATTTGCAAATGCAAAATTCGGGAAGAAGCCTTTCAAAGGTATGACCTGCGGCAGGAACATGTTATTGTTTAGGTCGTAGATGCTGACAAAAGCCCGATCGAGATGGACAATGTAAAGATAGTTTTCCTGGGGTTGGTAGACCAGAGCCATCGCATTGACGTAGATAAATCGTGAAGGTTCAAGACCGATGGCCCTTGCTGAGTCCGCCAAATCTATTACATGTCTTATCACATCTGTATCTGTATTTATAGCCAAGACTACCGTGCCAGCACCCACAAAAAGCGTATGCGAACTGGAATCGTATGCGAATGGAAAGTAAGGCCCGGCAGATATGCCTAGGGCATCAGGCGGGGCATATGTGATTGTCTTCTGGATGGTGTAGTTATCCGTCCTAATTACTTGAATAGTTATGTTGCCCCAATCCCATCCGCCTAAAGCATATAGTTTTGAGCCATCGGGTATTTCATAAGGTCGACAATTAAAGACACCGCCCTCAAGCTTGATACGTGCTTCCACTTCGAAAGTTGTGGCATTGATCGCGAGGAAAGTATCCGGAAAGCCTCCCTCTTCCTTCGGATCTTGCCAGATTGAGTATAGTCTCGTCTGATCTTTTGAGAGGATGAAGCTCCACAACCCTGAAATGTCTGGTGGAAGTGGATGAGTGTAAAGGATATGGTTATCCTCTGCATCGACCTCAAGAACAGTCTCGCCTTGGGGTATAAGCAGTCTTCCAATGTCATTTATCGCTATGTCATAAGAGTAGACGTCTTCGCGTATTACGGGGAATTCGGGTATTTTCTCCAAGGTTGCCGTTTTGAGGTTGAGCACGAAGGCGTTTGCACTTTGAGTTATGAGGACGTAACCAGCGTCTTCATTTGGCCGTTTGATAAAGAAATGTGGTCTGAAACGTTCCTCATTGAAAACTAGCGTGGTTGCAAGAGTGAGACTATCGAGGTCTACCTTGATCAAAGCATTGGCGTCATTGCTGACGGCGTAAAGAAAACGAGGGTTTGCAGGATCAATCTGCAGGTCCCTTACCTCTCCAAAACATGACTGTTCGAACTCGCTCAAGTCGACCGAATCCACCACTGTATCAGTCTGGGTATTGACTACTTGGATGTTGTTGGCGTTTACGGGTTTAGGGTGGTCTGCACCGACGTACACCCACTGGCAGTCGGGGGTCGTTTCCAGACTCCATGCGTCACCATCTATAGGAATCTCCTTAACTTTGCCTTCTCCCAGATCAACTGAATAGACCCACCCGTACCCATGGGTTTGGGATTCTGGATAATTGCCACCCCAAATGGCTACATAGGCCTTCCTTTCGTTAGTCAAGACCTTAAGATCCGTGATGCCTTCTTCATTCTGGTGTCGGGCAATAGAAATAGAAGTGTTCCATTCCTTCGCCTCATGATCATAGAGACCTACTATCCACCCCTCAGGGCCTCCAGTAACGACGTACCATTGGTTTTGATTGGATTTGCGTTCTTGAATCTGCAAGAACCCGATCGAATCATCAGTAAAATTCGTCACGCCGTACGTTTCTGTGTTGACGAATTTCACCGTGTTACCGCCGTCCCATATGATGAAGAATGGGCCATGCTGTGATCGTGTTATGCCGACGGCTTGGATGTCATCAATGGTATGTATCACATTCATGGTTTGTGTGTCGAGGACGAGTAGTTTCTGCCAGGAACGACTGTGAACAAAAAGCTTCTCTCCACTAGTGTCCAGGGCAATGTTGTAACATTGTAACGGGAAATAGGCTGAAAGATCCGCCACAGCCTCGACAGTGAGGTGTTCCAGACTAACCTTGAAGACATCATCGGAGAGGTGAAAACCAACGTAAGCGTATTCACCATCTTCAGTTATTGCAATGGTGGTTGGGCCCATCCCTTGGGGAATAAGCTTCTCATCTTGTAACGTTTTTGTGCCTACTTGGTTTGAGCCTTTGCTTTCTATAGATCCCACAAAAGCTGAACCCCAGACAACTATCATCACCAAAGCTGGCACAATTAAGCATTTCAATTTCATCATGCCAATCATTCATTTACGTTGTCTGCTTGAGTTCTTATGATTTATGGGAGAGACGTAGCTATAGGGGAAAACTGCTGCCGATATTTCCACTTATTGTTGATGCGACTCCTACCCATGGCTTTCAGGAATGAAAATGATGAGAAACCAGTCGTGTTGGAAACAGAAAATGGGGTTTTACGGGAGATATCGCCATTTTTCCTGGGTTCTAATCCCAGCGACCCCACCGCTTCATCATGATATGGACAATCTTCGATCTTTTTAGGGGAATAGACGTCGCATGCTTGAGCGATAAGAAATCCGAGAAATAAACGATATAAGACGCATATGGAACATTTTTATAAATGCGTGTATGGTTCATTTATCTCTCACATAAGGGGATGGCGTTAACTGACAATAATCGTTGATGATGCGGGCATAGGTGACCTGCTTTTTGGTGTGGTCATAGGTGCCTATCGCTGCGAGACTCAGGAATTTAGATACGACGTCTTGGATGTCAAATATTTCAGATACCCGCGATTCCGATCAAAAGAGTATCTGAAGCAGGCTTCGACGGTCGTGTTTCAACTATTGGGTAAACTCGGACTCAAGAAAGACGAACGAATTCAAATCTGCAGAGGCTACATCTTCGACGAAGCGGTAAATGGTTTAAGAGAGATGTATGGCGACAATCAAATCGACAGAATCACAGTCACCGGCGAACCGCAGAGGCTTACGGAAATAGCATACCTTGACGAAATAAGAAACTTGGGTTACGAGCCTATAAAAGAGAGAGACGAGAAAAAGGCAAAGAGCTTCTTCCACATGATGAACTGGCTGAAGAGAAATCCAGAAAAACTAATTTACGCAAAGACTGGTTGGCCACGCCTGCAGAGATACAATCTATTCAGATCTTACTGTCAAAAGCAGTCAGCAGAAGATAGAGAAATCAGTTCTTGAATCTGCAAAGTGCTCATTGGTCTTTGTGCAATAAGCAAGAAGCGCTTGCCGAAGACATCTCTTTCAATGCACTTGTATAATGCGTGTAATGCATTATATTTCTAAAGCTATGAAAAAGGCGATTGCGGGAGATATGGGACGTTAGAAGTCCCTTATTCTTGCTTCTGATTCGGGATTCATAAGGCTAATTTCTCTAGGAAGGTGGAAAACTACGTATATGACGCGCGCGCTCTTCTGAATGTAGCGCTAGTCTCAACAATCTTAATACGGTCATCTCTCTATATGACGTATGAGGAGACTATGGGTTTCAAAGCCGCCCTGATGTTTGTGTTCTTGTTTCTGTTATCAGAAACAACGGTTTTGTTTTCGCAGCGTGCAATGGTTAAAGCGTCTGCAAATGTAATAAGAGTGCCGAATGATTTTCCAACGATTCAAGAAGCAATAAACGCCGCAGAAAACGGAAGCACGATTCTTGTAGACAGTGGCATCTACCATGAGCACGTAGTCTTAAACAAGACTCTGGCACTAATAGGAACTGAGAAAGAAAATACAGTGATATACGACACAAGACCCTACAGCTCGATCTTCAGCACAGATTTGGAAGCGGCTGCAATCTACATACTAGCCGACGACACTGTGGTCAATGGCTTCACCATAAGAAATGGTACCTATGGTGTAGGTGTGGATCATTGCAACGGTTCGATTGTCAGCGGAAACATCATAACGTTGAACGTGCACGGTGTAACGCTAGACCATTCCAACGCCTCTGCCATAAGCGACAACATCGTGACATCGAACCTCTGGGACGGAATAGAATTAGCCAATTCCTGCAACAACACCGTTTCCAACAACATTGTGTCCTCAACATGGGTCATCGTATTAGACGGAGCAGAAGGTTTTGGAATCCATCTGTCATCATCTGTCGAGAACACAATAAACGGCAACATCATAACAGGGTCCGGTTGGTTTGATATCTTTCTTGAAGACGGCTCGAATAACAACACTATGTTTGAAAACACAATAGGACCAATGGGCCCCCAGGAGTCGACGTTCGGACAGGATCTTGAGTCTGGGCGCCCTCTGTCTGGAAATAACACTATCTTCCATAACAATTTCATAGCGCGCCCGCCCAGTTTCACAGTAATCAGCGGCCCCCCTCCCTTTCCACCATTTAGCTTGCCAGCAAATGATGTATGGAGCATGGACGGAGAAGGGAATTATTGGAGTGATTACAGCGGGTTGGATGATGGCAGCGGCGGCAGAGCCGTAGGTGACGGTGTGGGCGACACTGACCTTCCTTGGCACGGAGCAGATAATTATCCCCTAATCTCCCCTGTGAATCCTCTTCCCATATTGTGGGGCAACGAGGCTTTCTGCGTCTCAATAATAAGCAACTGCACTGTTTACGGCGACGCTTCGCGCCCGTTCGGTTTCGACCAGTCGAGCAAGAATTTTGCATCAATGGTTTTTGGACCGGCAAACACAACTGGCTACTTCAACCTCACACTACCCAAAACATTGCTCAGTGGACCATGGGAAGCTCGTATGGATGGGAACGTTGTGTCTGCGCGTATATCCGAGAATCAGACTCACACAGCAATCTGCCTCAGCTACAGCAACAACGGTCAACACAGTCACTACATTCTCGTGGGTGGAACATATGTCGTACCCGAATATCCATCACCAAGCACATTCGTTCTTGCAATACTTCTTCTGTCGATGCCAATGATTATCGTTGCAAAGAAGAAAAGACACGTACATCCCGCACTCGCTTCCTGTGATCTTTAGTCTTGTAGAATCCTTCGTTCGCGCGCAGTGTTTTCATAGATTTAGGAGGAACTAGTTTATAGTTTTGTTCAGAGCAGTGAATTATTGGAGAAAACAGACCTTAGAAGTCCCTTATCGGGAGATAACCTCATTCTTGCATGATTTGTCTAAACAGATTGGGTCCCAAGCTCCTGCATAAGCCATAAAAACTGGAATGCGTGATTCATTAGTCTCAAATGATTAAGCATCTAACGGGCAATTGGAGATCTAAAATGCCATCAAAGGAAAGAGAGGTTTCAGGTCTGGAGTTTCATCCGTTGACACAAAAGAGATGGGTAGATCTTGAGAAGTTGTTCGGTCAGCGCGGGGCATGTGGAGGTTGTTGGTGCATGTCATGGAGATTAGCCCGCTCAGATTTCATGCGGCAGCGAGGTGAAATGAACAGGAAAGCTTTCAAAAACCTAGTGGATTCGGGCAAGGTTCCCGGAATTCTTGCATACGTACAGGGCCAGCCAATTGGATGGTGTGCCGTTGCGCTACGAGAGACTTTCCCAAGATTGGAGCGGTCCAAGATACTCAGCCGGATTGATAATAAGCCTGCATGGTCAGTTGTGTGCTTCTTTGTTGCAAAACCATTCAGACGAAAGGGAATGAGCGTGAGACTGTTGACCGCGGCTGTTGATTATGTGAGAAAGCAAGGTGGCGATATCGTTGAAGGATATCCAGTTGAACCCAAGAGAGATTGGGCACCTCCAGATCCTTTCGTCTACACTGGCCTCGTCTCAGCTTTCCGCAAGGCTGGGTTTGTGGAGGTCGCTCGCCGGTCAAAAACTCGACCTATAATGAGATACGTACTCTGAAGACGCTGAGACACGTCTTGTTTCAAACACCGAAGAAATGTGAGTTTTGATAGAGCAACATTACTGTTCTTTTTGCTTGATCTTGATCATCTTTTCAACGTCTAGCTCGAAAGCCGCTGCGGGGTTTTCCAGTTTCCATTTTTCCAAGACTTTTGGGTTGATTTCGCCCAGGATTCCAACTTCTGTTCCTTTAACGATTGCCTTGCCTGCTCTGCCGTCTATGAAGCTTGGATGTTCTGTTTCTTTTATTTGCCATTCCAACCCGAAGTTCATCATGAAGGCTTCCAGGGTTGATTTTGCTTCGGTGAAGCTGGCGTTTGCATCGTAGATGATTGCGGCAAGCCTATCTTCATCCCTGGTTCTTGTTTCCCTCTTCTCATCTAGAAGGGTGACTTTGCCGAGTTCGAAGAGTTTCTGTGGGCACTCAACGTGCAGGTTGTTGCTCACAAATTCGATGAGGCTTGGTAACAGCCAGTTTCTCAGGCACGTTAGCGTTATGACTTTAGGGTTGGATACCTCAACTATTCTCTCTTTCTTGCGGTTCATTTTTTTGAACAGGTTTTCAGGGTTCGTAAGAGTGTAGCTCAGCACTTCTTGAAATCCAAGTCCAACCATCAGCTCTCTCGCAACATCAATTAATCCTTGTTCAGGCCTCACTCGGCCGGTTGTGGGCATTTCACGCCACAATGGTTTGATGTTGTTGTAATCGTAGGCTATTGCTACGTCTTCGACGAGGTCTATGGGATGCATGACGTCGATTCTGTAGCAGGGAATTTGCACGTGCACTTCGTTTTTTTCCGTTTCTTCTGCGCCATGAGCTGCCCTGCGAAGCATTTGTGCAATCTGTTTGGGCTTAAGCTGCAAACCTAACACCCTGTTAGTATAGTCAACATTCAGATCCATTTTGCTCGTGTCGAAATTGGGCGTCACGGTATCCACGTGCCTGTGCGGATAGTGGATTTTGGCGGCGTAGGCTTCGCCTCCACGGTCGATTAGGGACAGAGTGACGATTTTCAGGGTATTGAGCACAGCTTCATCCATTGTCCCAGTGACTTCGACGAGAATGTTCTTTGTATCTTCTGTAACTCTTCCGAGATCGTTCGAGTTGATTATTGGCGGGAACGAGAGAGGCTTATCCCCTGCATCTAGAAGAATGGGGTACACCTGGTGTTTGCGCACTATGTGCCCGTACTCAAGACCCTTTGGATGACGAGCGAGTATTTCTTTTAGACTCATCTCTTCTGTTAAGCCTAGTGGCACGAAGCTGACTTCGTTTGGCTTTGCGACGGTGTACTGCAGTGGCAGTTTGATTAGGTCTAGGTTGTAAAGTCCGATTGATGTTCGTCGTCTGTTTCTTCCGTAAGTCTGATCAAGCTTGTCCTGCATGTGCATGAAGCCGCGAATTATGCTGTCCGTCAACTTTAGATTCTTGACTATTGAACAGCCGATGTAAGGACGTATGTTTTCCAGTCTTTGGCCAACGTAAACCTCACCTGACTTCTTGCCAACCGTATACTCCTTCAAGCCTTCTTGAATGCCTAGGAACCCTCGCAAAGCTCTGACCAAGCCCTCAACGTTCCAGATGTCCGGCCGATTCGTGTCCTTTATTTCAACGCTCATCGTGCCTTCTTTCTCATCGAAGAGCTTCGCTTCTCCCTTGACAAAAGCCAGTACGTCGTTGATTTTGTCCAAATCTTTATTCAATTCAATTCCAAGCAGTTTTTCAAACTCTGCATAGTCTATGTCTATTGTCGGCATCTAGACCACCGCTTTCTTCCTTATCCAGTCCAAGTCCTGAGTGAAAATGTACCGAATCTCCTCTATCCTGGCCCTCATCATGAACAGACGGTCAATGCCTAAACCCCAGGCGATAACGGGTTCCTTAATGCCCAAGGGCATTGTGACCTCAGGTCTGAAGATTCCCGAACCGCCAAACTCTATCCACCCGTAACCCTTCCTGTATGCTGCCAATTCGACGCTTGGCTCGGTGAAGGGAAAGTAGTCCGGCCTGAATTTGACCTTGTCCGCACCAGCCATTTCGGTGGCGAATTTTCCAAGCACACCCAGCAAATCGCGCAATGTCAGATCCTTGTCGATGATTATGCCTTCAACCTGATTGAACTCTGTCAGATGCGTCTTGTCCACTATCTCCGGCCTGTAGCATCGAACGATTGAGAAGTATCTGCTTGGAACCTGCAGGTCTTTGCTCAACAGCGTTCTAGCGCTGAGGCACGTTCCGTGTCCTCGCAGAATCAGGCGCTTGGCCTCGTTTAAAGAGTACTTGTACTTCCAGCCTGTGGAGCCTGTTTTCCAACCGTTTTCATGAGTCTCCCTCACGTTGGCAAGGATTTTCTTTGGAGCGTTTATGCTCCCTTCCTTTGGCGACTTGACAAAGTATATGCCTGATGCTTCGCGAGCTGGGTGGTCTTGAGGCGTGTAAAGGGCGTCGAAGTTGAAGAAGGACGTTTCAACAGCAGTGCCAACCATCTCCTTGAACCCTAAAGTGACAAGCTTGTCTCTTACTTCTTCGAGGAATTGCAGGTAAGGATGCTTCTTGCCTGGCCAAGTCCTGGCCACTGGTGCCTCTATGTTGTATTTTTGAAGCTTCACCCTCTTCCATTTTCCGCTGACAATAAGTTCCTGCGACAACTGGGTTAGTTCAGGTGTTTCCTTTGTTCCTTTTTTCAATGTTTCTCTGCCGGCAGGTGTCAACTCAATGATGCGTTTTGTCCTTACTTCTACGTCAAGGAGTTTTCTGCCTTTGAGAACTTGCACCGTTTCTTGAAGTTCAGGGTTCAGTTTTTCAACTGTCGCCTTTTCTTCTGTGTTCAGGAGTTGCAGCAATCTTTCATCGTTGCCTGCTTCAGGTTTCATGATTGACTGCAACGTGTCTGCTTTCGTGTCCAGTGTTGTCCATTTTTTTCTCTGGGCCCAGCCGAGCGCTATGGGAATAAATTGCTTTTCCAAGCCTGCTTTTTCAAAGGCACTTTGGCGTGGAGCCTTTCCGCCGAGACTTTCCAGAGCGTTTATGAGGCGCCGTTCCGGTAGGCCTTTTCTTGCGTGAAGTCTCCCTTCTGCATTGAGCTTTAGAAGAGACTCTTTCTGTTCGTGAATTTTCACAAATCCCTTTTCTTGCAAAGTGATGGCGGCACGCATTATTGCTGCGTCCGACAATCCGCTCTCCTTCATGAGCCGCTCTGCGGTCGCGTCTCCGCCGAGTGTGTCTAACGTTGAAAGCGTTCGACGTTCGTTTTCCCTCAATTCAACCATGCTGTTTCCCCTTCACAAACATGATAGACTGGACTTTTCGTAATGTAGTTGTTGGTGTTTCAATAAAAGTATGCGTGTTCTCCGATAACCTTGGGGCAGAAAGAGCTTGGCGTTCTAGGTAAATTGGCAGGGCATCACTTGACCTTCCGCAACCAAAAACGTGGAAACTGTATTTATATCTTGTTCTGTTCCACGAACAGCAGACTGCAATTGTGATGGCTGTCTTGTTTGATGTATGGCGCGAATGTGCCTTTTGAGAAGCGCATGTGCGCACAAGATTTAATATGCTTTCGTTGAATTGTATAGGGAGCCATGACTGACTAGGCGGTTTAGGTTTGACTGATGATGAAAAAGACGAGATGGTCGTCACTCCGTGGGAAGTTCGGGGAAAAGTCGATTATGAGCGTTTGATACGTGAATTCGGAACTCAGCCTTTGACCAACGAATTGTTGCGGAGACTGGCAAAATACACGGGTGGGGTTCATCTCCAACTGCGGAGGGAACTGTTTTTCTCGCATCGTGACTTGGATGTTGTCTTGGACTTGTACGATAAAGGGACCAAGTTTGTGCTGTACACTGGTCGAGGTCCATCGGGTCCTGTTCACATTGGGCATCTCGTCCCGTGGATTTTCACCAAGCATCTACAGGACGCGTTTAACACGAGGCTTTATTTTCAGATGACTGACGATGAGAAATTCGTCGTAGACGACGAACTAAAACTTCCAGAAACCACGGAAATGGGTTATGAAAATGCTCTTGACTTGGTTGCTCTGGGGTTTGAGCCGGAGAACACGTTCATAATCTACGACGTTCAAGACATTGACCTGCTCTACGACATTGCGTTGGAAGTTGCCAAGCGAATAACTTACTCAACGGCCAAAGCCACTTTCGGATTTCAGGAGAGCACGAACCTCGGATGGGTTTTCTGGCCGGCTGTGCAGGCGGTTCCATGCTTCATACATAAGAAACTGACAGGAGAAAACGTTCCGGCTCTAATCCCCGCGGCCATAGATCAAGATCCCTTCTGGCGAATCACCCGCGACATCGCTTCAAAACTCGGCTACTTCAAACCAGCGCAAATTCACAATCGCTTCTTGCCTGGGCTGGGAATAGGAGGAAAAATGAGCGCTTCAGAACCGGACACAGCGATATTCACCATTGACCCACCTGATGTTGTGAAGAGAAAAGTCTGGAACGCTTTCACAGGTGGAAAAGGAACTGTAGCAGACCAGAGAAAGGAAGGCGCGAACCCAGATATCTGCTCGGTCTACCAGTACTTCCTCTACCTTTTCGAAGAAGACGACAAGAAGCTTGAAGAAAGAGAGAAACAATGCAGAACTGGCGGAATATTGTGCGGCGAATGCAAGAAGGATCTAACAGAACGAATCAACAGATTTCTTGCTGAACACCAGAAGAAAAGGGAAAAAGCCAGAAATACGATAGAGAAATATCACATCAAACGCTAAGGTGCACGCTGTACATATCTGAGAAAGAGAAAGTCGAAGTCAACGTTTGGAACAAGGCTTATATGCGCTTTTTAGTTCCCTTCTGACGGCTGACATGGAATATCTCTCGATTCGTCTCTTGAGGGAGAGGGACACAGATTTCGCGTATGAAATGACCTTGAGAGAGCAGTGGAACGTCAGGAAATCTGATGTCAAACGTATGTTCAGTTATGAACCGAATGGTTGTTTCATCGCAGAAGTGAAAGGTTTACCAGCGGCTCATGTGTTCACCGTCAACTATGGAAACGTTGGATGGGTGGGCCTGCTTATTGTTAAAGCCGAATACAGGAAAAAGGGCATAGCAACCCTGCTTACGAAGAGGGCAATCGACTATCTCGTGCATTGTGGAGTCGAAACGGTAAAGCTGGAAGCTGTTCCCGAAATAGCGGATCTCTATCGGAAACTGGGGTTCCTCGATGAATATGACTCTTTGAGATTAATTGGAAGTGGTAGAGCAACTGTTTCAATTCAAAGCGATTCTGCAACTTCCTTTGCGAAAGAGAGTATCAGTGAAATCGCGGAGTTTGACGTTGCGTACTTCGGAGCTGACAGAACTCGGGTTCTGATGAGCCTCTACCAAGAAAACCCCGACCTCTGCTTTGCATCCTACGATGGTTCCAAAATCGTTGGTTACATAATGTGTCGAAAAGTAGAAGAGGGATACAACGTGGGACCTTTTGTTTGTGATCCTGAAGAGCCGCAGACTGCGCGGGGACTATTAGCAAAATGCATGCAAAAACTTGGCTCAAAAAAGAACATGCACCTAGGGGTTCCAGTTGTGAACAGAGGCGCTGTCGAAATCCTTCAAGAGTTCGGTTTCGAACAGTATTCAAAAAGCATCCGAATGCATTTCGGAAAGAATCTTAGAAAGGAAAGGACGGGCGGCATATTTGCGATTGGCGGCGCCCTGAAAGGCTGACGGCGATGTCTACTTGAATCTTTTTTGGCTCTTGCAGATACAACTTGTTGCCGATTAAACATTTAAGCCAGCGATGTATAGAAAAAGGGCATTGTGGATGGATTCCAGTCTCGGTTTGCCGTTGTAGGTTGCGAGTTTGATGAATGAATACGACGAGGAAGCTTGTGACAAGTTCAAGCTTTCGGGCAGAATTCTACGGGAAGCCCGGGAAGAGATAAAGGGTTTTGTTCGTGAAGGCATGTTGATAATCGACATCTGCGAGAAAGCGGAGGACCTGATAAAGAAGAAAGGTGCAAAACCAGCGTTTCCATGTAACGTCTCCATCAATGAGGTGGCCGCGCACTACACGTCTCCGCCGAATGACAAAAAGCGTGTTCCTGAGAACTCTGTGGTTAAGGTGGATATTGGCGCTCATGTGGACGGCTATGTGACTGACACTGCGGTGACTGTTTGTTTCAGCCATGAGCACGAAGATCTTGTGGGAACGGCGGAACGCGCGTTGAAGGCCGCTGTTGAAAGCATCAGACCTGGGATGTCAGCGTCGAAGCTCGGCGCACTGATCGAGAACACCATAAAGGCCCGCGGGTTCAAGCCCATATCAAATCTCTGTGGGCATCAGGTCGGGCGGTACATCGTGCACACCGGCACTTCGATACCGAACGTGTCGCAGTTGTCTTTGACGAAAATCAAGCTTGGCGGAGTTTACGCGATCGAACCGTTCGTGACGTCGCCGGATGCGGCTGGAAGAGTTGAAGACGGGGACGAGTCTACGATTTTTCGGTTCGTGAAGTCCAGATCGCTGGAAAATCCGCATGCCAAACAGCTTCTAAGGTTCATTGAAGACAACTTCAGGACCTTGCCCTTTGCCGAGCGCTGGCTGCAAGGCGTACTGCCCAAAGAGCATCACCGAGAGGCGTTCCACGAACTTTTGTCGTCCAAGGCTCTTACGTATTATCCGGTTTTCATTGAGGCAAGCCGAAAAACGGTGGCTCAGGCCGAGCACACAGTTATGATAGTTGAGGACGGATGCGTCATCCTGACCTAGAACGGGAATCGTTCCTTTTCCTTTTCTTTGACTTCCCTGTAGATTGCCGTTATCAGCATCTTGTCGCTGCATTTTTGGCAGGGTTCAGTTTCCTTGAATATGTAGTCGCCACGCTGGAATTCTCTGACGTTCTTGATCCCGCATTTCTTGCATTCAATGGTGGTGTTCACGGGCGGGACTGCAATTTTCAACTTTGAAAGTCTTCTTCTCGTTTGGACGAGCACGTACGTGGACATGGCCACTCCCAATAGGCCGAGCAGCAGCATGATCCATGCGGCGTCACTGTTCTCTCCGATGATTGATACGGAGAAAATCAGTGCCAACAGTGACAACGCCAGGGTTATGAACACTACCAGAAGCACGAATGACGAGATTCTGGTCGTCGTCGTTGATGCTGAAGCTTCGGTCATTTCATTCATCTCCTACTGTCCCATGCCGATGGTGTTTCCTATTCCGGCGATTATCACTTTGTCTCCTTCCTTCGTCTTTTCCAGAACGACCTGTTTCACCCTTTCGAGTGCTTTGTCCGCCGAATCGAAGATTTCTTTGCGTAGCGGCGATACCGCGTCGCCGATGTCTTCTTTTATCACCACGGCGTTTATCGGAATGTGATATTTCAATAATGAGTCTTCAATCTTGTACTGGTCAACGCCCGGTCCACCGATTGCTGCGCCTACTCCTTCAGCCACTTCTCCAAGCTCTTCCCCTTCAAGCTTCAGGGCAGCGTCTATCATGATCACTGTGGCGATTTTTCCTTCATTCTCTTCAATGACGGCCTTTATCGCGTCTCCAGGTTTGCCCACGTTTCCTCCTGGTCCTTCAGCCTTTATCACGAATGCCGTCCGTCCTTCAAAGGGAACAGTAGCGACGACACAGTCTTTTGCTATTTTTCTGGTTTCGTGTCCGTGCATGAGTTTTGCTGCCACGAGTGCGCCTGCTCCGTCGCCTATCGGTTGACCGTATGCAAACGCCTTTAACGCGTTCGCATAGGCTTCTGCTTCCCTCATGACGAGCGGCAGGATCATCTGTATCTGCATTATGACGTAGAGGCTTAGGGTTTTCTTGCCGAGCAGGTAATAGTGGCGAATAACCTTGTAGATGAAGTTAAGCGCGCTGGCCGCTTCAAGAGTGTTTTCCAGGTTGTTTACTTGGGTTTCATCCGATGCTGGCGCCATCGCCTTCACTTCATCCTTGAAACGTGTGTCCCTGACGTCGAGTATGTGTTCAAGCTTCCATACGACACCAGCCGGGTCAAGATTCTGGGGCCCTATCGTGAAGTACTCCAAGAATCTGTCAACTCTGTCGGTTGGGTCTGTCTGCGCCTTTCCAATCTCCTTTATGGTTTCCACTGCGATTTTTCGCCCTTCTTCCTTTATGAATTTCAGCTTGTAGAGTGACACTTCAACTTCCCTGAGCATCACGTACATCTGAATTTTCTGCCCATAGAATATGAAAACGATAAAAATGACGTAAAAAAGAATGTTCAGAATCCAGGTTAAACTTGTATCTCCAAACTGTGCAAGCTTGGTCTGAGCACCTATCAGTGCTGCGATTAAGTTCATAAACTCACCTTTTGGAAAAAGACTATCAGCGCTTAGTTATAAATCTTGGCTAATTTTCCTCCAAATCAGCAGGTTGCTTAGGTGGGGTTACCAGCTTTCCCGGGTTCACATGGCCGAAGACCACACTACAACCGGAAACGGAACGTGGTTTAACTTCTGAGTTCGGTATGGGATCAGGTGGAACCCACGCCCTATGACCGGCAAACCCCAACATACACGTTAGTTCTGCACTCATAAGCTTATCGCTTCAGGTTTGAACTTCGTACCAGATGCTATTCGTTTACAAATCTGGTCAGTGAAGGAATAACGCATATATCCAAAGTCCCTTAAGGAATTCTCAGAGGTCGTAGTCTAGGCAGGTATGACGACACCTGCCCAGATAATCACAACACCCGCCCAGATAGAACTTGACATTCTAAACTTCCGCGAAGCCCAAATGAAAGAAGGTCGAGCAGAAGAAACAATACGGTCACGAATACAATCACTAAAACAAGTCTCAAAAATCTGTGACCTCATCGACCCTGAAATAGTCAAAACATGGCTCGCAGACAAAAACAACGAACACAACTTCATCAAAGTTTGCACATGGGCAAACAAAACAAAAACTAAATTCATAGACACTTATTCAGCATACCTAAAATTCAAAGGAATACAATGGAAGCCACCACACTACACACCACAAAACAAACTCCCCTTCCTACCACCAGAAGGAGAAATAGACCTCTTAATAGCTTCATGTGGACACCTCACCGCCACCGTACTACAAATGCTAAAAGAAACAGGAATGAGAATAGGCGAACTCACTCAACTAAAACCAGAAGACATAGACACCCAACGTAAAACCGTATCAATAACACCAGAAAAAGGAAGCAACCCAAGAATACTACCAATCTCCGACAAACTCATAACAATGATAACCACACTGCACCGAGACCCACGCGCAAAATACACAACCCTATTCCAATGCCATAAAGACACACTCAGAGACTACCTATGTAGCCAACGCAAAGCAGTAGCACAAAAACTCAACAACCCAAGACTCCAAAGAATCACCTTCCACACACTAAGACATTGGAAAGGAACAATGGAATTCATCGACAAAAAAGACATAATGCATGTAAAACAAATCCTCGGACACAAAACCGTAACATCCACAGAAATATACATCAACCTTGCAGAAGCCCTATACCTACAACCAAACGACAAATTCGTATGCAAAATAGCACACAACGAAAAAGAAGAATTAGAACTCGTAGAAGCAGGATTCACCCACGTCAACAACAGAGGAGACCTAGCCTTCTACAAGAAACACAAATAAACCCCCCCTTTCCTTTTTATGCACATTCCCGAACATCAAGCCATAGAACACAAAGGGGTCGTAGTCTAGGCAGACGGGCGACCAATTAGTCGAACGGCTAAAGTATGACGACGGGCTCCAGAATGTAGAAACGGGTTTGCTGACCAGAACGCTGGAATGACGAAGTTCTGGAGCTGTCACGGAGAAACCCGTAGGTCGTCGGTTCAAATCCGACCGACCCCACCAAAACAAACAAACAAAAACCCAAAAACAAGAGCAAATACCCCATCTTTAGCGCGCGCGCTTTTCCATAATTCATCATGGTCATGTCGCTTTATGTCGCGCTCAGCTTCGCTTCGCGCTCCTTCACAACCAGGGCGCGCGCGTTCCTGCTCAGGCCCTAACGGGCCTTCGCAGAATAAACAAACAAAAACGCGCGCGAAAAGCCGTCTATTCCCCGAGTGCGTGCTGATAGGCAAGCTTTTATGCTCTTTGTGTGCTCCATGATCATTGGGCTGTCGTGCAGGAAGACAAATACAGAAGGCGGAAGCCAAGCCGAAAAGTGATGATCCTCACATTGATCAGCTACGTTGGAAACGCGGCTGTGATTTTCGGCTACTTCTATCCTCTGAACCCGTCAAGTGCGCCGATTTACTTCGGATGGCTCACTCTGGGGTATGTCTTGTGGTGGCTGGGGTTGCCAAGGGTGGCCGACGCGGCCGATTGGGCTCGACTCCTCAGAAAGAAGGCACAGAGAACCCGCGGTCACGAGGACTTGGACAAACAACCGAACGAACACCTAGACGACTAACGGATAGGCATTATGTTTCCGACTTCATTGATCTAGGTTCATTTTTGTTCTGGAACTGTGTTCTATTTACAATAATACACTCCAACAACAACAGAACCATCTACCAGCGCGCGCTCAAAAGAGGCTACTAAAGAGAATTAGGCTTCTACATCAACTTCTTAAGCACTGAATTAGATGTGTTTAGAATCGAGTGTCTTACATTGACTACTAGTATAATGCTCGATACAAACATTTTCAACAGGATTTTAGATGGAGAAGTCAGTATTGATGTTTTCTGCAAAAGCTCAATCTACATAACCCATGTTCAACATGATGAGCTAAAAGCAACCAATAAAGACCTCCGAAGAAAACAACTATTAGAAATCTTTCATCTTATAGAAAAGAAAAAGATATCTACTGAATCAGCAATTTTTGATGTCTCTAATTTTGATGAAGCCAAGTTTTCAGATGGCATACTTTACGAGCAAATCAAGAAGGAATTGGACGCAGTGAAAAAGAAGCCTAACAACATACAAGATGCATTAATTGCAGAAACTTCAATTGAGAAATCCTTGATTCTGGTCACGACAGACCGTGCTCTCCAAGAAATTGTTTGCAGACTGAATGGTAAAGCTATGTCTCTATCTGAATTTTGTGGCACACAGAGCTAGAAAAACAAGTTTTAATATCGAGTTGAACTAATCAGAATACGAGAGCAATAGAGATGACGGAAAAGACAAAAGAAACTCTGTTGAGCAAAATAGCGCGCGCGCAATCTGTTCTAAAGCGTAGAGCTAATAATGTGAACACGCTTAAACATAAATGGAAAGGAGATTGAATATGAAGGCTCGTTCAATCTTCATTGTGGGCTTTTTGTTGTCTTCTCTCTTCGTCTTTTGCATAGTTCTGACCGAACCATCTGGACAATGTGACCCTTCACCCTATCCTCTAAAAGGTGTCACTCTAGAAGGCGCACACATAGTAAGTGAAGGCGCGTACTTTCGTTTTTGGATATTCAATAACAACTCATTTTCCATAAACGTGGCTGTCAATGGGGTAGATATTCCGAGTGTCCCACCAGAAAGCGGGATTGATTACGACATGATTGCGCCGCAAACCTCTATGCCTTATGAACAAGTGACCTACAAATTCGTGTTTTCTTCGGAAGGGGAGGGACTGGCTGTCGACTATACAGTGTTGGTGTTGAATTCCAGCTTCGTGCAGATTTTCGACCTAATCGTTCCTATCCTGATAGCTATAGCAACCATCATCCTAGTCGTAATCGCTTTTGTTATTCTGAAACGAAGACGAGTAAGAATAAAACAAGCGCGTACTCTCTCAGTCAGAATTGCGAATGGAATACAAGAGAACTTAGCGCGGGCTAGCTTTCAGTCAAGGGTAGCATAAACCAATACCATCATTAACGATATGCAGCGCGCATGCTTGTTCCGAAAATGGTCAAAAATGGTTTTAATTCCATTTCCTGAATTTTGGACGGTCTGGTTGCCACAGATAAAACACGGATTTATTCGAGGTTCAACAGCATTCCCAAACCATAGAAGAAGAATAAAAACCATTTTTGGCCAATTTAGGAACACCCATGCGCGCCACGCTTAGAACTCAACACTAAGTGAAGACGACGACGCAGAACGGATGAACCCGCTAGGGCATCCTTGCATCTTACACGAGAAAAGCATCAAAAAAGCACCTAAAGGCATTAAGCATCAAAGTCCTCGGAAACATAAGCCTTTCCCCTCATCTCTCCTCTAGATTCGGGTCGTCTCCTCTATGCATACTCCCACAAGCTAAAGGCATATTGTTTCCTCGTCCACAAAAAAAATATGAAGTCAATCAACATAGGTAACGAAGGTGAAAACCAATGGGAAAAGAAAAAAATGAAATAGAAGAACAAACAATGAACAACACAACAAGGCAAACAGAGATATCAACCTTACTGAAGACCAACACGTACAGAACTGTACATACACCATGCATACCAGATATGCATGGACAAGAAAGCCAAAAACCGACAAATATCCAAAAACACTCACAACTCAATGAACAACAACACACAAATACAAAAGTGCTAAGCCCTAAGACAGGTATGACGACGGGCTCCAGAATGTAGCAACAGGTTTACGGACCTCAAAAGGGATGAAGAGGTTCTGGAGCGGTTAGAGAAACCCGTAGGGACAGCGTCCAAAACACTGCCCCGGGGAAAGGTCGTCGGTTCAAATCCGGCCGGCCCCACCAAAGCCTTTTTTTACTAGAATAACTGCGGGTGCTGTTCATCGCGTTTGTGGGTGGAGTCGGACTGAAGCATTGTGCCGTCATGTGACGTCTCAACCGCTAAATAAGAGAATGAGCAAGTCTCTCCTATGACGCTGTTTGAGGTCGCATTCAAAGTAACACACGACTGCCCCTACTGCAACATCTCAAAGAAATATCCACGCCTAAAAATGTTCGATTGGTGCAACAGAGAACACGACGTAATCGAACTCATAGTGGACAAACCGGAAGAATACTCTATCGTTGTAGACGAAATATCCCGGATAAAAGGAATGGTTGAAAAGTCATCCGACCATCACAACGCCCACTTCTTCGTAAAGAAATGCTTCTGCAAAACCGAGGATTCAGTGACCAGAATCATTGACGAATTCGATCTCCTCCAAATCCCGCCGATAATCTATCGCCACGGCTGGGAATACTATCGCGTCATCGCGTTCGGACACAAAGAGCTGAAGGGACTCATGCAAAGATTCGAAGAGAGAAGGCTCAAGTATGAGATTCTGCGCAAAGTTGATTTTGATGGATGCATAGCAAGTTCACTGACTTTGACTGCGGACGCGCTGTTTTCTGGCTTGACTGAGAAGCAGATGGACGCATTGTTGACTGCGTACAGCAATGGATACTACAGTTTGCCGAGAAAGGCCAACGTTCAGGACATTGCACACAAAAAAAGGGTTTCCAGAACCACCTATCAAGAACACCTCAAAAAAGCCGAAAACAAGCTTGTCGCCTCTCTAGTTCCCTACGTTCAACTGTTCAGGCGCGTGGCACCGGAAAAGAGAAAAAATGCAGGGACGTTGCGTGCGGCTCCTTTGGAAAAATAGAAAAGGAAACACGGCAGATGGAAGGTCCTTAACCAACGGCTTTTCCTATCGGGCAAGCTTCTAGGCATGTGGTGCAGTCTATGAAACTGTTGGGAGTGGGTCGCTTGACGAGTCTCTTCTCCAACTCCCTTGTCTCATCAGAGACGTGCTTTGAGCGTGGGTTTTCAGACGCGTACACCATGCACTTGTTGACTTTGAGCTTGTACGGTTCAATTGCTTTGGCTGGACAAGCGAGCACGCATTTTTCGCAGTTTTTGCACAGATCTTCTCTGTAGGGCTCATCGATGTCTAACTCTGCGGTTGTGAGGACTGAGACCAGTCTGACCCTAGGCCCGTAGGTCGGAGTCACCAGTAACGTGTTCTTGCCTTGGCAGCCGAGACCGCATTTGACGGCGGCGGTCTTGAGAGGAATGCCGCCCGAGGGAATCGAATCATACCCTCTTTTCATCAGATAATAGGCAATTCTCCAGGCTTTGCTTCTCGCGATTTGGGAGTACAACTGGTAGCTCTCTGAAGGCACCCTTGGTTTCTGTTCTCTGTTGAAGTGCAGATTAGAGGAGAGGGCGACGACATTGAAGACCGTGTCCCAAGCGTGAATGCCCATCAATATGGCCGATCTGACTTCTGGCAGCTCCTCCTCTGGCCTTTTCAGAACACCGACATACTTGATCTTCCCATACGGTAACTCGCGCAGCATATCAAGGTTTGAGACGCCTACTGCAACGAAACCAGCTTTCTTTGCTTCCTTCTTCACATCTTGGGTCAACGTCATGGTCCGGCACTTCCTGCTAGACTGGCAGTGTTTTCCGAATCTTCTCAAGATTTTTCGTGGCGACAGGCTCGTTTGCCAAAAATTCTTTCAATACACCGCACGGATAATCGTCACAGTGGGCACAGGTCTTGACTTTCTTTTCTTCAGCGCACGGTCTCATCTTGCAGATTTTCCGGCACCAACCAGAAAGCGTATCCGACTTGCACCCGCGACAGTCAATGTCTTCTGGTTTGAACTCAACCTTGAGCCCTTCAGTCCATTGTTTGGCTATCTGCTTTTTCCGTTCAAAGTCCTTCGCTTGAGTCGCTTCAAAGGCTCTACACTCGTTGCAGTCCAGCCCACAATAGGCAATCATTTCAGACATTATTCTTTCAGCCTCCTTTTCTATCGACTTCGCATTTTGAATGATTGTAACCAGCGAGATAAGCATTCTACAGTCACATGACGGGTGCGTCAATGATTTTGAAAGCGCGCTCTTTCAACTAGTTCGACTTTCCGATTGCCGATTGAGGCGTGGCTTGCGATTGCTTACACTGCAATATTTCGCTGGGTAATTCTTTATTACTTGTGGTCGGAAGCTTTGAAACACATCTCGCCCGTGAGCTCCACTATCATTCTTTTAACGGAAGTAATAGTTGCTTTGGCTGTCTCTTCAATCCTGCTGAATGACACATTAACACTGATTTCAGGCATATAGGAGATTTCTTAATAATTGTAGCTATCGTCTTTGTGTCTTGAAATTGCCGGAGGGAAATCAAGGAATTCTGACGTACCGTGCGCGCAATAGGAAAGATTCGGAAAGCCGAAATATGTGCGGGTCCCAGCGCCGTGTTAGTTTTTTCTTGTTTTTGCTGCTTCTGACTTTTCTTTAGATAGGCGAAGTTGTAGATCATCCTGTATCAATTCTAGGCTTCTAAGGACATCTGCATAAGAAGTGCCCGCTGAAAACGCGACGATTGCGGCTGTGCCGACAACGATTTTCATGTCATGGCCGAGTATTTCTCTCACCTCTTCTGGAACTTGCAGTACGTCTGACTCGATCTTTGCAATTATCGTTTTGAGCACATCCAATTTGAAATCACCATTTCTAATAGAGTCCTTGGGCTATTCTAAGTTTACTCCATGGCCGCTAATTTAACCAGAGCAAAGCAAATAAGAAAAATCGCTTGAATGAACGTGGCGTGAGAAACTTGTTTGATGTCATAATTGTCGGTGCTGGCCCTGCTGGACTGGCTGCAGGGATTTATTCAGCCTTTTTCGGTGTGGACACACTGGTTCTTGAGTCTGGAAAACAGGCTGGTGGAAGGATGCTTAGGGCGCGAAAAATAGTCAATTATCCTGGTTTTCCGGAGAAAATTACCGGGCGGGAGTTGGCAAGCAGGATGGCACGCCAGGCAGAAGATGCTGGTGCACATGTACACACGTCTGAAGAGGTTGTTAATCTTTCCTGTAAGAATGAAGTGCGTGTTGAAACAAGTCGGGATGTTTATCGGTCAAAGGCTCTGATCCTCGCCACTGGTGCGGGAATGAAAGGTCTGGGTTTAGAGGGTGAAACATGGTTTGGCGATGGAATCAGTTACTGCTCAGAATGTAATGCAACGATGATCGACGGACGGGACATTATTGTCATAGGAAATACGAGGAGGATGGTGGATGAAACGATTTGCCTGAGCAAGATTGCCAGCCACTTGCTTCTTGTTAATCATGCTAACACGGTGTCCACAGGAACAAGAGAGAAAGATGAGTTGCGAAGGAACGGGGTGGAACTGGTAAAAGATTTTGTTGGAGAGGCTATCAAAGGCCAACCACCACACGTGCAGCTTGTTCTGAGATCGATGAAAAATCATGGAACCAAGAAGCTTACGGCAAGCATTCTTTGCGTGGTTAGTCCACCGGTGCCTTTTGTTTCCGTCGTGCAAAGGGCTGGCATCGCAACGCACCGAGCCGGTTGTATTGAAGCAGATATGTTCGGCAGGACAAACATAGAAGGAGTCTTTGCCGCTGGAAGCTGTGCCCTCACAACCAAGGACATCATTCCTTCGTGCATCGGCGATGGCACCACAGTGGCAGCACAAGCCTGCTTGTACGTCAAAAACAAGACATGATTGCCACAAACACTGAACGCGTGCGCGGCCCTAGCGCCATCAGTTTTCTCCGTGGAGCATGCCCAGAAGGCGTCCAAACACCTTCTCGCCATCGACGCGTAGGCCGTCGTGCTCGTGTTCGTTGGTGACCCATAGCTTGATGCCGCGGATGTTCCTGGCAGTTTCCTCTGAGAGCGTTCGTTCAACGTACATGTCGTTGTAGTAGATAACGGCTGCGCATGGAACGGTGTTCGATTGTAACACTGATTTGTCGTAGAGACGCGGCCAGCCCTCGTACGTGGCCAAAATCTCTGCAGCCTCTCTTAGTGGTCGCAGATACTTGTACTCCTCAAACATCCATGGGTACACCATTTCGCCGGTGAAGAACACGGGCTTATCGCGAGTGATTTCGAATTCCGGATATTCTGATCGGACACGCTCGGCTGACCAGTTGGAGGCGGTGTCTTCGCAGTAGATTGATTCGTGCAGAATCGCGTAGATGGGGTTGGTTTCAAACCAGTGGGAATTCTCGAAGCCGCGCAGGAAAGTGTAAGCGATCTCTCGATCGGCTACGCCTCTCAGGAACGCTTCTTCAAGCAAGTAGTGGACTCGTTCAAATCCGTTGCCCATACCGAAAGCCAAGCCGAGTTGTTGAAACCGTCGCGGTGACAATCGATCGCCCCCTGGCAAGCTTGCATCATGAGATTCTAGGTGGGCAGCGACGTCTTTTGCGCGTTCGACGTCATCGGGGTAACGCTCGTAGTAGAGTCTGTTCTTGTCGATGACACGCCGATAAGTTGCACGGTAAACGTCGTCGGGCGGCCGGTTCAGCGGCGGTAGTCCGCCCGTTATTATTGCTTCTTTTAGACTGCTCGGCGTGACGGACAGATAGTGCGTTATGCAGAAGCCCCCGTAGCTCTGCCCCAGCACGCTCCAGCTTTTTCCCTCGCCGAGGAGTTCACGACGAATCAATTCAGCGTCCCGCACGATTGAATCGGCGCGAAAGTTCTTCAGGTAATCGGCTTGCTGTCTTGGCGTGGCGAAGCGCGCCAACGTTTGATAGTTGATGGGCGTGCTGCGACCTGTGCCGCGTTGATCGAGAAGCAACACGCGGTATTCTTGCAGCGCCCTCTTCAACCAGCCGCTGTTGTTTTCGGGACGTGGCGCTTCCATGCCGGGACCGCCCTGAAAAAAGAGAAGCCACGGCAGATCGTTTTTTTCCTTGTCGCTTGCAACCACCTCACGCCCAAAGACGCTTATTCTCTCGCCATCGGATTGTGTGTGATCCAGTGGCACGTTGAATTCATGATCAGTCAACACGATACCAGGCAGACGGTGAACACAAGTGCACATGTGTATACCTTCCTGCAAACCGCCAACGGTTTAATGGTTACTCATGATTAAAGTAATAAATCTTGCACAAAAAAGCCAAATCAGCAAAAACACAGAGCGCGCCAGTTCCCGAAATCAGATTGCACCAGCATAGTTTAGGCTTCCCCTAGTGAATAGAAGACTTTCATTCCATCCCTGCCTTCATGAACAACTCGGGCCTTTTTAAGTCGGTTTATCTGCCAAGTCACGCCTTGTGACGTGATCGAAAGTCAAGAGGTCAATTCGTCATGAAAGCGCGCACTAGCGCTACTTGGAATCGAGGGTTGATAAGGAGATTGGTAACTTGAGCGGTAGGAATGATAACTTGCGTATGTTACTCATCGACGCGTGATACTCTTGTTCGCCCTTCCTCTGCTCCACTCAGTCTGCTTATCCGCTGTGCATCCTTCAGTTTCGCCAACGGTATCAATTCATTCAACTTCTCGGCGAGCCTTTCTGATTCTTCAGCATCCAGTGGAATGTGGATATCTCTTCTTAGAGGCATGACTATTTGCAGTCGGCCTTTGTTGTCCACTTTCACGGATTTTATGTCCTTCAATGCGACGTCCAGCGGGATTATGGTTTGGAATAGGACCCCCAAGCTCTCCCTGAGTATCGGATTTGCTTCAACCGCACCTTCAAGATGTTTCTTGGCCCCTTCCTTCAAATCCACTTCGAGCACATCTTCGTGAAGTTTAACAACAAAGTGAGGCTTGTCTATCTTCATGATCACTGGTTTTCCTGTCATAAACATCCTCTCTTTTTCATTTTGTCAGTCGGATCTCTCTTTAGATTCGATAAATCAAGTTGCTCTAAAACCTTTTAAGGCTTGCTATGTTGGCCATCCAAGCATTTGCGGAACGCCTTCTTAATATTTTTTCGCTTCATTCCCTATGAACGCACTCATCATTGAGCTTATTACCTTTTCTTTACACGAGGGTCCAAAACTCTATAGAACCAGGCTCGTATGGTCCCTACACCCATACAGGTTAAAGTCCGCACGCGATTTCTTGCCAAACGGCTTATCATTTTTCTGTAGAGCGCCATTGCAAGATTTGGACGCGAGTATAAGCCAACACGGCCCCACGGAGAGCCTCTTTGCCGAATAAGCAATTTAGTATCGAAATTTGGAAAATACTCACGAAACAACTAGACTCTGCCAGCGTTTCGCCATCAAAACTCGCGCTCAAAGGTTAGACTTATTACATTTTCCTTCCTAATCTCTGGCAAGCTACGCGCGCGGATGGTGTTTAGTACGAAAGAGTACGACCTCATCGTGATAGGCTCAGGCTCTGCCATGGAAATAGTGAACGCTATGGAACAAGATCACCCCAACGTGAAGGTTGCGGTGATAGATAAAGACGAGCCTGGTGGAATATGCCTTACGCGCGGCTGCATTCCCTCCAAGATCCTGCTGTACCCTGCCGAGTTGGTGAGGACGATTGAAAGGGCAAGGGAGTTTGGAATATCCGTTGACATGAAAAACGTCGATTTTCGAGCAGTCATGGAGAGAATGAGAACGCTCATTTATGTAGACATAAACGGAATGCGGCAAGGGCTCACTCGCACCAAAAACTTGGACTACTACAACACGGTAGCCGAATTCGTTGCTCCATACACCTTGAAGGTCGGCAAAGAAACGATAAAGTCAAAGATGATTATCCTGTGCACAGGATCAAAACCCATAATTCCAGCAATAAGAGGCTTGGAAAACGTCAAATATCACACCAGCGACACCGTCCTCAAGATGGATCAGTTGCCAAAAAGCATCGCCATCATCGGCGGAGGATACATCGCAGCAGAGTACGGCCACTTCTTTTCCGCCATGGGATCAAAGGTCACTGTTGTCGGCAGGAATCCCCAGTTTATTCCAGAAGAAGAACCAGAAGTGTCGGCACTCGCAAGAAGAGAGTTGCAGAAGCACATCACGATAATCACGAACCACGAAGTGCGCAGCGTCGAGAACACTTCAGCCGGTAAGAAAAAACTGGTTGCTGTTAACAGAGAGACCGGAAAAGAAGCAGAGATAACCGCAGAAGAAATACTGGTCGCGTCAGGAAGAGGCCCGAACACGGACATACTTCATCCAGAAAGAGCTGGAATTCGAACGGATGAAAAGGGATGGATAGTTGTCAATGAGTATTTGGAAACGTCGCAGCCAAACGTGTGGGCCTTGGGGGATGCCGACGGCAAATACCTCTTCAAACACGTGGCCAACTACGAAGCAATGTTAGTGTATTACAACGCTGTGCAGAAAAGAGGCATCAAAGTCGATTATCACGCCGTGCCGCACGCCGTTTTCACCATTCCAGAGATTGCCAGCGTCGGACTCAAAGAAAGAGAAGCAGTAGAGAAATACGGCAAGAGCAACCTCCTAATCGGAATCCAAAGATATGAAGACACCGCCAAAGGATTGGCCATGGGCGTAAAAGACTACTTCGCCAAGGTTATAGTCGAGTCGACTACGACGAAGATCCTGGGTGCACACATCATCGGACCATACGCGTCCATCCTCATCCAAGAGATAATAAACCTCATGTACACTCCTACCCAAAGCGCAGAGCCAATAATCGAAGGAATGCACATTCACCCCGCCCTAAGCGAAGTTGTGCAAAGAGCCTTCGCCTCTCGCATGCCGGTGGACCAGTACCATCACATGATAGAAGAACACTACAACCTTCCTATGGAGTAATGTTAGCGAGCGCCTTTTCAGCGTTTAGGGCAATATTTCAGAAGATCCTCAAAAAGCTTCGTTAGTCCAGGCTCTTCCCTTGCAATGTCCGTGCTTGTGATTATGCCGATGACCTTGCCGTCTCGCACTACTGGCAGCTTTTTGAATCTCTTCTTGGCCATAAGTTTCGCTGCCTCTTCCAAACTGGCCTCTTCTCCTATTGTGGTGAGGTTCGTGGACATGATGTTCCTCGCGGTCAGTGTAGCGGGAACAAATTCCGGTTGAAGCACTCTGGTCAAAATGTCCTTGTGAGTTATCAGTCCAATAGGTCTCTCCTTCTGAACAACAATCACGCTGCTTATGTCAAACTTTATCATTGTGGCAACTACTTCTTGTATGCTTGTGTCTTCTCTGACGACCTTCACATCGCGCGTCATTACCTCTCTAACCGTCAACATCCCTGCCATCGAAATCCCTTCACAGCACACTCCGAATCTATTACGCACACTGCTCGTATAAAAAAGAATCTTTGAAAAATCATAGCATAGGTCTAGGCAACATTGCCTCTTGAGTTTGAGTCTGCAAAGGTGCGTAATCACATTGGCTGTCGGAGAAATAGTAATTCTTAAATCGCATTCTCATGCAACTGTATTGAGTGAGTTTTATGAAGGCTTTCATTTCAGTTGATCTCGAGGGCATGCCCTACATTGTCATCCCGGGTCACTTGAACTTGAAGGGTTCATTGTATGACGAGGCAAGAAGAATCGCCACCAAGATCACGTTGATTGCGGCAGAGGAGCTGAACAAGAACGGTTTTGACAAGATCGTAATTGCTGATAGTCACGGGCCCATGGTTAATCTTCTAGTCGAAGACTTGCCTGAGTACGTGGAAATCGTGAGAGGTTTTCCTCGTCCATTGAGCATGGTCTCAGGGATTGAAGGCTGCAAAACAGCGATATTCCTCGGGTACCACGCGAAATTCGGGACCGCAAAATCAACCTTTGACCACACTTACAGCAGTGCGAGCATAAACCTCGTGGAAGTGAACGGAGTAGCCGCCAGCGAATTCCTACTCAATGCGTACGTTGCCGGAGAGCTAGGCGTTCCCGTTGCTTTGGTTGCCGGTGAGGCTCAGCTTCTGGAGGATGATGTCAGGAGACACGCGCCGTGGGCTGAGACCGTGGCCTTGAAAACCTCTCTGAGTCGGCTTTCAGCAAAGAGCGCAAGCATGGTTAGTATCGAGAAGGAACTGCGAGTAGCTGTCAGAAGGGCAGTAGCTGCGCAGAAAAAGGGCAAACTCGAACTGTTGGTAGCCAAGAAACCCGTGAAAATGGGGATAACCTTCTTGGCAAGCCAGTATGCGGATGCTGCCGAACTGTTGCCCAGCACCAGAAGAATCAACGGATTAAGCGTCGAGTACACAGCCAAAGGCATGGCGGAAGCGTACAAAACGTTGGAGCTGTTGGTTCTTGCATCAAGCGGCTTGCAGGCGCTAATGGAAAGTCTGAGATAAACAGCGCTTGTTATCAAGAAGATGCAGCTTAGTTGGGTCGCCTGCGCAAGCTCAAAACGTTGATTATCGAAAGCAATAATAGTATTATTCAATGAAGATTTAGGCGGAGTAAGGTCGAGGCATGAAATTCTCTTTCGTCAATGCTGGTCCAAACCCGGATCTTGATGAGCGTGAAGGGAAAAAGTCCGTTGGCGCATGGCCTCCTCTGGGAATCCTGTATTTGGCTGCGGTACTGGAGGATAAGGGCGTCGAGGTCTCTGTACTGGATCAGGCGGCGAAAGGTCTCACGATTAGAGAAACGGTAAAATGGGTGAAGGCTGAGAACCCGGATATTCTGGGTTTTTCAACATTTGCAACTTCCGGCCGTACAGCCGCGCTGATAAGTCGTGAGGTCAAAAAGGAGAACCCGAATGTTACCGTGGTTTTGGGGAATTATTACGCCACATTTAATCCAGAAAGAGTTCTGAGAAAGTATCCTTCAGTTGACATCATCGTGCGCGGCGAAGGAGAACGAACGGTCATCGACTTGGTCGATTGTGTCAAGCACAACGGGAGACTGAAGGACGTTCTCGGAATCAACTTCAGGAACGAAAGTGGATTGGCCTCCACAGCAGACAGTCCTCTGATAAAGGATTTGGACAGTCTTCCTTTCCCGGATCGTTCACTTGTTAGCGAAGACTATCATTCCGTGATGGCAGGAGCCAATGTAGCCCCAAGAAAGTTCACCAGTATTGTCTCTTCACGCGGCTGCGTTTACCGATGTCGCTTCTGCTGCTGCACACAGTTCGCCCACAACAGGTGGAGACCCAGATCCGTCAAGAACACTATGGAAGAACTCCTTTTTCTTGCTTCGGAGGGGTACAAGCAGTTCATCTTTGTTGATGACAATTTCACTGGCAACCCGAAGAACGTGATCAGGCTTTGCAGGGAGATGAGAAGGGAAAAGCTGGACATGGAGTGGATATGCGAAGGAAGAGTCGACAGTGGCTCTTACGAGATGTTCTGGGAAACCGCCAAAGCAGGCTGCAAGATCCTCTATTTTGGCATCGAAAGTGCCAATCAGAGAATTCTGGACTACTACAACAAGCGGATAACGCCTGAACAGTCCCGAACTGCTGTAAGAACAGCCAGAAAGGCGGGAGCTGACGTGATAGTCGGATCTTTCATCGTCGGTGCGCCCGATGAGACTAGGGAAGAAATTCGGAACACAGTAGAGTTTGCAAGCAGAATTCCGATAGATATACCGCAGTTCAACATTCTGGGAGTCTACCCCGGAACGGAGATTTGGGACGAGTTCGAAGCCAAGGGCCTTCTGAAAGGCGGCGATTACTGGGAGACAGGAATTGCAGTCTCAGAGATATGCCCAACAGCAGTGCCTTACAACGAAATAAGATGGATGATTCATGATGGCTTCTACCACTTTGCCCGACGGCCAAGCTTTGTTTCAAAGCAAATGGCGAGACTGATCAAAAGTCCCTATCGCGTCAGAACCGTCGTGAACAACCTTACCCGCCTAGGCGGAATCATAGAAAACCTCCGTAGCATCACCTAGCGTCGCAGACTCGTGCCATCAAATAGAAACATGCAATTTTGCGCGTGCGAACTGTGGAACATTGCAGACTACTTTCTGAGCAAGAATTTTTCCTTTCGGCAGCTAGAATTGCCCGTGGGAACACATTTTTGCTCTGGGCTTCGGAAAGAGTTATCTTTCAACGTTCGTGAGAGAGAGAGGAGGATGGGGCATGTTTATGGGGTCCAAGGTTGCAGTGGTAGAGTTTGAAGGGAGTGTTCAGAAATCCTTTGAACGGGCACTTGAGCTCATTGGGAGAATAGATGATCTGAACACGTCTAAGCGTTCTGTGGTCATTAAGGTCGGGGTCTTCGATCCTGAAGATGAGAATCACACGACCGTCAGCGTGGTTGATGCTATCATCAGGGGTTTCAGCAAGGCTCCGCAGATTTTCTTGGCCGAATCAGACAACTACAGGGGAAAGGGTTCTGAAAGGCTTCAAATCTGGAAGGAGCTCTTCTCGGAACGCGTCGTGCCCTTCAACCTGTCAGATGATACCGAGACGAAAAGAGTCAAACTCGCGGATGAAGAAATGCGTCTTTCGCACATACTCTTCAAACCCAACGTTTTCGTGAGCACCCACGTGCTGCGAGGGTTCGAAAGAGGAAGCGTTTTGAAGAACCTTTTCGGCTTGGTTCCAGACCCGAAGAAGGCGAAGTTCCACAAGAAACTGGACAAGCTTCTGCCCGACATCTACGAAGCAGTAGGCGGAATAGACTTGGCGGTAATTGACGGCACATTCCTTTACAGAGGACCAGGCGCCAGGCCGCCTGCTGCATCAGAGCGTGCAAAATACCGGGTGAAGATGAACACTCTTCTGGTTGGCAGAGACGCGATTGCAGTGGAAACGGTTGGAGCAGTTCTAGCAGGCTTGAAACCTGAAAAGATGCCGGTGCTGCAAGAGGCTGTGAAAAGAGGTCTCGGAGAAGGCAACCTGGAGAATATAAAGATCCTGGGCAGTTCATTCGAGGATGTGGAAGAGAAGTTTTCAGCGGCAGTTGAGAGCCTGAAGCGAAAAAGAGTTGAGTAAACACTCATTCTTGTTTTCAACGAACTGTCGGAGGGACTCAAGACTCCCCCTTGTTCAAGCGCGCGCATAATGAAAAAGCTTATCGACCCCGACTATCTCAATTTCAACCGGCATATGGATTCGTTCTGTCAGTATTTTCATCAAGCTAAATTAAACTTTCAGTATCATGAAAAAGCAATTGCAGTTGGTTCAGGTTTGGGCGTGTTAAGGCGTCACTGTTTCTATTTTCCTTTATGACCTCTCCAAATAATCACGGCTATGATTGTGCCAACAATTGTGCTGCCTATAACAGAAAAATAGCCACCATTTTTGCCCACATATGCTATAATATCATGAACCCAAGGCGGCATCCAACCCGCAGTCCAGCTAAGCGGGTCTTGACCAGTGGATAAATAATAGGTAGTATAGATTAGACTAAACGAGACTATCCAACCCACTATCGTCAAAAACATGATCAAAATTACAGCCCATTTATCTTCAAACTCGATTTGTATTTTCACGTTTTATCACCCTCATTTCTCTTTTTCTGTAACCCTGAATACTTATAAATCAATTCCAATCAGGACAAGAAAGGGAAAGAAATCAGCGCGCATGCGTGTTTCTAAAATGGTTAAAAATGGTTTAAATCCGGCCTTGCAAGCTGATGCCAGTTTGAGAAGGGCGGACACTGCGAAGAAATCGAGGACTGACACGGAACTCGCGCGCGTGATTGCCGACCTGTAACAAAAGGCTCTCAGAAACCGAGAGAATAAGAAGTCCAAGAGCTGCAATGAAGGTTCCAAGGGCAAACTTTTTTTTGACGACGACGTTTTTGTAAAAAATTGTAACTTGAGGCTCCTTAGGGCAATGTTGGGAAGTGCGTCAATTGTAACAAGTGACTTAGCGCGCCTTAAGGTGCAAACTCTTAAAAATTGGAACTGGCTTAAACCGAATTATGGAGAGCTCTGGCGGAGAGTCAAAGGGACTTTCTCATGTCGAAGCTGCGAGAAGGCTCGAGGAGTTCGGGCCAAACCAGCTTGTTAAGCCTCAGGAGATAAGTTTCCTCGGCATCGCCAAAGAAGAAGTAACTGAACCAATGATATTGCTGTTACTAGTTGTCGGCATTGTTTACACAGTGTTCGGAAGCTGGCAAGATGCCTTGACGATATTCAGCATTATTTTCGTCCTGGTTTTTGTCGAAATCTGGAACGAATATCGCGCCAAGAAAGCCATATCCGCGCTTTCTGAGCTGGCTGCCCCAAAAACCAGAGTTGTGCGGGACGGCACGATAGTTGCTGTTGAAACTGAGAAAGTGGTTCCTGGCGACGTTCTGGTTTTCACTGAGGGCACACGAATTGCTGCCGACTGCAAGCTCACCGTGGCCTACGATGTTCAAGTTGATGAGTCGGTTTTGACGGGCGAGTCTCTCCCTCAAGAGAAAAAGGCCGGAGACGACGTTTTTGCCGGAACCTTGATAGTTTCGGGCGAAGGAAAAGGAGAAGCACACGCCACTGGGAAAAACACCAGATTCGGCAAGATTTCGGCTATGGCCCAAACAATCAAGCCTCCGAGAACCCCATTACAATTGGCGATGAAAGCACTCTCAAAAACTCTTGCCTACGCCGCCATATTCTTCAGCGTAATCATACCGTTGATAGGCATCCTCCACTTTGGGTACCAGGATCTGAACCGAGACAAGGAACTGATCCTGACAGGACTGGCACTTGCCTTTGCAGCCATTCCTGAAGAATTGCCGATCATAATCACTATGATTTTGGGATTGGGCTCCTATAGGCTGTCAAGAAAGGGCTTTTTGGTCAAGAAGCTCAAGGCTGCGGAGGTTCTGGGTGATGCAACCGTCATCGTGACTGACAAGACGGGGACAATCACTGAGAACAGGATGCAAGTTGCACGGGTCTATCCAAAGACTGAAGAGGCCAGAACACTTGCTGCAGCCGCCGCTGCCTTGACTGAAATGTCACTGTCACCGACTGATAAGGCAGTTCTGGAAAAAGCCCGCGAACTCGGAGTCAAAACTAGTTTTGGAAGCATTGTCCGCGAACGCGGTTTTGAGACCAACAAACGAACCAAAGCGGTCCTACGCGCGAAAAACGGCGGCTTCTGGCTTTCGACTATCGGAGCGCCCGAGGAAATTCTGGGCTCATTAGGTGGCAATAGTCCTTTCGACGAGGAACTCATTGGGGAAACAGCGAAAGGAAGAAGAGTGATCGGTGTTGCAGAACGAACGGTGTCTGCTGAAGAGGCTGCTCTGCCTTTTTCAGAGTTGGAGGGGAGTTGGGACTTCGTGGGGCTGGTTTCGATTGAAGATCCTCCGCGTCAAGGCGTCAGGGAAACCATTGAGTCCATCAACAAGGCGGGTATCAGGACGATCATGGTTACCGGTGATCATCCGCAAACTGCCGCCTACATCGCAAAAAGTGTCGGCATCCCTTCGGAGAAGGTGTTAACCGGCGAGGAACTTCAAAGGCTTTCTGACGAAGAGCTGCAGAAAGTCATGAAGGAAGTCTCTGTTTTTGCAAGAACCACGCCCGAGGACAAGTATCGACTGGTGAAGGCGCTACACGCGAACAACGAAGTCGTCGCCGTCACAGGTGACGGTGTCAACGATACTCTGGCCCTCAAAGGGGCAGATGTCGGCATTGCGATGGGCACAAAGGGCACCGACGCGGCTAAGGAAGCGGCAGACGTCGTGTTGACCGATGACAATTTCGTGACTATCGGCCACGCTGTTTTTGAAGGCCGTACATTCTTTGACAACCTCAGAAAAGGTCTCAAGTACTATCTAGCCATCAAAGCCGCGCTAATCTCACTGTTCGTTTTCTCCCTCGCTTTAGAATGGATTTACCCTGGGATACCTTTACCTTTTGCACCGATACAGATAATCGTCCTAGAATTGTTCATGGATCTTGCTGCCTCTGCTGGATTCGTCACAGAGCCAGCTGAAAAGACGATTTACAGTCGGAAACCGAGAGACCCGAAAGAAAAGTTCCCAGATTCCAAAATGATAAGAGAACTCGCGGTCTCCGCATCAACCCTTTTCGCAGCCGTGATGCTCGCATACTTCTACGCATGGTGGCAAGGCTTTTCGACAGTTGAAATACAGACTTTCGCCTTCTCAGCTTGGATAATGGGACACATAATCCTCGCCTTCGTTACACGTTCAGAAAAAGAACCGTTATACATTCTGGGCCCTCTGTCAAACAGGGTAATGGATCTGTGGGCAGTCCTCGCCTTATCCTTCCTGCTCGTAGCAGTCACCGTGCCCGCTGTAGGTGTCCAACTCAGGCTTTCTACACTCGCGGCCGGTCAACTCGTCTTGATATTCGCATTTGCTTTTGTCACTATCTTTTGGCAAGAAATTGCGAAGCTTCTGATGTTTAAACCGAATCCGAAACAGAAATGAACGCAAAAGTCAATGACTGTACGCGTCACTTTGTCTTCCATCTTAACGCTACTGTCACTGCGAAAACCGTGATTCCAGAGATGACAACCATGGGTCCCGATTGCACGTTCAGATAGTTTGATAGCAATACTCCTGAGGACGCGCTGACGGCCCCTAATATTGAGCTTAGTACTGAGTATTTGAGTAGGTTAGAGCTTACGTTCTTCGCGGATGCCGCTGGGACCGCGACTAGGAAACCGACCAACAGGCTTCCGACGATTTTTATTCCTGCAGCTACTACGAGGGAGATTAGCAGAAGATACAGGAGATCTGTCTGTGAAACGTTGATGCCTTTTGAGACTGCCAGTTCTTCGGAGATCATTCCTAAGACGAGTTTCTTGTAAATCATCTTCGTGAGAAGAATCGCCGTGATAGAAATGACTACTGCTGCGATTGTGTCCAGTATGGTCACGTTGGTTATGTCGCCAAAGAGAGATTCGAGCAGCTCAAGCTTGTCGCTTATCATTAGTATTCCTATTGCTAAAGCTAACGTGAATGCTGCTCCCACGATGGATTCGAAAGATAATCTGGTGACTCTTCCCAAGTACCAAATAACGACCGCCGACACAAAGAGGACTGCGAATGCGCCCAAGAAAACGGGGAAATGGAACAGAAGCCCCAGTGCAAGTCCAGGCAAGGCTACATGCGACATTGCATCGCCGACGAGCGCCATTTTTTTCAACACCATTAGGGAACCCAGATAGCCGGCTGAGACTCCCACTGTAGCCCCTATTAGTAAACTGAAAATCAGCGTTTCTAACGTGAACGTCACCTTCTATCTTTGTGGTGCTCCAACGCACACTGTCTCCCCATAAAGCGTCCTTTGAACGGCCGGGTTCATTATTTCTTTTGCCTCTCCGAAAAACGTGACACATCTGTTCAGTGCCAACAAATAGTCTGAGTACTCGTTGACGATGTGCACGTCATGCGTTATCAAAAGTATCGTCATCTTTTTACTCTTTTTCAGCTCGTTGAGCATGACGAGAATAGGCTCTTCACCGCCGATGTCCACACCGGTCGTGGGTTCATCGAAAAGCAGCACGTTGGGATTATCGACTAGAGCCCATGCAATCAACACTCTCCGCAGCTGTCCGCCTGAAAGAATGCCTAATCTTTTTTCTGACACATCTTTTGCGTCAAGCCTGACTGCCTCAAGGTGGCTCGCGACTTCTGACCCGTTCCTGATTGACAGGAACTCTTTCACAGAAATGGGAATATCGCTAACAGCAATGTTTTGAGGCACGTAGCCTATCTTCACTTTTCCTTCCCATTCGACTTTCCCATTGTATGGCACCAGGTTCAGCAGCGCTTTGAACAACACTGTTTTGCCCGCACCGTTGGGCCCAAGCACAGCCAAGGTCGTTCCCGTTTTGACCTTGAAATTTACATTTTCCAAAATCGTTTGATTCTGAAGTCTCACACTTAGATTCGATACTTTCAATATGTAGTCATTGCTGTTCTGCATGACCAACGAACTCATTTCAAACAAGAAGTGAGTCTTGCCGATATAGGTTTTACCTATAACTAGCGCGCGCATGAACAGGTTGCCAGAGATAGAAATCATGCCTCTAGGCAAAGATGTTGGGCTTGCGGGGCTGTTGCAGCTGTTCAGAAACGTCTGTCATAGCGAAGTGGGCAGTTCATGGCAGGTCGAGAATCTTCATCAGCGCGAAGTTCTAATGGAGCGCGCAAGAGACTATTTCATTTCTTGTTCAGATCGAATAAGAGATTAGATAGGGCACGCTGTGGGAGTGTGAAATTTTAATATAGGGACGTGTCGTCAAATGTGAGTTGGGTTAGAGATTCATGGTGACGCTGATCGAGTGGACGGCGGTTCTTTCCGCTTTGGCGGGTGTTTGCGCAACATTGTTTATTCTTCTTCAGCTGAGACACATGGATCGACACAGAGACCTTGAGATTTCTATGAAGCTGTTTGAATGGGCTGAGACCGAAGGTCTTCGGAAAGCTTTCAGATGGGTTGAAAAGGAGTTTCAGTTTGAAGATTTCGAGAAGTACAAGGCTGAAGTGGAAAAGAATTTTGAAGCCAGCGATTATCCGTATCGGGTTGAAGCCTTCTTCGAGGAGGTTGGTTTTCTGGTGAACAAGAAGTTTGTCGATATTGATGTAATTGTTGACCGTTTGGGGGCATACATAACCTCGAACTGGAAGAAGTTGGAGCCGTGGATACTTGTCATGAGGAAGGAAAGAGACGACAAGACATTTGGTGAGCATTTCCAGAGATTGTATGAGAAAACCGTGGCCTATATGAAAGGAAGCTAGGAAGCACGTGCGCGCGCTAATGGAGCGTGTACAGATATATATTCTCGGTGGGCAGTAGATTAGCTAAGGTGTCGACCTTGCCACTTCCACTGGTCGATCGGTCCCCGCAACAGATAGAGCAGAGAATAAGGCGGAAAGTTGAAGCTATAAAGGATGTGAAGGGGATACGTCACATCACGGTGCGCCTCAGTGCGAAGAGGCTCGATGTGGATGTTCACGTTTTCTTAGACGGCAACCTCTCCGCTGAAGATACGCATCGAATTGCCTTTGACATTGAAAAGGCGGTTCGAACCCAATATCCTAACGCCAGAATCTCCGTTGACACTGAACCGGTCAAGTCTGAGCGCGAGAGTATATGGAAGGCGGTCAAGGACGCGGCTGAGGGAGCACCCGGTTCGAGGGGCGCTCACAACATTCACGTGCAAACGGTTGATGGAAAATTGTACGTAGACCTTCACCTTGAGGTCAGCGCGAACATGACAGTGAAGCAAGCGCATAACGTGGCTGACGAGGTTGAAAAAAGAATAAGGGCAATCAACTCAGACGTGGCAGGGGTAACTGTTCACATCGAATCCGCATCGGATCGCATCTCAAAAGAATTAACAGGGGTCGAAACCGAACTTGAAGCGTACATTGAGGATGTTGCAAAGAGGTTCCCTGAAATCAAGTGCGTCAGCGACATCAGGATTCGGAGGTTCGGCGACATTATTCACGTCGTCCTCAAGTGTCGATTTGACCCGAAACTCACCATAAAAGAGGCACACGAGATTTCTAGCAAGCTTGAAAGCGACATCAAGAAAGCCTATCCCAAGATAGCAAGAATCGACATCCACGAGGAACCCAACTGAGTCTGGATGTCTGCTCAACCTAGCATATGAGAAACGTGACACAACGCCTAAATACCGCACGATGATATTAGGAGCAAAACCTTGTGAATGTCAAGAGGACCATGCTTGAGGCGGATTCAAGAATACGGCAAAGGAGCATACCGTAAACAGCGAAAAGGATTACTGGTCTATTCCTCCTACGGATGTTTACAAATCCCTTGAGACGAGCGAGCAGGGACTAACCGAACAGGAAGTTCAACGCCGGTTCAAGGTCCATGGTTTTAACGAGTTGGCCGTTCACGCGTTCAGCCGGGCTCAAGTGCTTTTCAGGCAGTTCAAGAACCCTATATTCGCCATTCTTGTCGCATGCGCTGCTATTGCGGGTTTCTTTGGTGAGCCGGACCAATCCCTTGTAATAGTCGCGATGATAGGAATCGCCGTTGTCTTGGGGTATTATAACGAGTACAAGGCAGAGAAGACTGTTCAGGGTCTTCGGCGAGCGGTGTCGATCAAGGCTGTGGTTACCAGAGACGGAAAATCCTCCCAGATTGATTCAAAACTGCTGGTTCCAGGAGATCTGGTCTCGGTTTACGTCGGTGACCTTGTGCCTGCAGACTTGAGAATCGTGAAGTCAAAGGATCTTGAGACTGATGAAGCAACGTTTACTGGGGAGTCGTTTCCAGTTGAGAAAACGTCTGACAGGCTTGACGTTCAGAATCCCACGCCTCAGCAGTTGACGAACTACTTGTTCATGGGCTCCGCGGTGGTTCATGGAACTGCCCAAGGCGTTGTAGTCTCCACTGGCAAGAATAGCAAGTTGGGGTCGATATCGGGAAGTTTGACTCGTTCCCATCCTGAGACCGAGTTCCAGAAAGGAGTGAAGAGTTATGGGAACATGCTTCTCGGCTTCACTCTTGTTCTTGCAGTCTCAATATTCTCGTTAAACGCGGCGATCGGTCATGACCTTGTTTGGTCTCTGACTTTTTCTCTTGCAATCGCCGTCGGGTTGGTGCCTGAGCTGATGCCTGCAATCGTGACAATCAGTCTTTCGCAGGGAGCGAGCAGAATGGCCAAAGTGAAAGTTGTCGTGAAACGTTTGGTTTCGATTGAAGATTTCGGCAACATGAACGTTCTCTGCACTGACAAGACTGGCACGCTTACCGAGGGAAAGATAGCGTTAAAGGATGTTTACCCGCTTGGCGAAGAAAAAGACCACAAGCTTCTGACTTATTCGATGCTCTGCAACGCTGCGGTACTAGGAGAGACCATCGTCGGAAACCCGATGGACGTTGCAATATGGGAATATGCCAAACAGATTGATGCACAAAGGGATGTTGAGCCTTACAACAAGGTCGATGAAGTTCCTTTCGATTATCAGCGGCGGATGATGTCCGTCGTCGTGAGGAAGAATGGTGAATACACCCTCATCAGCAAAGGCGCCCCAGAATCTGTTTTCAGCAAGTGCAAGCATGCCGACATTAGCGGAAAAACCGAGTTGATTGCTGATGTTCAGAAGGCGATCAACGATAAGTTCTACAGTCTTTCAGAACTTGGTTACCGCCTTCTCGCAGTCGCCTCCAGAAGCATACAAGGCAAGACCTCTTACTCGGTTGAAGACGAGAGAGATCTGACTCTTCTGGGCTTTCTCATATTCACAGACCCTCCCAAGAAAGATGCCCACGATGCCATTAACAAGTTGAATGACATGGGAGTCGCAGTGAAAATACTCACAGGGGACAATGAACTCGTTGCAAGAACAGTCTGTGAGGACCTCAAGATTCCTGTCAAGAAAGTAGTGATAGGCTCAGACTTAATGCAGATGAACTGGAACGAAATCAAGGCAGTCGTGGAAGAAGCAACGATTTTCGCGAGAGTCACACCTGAACAGAAGCTCGACATAATCAAGGCCTTGAAGGCAGACAAGCACGTCGTAGGCTTCTTAGGAGACGGCGTGAACGATGCTCCAGCCCTCTACGAGGCCGACGTGGGCATATCTGTCGATACGGCAGTAGACGTGGCAAAAGAGGCAGCCGACATCGTACTCCTCAAGAAGGATCTCCTCGTGCTTGCTAACGGCATAAACGAGGGGCGGAAAATATTCGGCAACACGATGAAATACATTTTGATGGGAACCAGTTCGAACTTTGGAAACATGTTGAGCGCGGCTGTCGCGTCCGTTTTTCTCCCTTTTCCGCCTATGATGGCATCACAGATTCTCTTTATGAACCTGCTCTACGACGTTTCAAACATGACGCTGCCCACGGACAATGTTGACGACGAATATGTCAAGTCGCCAAAGCGTTGGGACATGAGTTTCGTGAGAAAATACACGCTCTTCTTCGGCCCTTTCAGCTCACTGTACGACTTCTTAACGTACGGCATAATGCTTTTCATCTTCGGCGCTTCGGCGGCAGCACTTCCGGGAGCTACTGGTGCAGTGAAGCTTCACGCGCAAAGCTTGTTCCAAGCTGGATGGTTTGTGGAATCATTCTGGACGGAGGTGTTGGTCATGTTCGTCATCAGAACCCGGCGCATACCTTTCTTCACGAGCCGCCCTGGAAAATGGCTTACTTTGCTCACTCTTTCCTGCGTGGCCTTCGGAACGATACTTCCCTTCACCGTTCTCGGTAGCTTCATGGGGTTCGCTCCGCTTCCACCAGAGTACTGGATACTCCTGGTGCTCATGGTGGCAACATACCTGGTTCTAGTGGACGCTGGCAAGGTGTTTTTCTACAAAATATGCAGGTACTAAATGGAGGAAGAATATGATGGATGTTGATCTGTTCACTTGGTGGGCCTTGAGTATAAGCTTCAGCAGCATATTCCTCACTCTCGTTAGCATTTATCTCTTCATTGACACCAAGTCAAGACGCAAGGAGGGCATCCCGAAAAAGGTCAATGTGTTTGGGATAGTCAGGAACTTTGTGTTTGTGTGGGTTTTGCTTGGTCTTCTTGTCTTCTATATTTTCTCAATCAATCTGGGCGCAGGCGTGTTATCCGAAGCGGTCTTCACGGGAGGTAACATCGTCGTAGAAGTCCTCCTCGTGCTCTACCTGCTGAAGAACAAAGAAAAAGCGTCCGAGTAAGAATGATGCATCATACGTCCGTCAGCTGCTTGGCTAGAATCTTAGTCTGTGGCTTTTTGGCCGGACGGTCTGGTCGAATTCTTTAGCCAATTCCTCGAGCAGGGTTCTCTGTTGTTGTGTGAGTTTTTCAGGTACCACGATTTCAATTCGTAGTAGCAGGTCGCCTCTTCCGTAGCCTCTGAACTTGGGCATACCTCTGCCTCTCAGTCTTATGATTTGTCCTGGCTGGGTTCCGGCAGGGACATCCATATCAGTGTTCCCGTCAAGCGTGGGTACGGAGATTCTTGCTCCGAGGGCTGCTTGGGGAAAACCTATTTGCAGGTCGTAGAGGAGGTCGTCTTCGTCTCTCTTGAAATACGAATGAGGTGCAATGTGAATCAGGGCGTAGAGGTCGCCTGGAGTATCACTTTCTGGCGCCATTTCTCCTTGTCCTTGGAGTCTGAGCTGGTATCCTTCGTCAATGCCGGGCGGGACCTTCACGGTGATTTTTCTCTGTTTTCGCATTAGGCCCGTGCCGCGGCACATTGGGCATTGTGAATCGATGATTTTGCCTTGTCCTCTGCATGTGGGGCAGGGTACGACTTGGACGAATGTTCCAAAGTTGCTCCTGTTGACTTTTTGAATCCTTCCGGCGCCCTTGCAGTTGGGGCATGTTCTTGGGGAAGTGCCGGGAGCGGCTCCTGTGCCGCCGCAGACGTCGCACTTCTCGATTCTCTTGAACTCGATTTCTTTTTCTGTTCCGTGTGCTGCTTCTTCCAGTGTTATTTCCATGTCGTAGCCGAGATCTCTGCCCCTCGTGACTCTTTCTTCGAAGTTGTGTTGACCAAAAATGGTGCTGAACAGGTCTCCGAATCCGAAGTTGAAACCGATGTCTCTGAATATCGATTCGAAGTCTGCGCCCCTGAAGATGTCTTCAGTCGTGTAGCGTTGATCGAATCCCGCGTGGCCCAGCGTGTCGTACTGTCTTCGTTTCTCAGCGTCTGACAGAACGGCGTAGGCTTCCGATATGTCTTTGAACTTCTCTTCAGCTTCGGGTGCTTTGTTCCGATCAGGATGGTATTGCATTGCCAGTTTTCTGTAGGTATCCTTGATTTCGTCGGCAGAGGCAGTTCTCGGAACGCCAAGGACTTCGTAGTAATCTCTCTTGCTCGCCATCGTTCTACCATCAGGTTAAAGATTTCGAGAGTCTAAACGATGCCGTCCGAAGCGCTCACTTCACTTTGTAATCCTCAGAGTCAACTACTTTTCCGTCGCCTGTTGGAGGTTCCTCTCCACCCGGAGGGGGGGCTTGCTGTTTCGCTTGTTGTGCTGCAGCTTGTTGATAAACGGCTGTTCCGACTTCTTGAAGCACCTTGGTGAGTTCGTCAGATGTCGCCTTGATTCTCTCCAAATCGCTGCCGGCTAGCGCGTCTCTCAGCGCAGAAACGGCCGCGTCTATCTTGCTCTTCTGATCCGGTGCGAGTTTCTCTCCAAGGTCTTTCTTTGTCTTTTCGGCCGTGTACATGAGGTTGTCCGCGTTGTTTCTCAGCTCGGCCTCTTCGCGTTTTCTCTTGTCTTGTTCGGCGTATTGTTCAGAGTCCTTGATGAGTCTCTCTTTCTCTTCTTTCGACAGCTTCGTGGAGGCTGTTATAGTTATTTTTGCCTCTTTTCCCGTGCCTAGGTCCTTGGCGGTGACGTTGAGTATTCCGTTTGCGTCCATGTCAAAAGTTACTTCTATCTGTGGAACGCCTCTCGGAGATGGCGGTATTCCTTCTAGGTTGAACATGCCGAGGGACACGTTGTCCGACGCTATTGGCCGTTCTCCTTGAAGCACGTGAATCGTGACGGCTGTTTGGAAATCTGCGGCTGTCGTGAATATCTGGCTTCTCCGTGTAGGAATAGTGGTGTTCTTCTCAAGTATCCTTGTGGATATGTGTCCGAGCGTTTCAACGCCGAGCGACAATGGTGTAACATCGAGCAGCAGCAGATCCTTCACCTCTCCCGTGAGCACCGCCGCCTGTATCGCTGCGCCGACTGCAACGCATTCCATCGGGTCTACGCCTCTCTCCGCTGGTTTGCCCATTATCTGTTCCACAAACCTCTGGACAAGAGGCATTCGGGTCATGCCGCCTATGAGAATTATCTTGTCTATGCCTTTGGGCGTCAGCTTCGCATCCTCGAGCGCCTTAACCATCGTGTGCTCCGTTTTCTGCACTATCGGCTGGGCCAGTCCCTCGAGTTTTGCCCGGGTCAGGGTGAGGTGCAAGTGTTTTGGTCCAGAAACATCTGAGGACAGGAAGGGCAGGTCAATGTCTGTCGCCATCAACGTCGACAGTTCTATCTTTGCTTTCTCTGCAGCTTCCTTGAGTCTTCCCATGGCATTTTTGTCTCCGGCCATGTTGACGCCTGTCTGTCTTTTGAATTCGTCGAGCAGATAATCCATTATTGCCTTGTCCAAGTCTGTGCCGCCGATCTGTGTGTCGCCGCTGGTTGACAGCACTTGGAAGACTCCTTTGCCGAAATCCATCACGGTCACGTCATGAGTGCCCCCGCCGAAGCTGAAGACAAGTATCTTCATCTCTTTTTCCACTTTGTCGACTCCGTAGGCGAGGCAGGCTGCCGTGGGCTCGTTTATTATCCTTGCAACTTCGAAGCCTGCTATCTCTCCCGCATCCTTCGTGGCTTGACGTTGGTTGTCGTTGAAGTGGGCAGGCACCGTGATAACGGCTTTCCTTATTGGCACTGCCAGGTAGGTTTCGGCGTCTTTCTTTATCTTCTGCAGAATGAAAGAGGAAATCTGCTGTGGGGTGTACTCCTTTCCATAAATGTTGACTTTGTAATCAGTCCCCATTTTCCTTTTTATTTCATACACGGTTCCTTCAGGATTCGCTGTTGCTTGTCTCTTTGCCGATTCGCCTACCAGAAGTTGGCCATCTTTGGTGAAGGCTACAACTGAGGGGAACATTTTCCCTGCCATTGTAGGTCCTTCGGCGCTCGGGATCACCGTTGCTCGTCCGTTCTCATAAATCGCTGCGGCCGAGTTTGTCGTTCCCAAGTCTATGCCGAGTATTTTTTCTCCTGCTTTAACATTGCTCATCTGGATTCATCTCCTCTTGTGATTTTGAAGGTTTCACCACAACCTTAACAACGCTCGGTCTAATCACCTTTTCTCTCATGGTATAACCTTTTCGGACTTCCTCAGCTATTGTGCATCCCTCCTCACCTTCTTTTTCTGTCTTGGCGACAGCGTTGTGTTTCGAGGGATCGAAAGGTTTACCCATGCTCTCTATGGGAGAGACACCCTGATCTTCAAGCACTTTTTTCAGTTTCTTCAGGGTCATTTCCACTCCTTGAACCACCGCTTCTGCAGAGTTGGAAGAACGGCCAGACTTGACCGCTAACTCCAACTCGTCAACAACATCCAACAACTCAATAATGATGGGCTCAGTGCAGTATTTCTTCACTTCCTCCATCTGTCTTTCATACCTCTTCTTCAGATTCTCAATGTCCGCCTGCGCATACTTCAGCCTAGCCAGATACTCTTCCGAACGCTTCTCCTCCGCGTCCAAAGCATCCTTCAGCGCCTCCACTTGCTCAGCATCTTTCTGCGGTTCCTTCTGCTCTTCACCCATCGAAGCCTCTCCACCTAATACGCAGATTTCTAGCGTATTTAACAGAAATATATACTTCACCCTTTAAAGTGATATTTGCTCTCACAAGTGGCCTACGGAGCATCGGAGATTTTGGCAAATCCTAAAGGCGGAATTGAGTTCGGCGGCTTTTTCATGTTCACTTTGAAGAGGCCAATCGCGAGTATACGAAAAGTCTGCCTTTTCAGCTTCTTTTCTAGGCGAATCTCTGTTCTCAGACACTTGCTTCTGCCACTGGGCAATAGTTCCAAAAATCTCACCGAGTTCCGCAAACGCTGGCACCACCATATCTTTAGGCAAGCTTTGGGGCAAATCCTTCAACATTGAACTTGAAATGGCTGAGATTAACCTTGTCTGAGTTACTGATAATTCGTAGTTCAAATAGGTTTGTCTGTAATCCTCCCATATGTCAAACTTGTTTATGCAAATATATGAAAGGCTTCAAAAAAGGCGCACGTTCTGCCCTTTGATGTCGGTCTGAGAGAGATGTAGTATAAGATATTGATGGAAATTTACCAAACCAAACGCTTTCAATGAATGACTATTTACGATCATTTCTTCGTAAAATACTTCAGTTCCAGACGCAAACATAAAATTTAAGTTCCAGCTTGTTATAATCGGTAAAGGAAGTAGGATAAATTGAGCGAAACTGAAAAGCTTCTTAACGATATAAGAGCTTATCTCCGTCTCTCCGCAGCGGCCGTCTCGAGAGCCAATGCAATTAGTGTCTTGGATACTTATGAGAAAGCACTTGTATACAGTAAGCTTGATGGGAAGAATACTCAAAGCAAAATTGAAGCTGAGACAAAGGTTCCACAACCAACTATTAGTACCTGGCTCACTGGGTTTATCCAAGCGGGATTTGTTGCACCGCCAGACCAGTATAACAGTTCTCATAGAGCACTATTCACGTTACAAGAACTCGGGATAGAATTTGGAACTCTGAAAAAACGCGCGAAGACTTCTAAACCTAGCGCACAACCAAGCCCTGCTACCACACAATAAGTAAAAACTGAGCCCAAAAAACTCATCCGAAAAAAATGGAGTCTGAAAAAGTGGAGCAGCAAAGTGAACAAATCAAGATTCTGAGAGAGATTCTTAAAGGGCTCAGAAAACTGACTAAAGCATGAGGAAGTGCAAGATAAACAATGAGCGACAAGTTCTTGAACGAAAGACTTGACAAAATAGTCAAAAGATTAGATCTCATAACTGTGATTTTGCTTGTAAGGTCAGGTTTAACAAGAAAGGAAATTGCTGAAGCTTTGGAGGTTAGCGAAAAAACGATTGAGCGATTAATACCTGTTTCCAAGATAAAAGGAACAAAAAACAAGAAAATAGAGCCTGAACCTGTGCAGCAAATTGAACCTGAAGTGGGCAAGAATGAGCAGGGACAATAGTGAACAAAATGTCAAAGAAAAAAGAAGTTGAAAATAGCGAAGCAACAAAAAATCTCCTCATTATCTTACTCTTGAAAGAGGGCGTTGACCCAGAAATAATCGAAACAGCTACAGGCATTCCTGAAATGACGATAAGAGGGAAGTTTCCGATGAAACTAATAAAGAAATCGAAGGCAGAAGAACCATGACAAAAAACCAAAATGAAGCTGCAACGAATGAAGCCGTAGTCAGAAGACTTGATGCATTAATTAGACTCTTTATAGAGATGAACAAACCTAACAAAAAGGGGAAACTCAACGAAGGTGATGTAGCACGTTTGCTAAAGTCCGTTGGCTTGACTCCTACAGAAATAGCAAAAATACTGGGCAAGAAATCAGCAACAGATGTTTCCGCGTATCTGTACCCCAAAAAAAAGAGAAAACCTGAAGATGATGCTCAATTAGAAGACAAATCCTCTGTCCAGAAATGAGCTGATAATCTACGAAAGGAGGGAGAAATCGATAACCGAGGAAAAACGAGGAAAGAAAAGGAACGAGTTGAGAGAACTCCAATCTATAAGGAACCTTCTTATTCTTCAATTGTTGAAAAACGGAACACCCTCAGAGGAAATCGATATGGCTACGGGAATGGGTGCCAGTCACGTCAGAGCCATGTTCCCCAATGTGAAAATGTTTGCTGGAGTGAAAAAGAAGGGTTTGCCTCAAAGTGGTAATTAATACAACAGATGTAAGGTCTAACGCCGACGCACAGATAATGCATGCAGTTAATGTAATTTGCCGCTCCGAAGATCGGCGTGAGGTATTCAAGGAGATTTATAGAGGAAAAAGTAGCGGAAAGACTGCAGAAGAAATCGCATCAAGAATTGGCATAGAACCGATCAGAGTACTTCAAGAGGCGCTTATTCTTTACAAAGCTAAGATAATAGGAAAACAAAAAATCAAAGGGAGACTAACTTATCTCAAAGACGATTTCTTTTCTTTACACAAAGAGAGAATTTTGTACCTTGTAACTCATGAGCTTGCAAGGCAAAAATTTCAAATCAAGATGCAACTAGGCTCTTCTAAATATGAAAAATTACCCCAAACTCTGAAAACAAAAGGTACTACGCATCCAACTCCCAAGAAAGCAGAAAAGAAAATTAGAATTCTCTTTCTTGCTGCAAACCCCAAAAGCACTGTCAGCTTAAGGCTTGACGAGGAAGTTAGAGAAATAGAACATAAAATCCTTTTGGCTCAAAAGAAAGATCAGCTTGTTCTAATTAAGAAAGGTGCTGTAAGAGTGGGTGACCTTCAATTATATCTGAACCAAGAGAGACCAACGATTGTTCATTTTAGTGGACATGGAACAAGTGAAGGCAGAATAATCCTTGAAGATAAAATTGGAAACCCTGTAACTATCCCTCCAGATGCATTGGCGAGAGTATTTGAAACTCTTAAGGACAATGTGCGTTGTATAGTTCTGAACGCATGCTTTTCACTTGAACAAGCGCTTGCAATAAATCAGCACATTGATTGTGTAATCGGCATGTCTTCGACCATAAGCGATGAAGCTGCTATCGCTTTCTCTTCTGCTTTCTATTTGGCTCTGTCATCAGAAAGGAGCATAAAAAACGCGTTTGATCAAGGGATAAACGAGCTTATGTTGTCAGGCATCCAAGAAGAGAATATTCCCCAACTTCTTTCCCGAGACCAAATTGATCCTACTAAGATTTTTTTGCTTAAGTAGAGATCAGCAGTTAAAGAGGAGCGCATTTGCCCTGGGAAAGAGCATCGGGTTGTCTTGAGAACTTTCCTATTTCTTTTCTAATTTCTTCCATTACTTCCTTGTCTTGAATGACCTTTTTCTCTCTTTGTTTCACCGAATACACGAAAAAATACTTGCCTCCCGTATTTTTCTGGGAGGAATCCGTATTCTCATGGAAACCACCTACGCCAGCTCTGCGATTCTCGGATTCCAACTTGGTTTTTCACCCCTCAGGTATTTGGCGAACAGGAAGGTTTCTTCAGTGATTAGAGTTTCAATCTCCTGATGTTCTCCCCGTCGTGTTCGAGGAATGGTTACTTTAGTCTCAAAATATCGCCTAAGGCGATCCAGAAGTTCTCTATTCTTTGTTTCATTGATGTATTGTCTCTTTCCGAACTTGTTCCCAGCATAGGTTTTATGCTTCAGAATCGTCCAACCTGTCGGAGTGATAATGCCCATACGTCTTCAATACGTTCGGATAAGCTTGTTGAGTGCACATAAGTATCTTGCAGCTTCATTCCAAGTGCGCGCGACCGATACGACACGCGGTCATGTTTCTGCTCTTGTTAGGAGTTCTTTTGCGTTTTTGAGGGCTATTTGATAGAAGATCAGGGCTGAGACAACTGAGATTATTGCGCTGAGAATAAGTGCTGTGTAGAGGTCTACGAGTGGTCCCGCCAGGCCGGGAAGGAACGTTGAGAGTGCGTAGGGCACAAAGGGGGTCAGTATTATTATGGCTGTTACGAAACACGCTGCTAGGTTCAGGAAATTCCAGAGGGGGCGTATCATTCGAGGCCTGGGCACTTCGGTGAAGTCCGCTCCCTTTATCCCCATTGACAGCGAAAGAGAACCTAAGGGGAAAACTAGGAAAACTGATTCGACCATGGTCACAAGAACAGCCCTCAATGATGGGCGCAAGATGAGGAACCCGACGATTCCAGTGACCGCCAGTACCAGAATTGAGAAAAGGATGACAATGAAGTACTTGCTCTTCACTAGGTTCTTGGCTGAGATGGGGGAAGAGTATATTCGCCACACAGCCTGGCCTTCTTCACCGGTCATGAAGCTGCCCACGAAAACAGCCATGGCAGAGGCTGGCAACAGAAAAATGACGGCAAAAAAGTACGGCGAAGATGCAGACGCGGCTGACGTTCCCGTCGTGCCGAGAGACTGCATAAGCGGAGCTATGATGAAAACTATCGGCAATATGAAAATCATCATCAGCTCCCGTCGACGCGTGAACGCTCTGAGATCCTTTCTTATCAGTGCCGCTTCAACCGTTGAGAACCCGAGTCTGCCGAGGAAGCCTGTTCTGGGCGCGTAGAGTCCATGCGACACCGTTATCGCCGGAGGCTCATACAACCCGAACCTCCTGTTAAGCAACGTGGCCAAGTAGAATAGGGCGAAGATGAACAGGAGAGAAAGGGCCAAGAAGGCGAATGCCTGCAGCAAGAGTCCATTCACAAAAGAGTAGAGCGTCATAGCCAACCACACGAACGGCACGAACCAGACCAGGCTCTGGGCTGAAGCAACATTTTGTATCAACGTTACACTCCCCGAGCCTGAAATGACGTAGAAATAGACGAGGTAGAACACGAGGAAGAATGTTAGAGAGCCTATGAACCTCACCCACACCGCCGCTCGACCCGTGGACTTGTAGACCGCACCCACGAACCTAACCTGCAGAACCCTAAGAATCTCCGTGATGACGCTGGCCATGAAAGCAGCCGCACACATGCCAAGCGCAGACGATACAGCTTGGACAACTTGTCCCGTGAAAGTCGAGAACACGATGACGGCTGACGCGATAAACACTATCGTAATGAGTGTCATGCCCAACATGCTGGCCAACACAGACGCCAGCGTGTGCTCCTCCCACGTGATTGGCAGCCAATACTGTGCCTGAGACGAAAACTTGGCTCCGCTACGCTGAATCTGCTGCAACATCGTCAGAACCACACCGTAAATCAGAATAATCGTCGGCAACGAAAGAAGAAGACTCTGCATTGCCGTTTTAACCGACGACGCAAAATCCGGGATAGTCGCCGCTGCAGACGCGTAGTAGACTCCCACCAGTCCGCCGATCACCAGCCCCAAGACCAGTGCCCCACCATAAGCCAGGTAGTTGAAGAGCCGGTGCTCACGGTATCTCGTAAGCCTCCTTCCTCTGAGAAGCCTACCCGACCTCATGTCGACTCGAATCAGGTGGGCCACGTTTTTCCAGTTCATTTCAACAGTTCCTCAACGACGGCTCTTATGTCGCCTGTGCCAGTCAGTTTCAGGAAGATGTCCTCCAGGCCCGAGTCAGGCATCTTCGCCATCTGCCTCAGCTCGTCCATCGAACCTAGGGCGAGAGGTTTTCCATGGTACATGATGGCTATGCGGTCGCACAGCGCCTGAGCTATCTCAAGAACATGAGTCGACATTATCGTGGTCACCCCCTGCCCCTTCAGTTCATGCAGAAAATCCTTGACGATTCGCGCAGATCGAGGGTCCAAGCCGCTCAGCGGCTCATCAAGGATCAGCAGTTTTGGCCTGTGCAGAAAAGCCGAAATCAACGCTACCTTCTGTTTCATCCCCTCGGAATAGCTGCTTATCATGTCGCCCTCTCTGCCCTCAAGCTGGAGAGCCTTCAAATACTCGTTGATTCTTGCCTTCTTCTCCTCAGTTTGCATGCCGTAAACGTCGCCTATGAAATCCAGGTACTCGATTCCAGTCAAGAACTCGTAAAGTCGCGGAGATTCAGGAACATAGCCGACCAGCCGCTTCACCGCAACCGGGTCTTTCTGCACATCGATTCCCAGAACGTTGACTGAGCCCGAGTCAGGCTGAACCAAACCGAGAAGCATCTTCAGAGTCGTTGACTTGCCGGAGCCGTTCGGCCCCAATAGGCCGAAGACCTCCGCTGACTTGATGCTTAGATCAACATTATCCACGGCCAAAATCTCGCCATAACGTTTCACAACGCCTCTCAGTTCGACTGCGGACGCATTAATGACTGTCATTGGAACCACATTGAGAAAAGAAAACGAATAATATACTTAAACCTAACGCGGCTTCGAACAACGGCAATTTCACCTGCAGCGTGCGCTCTTCTGAACCGAAGAAATGGGGGAATTTTCTATTTTGTGAGCAATCCGCCTATTAGTCCGCCTATCGTTGAGGCGATTGCGCCGAAGGCAGCCAAGATAATCACTGCGATTCCAAGGGCTACTCCTGACAGGAACCCAAAAACTCCGCCTTGCGCCCCACCCGCTACTCCACCTGCCACCGTTAAACCTGCTACTAGTAGTACTGCGATGATGATGCCGCCGAATATTCCCGCGAGGAAACCGGCTAACGCTCCTTTACCCATCCCTCCAGCTATGAGCCCTGCCACGAACCCACCGATGAACCCGCCTATCAGGTGTCCAATTCCTGGAAACACCCAGCCCAGAGCCAGTGTTATGAGAAAGCCAACGAAAGCTCCCAGCCATAAACTTCCCATGCTTTCACCTTGCCCCTTCAACTGAGTGCAACCAATATAAAAGATTTGTCTGAAATCAGCTTCAAAAGAAAGAATCTGCCGCCCACGCTATAGGTTTCATGGCTTATTCGGGGTTGTTGGGGCAGATGGGACCACTGGATTGGTTCGTCGACATCTTGGTTCCAGTGATTATCATACTTGGCAGAGCGTGGTCGCAGATTGGAGAATAGCAGAGTTCAACATTAACGCGCGCAAACGTGGATTGCTTGAACATTGACGGATGGAAATTCATAAATAGAAGTTTTCACAAACTGAGACCAAGAATGAAAGAGGTGCGAAATTGGCAGGAGAACGTTTTGAAATATTCAAAGATGCGGTAGGAAAATTCAGGTTCAGACTTAGAGCTCAAAATGGGGAGATCATAGCGGAAAGCCAAGGGTACGAATCAAAAGAGAGTTGCCAAAAAGGAATAGCATCAGTCAAGGAAAATGCTTTCAAAGCAGAAATAAAAGACTACACAACCTAGAAACCCACACTTTCTCTTTTTTCGAACTTCTGCATCTGCATGAGTTAGCGCGCATGCTTGTTCCTAAATTGGCCTAAAATGGTTTTTATTCGCCTTCATGATCTAGGGACGGCCTTGGGCTCCGTATCTGTTCTTGATTTCTCTGGGTATTTTGTCCTCCTCGAACACAGGATAAACGGGCAAACCGGAATTAAAACCATTTTTAACCATTTTAGGAACACGCATGCGCGCTAAGATTATGCCAGAATAAGATCAAGCGCGCTGGTTCGAAGTCTATGTCTATTGTTGAGAAGGAAATCAGTCTTTCTTCTTTTCTTCTCCCTTAACCCCTTCCTTTATTCCCTTCCCAACACCCTTCACAACTCCAAAGCCCTTCTTAAGGCCTTTACCGATTGCTTCTCCGGTTTTCTCTGCAGCCTCTTCAGCTTTGCCCTTCTTTTCCTTTTTTTCAGGCATTCTTTCACCTCCAATCTACAGATGCGTCTCAACTAGCTCATTTAATTCTTCCGCCACCGTGGATCCTCAGGAAAAACACGGTGCCGGTTACTCAGATAATAGTCTAAATTCCCATTTATAAATATCTCAAGATTCTTTTCGGAGGCGCGCGCGGCGTCTAACTTCACGCAAACAGAAATCCCAGCGCGAGGCCGATCAGGAATGCAACGGAAGAATAAGGTAAGACGTTGAGCCATCCGCTTCCGACATCGTAGAGCTTAGGCAAAAACTTCATGGCCTCATCGAAAAGGCCGGTGAAGGTCAAGCTCAGGATCCCGGTCGCGACGAGTACTATGATGAGTGCGACAACGGCTATCAGAAGTTTGAAACCTTTCTTGACTATAGCACCTACCAGCAAGCCTATGATGAATGGCAGGGCAACCGGGATTAGCCAGGCGATCTCAGGTGGAATTGACATAGTTCTCCCAAAATTTTGGCTCTTTTTATCTACAAGTAACTTCGGAAACTCTTATATAAAATTTTTGCCGCAGCCCGCACAGACCATTTCTACATTCAAAACGATTACTTTAAGAACTTCTATTTTAGGGATACAACGCCTCTGATGGAAACAATGGACGTGCGGGCTGCATTTCTCCCGAAGCCCTTATTATTAATCGGACTTTTCGAAATTTCCGATATGCCTTGATAAGGCAATGGCAATCTTGCACATAACTCTTGTTCCAATGGATTTCAGAGCGCTAGCATGAAACCCGGCGCGCGCTGAAAGTCGCTAAAACTATTAACACACTCGCAAAAGTCCTGAATAAGCAGTAATGCAAATGGAACAACTCAAAATACGGATACTTGGACAACTATTTACATAAATAACTCTACAGCAAATGCTAGGTATAGTCCACTCGAGGTGAGAACATGAAATTTGCGATAGTTATCGTGGGAATTGGCATATATTTAGTCATTGATGGACTCTACAGCATATTCGAATACCGCAAGCAGACACGTCAAGAACATCTAATAAGAGTTATACGAGCTGGTGTTGGAGTTACTCTCATCACCTTATACTTCCTTTGAGCGCGCGCGTGAAGATCGGCATAGACTACGTTCAAATTCTAGAGTTTGAAGGAGACGAGTATTGCTTGGCTGTAGCAAGTAGCGTAGAAGCCCAGAAGCTGATAGCGGTAGGCTTCGAGTACATCTGCTCTCACAATGGATATATGCTCTTCAGAAGAAGAAAACAGATGCGCGCCACATTTCTTCCGATGTCGTCTGATTGCATGACACGGTTCATCTTCTAGGCATTCTATCAGGAGCACCTAAGCCAAAAAGCTTAAAACATGTGCTTCAAATAACTTATTTTCAAAAAGGAGGGAAAAATGAGCATGAAAAGCAAAGAGTTTATGGACAAAGATGTCTATGCGTTAGACGAAAAAATCGGCCAAGTCAAAGAAATCGAAATAGACCCAGAAAATTGGAAAGTAACTCATCTTGAACTCGAATTGACCAAGGATGTAGCTGAATCTGTGCTTGGCGCAAAGAAAGGCGGAGTACGAAACATGTTAGCCACTTCAGCCCTAGAGAAAGGGATTGCACGCTGGACGGAGAAGGGACTACACCTAAAGGTATCAAAAGACCAACTTCACATGTACCTAAGACCAGTAGTTGAGACTTAGTTGGGGCGTTTGCTATGGACTGGTTCTGGACGATTGTGGTCATTCTCGTGATATTGTGGGCACTGGGTTTCTTTGCTGGCGTAGGCGAATTGATACACATACTGCTTGTGATTGCCGTGATTGTAATAGTATATCGGCTTTTGACTGGAAGACATGTCTTGACTGGAGACAAAAGATAGCGTTCACAGACTGTAATTTATGCGAAAACCTATACCAAAACCCTCTTTTTTTGTCTTAGTCTTCGGTTTCAGGTAACCCATCGGCTTTGCAGTCTCAACAGAATGGAGATATCTCGCGCGCGCTAATGATCAAGTTGATTGAGTGAACGCCCTCTATTTGGGTTTAGGTGCGAATTTAACTAGTAGTGACGCGTTTGAACACATGGTCCCGCGAAAGCGAGTGGAGTAAATTTGCAAGATGAAAGGAGGTGAAAAAAGTGTTGAGATATAAGCACCCTATTGAGTATGAATTCAATCCTACGGAGATAGACAAAGGAATACAATGGTTAACATTGAAACTGAAAAACATAGGAAAGGAAACTCTTAAAAAACTTGACGTGCAATTGCACTCTTTAGACACCTTCTATCTTTCTCTTCCCTATATATATCAAGGACACTATCTCACAGAGCTTAAGCCAAATGAAGAGAAAGAATTGGTTTTCCGGGTTAACGCATACGGATCAGCTGATGTATACGCCACTATCACTGGACGTAAGTTTGGTGGAGACTTCTTCTGGTGGGAATCCGGTTGGACGCATATGCATGTAAGCGAGGAAAAAGCAGAAATCGAACGTTTACTAGTGCTTTCAAACCCGTATGCGGCAATTGGAAAGGCCCTCGAAGCCGAGGCAACCATTAAGGGCTTGGAAAAAAGTACAGGTCTCAAACTGGAATTCTGGGTGGAACCCCCCTCAGGAAAGCTTGAAGAGCAGGCCAAAATGAATATAAAGGAACTTTCCGTTGGAGAAGAAGCCCGCTACTCCGCTGAGTTTACACCAAAGGAAACAGGGTACTACACCATATACGCGTATTTAATCCATGAAGGGAAAAGAATAGGCTGCAAGACAGAGTCCATCTATGCACAGAAAAAATAGCAATCAACCGAGCCGACTTGGAGATTTCCAACCGTTTTTTTGATTAACAAATCACTACCGACTATCGGTCGATCGGGTGAGTCTTTATGCTAATGACCCTGCATATTCGGTGACATTCTTTTTAATCTGATTGTTAATCTTCTCGGTCCGTCTATGCAAAAAGGGAATCTTATCTCGAACATCCCAAACAACTACTTTATTTTTGCATTCAGGACATTTCTTTAAGACTGAGTCTCTGTGTCTCTGTTCCATAGCAATAATAACATCATACTGCTCCAATTGTTTGTTGTCAATGCTTTCAGGTGTCTTCTTAAGATACTGTATAGCATCTTCTGACATCAAGTATTCTCTTGCTTCCTTTGTGATTTTACCTGTAATTTTTGTCCCTGCAGAATCCACTTCCAAATCTGGTCTAAGTTTTTTGAGAAGTGCTTCACATATTGGACTACGATATGCATTACCAGTACATACAAACAATACTTTAAATTTGCAGTCTTCATTTTTCACACTTTCAGTCTTCATTCTTAGTGCTGGTTTTCTCTTTGCCTTTTTTGTTGTCCATTCCGTAGGCGTGAAAAACATACCTATAGACAAGGTTCTCAACTTTTGGAAAAACAAACGCGAATGTTTTAGTCCTTTTCCAACATAATACCTAACGCCCATATAAACTACTAAAATGTACTCTGTTATTTCTGCTGCAAGCTGGAAAAAGCCATACCTTGCCATAAGGAAAACTAAACCTGAAAAATCACCAGCAAAAGCACACTTCACTTCTTTTATTCCCAATTCGAGACACGCGCGCTGGTTTGTCCCTAAATTGGCTAATGCCTATTTTGGTGGGTATGTGCGCTATGTTATGAAGAGCTTTTCTGTGCAGTTTTTACTGAGGTCTTTTTGGCATGCCGAAGGATTTTGCGGGGCCAATTTCGGGGTTGAAGCCAGCAAAAGGAAGTGTAGGCATGGATTGGGGCAGGCGCTTCTTCAAGCTTCTAATCTTATATACAACTTTAGACTAAAACGTAAAAGGTGATATTTTGACAAGAATAGAAAAGTCAATCGAAATCAACGCCTCGCCAGAAAAAGTCTGGCCCATGGTTGCATGGGAAAAACTCCCGGAATGGTATGATCCATTCAAGAAGGTTGAATGTACTTCTAAAGACAAGTACAAAGTAGGCGAAACTGTCCACATAATCAGTGAAGCGGCGGGCGTAAAAGCGGAATGGGATGCTGAGACGACGGAAGTGATAGAGAATGAGAAGGCAGCATGGCGATCCACTGGTGGAAACTTCACAGGTATTGGGTCTACTGCTCTCAGTCCCACAAAAGCCGGAACTAAAGTAACCATT